>ERZ772957.1822-NODE-1822-length-13025-cov-6.286122_pt1 | contig 13025 bp, 7 predicted proteins | sample MGYA00580682_ERZ772957 | MGnify/ENA primary metagenome ERZ772957 (study PRJEB29015, sample SAMEA2737921) | human oral metagenome | biome: human oral; feature: human-associated habitat; material: dental | place: China | collected 2025 ...
AGAGCAAGAGTCTTATAGCTGCGAGCTGTTTCGTTGAGTTTACTGCCGCCGCTGCCATAAAAGTTGGTTTCGATGCCATAAATCATGCCTGAAGTCTTTACAACAAAGTCAAACCGCTTTTCCATTTTCCCCTGATTGGATATAGCAGAGAGATCTATACCCCATTTGGCGGTGATTTGGTGTATGCACATTTCCTTAAAGTAGGTTGCGTCTTTTACAAAACCTGCTTTCTTGATAAAGCTTTCAACCAAATCTTCCATCAGGTGTCCTCCACGATTTTTACGACCGTTAGAATCCAATCCTGTCTCTACACCTGTAACATAGTCAACGAGATTATTGATGATGTGATTTTCCAGCAAATCAAATAGCCCTGTATGCTCCATAAAATAGGCATAACGATCATAATGCACATAGCTGTTCGGAGGGTATTTCCCAAAGTTGAATTGGTACAGATCCCCACCATTTTCATCCTGACAATATATTTCATTCGCTCTAACTGCCAAAAGCAAAGGAATACATTTTAAAACTTTAGGATACTTCTTGATTAAAGTCTTGAAATCTTCTTTGATGTTCTTAGAGCTAATAAGTGAATTTAGAATATTTAACTCAACTTTTATATTATAAACCATATTTTAGTATTTTGTCAATAAAATTTATTCATTGTTTTATAAAAAATCACAATAACTTAATATTATTAATGAATTTAACAAAAAAGAGGAGAAAAAACTCTCCTCTAATTTTAATATTTTTATTTCACATTTAGAATCTATATTGTAGTCCAGCTGAAAATACTGAATCTGCCCATTTCTTATCTTCTACTCTGAAATCTACATTTCCATATACTCCAAATACTGGTGTTATTTCTCTAAATGCTCCAAATCCTATCCATGTTGTATTTTTTGCTTGTTTTACTCCATAGAATTTTTGTTTTACACTACTTCCTGTAAATCTTCCTTCATATGATAAATCTCTCTTATCTGTATTTATTGCTTGTGTTACATAGGCTTGTAATTTATATTTATTACCTACATATTCTGCTCTTGCTCCTACTAAGAAATTACTTGTCCTATAATTCTTCTTATCTGCTTTTATTCCCCAAGATGCTTCTGATTCATCAAAATTTCCTCTTCTTAAATAATCTTGTGAGTAACCTATAAATGGTGTAAACCAACCAAATTTCTTTCCTAATTCTACATAAGCTGATAACATTTTATCATGGTGATTTATCTTTCCTGTTACTGTATCTCCTGTTGATGTCAATAATTCTCTTTCAACTTTTGATGAAATATGAGATAATCCTAATCTACCTGCTGTATAGAAACCATATGGTAAATCTTGTTTTCCATATAATGAAACTCCCACCATATCACTCTTTGATTCTCCTGCATATCTATTAAAATCTGCTTTTGCATAAGAGTAATTTAATGCTACCCCAAGAGTTGTTGTTGGACTAAATTTAGTATCTGCTCCAAATTGTCCTCCTGTTACTCTTGTATCTGCTGAGGCATATCCATCTCTTCTTAATTTTCCTGCACTGCCTAATACTGAGAACCATACTTCTGAATCTTTATTAGAATTTTTGAAATTATCAAGTCCAGATAATCTATTAGATAAATCTCTATTTACATTTTGTGCTTGTGAGAAAGTCAATGCTTGTGCTGAAGCATATATTTCTCCTGACATCATTTCAGTTGCTGATGTAAAGCCCATTGTTGACATACTTTGTACTGTTGCTCCCATCAACACTTCTTCTTTTGTTGCTGTACCAGACATCACTTTTTGATCTAAATCTTCAAATACTTTTTCTACATTTTCTGCTACATTTTTAGATGAGGCTTCTGCATTTTCCCCTAAGTATTCACTTGGATTTTGTCTTGACAATGTTGCAACCACTTTTCCATCTTTTACTTCTACATTTGCTGTTCTCATTCCATTTGTTTCAACATTAGCAATATTTCCTTCAAATGATTTTCCTTCCATTATGGTAGATTTTTCATTTTTAGTAACGTAATCATTTGATAACACACTTATATTTCCATTTTCAATTCTAATTTTTCCTAAAACTTTAACTGAATTTTTAAACCCTACTTGTGTATTTGAACCAGCATAAGCAACATAATCTCCACCGATTATTGCTGTTGTTCCATTAAATCTTACTGTTCCATAGTTTTTTACTTTTAATCCATTATTTGTTATTTTTTGAGGATTTATAGCTCCAATAGTTTCCCAAGCCCAAGAATCATAACCAACTATTGCCTTAGGATTTAACACCAAAGTTCCACTTTCTCCAACAGTTATTGGACTTGCATGAACTTGATGAATTTCAAGTGTACCTGCTGATACTGTACTTCCACCAGTAAATGAGTTATTTCCAGTCAAATGAAGTGTTCCTGAACCAAGTTTTTTAAGTCCTCCATCTCCATAAATATCATTATCAAAATATGATGTTTTTCCTGCTGGAATATTTGCATTAAATATTTTTGAGGCAGAAGAATTAGAAGTTACATTCATAAATGCTCCTGGTCCTTTTAATGCTCTTGCTTGATTTAACATTCCCCAACCATATTTTGAATCTGGAATACTACTAACACTTCTACCTGGTTTTCTAAAAGTCACATCTGTTTCATCAGTTGTAGTAAACAAAGTTTGACGAATTTGATCAGCTGTCATCCAATCATATTTGTCATATACCAAAGCTGCTGCCCTTGTAACTCTTGGTGTTGCATAAGATGATCCTGTACCTACTTTGTATTTTACATCTCCTGTATGTGTATTAACACTTTCAATTTCCTTCATACCTCTCTCATCAGCTGAAATAGACCAATAAGCAGCATCTGATCCTGCATGAGATAAACCATCTATGACATTGTAGGTTGTTATTCCTCCACTTTTCTTTTCAGGCTTTACTCCAACAACGGAAATCCAACCTTTTTCTAAACTTTTATCAAAATATGGTAGTCCAGCTTCTAATGTAGCTGCTGTATTATTTTTATTTCCTGCTGCCCATATAAATAAGCCTCCCTTATTATTTATTGCATCTCTAAAATAAGGAATCATTAGTTTATCTGAATCAGTTGAATGCATTTTTGCAAAAGGTAATGGTAAATTTCCTTCTCCTTTATAGCTTCTATATTTTGAATCATCGTAAGAATCTTCACTTCCAAAAGATTGATTAAATATTTTTACACTTTGATTTCCAAATTTAGCCATTGCTGCTTCATACATTTCTTGTGTTGGATGAATTCCAGCTACTTTTCTTTTAGTTGATGTTCCCTCCATATAATTATAATCCCAACCAATACTTCCTAAAATTGTTTCAATTTTATTTTTAGGTTTATTATTTGGAAAATACGTATTTGCAAAATTGTTTGGAGCATATTCTAAATCTCTTACAACTTCTAAAACTTCTTCCCCATGTTCTAATCCAGTTGGTTGTTCAGTCCCTGAAACTGCTTTTTCTATATATGGATGATTTGGTGATTCATCAATTATATCTATATCTGTATATACATCTGTTAAAGTTTTACTTCTTCTTGGAACTAATGGATGTCCATTTTCATCAACAGTTTTCCCATCTTTATCTTCAACACTATTAGCCCCACTTCTTACTGCATTTACAAAATTAGCATCTAGTATTGCGACCTTTACTCCACTCCCATCTATTTCAGTAGTATCTTTTGGAATAGCTATCCCTGAATTTTTTTGTGCAGTATAAAGACTTGCTTTCAAAGCTGACATATTTCCTTTTTGACTATCCAAAGGATTTGTTACAGTCGGAAAACTGTCCTCTGGATTACTAGGTGTACTTGGTGTACTAGGTTTTGGCACACTTGGTGTTCCTGGATTTATTGGCAAGTTACTAGAACCACCACCGCCACCTCCTCCGCCTCCACCACAACTTACAAATAGTATGGAAGCTAATGCAATCATCATCATTTTACTTTTCAAAATTTCTTTCCTCATTTAATTTGCCCTCCCTGTATTAAAAAATAATTTTTCATTTATGTATATAATAAATTTTGTAAACTCCTTTATTTTTTAATTGTAGCACATAAATATGAGTTTTTCAATCATATTTGTGCTTATTTTTTTATCCTAAATGTTTGAAAATTTTAACATCCTTTTACTAAATTCTTAAAAATGATATAATTAAAAAAAGGAGTTGATTTTATGAAAATTTTTGTTTGTGATGCTTTTAGTTCTCAAATTTTTAAAGGGAATCAAGCTGGTGTTGTTATATTGGATGAAAAAGAAAATTATCCTGATGAAATTCTTATGGAAAATATTGCAGCTGAATTAAAACATTCTGAAACTGCTTTTGTAAAGAAAATTGATAATAAAAAATTTAAAATTAGATATTTTACTCCCACAGAAGAAGTAGAATTATGTGGACATGCAACTATTTCAGTTTTTTCTGCTTTAAGGGAATTAAATTTAATATCTATTGGTAAATACATTGCTGAAACATTAGCTGGAAATTTAGAGATAATAGTTGATAAAGATTTTATATGGATGGATATGTCTAGTCCAAAAATAGAATACATATTTAATTTAGAAGAGATTAAAGAAATTTACTCTGCATTTAATTTAGATATATTACAAGCTCCAAAAAATTTAATTCCAAAAATTGTAAATACTGGTTTAAGTGATATTATCATTCCTATTGAAAATAAAGATATTTTAGATAGTTTTGTTATGAATAAAGAAAAAGTGATAGAGCTTTCAAAAAAATATAAAGTTGTAGGAGCTCATTTATTTACACTTGATAAAGATAAAAAAGTTACTGCATTTTGTAGAAATATTGCTCCTTTAGTTGGTATAGATGAAGAATGTGCAACTGGAACTTCAAATGGTGCTTTAACTCATTATTTAAAAGACTACAATATTATTTCAATACAGGATATAAATACTTTTATTCAAGGTGAAACTATGGGAAGAGCTTCAACTATTCTTAGTAAATATAAAAAAGATGGAGAAAAACAATATAAGAGCAAGTATAAGGTGCTGGCAAAAAGAGGAAGAATTATTTCAAATGACGGAGAAATTTTAGCTTTTGATGGAGAAGACTATTCCATAGCTTTAGATCCGACTTTAGTTAAAGATGAAAATATTGACAAGCTGATGGATCTTTTTAAGAAGAATCTTCCTGACCTTGATACAGATAAGGTAAAAAGGGATATTCTTTTAAAGAAAAAAAATCCAAAAATAAAATATTTAAAAGTAGATTACAAACTTGGATACAATGAAAGAAAAGCTATAGAAGATGAGCTGGATGCCGCTAAATACCTCAGTTCAGGAGTATTTTTTGAGCCGTCATTCAGCAGAAATTACATAAAAAATGAAATTTTTCAGGAAATGATAGGCTTTCTGGACAGTGAAGGTAAGGGAGCTTACGGTATTGAAAAATTTTATGATGAAGAACTTACAGGAACTGACGGGGTAGTGGAAGGGATGAGAAATCCCGGAAACTTCTTAACAGTGGACGCAATAAAAAATAAAAAAAGTGTTTCAGTTCAGAATGGAAACAACATAATATTAACAATAGACAGCATACTGCAGGATATAATGGATGCAGAACTGAAAAAAGCTTTTCAGACATATAGCCCGGTGTCTGCAATGGGAATAATTATGGAAGTAGAGACAGGAAGAATACTTGCAATGTCTTCCTATCCGAAGGCAAGCAATAATGCTGAGGTAAAAAATAGACCAATAACAGATATGTTTGAACCTGGATCGATTTTTAAGCCTATAACAGTTGCAATGGGATTAGACACAGGAGTAATAACTCCTAATTCTACAATATATTCAGGGGGGCATATAAAAGTACAGGATAGACTAATAGGTGAGCATGATCCTTCAAAAAAAGGAACATACACAATAGAAGGATTAATGGCAGCGTCATCAAATGTAGGAATGGTTGTAATAGGTTCAAGGATTGACACAAAGACCTTTCAGAATTATCTGGACAAAGTAGGAACAGGGAGAAAGACGGGAATAGATACGTTTGCTGAGATGTCACCAAAACTGCTGTCGGTGAAGGACTTGACTCCTGTAAGAAAATCGAATGTTTCTTTTGGTCAGGGAATTGCCATGACACAGATACAGATGATAACGTCAATTAATGCAGTAGTAAATAATGGAAAGCTTATGAAACCTTATCTTGTTGACAGGCTGGAAGATGACAGGGGAAATATCGTTAAACAGAATAGTCCGGTTGTAGTAAAAAAAATATTTGAAGAAGATACTTCACGACGTGTCAGAAAATATATGGAAGCAGTTGTTACAAAGGGAACAGGAAAAGGAGCACAGATTAAGGGGTACAGAATTGGTGGAAAAACAGGAACTGCCCAAAAACCGGGCGTAAAGGGGTATGAAGGAAGAAAATTCTTCAGTTCATTTATTGCATTTTTTCCTGTGGATAATCCAAAATATATTGTCCTGATTTCCATAAATGAACCTAGAACAGGTGGAAAGCATTATGGAGGAGAGGTGGCATTGCCGTCTGTAAGAAATGTTTTGGAAAAACTGATAAAATACATGGGAATAAGTCCGGAAGGTAATATTGAAGAAAGCAGAAAGGAAAAAGCAGTTGAACAGAAACCGATGAAGGATCTGAAAAAATTGCTGAATGAGTTTAATAACAATAAAATGCCTGACTTGACAGGATTAAGCTTAAGGGAAATAATTTCAATATACCCTCAGATTAAATTTCCAAAATATAAGATAACAGGAAATGGAAGTGTTGTAGAACAGTATCCATCTCCAGGAACAAAACTGGATAAAAATTCAGAAGTAAGGATAATATTGAATTAAGCAGTAAAATAACATAAAAAATAGGGGTAACTATGTATTATTATGAAATATATGTCGAAAATAATGTAAATATATATACCTACAAATCAACGGAGAAATATGAGCCCGGAGAATGGTGTATTGTAAACTTTGTAAATAGAAATAAGACAGGACTGATTATTTCTGAAACAAAAGAGGAAGATATATCGATAGATGTTTCAAAAATAAAGTTCATCATAGATAGAGCCCCTATTTTATCTATTCCGGAAAATATAATGAAGCTGATAAAGTGGATAAAGGACTACTATATAAGTGATTATTACAATGTCATAAGAACAGTGTATCCTGGTACTTTAAAGCTGAATTATTCCAAAAAGGCAATATATGTAAAAAATCTGGAAGATAAAGAATCAGAAACAGAAAATATGTATCTTTTTGAAAAAAGTAATGAAAAATTGAGTGAAATAGAAAAATTCAACAGCTATATGCAGAAAAAAAAGGAAGTCACAACAGCAACACTTGATAAAAATTTTTCACCTGACATAATAAAAAGGGCTCTGAAGGAAGAAGCAATTAAAATTGAAAAAAAGCTGATAGTAAACAGTAAAAAAATGTCAGGCGGAAAAATTGAAGGAAAAATAGCCGATGATGATGTTGTCCTGAATGAAGAGCAGCAGAAGGTTGCAGATATAATAAAAAATGGCGGAAAGAAGTTTTACCTGTTAAAAGGGGTTACAGGATCAGGTAAAACTGAAATATATATAAATCTTATAAAAGAAGCAATAAAAAATGGTTACGGAAGCCTGTTCCTGGTACCTGAAATTTCTCTTACAACTCAGATGACAGAAAGGCTGGAAAAGCAGTTTTCAGATTCTGTGGCTATACTTCACAGCAAGCTGACTGATGCAGAAAAGAGAAAGGAATGGACTTACATAAGGACGGGGGAGAAAAAGATAGTCATTGGAGCCAGATCTGCGATATTTGCTCCTGTGCAGAACCTGAAATACATAATAATAGATGAAGAACATGAAAATACATATAAACAGGATAACAATCCTAGATATCATACAAAAAATGTGGCAATAAAAAGGGCCTTGATTGAAGGAGATGTAAAGGTGATTTTTGGGTCGGCGACACCTTCTTTTGAATCATATTATCAGGCTGAGAAAAATGACATTGAACTTGTGGAACTGAAGGAAAGGTTTAACAATGCAAAAATGCCTACGTATGAAATAGTTGATTTAAACAATACACCTGAAAATTTCTCGGAGGAACTGCTGAAGGAAATGTCAGGAGCACTGGGAAGAAAAGAACAGGTAATACTTATCTTAAACAGGAAAGCGTTTGCAAATCTTCTGAAGTGTAAGGACTGCGGGCATATTCCTGTATGTCCTAACTGCAGCATATCTTTAAGCTATTATAAATACGAAAATAAGCTGAAATGTAACTACTGTGGCTATGAAAAGTATTTTAATGGGAAGTGCGATGCGTGTGGCAGTGAAAAAGTCATACAGATTGGGACAGGAACAGAAAAGATAGAGGAAGAGATCAAGTCATATTTTCCTGAAAGCAGGACTGTAAGGGTGGATTCTGAAACAGTGAAGACAAAAAAGGACTACGAAGACATATACAATGACTTTAAAAATCATAAATATGATATAATGCTTGGAACACAGATTATTGCGAAGGGATTTCACTTTCCTGATGTCACGCTTGTGGGGATTATCAATTCTGATATAATACTTAATTTTCCGGATTTCCGGGCAGGAGAAAAGACTTTCCAGCTGCTGACACAGTCATCAGGAAGGGCAGGACGTGGCAGTAAGGATGGAAAAGTGATAATCCAGACATTTAATGAGGAAAATGAAGTCATACAGAATACAGTTACGGGAAATTATGAAGGATATTACAGGAAGGAAATGGAGTTAAGGAAAATATTGAATTATCCGCCTTTCGGAAGACTCATAATTATAGTTGTGTCTTCAGAAGAAGAGGAAGAACTGGAAAAAAAGGCAAAAAAATTCTACAATATTCTTATGGCAGGCCTGAACATTGGAACAAATCCCTGTGGAAATGAATTTGTATCAGAGCCATTTAAGGCTCCGATTTATAAAATAAACGGAAGATACAGATACCAGATATTTATAAAATTTAACAGGGAAAATATTACAAAGGTAAAAAATGTAATAAGAAAAGCAATGAATGAATACAAGGAAAAAAAGATAAGAATAAGTGTAGATGTAGATCCTGTTTCCATGTTGTAGGATAAAATTGACAATATACAGAAATAACTATATAATAAAGATTATGGATAAATTAGATGATTTTTTACGATATTCGACACTTTTTCTGTATTATGGGGAGCTATTTTCCAAAAAGCAGAAACAGTATCTTGAACTTTATCTCGAAGAGGACAGGTCTCTGAGCGAGATTTCAGAAGAGTATGGAATTACCAGACAGGCAGTATTTGACAATATAAAAAGAGGATTCAGACAGCTTGATGAATATGAGCGGAAGCTTAAAATATTTGAAAAGGAAAAGGAATTAAAGAAAAAACTTGAAAATTTGAAGGAGAATTTTACAAAGGAAAATTTAGAAAAAATAATAGAAGATTTTGATTATAATGAGGTGTTTTAATGTTTAATAATTTAGGTGACAGGTTTAAGGATATATTTAAAAAGGTAAGCGGACAGGGAAAATTAACGGAAGCGAATATGAAGGATGCCTTGAGGGAAGTAAGGCTTGCACTTCTTGAAGCGGATGTAAACTATGGCGTAGCAAAGAATTTTGTTTCAAAAATAAGGGAAAAGGCTTTAGGGGAAGAAGTAATATCAGGAGTAAATCCTACTCAGCAGTTTGTAAAAATAGTACATGATGAACTTGTGGAAGTTCTTGGTGGAACAAATGTACAGATAGCAAAATCTCCTAAAAATCCTACTATTATAATGCTTTCAGGATTACAGGGGGCAGGAAAGACTACTTTTGCTGGAAAACTGGCTAAGCATCTCCGTTCAAAAGGAGAAACTCCACTACTTATTGGAGCTGATGTATACAGACCTGCAGCGAAGAAACAGCTGAAAGTATTGGCAGAGCAGGTAAAGGTTGCATCATTTACAATTGATGAAAGTACAGATGTAAATGAAATATGCAGAAAAGGGCTGGAAGAAGCAGGGAAAATACATGCAACATATGTAATAATAGATACTGCAGGACGTCTGCACATAGATGAACAGCTTATGGGTGAACTGCAGGGAATAAAAGATAATTTTAAACCACATGAAATACTGCTTGTAGTAGACGGAATGACAGGACAGGATGCAGTAAATGTGGCTAAGACCTTCAATGAGCAGCTTGACATTACAGGAGTAGTTCTGACAAAGCTGGACGGAGACACACGTGGAGGAGCCGCCCTTTCAGTAAAGGAAGTGGCAGGAAAGCCTATAAAGTTTATCAGTGAAGGGGAAAAACTGGATGATATAGCACCTTTCCATCCTGACAGGCTTGCATCTAGAATACTGGGAATGGGAGATGTTGTTTCACTTGTTGAAAAGGCTCAGGAAGCAATTGATGAAAAAGAAGCCAAGAAAATGGAAGAAAAATTCAGAAAAAATCAGTTTGATTTTGAAGATTTTCTGAAACAGTTTAAAATGATAAGAAAAATGGGCTCCATTGCAGGAATTATGAAAATGATACCTGGAGTGGATACAAGTGCAATAGATATGGCAATGGCAGAAAAGGAAATGAAAAGAGTGGAAGCGATAATCTTTTCGATGACAGTACAGGAGAGAAGGGATCCGAAACTTCTGAAAAGTGGAAGCCGTAAGGCAAGAATAGCTAAAGGAAGCGGAGTTCAGGTAACGGACGTAAATAAACTTATCAAACAGTTTGAACAGATGAAACAGATGATGAAAATGTTCAACAGCGGAGCAATTCCTGGACTTGGTGGAGGAATGATGAGGGGAAAGGGAAAACGTAAGAAATAATATTTATTGATATAACAGGGAAGAATAAAGCATATGTTAGGTTCTCCCTGTTTTTTAGAATATATGAATTTTCCAAAATATGAAAGTTAAGAGGGAAGTAGTATGAAAAAAATTGTTTTACTGATAATAACCTTGCTGGTATTATCTGGATGTGGTCTCAGGAGTAAAGAATTAAATGAAGAAACTAAACAGAAAATACAGCAGGAAATATCAAAAATAAATGACAAAATGAGTCAGGATGAACTTGAAAATATGATGTCAGTAGCTAAGTTGAATTATGATGTTAATCCTGAAATAGGAAAGATGTATTTTGAGAAATTAGTAAAATATAAGCCTGAAGCTTCGATATATTTATCTGACTATTATTATGAAAAAAAAGATGAAGTGAATTATGAAAAATGGACAAAGTATGGTGCAGAAAGAGATGTTTTGGATATGATTTATAATTTAGCTGTATTTTATAATGAAAAAAACAGGTTGTCAGAAGCGGAATATTGGTATCAGAAGGCAGCTAATAAAGGAGATGGAGATGCAGAATATAATTTGGCAATTGTGTATGGAAAGGAAGAAAAATATTCAGAAGCTGAAAAAATATGGCATAAACAAGGGCGAGATGGAAGCGGAAGATACAATATGGCAATCTATTATGAAACTCATAATCAGCCTTACAAGGCAGAACAATTGTATAAAGAAATGATAAAAATGGGTGATGTTGATGGTTATTATGGATTAGGAAACATGTATAGAAAGTTAAAAAAAATTGACGAGGCAGAAAAAATATTAAAAATAGGAGTAGAAAAAGGAGAATTTAAGGCAATATACTTATTGGCTAATTTATATTTAGATAAATTAGATTATCCCAATGCTAGAAAATATTTTTTGATAAATGCTTCCAAACAAGCTAATTCTGCATATCATGTAGGAGTGACATATGAAATGGAAGAAAATTATACAGAAGCAAGAAAATGGTATCAAAAAGCACTATCAATGGGAATGAGTGAATCAGAAGAAAGATTAAAAGAGATTAGAAATAAAAAAGATAAAATTAAATATAAATATACAGAAGGAGATAAAATAAGAGAAGATGAAAGTGGTAAAGTACCAGGGACAGAATCATATTATTAAAATTTAGCTGAAGGGAGATTACTGCAAGTAGCATGACAGATACAAAACTGGGAAATTTGCAATAAATATGACAATAAATAATGATACATGGACATTACTGGATTTAAAAACAGGCTATGGATTGCCTATAGGTTTTTCTAATGAAGGCGAATGTTTAAAGAAAACGATAAAAGGTAAAGTTTACGGCCTATCGTATAACGATTATATTTCAGGAGTAAAAAAGATAGGTAAAAAAATAGAGAAAACAAATGATTTTATATACACATGTAAATAAAATAACCAAAATAAAAGCACATCTGATGGAAGATATTCCAAGTCAAATGTGCTTTTGAATTAATAGCTTTATTTTTTAGAATGACGTTTTCCATGTGAAACTGACAAATCATGATTCCTATCTATGTCTTTTAATATTTCTCTTCATGATTTCGTTATTATACAGTTTCTTAAAATAAATAACTGTCAGTATTCCACCAACAACTTCTGCTATTGGGAAAGATAACCAGACACCGTTTATTCCAATTATTCCTGCGAGAAGATATGACAGCGGAAGTATAACAACCATCTGACGTATAAGGGATATAATAAGGCTGAACGTTCCTTTTCCTAAAGCCTGGAAGGTTCCACTTGAAACAATGGAAAAAGGGGCAAGAAGGAATGCAAAACTTATTATTCTGAGGGCAGAAGTTCCGATTGCAACCATATTATCCGAAGCATCAAATATTTTAAGTATTTCAACAGGTAATGTCTGACAAAGTATAAATCCGATGAACATAATGCTGAAGGCATATACATTTGCCAGTTTTACAGTTTGAAGAAGCCTTTTTATCTTTCCTGCACCATAATTGTATGAAACAATGGATACAACAGAGTTATTTAATCCATAGACAGGCAGGACAACAAAACTCTGCAGTTTAAAGTATACTCCCAGAACAGCCGTTGCCGTTGTAGAGAATGAAGCCAGAAGGTTGTTCAGCTGGAATATCAGGAATGAAGCTGCCGACTGCATAATTATTGATGGAAATCCGATTTCATATATATTCATAATAGTTTTAAGATTTACTGCAAATTTCTTTATTGCAAAACGTACTTCCTGATTTTTCTTAATATTGAAGTATAATGCCATAA
>ERZ772957.1827-NODE-1827-length-13003-cov-11.105499_pt1 | contig 13003 bp, 11 predicted proteins | sample MGYA00580682_ERZ772957 | MGnify/ENA primary metagenome ERZ772957 (study PRJEB29015, sample SAMEA2737921) | human oral metagenome | biome: human oral; feature: human-associated habitat; material: dental | place: China | collected 2025 ...
TGCACCTCCTTCCTTCATATTGAGAATTTATTATTTATAATTACTCCGCCGCAGCCCGAAAGCCGCTTGCCCATGGCAGGCGAAGCATTTACCGACCTGATGTCACTCCATCAAGACAGCTGCCGCAGCGGCACCAACCTCGATGGAGCAAGCCTTGCCGAGCTCCTGCATCGTGGGGACATGCACGACCGAAACGTCCATCTCCTCTGCGAGACGAAGAAGCGGCTCCGTCACGCGGCCATCCGCATCATCCGCCAGAAAGACAGCCTCCGCTTGACCCTTCTGCACAGCCTTCGTGACCTGTTTGACCCCGATGACCCGCACCGCGTCCTTCAGCGATTCCAACGTCATGCAGCGCTCCCTCCCAACGCACGATTCTTGCTCAGTGTTCAGGCACCTATATATATTAGCAAAAGGGAAAAACAAAGTCAACACTTTATTTCATCTAGGTTTTCATGTACACGCAGCCTTGTGTGTCGTCTGCATTGTGGCAACTTATGCCACAATGCAGACGGACGCTTCCTCCTTCATTCTTCCCACCTTCCAAATGCGCGCACAGCACGCCTTGCACAACAGAATGATAGCTGTACTCCTTGAGCAGCCTGCGCTGGCTGCCAATCTTGCGGCAGACAATCTCCCGTACGAGCCGAATCTGCTCCTTCGGGCGCTCCATCACCTCTTTTTGTCGAAACAGATGCTCAAGAGAAATCCGCTCCCCACCCAAGACGCCCAAAACGCGTCCGCGAAAATCCATGTAAGAAATCGGAATCCCTTCCTCCAACAGGGCATAGACCAGCGGCATCGTTATATGCGCCTGCTTCGTCACCACGACCCCCGAAATATGACGAATCGGCTGGCTCGCCACCTTCTCATCCCTGCGGTAAAGAATCAACCTGCCATGATCCTTAATCGCTTTCGTTTCCTCCGACATCATATAAATGACACACATCGCTATCCCTCCCCGGAAAAATCTTTTCTTCGATAGCTCCATTATGCCATAAAAAAAGCGGCCGTTTGAAAAAAACGCACCGAAAAATAAAAAAATACCGCAAGCGGTATGAATTGCATGCAATATGAGAGGATAAGACGATGGCTGAACGCAGGATGCGTTTCAATACCGCAAGCGGTATGAATTGCATGCAATAAAACACCATTATTGAACAGGCAAGTTTTCTCTTGTTTCAATACCGCAAGCGGTATGAATTGCATGCAATTCGGCTCTTGAAGCTGTTTCTCAAAAAGAAGAATAGTTTCAATACCGCAAGCGGTATGAATTGCATGCAATTTATTTATGAAAAACTGGATTGAAACCAAAATGGGAGTTTCAATACCGCAAGCGGTATGAATTGCATGCAATTTCTATCCGACAAACGCTTGCCGTTCTCGAAGCTGTTTCAATACCGCAAGCGGTATGAATTGCATGCAATGAACTTCGCGCAAGCTACATTTGTAGTCGTTGTGGTTTCAATACCGCAAGCGGTATGAATTGCATGCAATTAGAGAAGTGGCTCGGCTACACAAAAGAATTTCCAATGTTTCAATACCGCAAGCGGTATGAATTGCATGCAATCTGACTATCTTGACCAGTTCGAGTTTGACAAGGATGGTTTCAATACCGCAAGCGGTATGAATTGCATGCAATGATGTTGGTTTTGTCCCTTTCAAAAGGGGATTAGAAGTTTCAATACCGCAAGCGGTATGAATTGCATGCAATTTGACTCTCATTTTTATCAGCCGAAAGAGTACGGTTTCAATACCGCAAGCGGTATGAATTGCATGCAATTGACGAAAAGTCTCAAAAAGGAATTCTCACTAATTTGTTTCAATACCGCAAGCGGTATGAATTGCATGCAATAAGTAAATCAAAAATGGGGGAATCTAAATGATTAGTTTCAATACCGCAAGCGGTATGAATTGCATGCAATGACAACTGTGCCGCATTGCAGTCGATACAAGAAAGCGTTTCAATACCGCAAGCGGTATGAATTGCATGCAATCGAATGCTTCGAAGGAGCAGAAATTGAATTTTTCGAGTTTCAATACCGCAAGCGGTATGAATTGCATGCAATTGTCTCTCTCGTCGTTAGCTGGTAACAACTCATCGCGTTTCAATACCGCAAGCGGTATGAATTGCATGCAATGAGCGCACCGAACTCGCGCCCATCACGAGTCGTTGTTTCAATACCGCAAGCGGTATGAATTGCATGCAATGTGAACTCGTTGACGACATCGCTTTCGTTGACAACAAGTTTCAATACCGCAAGCGGTATGAATTGCATGCAATTCAAGGCTTTGGAGTCATCTGAGGAGGATTCCTCTAGTTTCAATACCGCAAGCGGTATGAATTGCATGCAATTTCTGAGGACAAACTTGACAGGCTTAGGTAAAAAAGTTTCAATACCGCAAGCGGTATGAATTGCATGCAATCCGATGGTGTCCCATCTCGTCCGATACCGTCGCGAGGTTTCAATACCGCAAGCGGTATGAATTGCATGCAATGAATCAGATTCCTTTGAAGGAGGATATTATTGAAGTTTCAATACCGCAAGCGGTATGAATTGCATGCAATACTGTTTCCCGGAGCCCTTGGAAACAGCGAACTCAAAAGCAGGTTTTCTAAAGCTCCTTCTCTTCTTGCGATTTTCCCCAAACCCTCGGGAACTTTTCTGTCGCAAAATCGGCTCAAAAGAGCTTTTGCAGCCAGTAATATCAAGGAAACTTTTGTCCACGAGGAAAACCTGAAGCTCATGGCATTTTTCATGATATTCTGTACTTCACTGTAATGAAGTATATCACGATGACAGTGTCCTGTCAATGTTCTTTGGCGAACCTTCTCTGCAGTGATTCAAACTTCCCGATCAGACGACAACAGGAGCGCTTCGCCGTCCGAAGCGCTCCTGTTGATTTCCATTCAGCTCGTTTCTGCTCCTGAATCATTTGCATAACCGACTGCCGCATCTTTGCCGAGCCTGGCTGCTTTTCATGGCATCGCATGCAGCAGCTTCTTGTACGACGGGTATTCCTCGCTCGGTATACCGATCATAGCCAGCGCCTGCTCGATCGGGATTTGCGACTGCATGACGAGTCGCCGAAGAATCGCCACGCGCTCTTCCTGCCGACCTTTTGCAAGACCTTTTGCGAGCCCCTCCGCGCGTCCTTCCTTGCGTTCTTCCATCATTTTCATCGCAAAAGTCATGTAGTTCACCCTCTCTCCTTCCTCACGTTTGACCTTTTGAATCTCTTCTTCGATTTCCTGGATAAAGCTGTTTTCTGTAACTACACCGTCGATATACTGCAAAAAAGCCTTGATCGCATCATCAATTTCGCCGATCGTGCCCTTCGTATTCAGAAAAATCTTCGTCGCTCCATCCTGCAAGCTGAGCTCTTTATTCTCCAGGCAAACATTTTCGAACGTATAGATATAGCGCCCCTCGCCAAAGGGGTCAAAAGGGCAGATGAAAATTATGATGGTCTTATTCAACTCATCATAATCTGCCCCTGCCGCGAGCAGATCAGCGTCCATCATCGACTGATAGTAGCGCGTCCGCTTGAAAAGCGCGCAGCCTTCAAGCCGTCTGACCTGCATTTCGATGTTATAGACCGTATTCTTTTCATCCTTGACGTATACATCCAACCGTATGCCCTTGCTTCGATACTGTGCCGATAAAGCTTTCTCCGTTTCCAGATAGCGTATCTTCTTGATTTTTATGCGAAGCGTACCTTCGAGCAGCTTTTTGCAAATGCGCCTGCGATTCATGATGAGTTTGAACATGTAGTCATCTCGAATCGTCAATTCTTCCCACGGTTTGATCTTATACTCACCCATGCTATCCCTCCCTTATCTTTATTGTACAAATTTTTACGGTACAAAGCAACCAAAAAGAGCACTTCGCCGTTCGAAGCGCTCCTGTTGGTTCACTTATACGAAACCCTCGTCTCGTCAAATCCCTGGCCCGTCAGTCTGCCGACGCCGGCGAAGGCGGCGAATTGGGCGAGCAGCAGGAGTGCATGCTGCTCCTCTTCGCTCAGCGCTGTGACATCGTAGCTGAACCTGCCCGAGAAGGCGAGCGTGCCGCGGTCGCCGCCGAAGTAGACGCGCCGCGAGCCGCCGTGCCATTCACTGAGGAGTGCTTTCGCCGCGGCATCGCGAATCCACGCGCGATCCATCGCCACGGGCATGGCGGCCTGCTGCCACTTGTCGGCAAGCGAGGAAAAGATGAGCACGGGATCGGGCATTGGGTAGTCCTTATCATCGCGGCGAAAGGCGACGGGCGAGAGGAAGCGCAGACGGATCTCCGCAACGCGCCCTGCTTGGAGCGCCGCACCGACAAGCTCCAGCTCATCGACGACACCCGAGTCATGCGTGCCGTCCACCTTGACTTCCTCGACGCGAAGCGGCAGGAATCCTGCCTGCAGGACATCGCCGATGCGCACATGAAGTGCTGCCTGCAGGACGTCTTCGCGAAGCGTCGTGACGCGCCAGCCCATAGTCTCCCCCTTGCGGACGGTGCGATAGCCGCCCGCTTCTTCCCCTTGCCGCCATTTGAGCAGCGACACGGTGAAGGGCTTGATTTGCAGCGCTTCGTGGATATAGGCGGCAAGCTCCGCCGAATATTCTTCCATGATCTTGAAGAACAATCCATGCAGCCAGCGACCGTGAAAGAGCGGCACGCGAGCGGCGCTCTCCGCCCGCAGCCGATAGACGACAGCACCGATCATTTGCCTTTTCCTTCGCTGTATACTTCGTGCGCCGTCGGCAAGACCCAGCGATTGCGGAATTGCTTTACTCCCTTATCAAAGGCTTCATCGGGATTCTTATCACTGCCCAAGGTCATTTGCCGCGTCCTCGCCGCCCAATCCTTCTGCTCTGTGGCCTTCCAATCGAGAAGGTCGAGCAGCGCCTGCTGTGACAGCTCGTAGCGCGTCCGTTCTTTTTCATCGAGCCTCGCAATGACATCGTCAAAGGCTTTCAGATATTCTTCCATCGGCGCTTTCTTTTCCGCTGTGTTCCAGTCGCCGTTTTCTGCAAAAAGCTGCGCATAGCCCTGCACCTCGTCGATGAGGACGAGCTCGGCGTCGATGCGCACGCTGCCGAGGCCAATGCCCTTGCCCTGCCCGATCTTGAAGCAGAGTTCGCGATCCTCTGCCGCCAGGGAAAAGACCTTGAGAAGCGCCCCCAGTTCCACTCCGCTGAGGTTCTTGAAGCGAATCCTTCCGTCGAATACACTGCCCGCTTTCAAGGGACGTATTTTCCGATCAACATTGTCCTTGAACTCGGCTTCATCTTTTCGCCACGGGAAATTCGCTGCCTGGTGCCAATAGAGTTTGTAGCCGCGTATGGGGGCATTCTCGCTGCCCCAGTCGCGATCCGCCTTTTCACCTTCCTGCTCCAGATAGAGCTGGTACGACGTGGGTTTCGGCTCCCCCAAGGTTTTGGAGTAATGCGCCGCTTCAAAGCCCTTGCTCTCTTTGAGCACGGCATCCTCGAAGGCCAGACGGCTGCCCCAAAGCTCCTTGCGTCCGAAGATGGCATCGGCATAGTCGACGGCGGCAGAAGCATCTTTTATCGCGCGCGGCAAGTGTCCCCCTCCCCCAATGGTATAGGGATAGGGAATGCGGTAGTATTGCCCGAACCCGAAATGAGCGACTTCACCTTTCTTTTCCTTGTAGAAGCACGGCACGACAAAATCGCAGCCATCGTCGCCGACAAAGCTTGCCGCTGCCTTACCTCGCTTCGCCAATTTGAACAAGTCGAGATCCTCATCGCGCGTCAGATCATGTTGGTAGTGCACAATGATTTCTTCTGACACGGGAAGGCGGTTTCTCGAACTCCAATCGGGATTATAATGAAATGTGTAATGCGTCTTTGCCGTCCTGCCACCCTCCATTGGTCCCGTAAAGCATGGCAATTCGCCGCCTCGTTTTTCATATTCATCCCAAAGAATGACTTTTTTATATTTGCTGACAAGCCAAGTATCTTTTTTGCGATCAAATTGTGCCGGGCAGATATAATATTGATTTTCCAGCTTGTCGTGAATGAGAAACCCCGGCTTTGCTTTGGTAAAACTCTGGTGCTTTCCGTCTATCTTCTTGCTGTCCACCAATTCCGCTTTATACGATTTGTTCATAAAGGAACGGTAGTAGAGTGCACGGTCATCGATATCTGCACTATCCTTGTCCGTGCGCATCGCACCGCAGGTGACGATTTTGAAGATGTTCTTGACCATGCCGCGAAGCGTGCTGCCCGGCAAGATGGGCTTGCCGGCGGGTGCGAAGAACGCGCCTTCCTTGTCGCCCATGCCGATGAATACCGGTGTCATCGTGCGGCAGTGAAGTTCGATATAGCCACTGAGCTTGCCATGCTTCTTCACGTACTCCTTATAGTTCGCCTGCCGTTCCGCATCGCTTTCTGCGCCGCCGTCGATCGGAGACTTGATGACTGTCGCGGGCAACGGCACGAAGTTGTACGATGCCGTTGCTCTTTTATCTCGAAGTGCCATGTTCCCTGCCTCCTTCCACATCCGCCGCCGCGATGCGCACATAGCGGTAATCCACATAGCCTGCCTGCCCCGTCGCTTCATAGCCGATGTAGCTGCGCGTGACCAGACCGTAATACTTGGCACTCTCTTCGACCTTCGGCAAAGTTTGCGTGAGCTTTCGCGCCGTATCTTCGAGCTTCATATAGCCTTCGGGCACGTCTGCCGCCGATTCAACCCTTTTCCCCCAGAAGCGCGCAATGCTGTCGATGTATTCCACCATCTCGCCCGCGCCGTCCCGACGCCAACGTCCGCGCCACGAATCGCCGCTCTTCTTCAGATGGAGCTCTTCTTCCTCGTTGAATACGCGCAATTCCAGCCAGAGCGCAGGTTGTTTCGCCGTCTCACCCGCCAGGTGCAGCGCACCGTCAAGCCAGCGCCCCCATGTGATGCCATGCACCTGCCAGAGTACGACACTCGCTTCCTTCATGCCGAGTTCTGCCAGCTTTTCACAAAGGGCGGCTTCGTTCCTCGCGAGGTTGATGCGGAGCATCTCCGAACTTTCCTGCCGTATGTGCATTTGATCTTCTAAAGCCAGTTCGATGCTCATAGAGCGCCCGCCTCCCTCTTTGCCAGCAGAGCTTCGACGAAGCCCTGCAATTTTTGCCTCTGCGCGTCCGCCAAGGCGCTCGGCGACGCCTCCCATGCAATCGTCTCACCGCGATAGTGCAGGACGGCGCCCCTGCCCTCAAGTGCTCCGCGGCCGATGCCCTTCTCGCCGCCGAGCGCCAGTCTGCCGAGCGACAGCTCCTTGAGCAGCAGGAGCAGAAGGCCGATCTGCCAGGCGCGCTCTTCTTCCTTCGGCTCGTGCAGGACAAGGCGCATGGAAAGCACCGCGCGCTCTTTTTCTGTCTGCCATACAGGAGCCTCTGTGAAGAGTCTCGTGGGAATCTTGCCGCCCGTGAAGCGGTCGATACCCACGCGCGTCTGCAGTCTTGCTGCAACACCGTCTTCCAGACGCACTTCCGAAACGAGCAGGCGGCTCTTCCACTTTTCCTCCGGCTTCTCCTTGATGCGATCGAGCGACGGCCCCATCATGCGGTCGAGCAGTGCGCTGTCGATATCAAGCTTGCGCAGGATCTCTGCCGCACGATGGCGCAGCGCCCCCTTGATGCTCGCCCCGGGTATGAGCCAGTGGTCATTCTCGCGCAGCATGAGCGCCTGCACGGACGTCTCCTGCTCTGCACGACCTTCCGCCTTCACGCTGCCGGCGCGCTCATAATCACGCACGAGAAGCGAGCTCTTCAAGGCGAACTTCGCTTCAAGCACGCAGTCATCTTTGGCATAGGGCTTTTCCTGGCGCTCGCAGGCTTCCGGCTTCACGAGAGCTTCGCGCTTTTCCTCCGAGCCGAGCCAGGCTCTGACGTGATCCTTGTTTTTGAAATCGTAGCGATACGTCGCCAAATCCTTGACGTACACTGCACCGAAGCCCTTCGCCGTATGTGCGCCCAACGAGAATCCTGTCGCCAGTCTGAGCGCCAGGCTCTCAATGGCGTCCTTCGTTCTCTCCGCTCGTTCGCCCGTTTCATGTATGCCGCGAAGCGTGATTTCCGCTCGGAAATCGCCCTTCGCTCCACGACCCACCGCCTCATAATCGAACTTATGGCGCTCGATCGCCGTAGCCGTGATCTCATCGAGACTCACGCCGTCACGCATGATGATCTCGACACCGTTCAGCTTGACGTCGTCGATGCAGACGGAGCTTTGCCAGGCTGTCTTATGCTGCCTCTCATATACGGCGTCCGTGCCGAAGAGCAGCCGCATGCCGTAAGCATCTTCTACCGCCAGAAAATCGCGCAGCACGCCGGCGAGCGATGTGCCGGGAATGAACGGCTGTCCTGCTTTTGTCTTCAGCACCTCAGTATCGATCTCATTGCCTGCACCGCTGCCGCCCGCACCGATGAGGAGCGGTGCATCGAGGACGAGCGTGCCTTTGAGGATGATTTTGCTCTTGATACTCTCTTCGCTCATCGCCATCACTCCTCGCCTCCTTTTCCTGCCGCTGCCTTTCTCGCGAAGCGGAAGAAATTGTGCCAATACGCATAGAAGAGCGCGTCCTTCGCCGTGACGCTCGTCAGGAAGTCCGGCTCGCCTACATCTTCCAGGAACGCCTCAAGATCTTCGCCCAGCTCTTTTTTCCAACGACGTTCCTTGTTGTACGGCATATCGGCGAGATTCGCCTTCATCAAAAGTTCCTCCAAGGAGCGTCCGTTGAGCTTGATCGCATCTAGATTCTTGGCAAAGGGCGTTGTCGCATTGCCTTTCTGACTGCGGATTTCCTCGCGCAAGGCTCCCTGCATGTTTGCCCGTCCACGCATCCACATCGAATCGAGTCGTGCGAAAAAGTGCGATACCCCATTACCCCCCGTGAGCTTTTGCACATCTTCCGCCGCATAGACGATCATCTTCTGCTGCGCCGCGCATAGGAGGAGCTCTTTCGCCCGCCTGCGCACTTCCGGCGATTGAATCGTGCGCCGCTCACGAATGCGCTCTTTCTTTTCCATGCGAAGCGGACGCGGCTGCCATAGGCGCAGCTGTCCGAAGCCCTCTTCCGTGCGCGCGCCTGCACCTTCATAGAGAAGCCTCTGCAGGCGCTCCTTGTCGCCCGTCGTCCAGGCACTCTCCTTCCCCAGCGCAAAGATGCTGCCGGCGGCAAGAGCGACGGCACGCGGGCGCTTCATGCCCCAGACGCCGACGAAGTTGTCCACTTCCGCAAAATCGGCAAAGATCCTGTTTTCCACATCGCCGTCTTCCACGGTCTGCGCCGCATTGTAAGGCGGCAGGAAGAATTTTTCCGTACCGCTCTCATCGAGGTGATCGACGATCTGCCGCAGAGTCGCATCGGCGCTCGACAGGAGGTCGTCCTCCGCGAGAAGCGGCGTCTCCAAACGCAGATAGATACGATTTTTCGCATCGGGCTCGATGCTCTGCGGCACGAAATCTGCCAGCACAAGCTCCACACGGCAGGTGCCGTACTGCGCATGACGTGCACGCCCCGCCTGCGCCGTCCACTCCGTCGTGCCCATGGCTGCGAGGAAGCTCTCCAGCGCAGCCTCCTCCCCGAAGATTTCGCCTTCGAAGCATACGCCTTTTTCCACCGCTTCGTAGTTGTAGATCGCACCGTCTCGCGACCGGCCTGCCAGTCGCTCCAGAGAGGAGCTTCCTGCCTCCTTGCCCTGTCGCTCCTTGATATTGCTGCGGCTCATGTGCAGCGATATGTTCTTGGCGACGTCCACCTTCTCGATGCCGCCATCCTCGATTACGGCAAAGCCGCGCAGCGTCTTATAGCCTGCCTCGGGCGCCGTCACGAACAAGTCTCTGACCGCCTCACCGTCCTTGAGGCGCTGCACCGACGCAGGTACGAAAGAGGCGCGCTGCCCGTTCGCTGCGCGCACGGGATAGGCAGCGGCGAAGCGCAGCTGATCAAAAAAGAATCCCACGAACGCTTCATCTTCATGCGCCTTGTCGCCGAGCTTCTTCTCTTCAATATAGTGCTCTGCCAGGATGCCGCGCACGAGCGTGCCGCTGAAGAAATCGTGCGACGATGTCATGACGGTCGCACTGCCGCGCGTGGCAAGCACGATGGGCGAAAGGGTCTCTATTTTCACGCGGATCTTTTTCATCTCAAGCCTTGCCCCCTTTCAGCGCGTCATCAACGAGGACGCTCCGTATATCCTTCCCGTTCTGCAGCATCGCGCACGATATGCGGCCGAAGCCGCGATTGCGCTTCATGCCCGCGTGCGAGAGATTGCGAAGTGCCAGCGCGAGGATCGTGAGCTTTTTTCGCGTTCCGCCTTTGAGGCGCACCGTGCCGCAAAAGACGAGACCTTCATCGACGACACGGATGTTCCTGAGCGATGTCTCAGCAGCCGTACCGGTCTCGCGGTCGATCATCGTCTGATAGCGAAGCGAGGTATAGAGCGAGAGCACGTCCTGTGCCGAAACGAAGCCGGGATAGCGCTCTTGCAGATAAAGCCAATCCTCTTCCATCTGCCGCGACGCTCCCTGCGGCGCAAGATGAAGATTCGGTATCGTCAGCTGCGTGCCGCTCTGTATATCATGCTGAAAGAGCTCCGCTAATTCCTCTGCCGTAAAGAGAGCCAGTCCTGCCAATTCGGACATCTCAAGGACTTCCAACGCACTTTCGTAGATGAGCCCCTTGAGCCTCTTGCCCGGGAAATAGGGAAGCCCTGTCCTGTCATGTACGACTTCGGCGTCGACGTTGACATCAGCGCGACCCGAGCCGAGATGCAGCGGTGACTCGGCTGTGATTTCCAATGTGAATTCCTCGAAGCGGATATCCTTGAGCTTTGCTGCCGGCTGCTCCCCGGCGGCCGGACTCGAGGGAAACTCCCACTTCTTGTTCTTCACCTGCTTGAGCTGCTCATCCAACGTCTGCACATGATCTGCCGCATCCTGCTGCGCGCTTGCGGCAGGGCTTTGCGCCGTCTGCTGCTTCTGCCGGTTCATTTCCGTCTGCTGCCTGCGGTTCTCGGCATGTTTGGCCAGAAGCTCCTTCTTCTTGTTTTCGCGCGCCTCCTTCACGTTCTTCTTCTTAGCCATGCTGCACCTCCTCGGGGACGTAGAAGTCGATCATCTCGATGGCATCGACATAAGGCGTCCTGCCCGCCTGCCACAAGGCTTCGCGATACGGCTCCCATGCCGCGATCTCGGGCAGGCGCATCTTCGCACCGCGTGCGATCAAGCGTCGGTACTGCGCCATGAATTGCTCGTGCTCATGTCTGCCCGCCGAAAGCACGGCGCGCAGCTCCTTGATCTTGTTCATCGGCAGGCGCGCCTCGCCCTGCACGAGCTGGCGTACGGCCTCGGTGAGGTTGCCGATATGCTGCGGCTCCGCCGCATCGCCGTCGACACGATAAGGGCCGAAGTGCATCGTACCGCACTTGCCGCTGTATTGCTGCGCTCGAATCTGCTCCAGGGTCGGCGGCTGCTCACCGTGCAGGATGGCGAAGTCGAGCCAGCATGAAGTGCCTTCCTCGCGCATGGCACGCATCTTCGACTTTGCCGCGCTGCAGAGCTGCTCGGCAATCTCGTAGCCGCGGAAGAAAGGATAGGCGGTCGGCAGGATGCTGATGCCGCCGCAGCTGTCGATACCCAAATCGTTCAGCGCTTCCATGATCGTGCGCGTGAAGGCGAGCGCATACTTCGCCGTGCAGACGAAAGTCATATCGTCGCCGCCGAGCACGATGGGGCGGATCGGCAGAAACAGCTTGCCGTCGTCGGCTTCTTCCAACACAAGGTGCTTTTGCAGCGAGGCATAATCGCCAATGATGTCGTCGAGCAGTACGCAGAAAGCCGTAATCGTCTTTTTATAGACGGCGAGCGACATGTTCTTGCGCTTCGTCAGCGTATCCGAGTCACGGAACTTCTCGCCCATGTTGTTGCCGTCGATATGGACGATCGCCATGTAATCTTCCGTCTCTCGCTGTCCGAGCTTCTCAAACTCCGAGGGAAACGCATACTTTTGCAGTGCCTCCGCAAGCTTCTCAGGCACGAAAGTATAAGGGACGGATGCAGTGAACGGCTCACCCGCCAGCGATTTCAGGACGCTGCGCAGCTTGTCCAAAAGCTCCTCCTCGGCCGGCGCGACGATTCCGTCCTTCTTCCGCGCCGCCAGGAGTTTTCGCTTCACTTCCCATGAGATAAAGCGGCTTTCCTGCTGCACGTCGTCCACGTCGTAGGCGTTCGCTGTCTCCGCACTCGCTTCGCACGAGAGCGTCAAGCCCGTGTAGGGCAGCGATACCGCGGGAAAGAACAAATTCTGCTGTGCCTTGAGCTTATGGACGAGGTGCGTGAGATCGTCGATCTCCTCTTCTGCGCTGTTTTCAAGCTTCACGCGCGTCACGCGATAGGAGCCGTCCGCATCGAGTACGATTTCACCGCGCGCCGCCCCCGTGCGCAGCCCGGGGCTCTTCCACAGCAGCCGCTTCGTGAAGGCTCGGATCACCTCGACGAGCTCTTCATCCGTCGTTTCCTCACGGAACAACACCAGGGCATTGCCGCCGCCGATGTAGCCGATGCGGCACCTTTGCTCCATCCGCGTCCAGTCGGGCGATTCCGCCTCGCGCCATGTCGCATCATCGACCTCCGACTCGCCGAAAAGCTCGCGCAGGACATGAAGGAGCTCGCGCGCAAAGGCACTTTCGACCAAGAACGACGCCCCGATATTTGTCTTGAGGCGATTGCTCGAAAAGATATACTTCTGTATCGAGCGCGTGTCAAAAAGAATTGCCTGCAGTCTGATTGCCATCTATACTTCCCTCCCTTAATTTTTCCCATTATTTATTCAATTCGCCTTTATAAAAAGAAATCCTCTCAACCAGCGGCGAGTCTCCGGAAATATGTGAAAAAAATTTTAGGAAGCGCTGATAAAATGAAGTCGCCCAGATTGGCACAGATGCGCTGTATCTATCGAGGAGACAAACCGGAGGCGTAGCGGTGCTACG
>ERZ772957.1828-NODE-1828-length-13002-cov-4.872557_pt1 | contig 13002 bp, 12 predicted proteins | sample MGYA00580682_ERZ772957 | MGnify/ENA primary metagenome ERZ772957 (study PRJEB29015, sample SAMEA2737921) | human oral metagenome | biome: human oral; feature: human-associated habitat; material: dental | place: China | collected 2025 ...
TCGAATAGGTAATCGGAATGATAAACGCAATGCCGAAATTTTTTCTGGTTACCTTGTGCCGCCTGTTCAATTCTTCCATAATCGCGGTAAGTTTGTCATGTTCTCCCATAGTCAAAATCAATTCTTTTTGAATTTGATTGATGCCGAGAAAATCGAGCAGCTTACTCTTTACCGTGCCCTGTGCAAGCAGCGTGGTGGCGCCGATGAGTCCGAGCGCCCTGCCTTCGTGAATAATTTTCCGCGCCTGTCCATGCGGCACTAAGATGATCAATAATGAAAAAGCGGTCATGTATTCTTCCTTTGTTTTAAATAAAAAATTAATCCCAGCACTTGCAGCGAGATAACCGGTGCCAAAGCGACCGCTGCGATAATACCGAATCCGTCGATAAGGACGTTTGCACCCGATGTTGCCGCCGCCAATCCTTGGGCAAAGGAGAGTACAAAGGTCGCTGTCATCGGACCCGATGCAACGCCTCCCGCATCGAACGCCATACCGACAAAAAGTTCCGGCACAATCCACGAGAGCACAAGGGCAACCATATAGCCCGGCAATAAAATATGCCACAGCTGAAATGCGGGAATGACAATACGCAGCATCGAAAGGAACGTTGCAATACTTACGCCGAGCGCAAGAAAAATGAGCACCAGCTTTCTCGGAATATACCCTGCGCTTACGGTTTCAATCTGCTTGGTCAAAACATACACCGCCGGTTCCGCAAGGATTACCACACACCCGATAAAGGCGCCGATAATCAAAATGAGCGGCAGATTGGCGATCTCTCCGATTTTATGCCCGATAAGGAAGCCGAGATCTAAAAAACCCGCTTTTACTCCCGCTAAAAAGAGCGTAAGGCCGATAAAAGTGATGATAAGCCCTTTGATAATTCCGCTCAAGGTATTCTTTTTCAACCGTAACGAGCATACATCGGTGAGTAAAAAGATAACCGCAATCGGTAACAGCGACAGCATTGATTCAGAGGCTGCATGGCTCAACGCTTCGGATATAGCCGTAAGAATTGAGGCTCCGGCGGCCGGTTCCGAAATGCTGAAATCATCATCAAAGGTCGGTAACTGCCGTATCAAGGTTATTGCAAGCACGTTCAGGATTGCTCCCGCCGAAACCATTCCGACAAGTCCGAAAGAATCCGTTTCCGATGCGATGGAGTTTTTCTTCATACGGGAAACACCTGCTGCTATTGCCAGAACAAAAGGCACCGTAATTGCGCCGGTTGTCGCACCCGAAGAATCGAAAGCGATCGATATGCCTTCCCGTACGGAAAAAATCGAGCAGAGAAATATCAATCCGTACGAGACGGTAAAAACTTTGTGCTGCGGAATATGATAGACAATCGTTAATAATCCGACGGCAAGAAAGACCGCGACGCCGATTGAAACGATGACAATCAGCGCCGTTTGAGGAATTGCGCCCTTGGTTACTTGCATGACTTGAGCGCCGAGGATTTGCAGATCGGGTTCGGCAATCGAAATAAAAAAGCCGAGTATCAGCGCTCCGATAATGACTATCGAGATTTTATTTTTTGCGGTGATGAACTGTCCCATCACATCGCCGATCGGCGTAATACCGATGTCTATGCCGAATAAAAATATCGTAAGTCCGAGACAGATAAAAACAACGCCGATTACGAACTGGATAAAAAAAGTATAATCAACCCGCACAAAGAGGAAGTTCAAAATACAAATTAACACGGCGATGGGTAAAACTGAAAAAATAACTTCTTTAAATTTTTCAGCTAAAACATTCATAAGGGCTCAAACGCCTCCTCTTTGCGAGGGATAAGGATAACCGATTGAAGATCTTCTAAAAACTCGTCCGGCTTTTAGAGGATGTCGGTTGATTAGTGTACAAGTAAATCGGCGTATTCCGAATGTTTATTAAACCATTCGGCTGCGTACGAACATTGAGGTCGGATTTTCTTCCCGTTCTTTTGGGCGTAGTCTACGACTTCTTTAACGAGTTTCCCGGCGACTCCTTGCCCTCTCAGCGAATTGTCGACAAAGGTATGATCGAGGCAGACCGTCGAGTTGTTTTCCGGCGGAAAGGTAACTTCAGCAATAACTTTTCCGGCATCATTTTCCGCATAAATTCTATTTTCTTGATGTATAAATTCCATAGTATTCTCCTATAAAAAGTCGGGAAGAAAGTATCAACTTTCGATTGACTATAATACCGGAGCGTAGTATGCCACAGAATAGAGAGAAATTTCAATATACGCTGCAAGAACTGGCTTGATTTCCGCTTGCACTATACCGGAAAGCATATTACAATGACAAATGGCGTTTACGGTAAATGTATAAACGCCCTAATATGGAGGAAAGATGAAAAAGCTAACAGTATTGTTTCTAACGGTGTGTCTTGCAGTGTCTCTGCTATGTACGGCGAGCTGCGGACAAAAAACGGAAGAAAAAGCAAAGGCAAAGTTAGTCTATTGGACGATGTGGAACGAAGCGGAACCGCAGGGCACGGTTATTGCCGAAGCGGTTGCCGCTTTTACTAAAGAGACGGGAATTGAGGTAGAGCTTAATTTTAACGGAAGAGAAATTCGTAAGACACTGCAGCCCGCTCTCGATGCCGGTGAGACAATCGATGTGTTTGACGAAGATATTGAACGGGTATTGAATACATGGGGAAATTACTTACTTCCGCTTGACGAATACGCCGCGAAAACGTATTCGACGACGGACGGCAAACCGTATAACACCATGATCAATAAAACCTTGTATAACTTGGCAAAAGAGCTTGGTGGCGGTTCTGTAAAAAATATTCCGTATCAGCCGTCCGCATTTGTTACGCTATACAACAAAGAGTTATTCGACAAAGCCGGTATTATGGATACGCCTAAAACATGGGAAGAATTTTTAACTGCATGTGAAAAACTTAAAGCAATCGGCATTCCCGCTATCACCGTGGATGATGCATATATGGCTTGTTTCTTCGGCTACAATATGGACCGTTTGGTTGGTGAACAGGAAACGCTTAATATGGTAAATACTAAGGATTTTACCGGCCCGCAGGTGCTTGAGTTCGGCAAAATCTGGGAGAATATGGCAAAGAAAGGCTATATCAGTGCAAAGGCTGCTTCCAATATTTGGCCTGCAGGACAGGTAGAAGAAATGGCTGTCGGAAAGGTTGCAATGTATTTAAACGGTACATGGCTTCCGAACGAAATTAAGGCGCAAGCGCCCGATTTAAAGTGGGGAGCCTTTGCATGGCCTGCAATGTCGGAAAAAGGCGATGGCATCGAAGCGAACAACTATGGCTGCCAAAGTCTTGCCGTTAATAAAAATACAAAATATCCGGAAGAGGCATTTAAACTGATCGTATGGCTGACCACCGGAGAGTGGGATGCTCGTTTAGCCAAAGAAAGTATCGGTATCCCCGCCGGGAATAATACCGAATGGCCTATTCAGCTTGCAGAAGCAAAAGTCATTGTCGATAATACCACCAATCGCCTTGATTGGGCAGTCGGCATGGAAAACGATCCTGAAATCAATGCTAAAATCAAAGAGAATTTTGCGAAATTGATAAAGGGTGACTTAGACGCCGAAGGTTTTGCTGCAGCAATGGCGAAGTAAACACATCAGATGTTTTGTATGTACCCCGCAGAATAAGTGAGGCTGTTCAACCAGAGTTGAACCGTTGGTTCAAATGGTCTCACTACCTCACTTATTCTGCGGTATTTGATTTATTCATCTGATGCGTTTACCCTGCTTCCGAAAGGGAAGCGCCTCATAAAGTTGGAGATTATGTTAAGAAAAAATAAACCGATGATTATCATTTTTTTAACGCCGGCGGTGTTGTGCTATGTGATGGTATTCTTGTACCCGACGCTGCGGACGTTTGTGATGAGTTTTTTTTCGGTTGTCAGTGTTTCGGATCCGGCGGCGGCGTGGTTGTTTAGCGGGTTTTCAAATTATAAAAAGATTTTTAGTACGCCGATGTTTTTGCAGGCGATGAAAAATATTGCGCGGCTGTGGTTTTGGGGCGGCGCAGGGGTGATGTTTTTTGCACTGCTGATAGCAGTGATTTTGACAAACAGGGTTCCGGCGAGGCTCAAAGCATTTTACCGCAGTATTGTGTATCTGCCGAATGTCGTGAGCGCTGTTGCAATGGGAACGATGTGGATTAACTACATTTACAATAGTGATTACGGACTTTTGCATAAGCTGTTCGGTGCACTTGGGTTTGAAACGCTTGCGCAAACGCTGTGGACGGGACCGGGAATGCGCTTTTGGAGTATGTTGATTGCGTATTGCTTCGGGATGGTCGGGTACCACATGCTTATTTTTATGAGCGGCATCGAACAAATTCCTTTTGATTTTTATGAGGCGGCCTATCTTGAAGGCTGTAATATATGGCAACGGTTTGTTCATATTACATTGCCGTTTTTGCGCGGCGTATTTCGGACAAACATCGTGATGTGGACGGTATATACGGTCGGTTTTTTTGTATGGGGACAGCTGTTCAGTCCGGTCAATTTGTCGAATGATACGGTTGCCCCGATGAATTATATGTATGAGCTGGTATTCGGCTCTTCTTCTTCGGCGGCGACTATTCGAGATAGCGGCAGCGGGGCAGCGATTGGTGTTGTAATGATGTCGTTGGTAGTTCTGATTTTCTTTGCAACCGAACGGATTGTAAAAAATAATGATATTGAAATGTAGCGAGGAGTTGTTCGATTGAGTGAAATATAAATACTGAGGTGGCTTATGGGCTTGGGAAATAAAAACGGAAAATTAATGCAGCGGTTGGCAAAAGCGCCCGGCTATGCGCTTTTAACAATATGGACGGTGTTTACCGTGATGCTGATCGGCTGGGTTGTATTCGCGTCGCTTTCCACTTCGAGTGAAATATTTTCGGATCACATGTTTGCATTTAAGACGGGGTTTCATTTTGAAAACTATGTAAAGGCTTGGAAAACGCAGAAGGTATCGGTCTTTTTTATGAACTCGCTGATGTATACGGTGATATCTTGTACCCTTATTGTTGTTATTGCCGCACCGGCTGCGTATGTGCTGTCCCGTTTTCGGTTTAAGGGCAATATGCTACTGCAGAATATGTTTGCTTCCGCATTGGGCATTCCGGTTATTATGATTATTATGCCGTTGTTTGGATTTGCTTCTTCGCTGCGGCTGACAAACAGCCGTACCGTAATTATTTTCCTTTACACTGCAATAAATGTTCCGTTTGCGGTGTTTTATCTGCTCGCCTTTTTTAAGAACTTGAGCTTTACCTACGAAGAAGCCGCGGCGATAGACGGCTGTTCTCCGATGCGGACATTTTGGACGATTATGTTTCCGCTTGCGCAACCCGGAATTATCACGGTTTCCATTTTTAATTTTATTACGGTGTGGAATGAATACTTTATGTCGCTCATTTTTGCAAATAAAACGGCGGTTCGTCCGGTTGCCGTTGGGTTGTACAATATGATTTCCGCCATGCGGTATACCGGCGACTGGGGCGGTATGTTTGCGAGCGTGGTTATTGTCTTTTTGCCGACTTTTATCCTCTACTTATTCCTATCCGAAAAAATTATCCGTGGTGTTACCGGCGGCGCCATTAAAGGGTAAATCCGCATGAGACCTGGGGATGTCTCAAAAGTTGGTTACTTTTTTCGACATCCCCGCGAGTTTAAAATTAAGTCTCTATACAGTAATGACTTAATTTTAAACATCGCATCTAAATCTAAGGAAACTGTCCAAAAACTGAAGTTTTTGGACAGCCCCGGTTTATTTATATGCCGCCTGAAAAGGAATTTGAAGATGAAAGATAATGCTATGCAGCAGGGACGGGTTACTATTCCGACAGATGTCGATATCGTTCCTGAAACACGAGAGATTATGCAACGCTGGGGCGCCGATGCGCTACGGGACTGTGACGGTACGGATTTTCCCGAAGCGCTTCGCACAATCGATGCGAAAATCTATTCGACATATTATACAACGCGGAAAGATAATGAGTGGGCGCGGGCAAATCCCGACGAAATTCAGCAGATGTATATTATGACGCCTTTTTACACCGCCTCCGAATCGAATGTCCGGATTGAACTGATGAAAGGCCTGTATCCCGATATGCTGAAAGTAAACCCGAAAGACCGGCAGCGGTGGTGGGAGGTAATAGACCGTACTACCGGTACGGTAGTGCCGCCTGAATGCTGGAACTACAATGAAGAATCCGGAATGGTTGTCATCCCGCACGCCGAATCTTTCCATCAATATACGGTGAGCTTTCTCGCCTTTATTATGTGGGATCCGGTGCACATGTACAATGCTGTTGTTAATGACTGGAAAGATACGGAGCATCAGATTACCTTTGATGTACGCCAGCCGAAAACCCATGCGTTTACCATGGAGCGGCTTCGGAAGTTTATCGCAGAACATCCCTATATCGATATTATCCGCTTTACAACCTTCTTTCATCAATTTACCTTGATTTTTGATGAACTTGCACGCGAAAAGTATGTCGATTGGTACGGCTATTCCGCCTCCGTTTCGCCGTATATTCTTGAGCGCTTCGAAAAAGAAGTCGGTTATCCGTTCCGTCCGGAATATATTATCGATCAAGGGTATTTTAACAATCAATATCGTATTCCGTCGAAAGAATATAAGGATTTTCAAGCTTTCCAGCGCCGTGAGGTTGCAAAACTCGCTCAGGAGATGGTAGATATTACCCACGCGTGCGGTAAAGAAGCGATGATGTTTTTAGGCGACCATTGGATAGGAACCGAACCGTTTTTGGAAGAGTTTAAAACGATCGGCCTTGATGCGGTTGTCGGCAGTGTCGGAAACGGAAGCACGCTCCGGCTTATCAGTGATATCCCCGGTGTGCGGTATACCGAAGGCCGTTTTTTGCCGTATTTTTTTCCCGATACGTTTCATGCGGGTGGAGACCCCGTAAAGGAAGCGAAAATAAATTGGGTAACGGCGCGGCGAGCTTTGTTGCGTAAGCCTATCGACCGTATCGGGTACGGAGGGTACCTGAAACTTGCGCTTGAGTTTCCCGATTTTGTGGACTACATTGCCGACGTAACCGACGAATTTCGTACCCTGTATGAGAACATCAAGGGGACAACTCCGTACTGCGTTAAAACGGTTGCCGTGCTGAATTGTTGGGGAAAAATGCGCGCGTGGGGGTGCCACATGGTGCATCATGCGCTCTATCAAAAGCAGAATTACAGCTATGCGGGGGTTATTGAAGCCTTATCTGGCGCGCCGTTTGACGTCCGGTTTATCAGCTTTGACGACCTAAAAACCGATCCTTCTTTGCTTGACGATATTGATGTGATTATCAATGTCGGCGATGCGGATACGGCGCATACCGGCGGCAGTTATTGGGAAGATTCGGCGATACCCGCAGCGATACGCCGGTTTGTATGGAACGGCGGTGCTTTTATCGGAATCGGTGAGCCGTCCGGACATCAATATCAGGGGCGGTTTATTCAGCTTGCCGATGTATTGGGGATAGAAAAAGAGACCGGCTTTACGCTCAATTACGATAAATATAATTGGGACACTCACCGTCATTTTATCACCGAGGACTGCACGGGCGGAGCTGCCGCAATCGATTTCGGCGAGGGGAAAAAGAATATCTATGCGCTTGACGGTACGGTTATCCTTGTGCAAAAAGACAAAGAAGTGCAGCTTGCCGTTAATGACTATGGGAAAGGCCGCGCAGTGTATATCAGCGGGCTGCCTTACAGTTTTGAAAACACGCGCCTTCTGTACCGCGCCGTCTTATGGGGAACTCATGCCGAAAAGCAGATTCATACGTGGTTCAGTTCAAACTGTAATGTTGAAGTCCACGCTTACATTAAAAACGGTAAATACTGTGTCGTTAACAATACGTACGAACCGCAGACAACAACCGTGTTTTGTGGAGACGGGACTCGTTTTGACGTACCGCTTTCCGCTAATGAGATACAGTGGTATCAAATCAACAACCCCGGCGCAGAACACAGAGGAAGCATCCCTCCGAACGAATAAAGGAAGTGTGAACATGAGCACGGTACGGGGAAAGGTTGCAGGATTGTTAAAACCCCATTCGGGATTAAGGAAAGATCACTGATAAAAAACCTGCGTTTGCACGGACAGTCATTGCAATGATGTCGCAGTTGTATGCCCCGCTTGGAAAAACGTGTCTTCCCCCCCTACTAATTACTGTACCATACCGGTTTTAACGTGCTTCATTACGAGCGGTTTACCGTTTACCAACAGCTGTTTTCCGGCGGCGCATACGCGGAAATCTTCTACCGTAAAGGGCACTGCAAAGAACAACTCCGCATCGATGGCTTGAGGTTTCTGTACCGGCGGCGTAGTTGCTTCAGCGCCTTCCAGTGTTACCGGCGTACCGGCAGCCGCACCGGGCATACCGACCAGTTCAACCCGCTCGGTTCCGTCCGCATCGGTATAATGGGACGCTAAGAGCATTCCCTTCGATTCAATTCCGCGCATTTTCCGCGGCTTTAAGTTTTCTGCGAGGATAATATCCGCGCCAACCAACTCTTTCGGCGCAAAATACGGCGCTAAGCCGGACAGGATAACCCGCCCGCCTTCCGAGCCGTCGTCAATGGTTTCCACAAAGAGCTTATCCGCATCGGGGTGTTTTTCCACAGAAATGATTTTCGCGGTTTTTAACGAAATATAATCGGTAAACAGCTTTTCGGGAGGAATATCCGCCCATTCCGGCTTGGCTTTCTGCTTTTCCGGCAATTTTTGAGCGGCATTTCCGGAGGTATTTTTACCTCCTGCATTCTGCTGTTTTTTTTCGCTCTGCGTTCCGGCGGCTTGCTTTCCCGCAGCCTGTTTTCCGGCTTGCGCGGCGCGTTCTTTCTGACTTCCTGCATAGCGTTCGCGATACGCTGCAATCGCATCGTTTTCCAGCGTTTTAAAGATGATTGCAGGCTTTTGTACTCGCTCCAAACCGCTCCGCTCCAAGAGGTTTTCCCACGCAAGGGTATTTTCGGGACGGGGCTGCACGGGATGTTCCCAGTCAAAGACATTACCCGACCATATTTTAATACCTAAAAACGATGCAACCGCATCGGCGTATTCCGGCATATACGGGTGCATCAATATCAGTAAATCCTTGATTAAATAGCACAGTTCAAAGAGGAGCGCTTCCGCTTTTTCGGGATCAGCCTCGCGGTTTTTCCACGGCTCTCCGTCTTGGAAGGCTTTGTTGGCAACGGAGGAAAGCGCAAATAGCTCGTGGAAAGCATCACGCAGTTCCGCTTCTTCAAGCAGTGCGGTGATTTTTTCAATGCCGTACTTTGCTGCAGCACGCAAGCCTTCCGTTACCGCGCGGATATCTTCCCGGGAAGAAGTGAGACCATCCCGCTGCGGGATAACGCCGTCATAATAGCGCGACACAAAGGTGAGCGTCCGGTTTATCAGATTACACAGGTTCCCGACCAGCTCGCTGTTTACGCGCTCCTGAAAATCCTTCCACGTAAACAGGGCATCGTTCTTTTCGGGGCGGTTATAGAAGATATAGAAACGCCACATATCCGCCGGAATCCCCGAATCCTTTGCATCGGAGCCGAACACGCCGATTCCCTTCGATTTGGAAAACTTGCCGGACTCATAGTTGAGGTACTCGCTGCTTGAAATATGATGGAGCTTTACCCAATCCTTCCCCGATGCAATGAGCGAGCTGGGGAAAATCACCGTATGGAAGGGGATATTGTCTTTTCCGATGAACTGGAACAGCTCGATGTCGTTTTGCTCAAGCCACCAGGTTTTCCAATCGGTGCCGATTAAATCGGTAAAGCATTTTGTAATTGAGATATACCCGATCGGGGCATCGAACCAAACGTAGAACACCTTATCTTCAAAGCCCGCTTTCGGAACGGGGATTCCCCATTTAAGGTCGCGGGTGATGGCGCGTTCCTGTAAACCGTCGCGCAGCCAACCCTTGGTCATCTGCACGGCGTTGTTGCTCCACTGCCCTTCTACGCTCGCTTTCTGCATCCACGGTTCATACTGCGGCACGATGCCCGGCAAATCGATGTAGAGGTGCTTGGTACTGCGCGGCTCCGGAGCAGCACCGCAGGTTGAACAGCGGGGAGCTTTCAGCTCGGTCGGCTCCAGCAGCTTGCCGCAGGCTTCACACTGATCGCCGCGCGCGTCTTCGTATCCGCAGTGGGGGCAGGTGCCGCGTACATAGCGGTCTGCCAAAAAGCGGTTACAGTGTGCACAATGGAGCTGTTCCATCGAATGTTCTTTTATAAAGCCGTTTTTTTCAATATCGTTAAAAATCCCCTGCACAATCTCCGTTTGCTGAGGTGTGGAGGTACGCCCAAAGTAGTCAAACGCAATATTGAACCAATGATAAATATCGCGGTGGATCGCATGGTAGTAGTCGCACAATTCGCGCGGCGTTTTCCCTTCTTCGAGGGCCTTTGTTTCGGTTGCCGTACCGTATTCGTCGGTACCGCATACATATAAGCTTGTGTATCCGCGGAGCCTGCAAAAACGTGCAAAGACATCGGCGGACAAGACTTGAATTAAATTCCCGAGATGCGGGATATTATTCACATAAGGAAGAGCTGAGGTAATCAATTTTCGTTTCATAGCGTAATATTATAGTGTTCGGGATAAAATCAGTCAATCTTTTGAAATATGCGGGCATCTCCTTCGTTGCTGCGAAAAAATTAATCCTCAACGTATCAAAGATACGCCTGCGGTTAATTTTTTCTCGCGCCTCGGATCTACCTCGCCTATTTGCAAAAGGCTTACGGAGAAAGGATGTTTAACCAGAGTTTCGCCGCTGCTGAAAACAGTCCTCAACGTGTCAGTACCGCCACGGATGGCGGTGGTTCCACGCAAAAACGAGATTTGCGCAATGCAAATCTCGCAGGTAAGAAATGTACAAGGATGTACATTTCTTACCGAGCCTGCGGTTAATTTGTGCTTGCGCCTCGTATCTACACTATCTATTTTCAAAAGCGCTGGTTTTATATAGCATATCTACGGATCCGATAACGAGTTGGGAAAAGAGCAGGAGATAGAAGTAGAGAATAATATTTGTATAAATGTTAGAGGAAAGAATGATTTTTGCTATCATGCTATAATACGCTTCTTAACAAAAATCACTCCGCCTGTAATACAGAATTGATGTTTATATCATTTTTTGTTGTTTATAGCATTAATAATAATGGCAATTCCTGCAATTATGGCTCCAACTCCAGCTCCGATAGCGGTACCAATCCCGGGCAAAAGAAGAGAGCCAATACCAGCTCCTGCTGCTGCAGTCAGACCGATTATTTTCATCGGACTGCCGCCTCCGTTCTCAGATGAATTGTTCATAATAAACATCCTCTCATCTCGCTTTTTCAATACATAGTATCAAAATTACAAGCGCTTGCAATCATTGCATATAAACTTTGAGCAGTTTCACGTGTCATAAAATCAAGGTTTTTTGATCCGAACGTTCCGGTAAGATTTACGCCATAGGATATCGACGGTTTATTGTCTTTATCCACATGAACATCGAAATTCAATGATGCGCTTATAATTTCATCCAGATTAATAACGTTTTGGCTTAATTTACCGAACGGTTTAAAAAGCGCTGTAAAATAGTTCGGCTTTAACTTTATTACTCGTTTATCTAAATCCAATATGATCCCCTGTTTCTCTGCTCGGAACCAAATGAAAAAGATATAAAACAACATCAGCATAATTATCATACCAAGAAAAGAAAAACCCGTATCTTTAGAAACCATATAAGTGAAAAAAAGAAGGAGAAGTATGGAAATACACACACTGGTTCCTAAAGGGTAGTTAAAAGCAGCCAACAACTTGATGCAGTGTGTAAAAATATGTATAGTATAAATATATTTGAATGGATGAATGATGAATGCACACAAACAAGCAATACAGGAACTGAAGAACGCACATTACTTTTTAAAAAGACATGGCAGCAACCACGACATATATTTTAATGCTGAAAAAGGCCGTTCAATTCCGCTTAAAAGACATGATTTTGATGAAGATGATTTGCGATATATAAAAAAAGAAATTATGAACGGAGATAGAAAATGAAATACACCTATACAGCTATTTTCACCAATAAACACGGTAAGATTTATGCAAGAGTTCCCGATCTTGACGGATGTATAACAACGGGATCGGATTTGGCTGATGCAATCGAGCAAATGGAAGATGCTATGGCTGCATGGCTTTGCGTAGCGGAAGATGAGCATTTACCTATCCGGCCGGCGACTCCACAGCATATTATTCAATACGGCGAAAATGAAAATATTTCTTTAATAAAGGCTGATACCTATAAATATCGGGCTGCAACGGATACAAAAGTTGTCCGCAAAAATGTATCGATGCCGGCATGGCTTGCTTCGGCTGCCGAGAATGCTCACTTAAATTTTTCACAAGAATTACAAAAAGCTTTAAAGCAACGCTTAAACATCGCTCTGTAAGGTATTTTTCCGTAATGCTGCTATCCGCGTTTTTCCTTTACAGCTTACTGCCCGATGTTGCAATGCCCGCGACAAACTGTTTTTGGAAAATAATATACAGAACGATCATCGGGAGACAGGCTAAAAAAGAGGCGGCCATCAATTCGGGGTAGTTTGCGGCGAATTGCCCTTGCAGTTTCGCGAGCGCTGTCGAAAGCAGTATCGTAGTTTGGTCCGTGTTGACCACAAGCGGCCACATCAGTTCTTTAAATGCAAACAGGTGTTCCAGTACAGCCGGAAAAAATTCATCTTTGCAACAACGGACTTAAACGCCTCAGTCCGCCAGACCCGCGGGAATCGAATACTTGCAGCACTGCAATAATTCTGGTTACCGCCACAAAGAACATTGTCGGAGATAGCAGCGGCAGCGTAATGGAAAAAAATTGCCGTACCTTGCTGGCTCCGTCTGAGTAAGCGGTTCAGTAATCCGAACTCCGAGTTGTAAAGCCAGCGCCATACCATCGCAACCTTGCCGGCAGAGATAATTTCGCCGCCCATGGAATAGACCATG
>ERZ772957.1829-NODE-1829-length-12999-cov-4.764138_pt1 | contig 12999 bp, 10 predicted proteins | sample MGYA00580682_ERZ772957 | MGnify/ENA primary metagenome ERZ772957 (study PRJEB29015, sample SAMEA2737921) | human oral metagenome | biome: human oral; feature: human-associated habitat; material: dental | place: China | collected 2025 ...
GCTGGAGGTATTTTTCCTGCCGCATGGGTAAAAAGGTTTCCGCAATGATCAGCGCGAGAATGAGGACGTCAAGCGCATGAATGACGGCGGTAACGGCACGCGAAGCGTAGAACTGCTGCAAAAACAGCACCGCAAGGCTGAGCATAAAGGCAACTCCCGAAAGGTTCGCACGGATTTTTGTTCCGATGGTGTTCATTATCATCTCTTCCTTTTTGAATGATGCTCTTAATCAATATGGACTGATAAGTCAGTACAGTCAGCCCATGTTATGCATCAGATTACGGCAGAAGAGACGCGCACTGCTGCGGGAATTTTTGTTTCAGCATTGCTTCCACAACCGGAGGCACCATGCTGGAAATATCACCGCCAAACGCTGCCAGCTCTTTGATGGAACTGGAACGCAGCACAAAAAATTTAGGATCGGGGACTAAAAACACCGTTTCTATCTGGGGATTTAAACTTTTATTCACCATCGCAAGGTCAAACTCATATAAAAAATCATTATCATTCCGAACCCCGCGTATCAGCACATCGGCGCCGATTTTTTTTGCATAATCGACAATAAGCGAATCCCACAAATGCACCGACACATTATCCCATTGGGACACTAACGATTTGATAATATTCAATCGCTCCTCATCGGAAAAACAGTATGTTTTCGTTTTATTAATGGCAATAACCACATGTATTTCAGAAAAAAGCTTTTGCGCCCGCTCAATAATATTCAGATGCCCAAAGGTAGGCGGATCAAATGATCCTGCAAAAACCGCTTTTACCATATCCTAATATCGTCCTTTTGTTAAACATAATGTGAGGACATACAAAAGCTGAAGTTTTGTGCAATCCTCGCTCTTTTACATTGCTTATTGTACTGCATAACCGGCCAAATCGCAAATATATTTTTACAAAGAAGACAAAATAGCGCACTGAATATTGCAAAGAGCAGTGTAAATGCGGTTTGTGTTGGCGACATGGCTTGCGGCGGACTTTTCTGCGCATTGCATATTTTAGCATTTTGTGGCATATAACTTGAATGACATCAGTTATTTCATGGAATGTAAACGGTATCCGCGCCGCCGAAAAAAAAGGCTTTTTAACATGGCTTGCTGAAGAAAGCCCCGATATTCTCTGTTTACAGGAGACAAAAGCCCGCAAAGAACAGTTACCAGCCCAGCTGGTAACTCCGGCCTGGAAAGAAGGAACGTATAAAACCTATTGGCAATCCGCCAAAAAGCCCGGCTATTCAGGTACTGCACTTTTCTGCAAAACCGAACCGCTCAATATCCGCACGATGAATATCGCCGAATTTGATGATGAAGGCCGTGTGCTTGCCGCAGATTTAAAAAATGTCACGGTCATTTCAGCCTATTTTCCCAATTCGCAAGAAAAAGGCGCACGCCTCGGCTATAAACTTGATTTTTGCGCTGCCATGCTGGAATTTTGTAACGCGTTGCAAAAAGAAGGACGGCATATCGTACTCTGCGGAGACTATAACATTGCGCACAAGCCCATCGATCTCGCCAATCCCAAAGCAAATGAGCAAAATCCCGGCTATCTGCCGGAGGAGCGGGCATGGATGGACACTTTTACGCAGGCTGGGTATGCCGATACGTTCAGGCATTTTTGTACCGAACCGCATCGATATACCTGGTGGAGCTATCGCTTTCATGCAAGAGAAAAAAACATCGGATGGCGTATTGACTATCATTGTGTTGATAATGCGTTCCTTCCCATGATACGCGAGTCGTCGATTCTTGCCGACATTACCGGTTCCGATCACTGTCCGATTAAATTGGTGTATACGGAATAAAAAAGATATAGAAAAAGCTGCTGAAAAAAGAAAAAACCCTGTAGGCAAAAGGAGGAAAAAATCCTACAGGGCAACTGTAAAGGAGGTACATTGAATACTCTCTTGATAATACGTATCGCAATATACAACTCATAAACAGACGAAAAAAAAAGGTTACATATTTACAAAAAATTATGAAAATATTACGGTACGGTATGCAATTAATTTTTTCTTTTTTTAATGCTATAAACGGACTTGGAAAACTCACCGCAAGGCGTTTGCCGTGCCTTCTCTTGTTGACTGTTGTTTTTATGACGGGCGGATTTACCCCGCTGTATGCCGAAATATTCCGCTTCAATTTTAAGAGCGGCGATACCTACCGCATTAACTCTACGGTTAACGAAGACGTGTACCTAAACGGACAATTCGCACATCAGGCCTATATCACTAACCGGGTTACGGTCGAAGTTTCGGATGTTCAACCGGCATTAAACGGCAAACCTTCATCTGCACTCCATACCTGCACTTTTATGACAAGCGAGCAAAACAGTAACCGGACATTCTCATGGGGACGCGAATACCCGAGCGTGTTCCGCAGAGATGAGTTCGGCGTTTATACTATCGACCGACAATACTTTATGCCGGTAGTGCGGGATGTTCCGGTTTTCCCTCAACATGATGTAAAAAAAGGTGAAAGCTGGCGGCATTCGGCAAGCGAAGCGCATGATTTACGGGATAATTTCAATATTCAACAGCCTTTTGTCGTTCCCGTCGATGTAACTTACACGTACCAAGGTCCTGTTCAACGGGAAGGAAAAAACTATCAATTAATAGAAGCAAATTATGATCTTTATTATGATATTCCGTTAAAAAATCTCCAAAACAGAATAAACGGAAATGAGGCTTTACCGATGCTGTATCCTGTCCGTACAATGGGTTATTCAAAACAGCACCTTTATTGGGATGCCGAAGCAGGGCTGCTCCCCTACTATGAGGAAGTATTTACCATATTAATGGAATTAAATACCGGCGCCGTGATAGAATACCGCGGCAATGCAAAGGCTGAAATAACGACACTGCATCGTATGAATAAAGAAAAAATAGCGGAAACACTGGATAAAAACATCCGCGACATGGGTATTTCGAATACGACCGTAGAAAAAACCGATGATGGAATTACCATCAGTCTTGAAAATATTCAATTTGAAGCCGATTCCGCGCGTCTCCTTCCAGCCGAAAAAGAAAAAATTGAAAAAATCGGAAAACTGTTAAGCACGTATCCCGACTATGAGCTGCTGATTTCAGGGCATACCGCACTGGCAGGAAAAGCCGAAGACCGGCAAGTGTTATCCGAGCAGCGGGCAGCAGCGGTTGCAAATTATCTGATAGAACTCGGTGTGAGAGAACAACATCATGTCTTTACGCGCGGGTTCGGCGCGGAAAAACCGATCGCGCCTAATACGACGGAAGCAAATATGGCACGGAATCGGCGTGTCGAAATTACCGTGCTGGAAAAATAGCCGCCATAGTGCTTTCCGCCGCGCCTTTACCGCTTGATGCAAGACAATCGCACCGAAATACCGTAAGCATTTGCCCTGACCGGTTAGCGTTGCAGCACGTGATTCAGCAATTCGCCTGCAAGCAGAATGCCGGCTGCGGCAGGCACCCATGAAACCGAGCTTGGCGGACGGCTTCGTACAACCGGAACTTCTTTAGAATAGAGTACCCGAAGCTTTTTTACACCCCGTTTTTTTAAAAGACTGCGCATGGTCTTACACAGGGGGCAAACGGAAGTGCTGTAAATGTCTGCAAATTGAAACAAATCAGCGCGGAGCTTATTCCCGCATCCCATTGCCGACACAATCGGAATACCTCGGCTTTCAGCCTCCGCTGCAAGTGCAACCTTGAGCGCAATAGTATCAACCGCATCAATCATACAGTCAACATTTGATAAAAAAGGTAAATACGAAAGAGACCCATCCTGATCGGGAAGAATATGCCGAGCAACTTGATGAACCTTACAGAAAGGATTTATATCGGAAATCCGTACGGCGGCGGCGGCAGTTTTGTATTGTCCGATGGTGGAACAAAGCGCATAGATTTGCCGGTTAAGGTTTGAATCGTCAATCGTATCGCCGTCGATTAAGTACAGTGTCCCGACGCCTGCACGGGCAAGGGTTTCGACAGTATAGCCCCCTACCCCGCCGATACCGAATACTGCAACCCGCAGCTTACGCAGGCGCTCAATGCCGCTAGTCCCGAGGATGGCTCTACTGCGGATAAACAGCGGCTCATCTTGTGCAGCCGCACCGGTATTGTTGTATGCATCACAGTTATCACACATAGCGCTATCGCTATCAGGGGCAGATGAAAGGGTTAGCGGATTTTAAATAAAACCGCAAATACGGCGAGCGTAATAAGCAACTGTAAAATCAAGAACTTTATTAACACCTGTGTCGATGACCACTGAAGATTTTTCCGCATATGGTCATGGAGCGGAAAACGGATATTTCTAAAAATACTGATATGGAAAAAGCGCAGCAAGGCCACTTTAACAAGACCTGCGCCGCCGTTGAGCAGAATCATTCCGCTGGTCATCAACAGTAAGAACGGATTACCCGAAATAATAACCAACACGCCGATAAAAAAGCCGAGCGCACGGGAACCGGCATCGCCCATCATCACCTTGCTTGGGTACGCATTATGCCACAGGTAGCCCATCAGTACACCTGAAAGGCTAAAGCATATCAATGCCCACTGTGCGCCGTCAACCAAATGCGGAATAAGCAAATATTCCGAAACTTTTACGTTACCGATAATAAAATAAAAAACCATACCGAGTGAAATAAGCGCCATTAAAATAAGTGTGCCGGAAAGGCCGTCTACGCCGTCGGTACAATTCGTCGTATTGATGGAAAACCACAAAATTAAAACGGAAACAATAAAGAACACAACAGGATGCACGGCAATACTCTGGCTCATAAACGGAATCCAGTAGAAGATGGAATTGTCAAAGTAGCAATGAAAAAGCACGGCCGTTGTAATTAATGAGAGAACCAAATCCAATGCACCTTTCCGGTATTCTCCCCACGGATTAACCGATCGGTCGTCAAGGTATCCTGTGAGCATCACAAACCACGTTAAAACCAGCACGGCGATTTGCGTACCCGAAGGAATGATCAGCAGAAAAATCATGACGACAAAAATCGTAATAAACACAACGCCGCCGCCGGTCGGTTTCCCCTTTGCCGCTTCAGGAGCAATTCCGAATTCCTTTCCCCTGTCTTTCGGCAACCGGACATAAAAACGGGGTAAAATAAAAACCGTTAAGAAAAAGCCTATATAAAACGCAATAGAAATAAGTACGAGATATGACTGTAAAAGCCGCATAGGGCCGAAAACCGAAGAAAGCAGTCCCGATAAATAAAAAAGCATTGGATTAGTATATACAGCCCGTATAAAAAAAACAACCCTTCGCACATTTTACACATATTACACAGGACAAGCACACCGAATATTTTTTCAAATACACTCGCAATTGACATTTAAAACGGAATTATCGAGAATACCTCAACGAGGTACTATGATACTACAAAAAAATACGGACAGCCACCGTTGGAATTTTTCACGATTCGGCGGTGTTACACAGATTCTCTTAAAAGATGCGGACGATATTACCCATCTGCACGAACTCGATTTGAAGTTATGGACGGTGCTGGCGATGCCGACACAGGGCATATTTCTCGATCCCAAAACCATTGCATTGCTTGACAGTGATTCCGACGGCTTTATTCGGCCACCCGAAATTCTGGCAGCCGCCGATTGGATAACGGCACAGCTTTCCGATCTTTCTTTATTGATGGAGAAAGGAGATTCGATTCCGCTCGCGTCAATTAAGGATGATACGCTCCGTGATAGTGCACGCTGGTTACTGGATCATATCAAAAAAAATGATGCACAGGAAATTTCGATTGCGGATATAGAAACGCAAAAAAATTTCTTTGATTCCCATACACCTGATTGCAATGCGGCGATACCGGCTGACGGTTCCGATGACGATAAATTAAAGCAAATTATCAATAGTGCCGTTGCTTCTTGTATTGCTAATGGTACATTTGCAGATGGCATTCAACAGCGTATCATGCAGGATTTGGAGACCGATGCACAAATCTTTTTAGCATGGCAAACATCGTTGCAAGAGGAAGGAATTTTACCGCTTGACTTGGAGCATACTCAAAAAGCGGCAGCGGCACTTTCCGCGATAAAAGAAAAAGCGGAGGATTATTTTTTACGCTGTAAGTTAGCCGACTATGCACCCGATAAGGCAGCGGCATTATCTGCCGATGAACAAGTATTCAAACAACTGGCGTCCGAAAGTATTCATTACAGTAATGAGGCTCTGAATGCATTACCGCTGGCATCCGCCGCCGCGGATAAACCGCTGGCCTTGTTTAAAGGAGTAAATCCTGCGTGGAAGGCTCAATTGCAAGCCTTTGCAGAGGATGCCGTTACTCCGCTACTCGGTCGAAAAGAATATATTAGTGAGGATGAGTTTACCCTCATCATGCAAAAACTGACACCATATCAAGAACGTTTGAACAGTAAGCCCGATTCATCGGCAACTCTGCTCAGCGTCCCGTTTTTGCAAGCGCTCACAAACGGTGAAAAACAGGGGGAAGTTTCCTCATTCATTCAATATGCTTTAACCATCGAAAAAGAACGGGAAAACCTATCAAGCCTGGAGAAACTTATACTCCTGCGCCGCGATTTTGTTACATTGCTGAAAAACTACATCAGCTTCAGCGATTTTTATGAAGGAAAAGGTTCGGTATTTCAGGCCGGCGTGTTGTATTTTGATTCGCGTGCTGCAGATTTATGTTTTGAACTTAATAATGATGCCCGCCATACAACATTAGATACGCTTTCCGGCGGATATTTGGTATACTGCGATATAAGCCGCAAAGGAGAAACGAATAAAAAAATCGTTGCCTTGTTTACAAACGGAGATAGCGACAACATCGTGATCGGACGAAACGGTATTTTTTATGACCGCACCGGTAAAGATTGGAATGCAGTTATTACAAAGGTGATTGCCAATCCGATCAGTGTTCGACAGGCGTTCTTCATGCCGTATAGGCAGTTAGCGGCCATGATCGAAACACAAATTGCGACACGCGCTGCTGCAGGCGAGGCAAAATCCGTCGATTTGCTTTCTAAAACGGCATCAACCGTCACAACCGCTAACCTAAAATCCGCACCCGAAACAGCTCAAAGCGCAGCAGCCCCTATAGCTGCAAAAAAACTTGACCTCGGTACTATTGCCCTGATCGGCACTGCATTGGGCGGCATTTCCGCCTTAATCGGCAGTATTTTGCAAGCATTATTCGGATTAGGTTTTTGGGTTCCGCTCGGCCTTATCGGAATTTTGCTTTGTATTTCGGGGCCGTCGATGATTTTAGCCTCGATAAAACTGCGTAAGCGCAGTATTGCTCCGATTCTTGAAGCAAACGGTTGGGCGGTAAATATCCGCACGCGAATCAATATCCCGTTCGGAACTCAACTTACCAAACTTGCAGCCATTCCGTTCGGCAGCATTGTCGTTCCCATCGACCCATTTGCCGACAAGAAAAACGGACAAAAAGTTTTGTGTATCATACTCGGAATTCTGATTGTAGGTGTTGCTGCTTTCTGCTTTTTACCGAATCTATTTGTAAAATAACACTCATATCGTAAACGCCTCTATCGGTTATGCTAAAGTTTGACTCACTTTCCGACGCAAAAGCCTGAAAATATTTTATCCAAGATATCATCGGAGCGCACTTCACCGGTAACGCTTCCGAGCGCATGTACCGCCTCTTCCACATCCTGAATGACGGCATCGAGCGGGTATCCGCTGAGTCCTGCTTCAAGCGCATGGCGTACGGCTTCAAGCGCGGCGGTTACCGCTTCCTTTTGCCGCTCCGTGCCAAGCGAGACACCCGCGTCCTGCATCGGCAGCGCGGTATCCGCCGTAACCAAGCCGACAACCGTATCGATCAGCACATCGAGACCGGCGCCCGTTTTCGAACTCACACTCACGGCGGGATACCGCTGCAAAGCCGCCGGCAACGGTTCCGTTTGCCCTTTATCCGCCTTGGTTTGCACAATAATCAGCGGTGCGGTATTCCGTTCGATAAACGCACTATCTTCGTCTCCCCCCGGCTTTGTCCCGTCAATCAAATACAGCACAATGTCGGCTGCCGATGCCAGTTCAACGCTGCGCTGCACCCCTATCGCTTCGATTGTATCTTCCGTAGCGCGGAGACCGGCGGTATCGAAAATGTGTACGGGGATTCCTTTAAAATCGAGTTCCGCTTCAAGCCAATCCCGCGTTGTGCCGTGAATATCCGACACAATAGCGCGGTCTTCTTTTAACAGCGCATTAAAAAGGGAGGACTTGCCTGCGTTTGTTTTGCCTGCGAGCACGAGACGTACCCCTGCCTGATATATTTTCTCCGTTTGCCACGAAGCGGCAAGCTGCTGCAATGCAGAAAGCGGCTTTTTCAGAAGCGCTTCGTCAAAACTGTCCGCAATCGTCTCCTCATCTTCGGGATATTCGATTCCTACTTCAAGAGCGGCAAGCGCAGTCATTAAATCCGTTTTGATTGTTTCTATTTCGCGAAATACAGTGCCGGAAAGCCGACCGGCGGCCTTTTGCTGCGCCGTATTTGTTTTTGAATCGATAATTTCCCGCACAGCTTCTGCACGGGTCAAATCCGCTTTACCGTGTATAAACGAACGAAAGGTGAACTCTCCGCGCTCCGCCGCACGAAAGCCGTATTTGATGCAGAGCCGATAAATGGCTTTTACGATACCCGGCCCGCCGTGACAGAGGATTTCAACGGCATTTTCTCCGGTATTACTTTTTGGGGCACGGTACACACAGAGGATAACCTCATCGAGTTTTACCCCTTCATCGTGTATCCAGCCGTACACAAGCGTATGCCCCTGTGCCTGCAATAAGGCATTCGGACGAGAAAAAAAACGGGAGATAAGCTCAATGCTCCGCGACCCCGAAGTCCGCACAATACCGAGCGCCGCAGGCGCTAAGGCTGTTGCAATAGCAGCGATCTCATCATCAAGCGTATAATTCAAAAAGAGATATCCTTCATAAAACCTCTAAAACTTGAGCGTTCAGAGGTTTTCCTTAGATTTAATTTGCTTGAGGGAAAATAGTTTAACAAAGTTCTCCAAAATAGCTGCCGGAGCAAGCTTCGCGTCTAAGGTTATAAGCAGATTTTTATTTTGATAAAACTCAATTAACGGAAACGTTTGTTCACGATAGGTTTCAAGCCGTTTTACAATCGCCTCTATTTTATCATCCTCACGGATAACCAATGCAGCGCGGCAGTTGTCGCATACTCCCTCAACAAGAGGCTTCATAAACTCAATGTGAAAATTCTTACCGCACGAGGGGCATAGACGCCTGCCCGACAGCCGCTCAACCACCGCATCATCCGAAATATCAAAATTGATAACGGCATCAAGAGCGCAAAAAGCTTCCAATATTTCCGCCTGAGCAATCGTTCGCGGGAATCCGTCTAAAATAAAACCGTTTTGAGCATCCGTTTGCGCTAACCGCTCTTTTACCAAAGCAGCAGTTGTTTCATCATCAACAAGCGCGCCGGAATCAATAATCTTCCGAATTTTTTCTCCCAATGAGGTATGTTTTTTTATAGCATTTCTAAACATCGAACCCGTCGAGATATGGGGAATATCGTAATATTTTGCTGCTTCCGACGCCAAGGTTCCTTTTCCTGCCCCTGGAGGGCCTAAAAACACCAATTTCATATACACCCCTTAAACAAAAATGCCGCCGCTCAATGGAGCTTTTTATAGAGAGCTTCTAAAAAACCGTCCGAGTTTTTTATAGATGCCCTATGCCCTACTAAAAAGATATAAATCGGGTAAATTATGACAACTTTCCGCATCAAGATCCCGTTTTACGTTTGCATCGCTCACCAAACCGAGTTTAAAATGGTAGTGAATAGGGTCATATCCTTCCCTATCCGCATGAATATAAAAATTGAAAATCCGTTTTTCACCCAATTCCGTTGCAAGGATGGGAAACGGCCAAAAGGTATAGGTACCCGGCGTCTTTTGAGAAATAGTATACGGATTATCCCAAAGATGATTCATCTGAGCCACCAAAGCATCTTCCAAATATAAAGCAACGGGCAGATCCGAAACAGGAGAAAAGGTTTGACCATCCAAGACTCGTCCCGTGATAGTAGGGAAATTAAATACATGACCGGACGGCAGCACTTGCTCCGAAGATGTGTGAGAGCGCCTTGTACTAAGAACGGTTTTCATACCTTCAAACGCTAATGTCGAAATATCGGCAAGAAGCTGATTTTTTTCCGATTGGTCAATCTGCAAAAAATGCGCCATACCTCTACCGGAAGCCGTATACCGCGGTTTAATCCGATTTAAAACAAAACAAACCGTATCCAGACGGCATTGCATACAATTACAGGTGAACCATGGTTCATTTTTTTCTTTTGCAGCATCAAAAACTTTATTCACTTCGTTGTATACGAAATCTTCCATAAGGTTATGTATTGTCATTACAAAAACTCCTATTTAATTAGTGTAACGTAACATCATAGATTTTGCAAGCTGTTTTACAGCTGCCTTAGTCTTATTCCTACCACAAGCCCGATAGCAATCATCGCAGTCCACAACGAAGAACCGCCGTAAGATAAAAATAGAAGCGGAATCCCCGTGATCGGCATAAATCCCATGACCATCCCGATATTTACAACGAAATGAAAAAAGAGCATCGCGACAACACCGGAGACAATGAGTTTACCGAATAAATCACTTGTCTTTTGAATAATCAAAAATATGCGTAAAAAAATGATTGCATACAGTCCAAACACCACAAGCCCGCCGAGAAATCCCCATTCTTCCGATAAAATACTGAAAATAAAATCGGTACTTTGCTCCGGCAAAAAACTGTAATGACTTTGCGTACCTTTCAAAAAGCCCAAGCCCGTTTTCCCGCCTGAACCGATTGCCGTCATCGATTGGATGATGTTCCACCCTGCATTAAGCGGATCGATATTCGGATCCAAAAAGATAATCAACCGTTTCATCTGGTAATCCTGTAATTTTCTACTCCCGACCAATGCACCGGCGAAGGAAACGGCAACGATTCCCAAAACATAGCCGATCCAATAATAATATTTCCGCTTTAATAGGACATATCCGAGCACCGCAATAACAGCTGCTCCGGTTAAAGAAAAAATGACCAAAAGTGCAAAGTTTTTATTTCCAAACACTTTTACCGCAAGAGATGCCCGACGCAAAATACTCGTTTCCCAGAGCGGTAACAGTGTAAAAATGAGCGTACACGCAGCTATTCCCAATAATCCGAACACATACCGAAGCGGGAGACCTGCTATAAAGCACATAATTAAAAAAATCGGTAGATAGACGGAGGCGGTTCCAAGATCGGGCTGCAATAAAATAAGGAACATCGGAATAGCCATAATAACAGCAGCTTTGATAAACCGGCGCAGTTCATTCTCATTCTGAGACCTTGCCAAGTACCATGCAAGATATAAAATATAGATAATCTTTGTAAATTCCGAAACTTGTATACCGAAACTTCCTATACCGATCCAGCTGGTAGCCCCTTTTACATTTTTACCGAATAACCGAGTATAAACGAGCAACAGCATCGTAAAAATAAAGATAAGTAATATACGCTCGCCTATTTTATTGTAATCATAGAGACTTACCGCAAATAACAGGACAACCCCGGAAATAACCCAAATAAGCTGTTTGATATATTCGGAAGAAACCGATACCCCATCGGAATTTACTCCTGAAGAATAAATAAAGAGAATGCCGATAACCGATAAAGCGATTACGGCTAAAAAAAGTAAATAATCAAAGTTGGTAATATTCCGAATGTTCATTCCTGCCGTGTCCTTACTGTCGGTAAAAAGCGTCTGCCGCCGAGTGCCTCAACCGCTTCTTCATACGTTTGATCCGCGAAGATACCTTGAAAGATAATATTTGCGGCATAAGGCGCCCACCACTCCCATTGATTCTGCGCTTCAACCAGTACAACTACTATAACGGCATCTTCTGCCGGAGTATTGTAAGGTCCGTAGGCAGCCATCCATGAATGCCATCTATCCGAAAGACCTACTTCTGCCGTACCGGTTTTTCCGGCAAGCTGCACGATTTTATTATGCATGGGATACTGTGCAGTTCCGTCTGTGATTGTGTATCGCATATCAGCGCGAACCTGTGCAAACACCTCCGGCGGAATATCGCTCTGCCGTAATATCTCGGGCTTTTGTTCATATATAAGCTCATTGGTACCGGGAGTGCGTACTTCTTTTAACAAATGCGGTTTATAAATTACTCCGCCGTTGACAACCATTGCGACCATATTTGCAACTTGTAACGGAGAAGCCAGCATAAATCCCTGGCCGATGGCCATATTCATCGTATCCCCACCAAGCCATTTTTCATGGAATTGTCGTTCTTTCCAAACGGGATTGGGCACCTGACCGATCGCTTGCCCCGGCAGATCGATTTCAGCAGATTTACCGTATCCGAAATCGCGAACATAATCGACCATCTTATCGATACCGAGGTTATCGCGGCAAACCGTCCAATAGTAAATATCACAGGATTGTGCCAGCGCATTCCGCAAATCCAAATACCCATGCCCATAACGCTGATGGCAACGGAATAAGTGATTACCGTATTCTACTTTACCGGAACATTGTATTTTTTTTTCTGGTGGAAAAGCTTTCTCTGAAAGAATAGCGGTAGACATCGCGATTTTAAACGTCGAAGCAGGCGGATAACTTGCATTGACTGCACGATTGAGCAGAGGGTTACGGGGATCATGCAAAACTTGCGCATACATCTCATTGCCGTTATCGTTCAAAAAAAGGTTGGAATCAAAAGAGGGGTACGAAACAAGCGCAAGAACTTCTCCTGTTGCAGGCTTTAGTACAACGGCAGCCCCGATACGCTCCCCCAGCGCATCTTCTGCAAGCTTTTGAATTTTCCGATCAATCGTTAAAATAAGATTGTTCCCCATCTTGGGCGGAATAACGGCGGTATTGTTTTCAATCAATCGCCCTTTTGCATCAACAGTACGGTACTCGCTGCCGTCCTCTCCGCGCAGCCACTCATCATAG
>ERZ772957.1832-NODE-1832-length-12986-cov-17.617122_pt1 | contig 12986 bp, 9 predicted proteins | sample MGYA00580682_ERZ772957 | MGnify/ENA primary metagenome ERZ772957 (study PRJEB29015, sample SAMEA2737921) | human oral metagenome | biome: human oral; feature: human-associated habitat; material: dental | place: China | collected 2025 ...
GACCGAGCGCTTCGACCCCGGCGACGCCGTCGTGAGTCCGCGCTATCAAACGCTCACGAACCTTCCCCAAGGCGCGAAAGTCGGCACGTCGAGCCTTCGCCGCCGCGCACAGCTCCTCGCCAAGAGGCCTGACCTTGAGATCGTCAGCCTGCGCGGCAACGTGAACACGCGGCTCAAAAAGCTCGAAGAAGAAAATTTCGACGCGATCATCCTCGCCGTCGCGGGACTCAAGCGCTTGGGCTTTCATGACCGCATCACCGAGATCCTGCCGCGCGAAATCTGCCTGCCCGCCGTCGGACAAGGCGCACTCGCCATCGAGGCGCGTGCGGACGACGAGGCGACGCTTTCCCTGATCGCCTTCCTCGACGACGCGGCGACGCGTGCGGCGGCGAGAGCGGAACGCGCCTTCCTCGCACGCGTCGAGGGCGGCTGCCAGGTACCCGTCGGCGTCTACGCCGAGGCTGCGGACGAAGCGCTCGAAATAGAGGCAGTCATCGCCTCCATCGACGGCGAGCGCCTCTATCGCAAGAAGAAGGCGGGCAGCGCCCTAGATGCCGAAAAAATCGGCCGTGCGCTCGCCGAGGAACTGCTCGCCATGGGCGGCAAAGAAATCCTGCAGGAACTCGGCCTGCTGCAACCGTAAGGAGGAAAGCGAAGCTATGGTATATCTTGTCGGAGCCGGCCCCGGAGATCCGGGGCTTTTGACAGTCAAGGCGCACGCGTGTCTCAAAAAAGCCGACACCGTCGTCTATGACTACCTCGCGGACAGCCGCATCCTCGCGCTCGTGCCGGAAGAAGCCGAGCGCATCTACGTGGGAAAAAGCGCGGGCAACCACGCGATGAAGCAGGAAGACATCTCGAAGCTCCTCGTCAAGCTCTCGCGCGAAGGAAAATGCGTCGTGCGCCTCAAGGGCGGCGATCCCTTCGTCTTCGGGCGCGGCGGCGAGGAAGCGCTGCTCTTGGCGGAAAACGGCCTGCCGTTTGAAATCGTGCCGGGCGTGACTTCCGCCATCGCCGTGCCCGCCTATGCGGGCATCCCCGTCACGCACCGCGGCGTCGCCGTCTCCTTCGCCGTCGTCACGGGGCACGAAGACCCGACGAAGGAAGCCTCAGGGCTAGACTGGCAGAAACTCGCGACGGGCGTCGATACGCTCGTCTTCCTCATGGGAGTTGGAAACCTTCCCGCCATCACAGCCGAGCTCATGCGCCACGGACGCGCCGGCAATACGCCCGCCGCCGTCATCCGCTGGGGCACGCGCCCCGAGCAAGAGACGCTCATCACGACCGTCGAAAACGCCGCCGACGATGTGGCGCGAGCCGGACTCAAGCCGCCCGCCATCTTCCTCGTCGGCGATGTCGTGCGCTATCGCGAAAAGCTGCGCTGGTTCGACGCGCCCGAGAGGCGTCCCCTCTTCGGCAAGCGCGTACTCGTGACGCGTGCACGCGCCCAAGCCTCGAAGCTCACCGAAGGCCTCGAAGCGCTCGGCGCCGCCTGCCTCGAAGCGCCCGCGATCCGCATTGCAGAGCCTTCCGACGGCGGCGCGGCGCTCCGTGCCGCCATCGCTCATATCGTCGACTACGACTGGCTGATCTTCACGAGCGCGAACGGCGTCGATCATTTCTTCCGCGCGCTTGACGCTGCGGGCAAGGACGCACGCGCCCTCGCCCGCGCCAAAGTCGCCGCCATCGGCCCTGCGACAGCCGCCGCGCTCGCTGCCTTCGGCGTCCGCGCCGACTGCGTGCCCGGCGAATACCGCGCCGAAGCCGTCGTCGAAGCCCTCAAGGGCGATGTAAAGAGCGGCACGCGCGTCCTCCTCGCACGCGCCGAAGAAGCGCGCGAAGTGCTGCCCGAAAGCCTCAAGGCGCTCGGAGCAGAGGTCACCGTCGCCGCCGCCTACTGCACAAAGCAGGCAGAAGCCGACGGCGCTGCTCTCGCCAAAAAACTCACGAGCGGCGAGATCGACATCGTGACATTCACAAGTTCTTCGACGGCAAAGAACCTCTGCGCCATCCTCGGCGGCGCAGAGCCTCTGCAGCATGTCAAGTGCGTCGCCATCGGCCCCATCACGGCGAAAACGTGCGAGGCTCTCGGCATAAAGCCCGCGGCCGTCGCCAAAGAATACACGATCGAAGGACTCATCGAAACCATCAAGGAGATGCTGTTATGCTGAAGCAAACCCTTCGTCCGCGCCGCCTGCGCAGGACGGCGAACATCCGCGCCATGGTGCGCGAGACGGAGCTTTCCGTCCGTGATTTCATCTACCCCATCTTCGTCGTGCCCGGCGAGAATATCAAGGAGGAAATCCCCAGCATGCCGGGCTGCTTCCACCTCTCCGTCGACCGCGCCGTCGAGCAGACGAAAGAACTCGCCGCACTCGGCATTCCCTCCGTCGAAGTCTTCGGCCTGCCCGAGTACAAGGACGAGATCGGCTCCTCGGCATGGGACGCGAAAAGCCCCGTGCAGCAAGCGATCCGCGCCATCAAACAGGCAGAGCCGGAGCTTGCCGTCGTCGGCGACGTCTGCCTTTGCCAGTACACGTCGCACGGCCACTGCGGCAAGCTATGCGGCCACGAAGTCGACAACGACGCGACGCTGCCGCTCCTTGCCAAGACGGCGGTCAGCCAGGCGGAAGCCGGCGCCGACATCGTCGCGCCGTCCGACATGATGGACGGACGCATCGCCGCCCTGAGAGAAGCCTTGGACGAAGCCGGCTTCTCCCATGTCTCCATCATGAGCTACGCCGTCAAGTACGCTTCGGGCTACTACGGCCCCTTCCGCGATGCTGCGGACTCGGCGCCCTCCTTCGGCGACCGCCGCGCCTACCAGATGGATCCCGCCAACGCACGCGAGGCGATGAAAGAAGTCGCGCTCGACCTCGCCGAGGGAGCGGACATCATCATGGTCAAGCCCGCGCTCGCCTACCTCGACATCGTGCGCCGCGTGCGCGACGCCATCGACCGCCCCGTCGCCGTCTACAACGTCAGCGGCGAATACGCGATGGTCAAGGCGGCGGCAGCGAACGGCTGGATCGACGAAAAGCGCATCGTGCTCGAAACGCTCACAGGCATGAAGCGTGCGGGCGCCGACATCATCATCACCTACCACGCAATCGACGCGGCGAAGTGGCTTCAAGGCTGAAAAGGAGCGAAATATGCTGAACTTAGAAAAATCCCTGGAAGCGTTTGAAGAAGCGAAAACCCTCATGCCGGGCGGCGTCAACAGTCCCGTGCGCTCCTACAAAAACGTCGACTGCAATCCGCCGTTTATCGCGCGCGGCGAAGGCGCGCACATCTTCGACATCGACGGCAACGAGTACGTCGACTATGTGCTGTCGTGGGGGCCGCTCGTCGCCGGACACGCGCATCCCGCCGTCGTAAGCGCACTGGCTGACGCCGCCGCACGCGGCACGAGTTACGGTGCGCCGACGACGCTCGAATCCGACCTCGTGCGCCTCGTGCAGAAGGCCTATCCTTCCATGCAGCTCGTGCGCATGGTCAACTCGGGCACGGAAGCGACGATGAGCGCCCTGCGCCTTGCACGCGGCTTCACGGGACGCTCGAAGATCGTCAAGTTCGTCGGCTGCTACCACGGCCACAGCGACAGCCTGCTCGTCGACGCAGGCTCGGGGCTTGCGACCTTCGGCGTGCCGTCGAGTCCCGGCGTGACCGAGGGCGTCGCCAAGGACACGATCACCGTGCCGTTCAACGATACGGACGCCATCACGCGCGTCATGACGGAATACGGCAAAGACGTCGCCTGCATCATCGTCGAGCCTGTCGCGGGCAACATGGGCTGCGTCTTGCCGGAAAACGGCTACCTCGACACCTTGCGCGCGCTGACCGAAAAGCACGGCGCACTCCTCATCTTCGACGAGGTCATGTGCGGCTTCCGCGCCTCCTTGGGCGGTGCGCAGGCGGCCTACGGCATCACGCCCGATCTCACCTGCCTCGGCAAGATCATCGGCGGCGGCCTGCCTTGCGCGGCCTACGGCGGCCGCCGTGACATCATGGAGCAGATCGCGCCCGCAGGCCCCGTCTACCAGGCGGGCACGCTCTCGGGCAATCCGCTCGCCATGACGGCGGGCATCGAAACGCTCAAGCTCATCTTGAAAGAGCCCGAACCCGGAGAAGCCGATGCGAGCCGTGCGCTCACGCTGAAGACGAAGAAGCTCGTCCTCGGCCTTGAATCCGCTGCGCGCGAGGCGGGTGTCAAGATTCAGGCGCACCAGGCCGGCTCGATGTTCAGCATATTCTTCAGCGCGGGCATGGTCAAGGACTACGCAAGCTCCGCCGCTTCGGATCAGGAAGCCTTCAAGGTCTGGTTCCGCGCCATGCTCGAACAAGGCATCTACCTTGCTCCCTCACAGTTCGAGACGCTCTTCCTCTCGCTTGCTCACACGGACGAAGACATCGACCACACGATTGCTGCGGCGGAAAAGGCGTTTGCACAGGTCAAGGAAGCGAAGTGAAGAGGCGTTTCTTGTAGGCTCGCAAAGCACCCGCAGCCATCAAAACACTTGCATCCCGCCAAGAAGATATGCTATACTGTGAGTGGCAAACGTGAGAATACTCAAAGCACACGAAGCACCCCCCAAGCTAGCTCCTTGGGGGGTGCTTCTATTCCCATGTCGCAGGCAGGTGCTGAGTCGTCCAAGAGACAAGCCCAAAGGGCGCAGGCGATTGGGAAACGACTCGTATGTGAAAACGTCCCGCAAATCAAACCCGAAGGGTGCAGATGCGCGGTTGACGTTGACCACTCTCAGCGCCTAGGCTCGTTGCCGTCGTCTCTCTCATCGAGCCATTTGCAGATGTGGTTGGCAACCACACCAGCCAAGATGGAGAGAATAAACGTCAGAATACTCATCAAGCACACCCCCTTCTATTGCCATATGTAGGGGCGGCAACGCATACAGTATAGCATAACTGAGCAAATGGCGCTATGTATGCTAAAACGCAGTCTCACAGCATTTTTCTTTTGCAAGATGTTGAATTGACAGCGAAGCGATTAAAATGCTATGATAGACGAGGAAAATCAGCGTGCGGCAAAGGTTCAGCACGCTTTCTATGACAGGAGGAATCGCATCCATGATAGAACGCTATACGAATCCTGAAATGGGCAATATCTGGACGCTGCAGCATGAGTTTGAGACCATGCTCGAAGTCGAGATCGCGGCCTGCGAAGCCATGGCGGAACTCGGGGAGATCCCGCAGGAAGCTGCGGCGAACATCCGCGCCAAGGCGAAGTTCGACCTGCCGCGCGTCAAGGAGATCGAGAAGGTCACGAACCATGACATCATCGCCTTCCTCACGAACGTCGCCGAGTATGTCGGGGAGGACTCGAAATATATCCACAAGGGACTGACGTCGAGCGATGTCAAGGACACGGCACTCGGCATCATGATGAAGAAGTCCGCCGACATCATCATCGACGACCTCAAGAAGCTCCTCGAAGTACTGCGCCGCCGCGCCGTCGAGTTCAAGCACACGCCGTGCATCGGCAGGACGCACGGCATCCATGCAGAGCCGATGACCTTCGGCTTGAAGCTGCTCCTGTGGAGCGCCGAGGTCGAGCGCGACATCGAGCGCGTCGAGCACGCGAAGAAGATCGTCGCCGTCGGCAAGCTCTCGGGCGCCGTCGGCACCTATTCGAACATCGACCCGCGCATTGAGGAGATCACGTGCAAGAAGCTCGGCCTCACGCCCGTGCGCCTCGCGACGCAGGTCATCCAGCGCGACCGCCACGCCGAGTACATGACGACGCTCGCCATCGTCGCGAGCTCCCTCGAAAAGTTCGCGACCGAGGTCCGCAACCTGCAGCGCACGGACATCCGCGAGGCGGAGGAGTACTTCGCGCCCGGGCAGAAGGGCTCGTCCGCCATGCCGCACAAAAGGAACCCCATCACCTGCGAGCGCATCTCGGGCATGGCGCGCCTCGTGCGCGGCAACGCAGTCGCGGCGATGGAGGACATCACGCTCTGGCACGAGCGCGACATCTCGCACTCGTCCGTCGAGCGCGTCATCCTGCCCGACAGCACGATCAACGTCGACTACTGCACGAAGAAGTTCACGAACATCATCGACAAGCTGCTCGTCTATCCCGAAGCCATGCTCGCCGATATGGAAAAGACGGGCGGCCTCATCTACAGCCAGCGCCTCATGCTCGCCATCGTCGACAAGGGCGTGCTCAGAGAAGACGCCTACAAGTGGGTGCAGCGGAACGCCATGAAGCGCTGGCTGGAAGGCGAGGACTTCCGCACGAACGTCGAAAAGGACGAGGACATCTTGAAGCACCTGACGAAGGAAGAGATTGACAACTGCTTCGATTATCAATACTTCCTGCGCCACATCGACAAGATCTTCGAACGCTTCGGACTCTGAGCCGAAGGCGTTTCCATGGTTTCAGCACACAGATTGGGGAAGCTGAAATCTTGTATAGAGAAGGAGAATCGCTATGTCAGCAGTAGTAGTCACAGGTACGCAGTGGGGCGATGAGGGCAAGGGCAAGATCGTCGACTACCTCGCCGAAAAGGCCGATACCGTCGTGCGTTATCAGGGCGGCAGCAATGCCGGCCACACCGTCACCGTCAAGGGCGAGGAGTTCAAGCTGCGCCTTCTGCCCTCGGGCATCCTCTACCACGGCAAGACGAACGTCGTCGGCAACGGCGTCGTCTTCGACCCGGAGGTCGCGCTCGAAGAGATGAACGCGATGGAAAAGCGCGGCATCGACGTCTCGGGCATCCGCATTTCGAACCGCGCCCACGTCGTCCTGCCGTACCACCGCCTCATGGACGGTCTCGCCGAGGAAGCGCGCGGCGAGGGGAAAATCGGCACGACGAAGCGCGGCATCGGCCCCTGCACCATGGACAAGATGAACCGCATCGGCATCCGCGTCTGCGACCTCATCGAGCCCGAGGAGTTCAGGAAGCGTCTCAAAGAAAACCTCGCCGTCAAGAACAACGAGCTCGAAAAGATCTACGGTCATGCGCCGCTCTCCTACGAGCACATTCTGGAGGAGTACGAAGCCTACGCGGCGATCCTGAAGCCCTACGTCTGCGACACCATCGCCCTATTGAACGAAGAGCTTGACGCGGGCAAGAAGGTGCTCTTCGAGGGCGCGCAGGCGACCATGCTCGACATCGACTACGGCACCTATCCCTATGTGACGGCGTCGCACCCCGTCTCGGGCGGCGTCGGCGTCGGTGCGGGCGTCGCGCCCAAGCGCCTCGACAAGGTCGTCGGCGTCGTCAAGGCGTACTGCACGCGCGTCGGCGAGGGGCCGTTCCCGACCGAGCAGATCAACGACATCGGCAACAAGATCCGCGACGCCGGGCACGAATTCGGCACCGTCACGGGCAGGCCGCGCCGCACGGGCTGGCTCGACGCCTGCGTCGTGCGCTATGCGGGGCAGCTCTCGGGTCTCGACTACATGGCGATCACGCGTCTCGACATCCTCGATGGCTTCGACGAGATCAAGATGTGCACGGGCTACAAGCTCGACGGCAAGCCGCTCAACGAAGTTCCCGCGAGCCTCAACGTCCTCGCCCGCGTCGAGCCCGTCTACGAGACTTTCGAAGGCTGGAAGGAAGACATCTCGGGCTGCCGTGAATATGCGAAACTGCCTGAAAAGGCGAGGAAGTACATCGAGCGCCTCGCCGCCGTCACGGGCGTCGCCATCGGCATCGTCTCCGTCGGCCCGAACCGCGACCAGACGATCATCTGCGCCGACGATATTTTCTAAAAGAACCATGTTCAGGCGATGAAAAAGCCGCTTCCGAAGGAGATTCGGGAGCGGCTTTTTTCATCGCCCAGGAAGAGGCTCGTTGCCATCCGCAGCAGACTTTGGGAGGCACGCTGCGATCAGAACGGGCTGATCTTCTTTTCCTCCGCGGGCGGCGTCTGCTTCATCGTTTGATCGTAATCGCCCGTCAGATAGTCGCCGAGGAGGCCGACCTTGAATTTGCCCGGGTGGTCGTCGGGCAGGAGGTCGTTGGCGGTCAGCAGCATGTCGAGCGCCGGCGCCGTGCGCATGGCGGTCGCGCTCATGTGCATGACGAGGATGGCGCCGCGCTTGACCGAGCCGTCCGCCTCGTGCGTCAGGCGGTGCAGGATGCCGACGAGCGATTCGAGCGAGACGGCGTTGTAGTCCTCCGTGCTGCCGCTGCCGTTGACGACGTAGGTGAAGCCGTTCTTGAAGATGGCCGCGACGCCCGAGCGGCTCACGGCGAGCGTCGGCGGCCGCAGGATGCGCGTCAGCGCATACCTGCCCGAGGGCAGCTTCATGTCGCCGACGGTCAGCGCGAGCTTCTCATAGGAGGCGCGCACGTCGAGCTCATAGGCTTCTTCGTCGAGCACCGCCTTGTTCCTGCCGTTCTTGTCCGGCACGCACATCGGCGTGTGCGTGTCCGTATGGCTGCCGACCTCGTTGCCGCTCGCCACGATGGCGCGCAGGAGGTTCGGATTGTTGTGGATGTTCTTCGTGATGATGAAGAAGCTGCCCGCGACATTGTGCTTTCGCAGCACGGCGAGCAGGTGGTTGACGGAGTCGTCGCTGCCCCAGTCGTCGAAGGTGAAGAACACGGTCTTCGCCGGCGCCGTTTTGACGACGCCGGTTCTGTCAGCCCGGCGCATTTCTATGCGGGAAAAGCCGAGCATGCGATCCGTCTCGCCGACCTCGGGAGCACCGATGTAGCGCTTGCAGAACTCCTTCGTGAGATCGCTGCCCGCAAGTTTTTCCGCCGCGACGTGCGGACGCACTTCTGCGGGCAGGGACGAGAGATCGACGGGGTAGGTATAGAGCGCGTCGGTATCTCGCAGGACGTCGAGGACGGAGGTGACGGCGTAGCCCGACGCCGCCCGCTCTCTTTCGCGCTCTTTTGGCAGGGCGCGCGGCGTGTAGGCGATGTTGTCGACCTTTTCTTTCTTCAGTTTGCGAAGAAGCTCGACGGCGAGCGAGGAGCGCGTGTAGTAGTCCGTGCGCAGGTAGATGATCTCGCCGCGGTTGAACGAGGTCGTCCAGCGGCCGAAGAGGTCGGCCATGACCGCCTCGGCCGACTGCGCGTCCTTGTGCTTCGACTGCACGGCGTTGAAGCCCTGCCCGACGAGGATGCAGCCCATCGCCGAGACGGCTTCGCCGATCGCCGCCTCATCGGCTTCGGAAAGCGCGCGCGACATCTGGCGCACGACGTTCGTTTCCTGCCCATAGCTTCTGAGTCTATCGCGGATGCGCTCGATCTGCGCGCAGTAGTCGTCGAAGCTCGCTCCTTCCTCGGGTCTGAGGCCGATGCCGAGCTCCTGCCCGTAGGCGCGGATGTGCGCGATATTGCCCTGGTTCCTCTGCAGCTCGCGCTCCGTGACGAAGAAGGTGCCGCGCATTCCCTGAGCCTTCATTTCCTCCAATATTTCAAGAAGCGGCGCTTCCTTCGACAAGCCGCCGAACGTGAAGATGACGGCGGGCTTCGTGCTGCAGATAAAGTGCTGTTTCTCGGCGATATGCCCGCGATTCTTCCTGCGCAGCGCGGCATAGGCGCTCTTCTCAGCGCTCTCCTCAGCGCTCTCCTGCATCGTCTGTCCGCGCAAGCCTTGCGCTTCTTCCGCCTCGTCCGGCAGTTCCAAAGCTCTCCCCGCCTCTTCCTGCCGCGCAGAAGCTTCCGTGCCCGCGAGCGCCGCGAGTCTTGACGCTTCGAAGGCGGCAGCGGCATCGTCTCTCTCAGCCGCAGGCGCAGCAGCCGCCACGGTGCTGCAAAGAGCGGCGAACAGGAAGGCCATGGCGCAGAGAGCGCCCTTCTTCCCGCTTCTTTTCTTTATCTTCCCATCGTGCATGACGGTTCCCATCTCTTCCTTTCCTCTACTCGCATCGTACATCGGCGAGGGTTTCGCTGCCGCCGAGCCGCCAGAGGCTCACCGCCTCGACGCCGTTTTCCGCCGCGAGCGTGATCCATGCGTTCAGCGTCTCTGCATCCGCATACCAGACTTCCCCATCGTGCCCGTCCGCCGAGAATGTGAAGTGAAGCGCCGCGCTCTCGGCGTCGCGCTCGGGCGTCCTGGCGTGCTTCTTCGCCAAGGCGGCCGCCTCCTTCTCCGTGAGGAAACGCGCCTCGCCCTTCTTCAAGCCAAAGAAGCCGTAATCCTGCCACAGGCAGCCGCCCGTCGCAAAGGCCGCCGCTTTTCTGCCGGGCAGGGCTTCCATCTTCTTCAGCGTCTTTTCGATGAAGTCGCGGTCCGCCTTCGGGCCTGGGCCGCTGTGCTTGCCGTGAAGATTGTAGAACATCACGACGTACTCGGCTTCTGCGGGAAGCCCCTCAAAAGACATCGACGGTTCGAGCACGGCGCGAAGCTTCAGTCCGCGCTCTTTCGTGACCTCGGCGAGCTTCTGAAGGAAGGCGCGGTAGCGCGTCATGATCTCTTCGTCCTTGCGGAAGTTCTCGTAGTCGAGTTCCACGCCCTCCATGCCGAACTTCTCTGCCATCTCCGCCATCAGACGCGCCTCTTTCTCAATTCCCTCGTCCGTCGCGAGGAGGCGGCGCAGAAGTTCCCTGTCCTTTTCCACATGCTTCTTCCCCAGGATGTCATTCGTGAAGCTCAAGTACCGCTCGACCTTGCGAATGCTGTAGGCGTTTACGAGCGCCTGCACCTCCTGCGGCACATAAAGCTCGTCCCTCTCGTCGTAGCAAGCGGCGAAGATGACGACCTTCGAGAGCTTGCCGCGCATCGCGCGATAGTCGGCGTCGCCGGCCGCCGCATCCCAGCGAACGTGCCAGGAGGAAAGTTCCACGGGCGCGTGCGGCGCACTCTGCAGCGGCTCCGCCTGTGCGCATCCCCCGAGGGAAAGCCCCGCGGCAAGAAACAGTCCCAACATCCACCAACGCATAAAAACAGCCCCTCCTACACCACATAGGGCGCGCAAGCTTCTCTCACGCGCCCTTTCTGCCTCATGCAATAATATCATACGTATTCGAGGAACCAACGCAGGACAGCGTCCCAGATTTCCCCTGCCCTGTACTTCGCCTTTTCCCAACCCTTGTATTCGCTCGTGTAAAGGACGCGCTCCTCCTTGCTCTCGCGCCCCGTTTCCGTCAGGACGCGCACCCTCTTGAAGACGCCGTCGTAAACGTCATCGGCGAGATTGCGCTGACTCCATGCCTCGCCCTGCCAAGAAGCGCCGAGGAAGACCGCGCCGCGCTCCGTACGGGAGACGGCGAGATCCTCAGGGCCCGTATGCCCGTCGACTTCGACGCTCAGGCGGTCGCCCGTGAGATGAATCACGAGCCTGCATTTGCCGCGGCGATGGAAACTCTCGCGTCCCTCGTAGGGAGCGGCGCCGTCCTCGACGGCAGCGGCGTACGTCTCGCGCTCTTCATTCGCGCGTCCCATGTACTCGCTGGCCGCAGCGGGCGATGGCGCATAACGCGCGAAAGCCTCGTTTTCGGCAATCTTCGCCTCCTTGCGCGCCTCCTCGACCGAAAGGATCTTCTCGCCGAGAATCACGGGCAGTTTTTCCCGGTAAAGCTCGCGCTTTGCGCCGCCTGCGATTTCTGTCACAACGAGTTGGTCGTTGACGAGTGTGACGCAGACGGCGTCCGAAAGATCGGCGGAGCTTCTGAGGAAGATCTGCTGCGAGCCGAAGGCGTTGCCCTCAAGCTCTGCTTCCAAGCGAAGGTCGCGCAAATCTTCGACATCCGTGAGACGGGCGAGCGCCTTGCCTTCGGGCAGCGTCGTCAAGATCAGCGTCTCCTCGCGGGCTTCGAGCGCCCCTTCCTTTAGCTCCCAAGCGCGGCATCCTTCCTCGCGCCCCTCGACGAAGGAGAGTCCTCCGTCCGTATCGTAGTTGATGCGCATGAGCAGGTGATTGATCGGCCAATAGGGCTGCGGCTGCATGCGCGTGAGATCGTAGAGGCTGCTCGTGCGCTTGTTGAGCACGAATCCCTCGCGATTGAAGTTCATCGGGAAGGAATCGCGAATCTCGCGCTCGTTGACGGCGCTGACGCGCGGATTGTTGCCGAAGCGCCCCGTATTCGCGTGCATGAGCACATGCGCCTTGGGCACATAGCCGAGTTCTTCCGCATAGATGTCGCGAAGACGCGCGTAGTCGTAGGCGACGCGCCGCTCCATCTGGCGCTCGCTCTCCGTCGGCACGCCGTCCTTGTCGCGGATATAGTCCATCAAGTAGTGGTTGTAGCGGCGGCCAAGACAGCCGCGCACCATGTCGAAGCGCAGCGGGTCAAGCTCACCGAGAAAGTCGTCGTAGCGGTCGAAAACATTGATGTAAGCGAGGCGGTAGCCGTTCGATCCCATCTCCCAGAATGTCGAGCTTTCCATCTCATGCAAATCCTTGGGACTCAGGAACTTCGTGTCCTCCTTGGCGAACTTTTCGGGATACGTCATCATCGTCGCCTTGAAGTTCAAATCCTCCATGATCTCCTGCGCGAAAATCGCCGTGTCGCGCCGCCCGTCCTCAAACATGAGGAAGAGCGAGCGCTCGGGCAGCTTCTTTCCCTCGCGATAGTAGTCGAGAACGTCCTGCTGCGAGATGGTCACATAGCCTTGGCTCTTGAGCTCGGCGAGATGGCGGCGCAGCTCTTCCTTGCCGATGAGCGTCGATGTATCGCCGTTTCGGTCGACGCCGAAGTAGGAGAGGGCGATGAAGCCCTTGTCTTGTGCGCCCGCCGCCGCAGCAGCCGCCGGGTCGTACGTCTTGAGCGTGAAAAAAAGCTCCATGAGCACGAAGAGCGCTGCGGCGATGCAGGCGAACTCCAAGGCGGTGCGCACCTTCTTGCGGCGGTTCTTGCGCCGCGTAAAGGCAGCGTCATGAAGTGCGGACTGCGCTTTCGGATGCTCGTTCTGCATTTTCGGCTGCTGCTGCGCCGCTGGCGATTGTTGCTGCGCCGACTGCTGCGCTTTTGGCTGCTGCGGCGGCACTGGCGGCTGCTGCGCCGACTGCTGCGCTTTCGGCGCGGGCTGTACTGCCGGCGGCTGTTCCTGCACTTGCG
>ERZ772957.1835-NODE-1835-length-12971-cov-65.520672_pt1 | contig 12971 bp, 12 predicted proteins | sample MGYA00580682_ERZ772957 | MGnify/ENA primary metagenome ERZ772957 (study PRJEB29015, sample SAMEA2737921) | human oral metagenome | biome: human oral; feature: human-associated habitat; material: dental | place: China | collected 2025 ...
CCATGGTAAATAAAACATTTATCAATGCCGGTGATTCTATCGTTATCAGCGTGCCTGCTTTTTCTGAATATGGCTTAAATGGTCTTGTAGAAGGGGCGGCTATTCGCGAGGTTCCGTGTATCGAGGCGACAGGGCAATACGATTTTAAGGCGATGCGTCAAGCCGTAGATGATACGACGCGCCTCGTATGGATTTGTAACCCTAACAATCCAACAGGTACCTATGAATCTGTTGAAGTCATTCGTAACTTTATCAGTACATTGCCAGATAATGTGCTAGTTATCATCGATGAAGCATACATAGACTTTGTAACCTCTGTTAAGGTGCCAACGGCACGAGCATTACTTGATGAATTCCCTAATGTGTTTATTATGCGTACCTTCTCGAAGGCCTATGGCCTTGCGAACTACCGTGTTGGCTATATGATGAGTAGCGCTGAATTAGCTAATTATATACAAACAATTCGTTTGCCATATAATTTGAATACATTGTCCCAAGTGGCTGCTGAGGCGGCATTCGGCGATCGTGAATTTTTGCGTAGTACTGTAGAGAAAAATGCAGCGGAACGCGTGTTGTGGGAACAAACCTTGGATGAAGTCGGTGGCACGTATTATAAAAGCGGTGCTAATTTCATCTTTATGTCTGTACCGAATGCGGAAGGTCTCGCTGATGCATGGCTCGCTAAGGGCTATCAAGTGCGCCGGGGACAACGGGATAATTGGTTGCGCGTAACATTGCCGACTGCTAGTGACGGTGCTATTATGCGCTCTATTTTGAAAGACTATATGGCTCGCCAATAAAAGAAAGGATGTCACTATGATTGCCATAATTGATTATGATGCGGGCAATACATTTAATGTACAAAAAGCATTACAACATATCGGACTGGATGCGGTATTGACTGCTGATCGAGATACGATATTGGCTGCTGATGGTGTGATTCTACCAGGTGTTGGTGCTTATGCATCAGCTGTTTCTGTCCTTCGTGAACGGGGACTTATCGATGTCATTCACGAGGTGGTGGCACGCAATATACCTTTGCTAGGGATTTGTTTGGGAATGCAGCTTTTGTTTGATGAGTCAGAAGAGTATGGTCCAACTCCGGGGTTAGGGATTATTCCTGGCACAGTGAAAGCTATTCCTAATAACCTAGGTCTTCGTGTACCTCATATGGGATGGAATCAAAATACATTATGTCATAAAGACAGTGCTTTTTCTGGTGTAGCTGATAAATATACATATTTTGTGCACTCTTATTACGTAGATACCGATTCTCAATATGTGACGACGACTGCGGATTATGGGATTAAGGTGCCGGGTATTGTTGAGAAGGGGAATGTGTATGGCATGCAGTTTCACCCTGAAAAAAGCGGATCTGTAGGGCTTAATCTGTTACGTACGTTTGGAAATATCATATTAAAAAAATAAAATAGTCTTCGATATATGCTTTTAACGAATAATGAATATCTAGAATGAGAAAGTGTAAATTGACATATTTTTGTTTAGATATACAATGAGTATGTAAGTACTCATCAATTTATAAGCTACAGTGGCATTGGAGACCTAGTTTTATTAGAAATATTTATTCGGCACCTCCGATGTCATGTACATTGGAGGTGTTTTTATGGTTATGAATGGTATTTACTTAGTTATAGCCTCCGCGTGTATTCTAATTTTAGCGTACCGCTTTTATGGGGCTTTCATAGCGGCCAAGGTGCTCACACTCGACCAGTATCGCCCAACGCCAGCTATGGTTCACAATGATGGTCACGATTACGTGCCAACAAACAAATGGGTAACATTTGGTCATCACTTTGCAGCGATTGCTGGTGCAGGCCCTCTCGTAGGTCCTGTTATCGCAGCTCAATTCGGGTATTTGCCTGGTGCATTATGGATTCTAATTGGTTCCGTACTCGCTGGTGCCGTACATGACATGGTTATCTTGTTCGCATCTGTTCGCTATGATGGTAAATCTATCGCGGATATTGCCCGTGAAGAAATCAGTAAATTTGCTGGTTTCGGTGCTATGCTTGCTACATTGTTCCTATTGATCATCACCCTTGCTGGTATGGCCGTAGTAGTAGCTAACGCATTGCATAACTCCCCATGGGGGTTCTTCTCCGTATTTGCTACGATTCCAATTGCTATTTTCATTGGTATTTATTTGAAATGGTTGCGACCTGGTAAAATTCAAGAAGCTACTATTATCGGTGTAGCGTTGATTTTCGCAGCTATTATCTACGGTCCAAACGTAGCAGCTAGCGAATATGCTTCTTGGTTTACATATGACTTGCAAACCATCGAAATCATGCTTGCCGTGTATGGTTTCTTTGCAGCAGCATTGCCAGTTTGGTTATTGCTTGCTCCTCGTGATTACTTGTCTACATACCTTAAAATCGGTACAATCGGCGCATTGGCTCTTGGTATTATCATCGTAATGCCTGAAATTCAAATGCCAGCTGTAACTCCTTACATCTGGGGTGGCGGTCCTGTATTGAAAGGTTCTGTATTCCCTTATATCTTCATTACTATCGCATGTGGTGCGTTATCTGGTTTCCATACTGTCATCGCAACTGGTACAACACCAAAAATGCTTACTAATGAAAAGGAAATCTTACCTATCGGTTATGGTGCAATGTTAACAGAAGGCTTCATCGCTATGATGGCGTTGATCGCCGCAACTGCATTACATCCAGATGATTACTTCGCAATTAACTCCACTGTTGAATCCTTTAAGGCATTAGGACTTCAAGTTCATGAATTGCCAGCATTGTCTGCAATGGTTGGCGAAGACTTGATGCATCGCCCTGGTGGCGCCGTATCTCTTGCAGTAGGTATGGCTCATATCTTCTCTAAATTGCCTAATATGTCTCACTTGATGGGTTACTGGTATCATTTCTGTATCATGTTTGAAGCATTGTTCATCATGACATTGATCGATGCTGGTACGCGTGTAGGTCGTTACTTACTTCAAGAATTATTAGGTCATTTCCATCCTAAATTTAACGACCAACATTGGAAACCAGGCGTATATGGCTGTGCAGCTCTTATATGCGTATTGTGGGGTTACCTAGTTTTACAAGGTAACATCGGTATTATCTGGCCTCTATTCGGTGTATCTAACCAATTATTAGGTACTATGACATTGGCCGTAGGTACTACAGTTATTATGCGTCTTGGTCACAAACGCTATGCATGGGTGACAGGTATTCCTTGTATTCTTATGGCTATCGTTGCTATTGCGGCAGACTATGAAAACGTATTCTACAGCTATGTTCCTGCTGGTAAATGGATTCTAGTAGCGTTCAGTGCGGCTATGTTCCTCATGATTCTCATCGTATTGGTAGAAGCTGTACGTAGCTGGATTCGCTTATCTAGCATGCCTCAAGACTACCGTACACAAGCGGAAATTGAAGCTGAAAGCTTTGTAAAATACGGTAAAGAAGTAAAAGCATAAATCTGATTTGCTATACTACATGAAAGCGCACTCACATTAGTGGGTGCGTTTTCTGTTTGTAAATCTATAGTATGATTGGTTTTGTAAAATTTAATGCTATAATAATTGTATGACTAGACGATTACGCTCGTATTGGAGCAAATATATACAACTATATAAGCGAGGTATACTAGGCATCGTAGCGTTTATTGGAATTGCGGTAATCGTTATATCTATATTAGCCACTATTGCCAGTCGTGGTATGGGGGTCATTTTTAATGAGGTAATGACACGACAGACGATGATGAAAGGGACCGTTACAGTTGGTAGTCTCAGTGCGACGCCTTGGGGGACCCTATCTTTTGAAGATTTACAGTGGAATGATGAAGAGGGTCATCAGTTAATGTCTGTTCCATCTGGCAAGATACGCGTTAATATGTGGGATGTGATTACTCGTAATTTTAAAGCTTCTGCTATACGCGGTATTGAATTAAATGATGCAGTCATCGTTGTAGATTTGGATGATGATAATCGAGTCGATTTTGTACCTGCATCTCCAGATGTTAATAAAACATTGCAGGAGGTTGAACAAAGACCTAAAGCCCCTAGAAAAACGACGTTGGAACGTCAAGAGGAACTGGGGAAAAAGGTGCGTAACTTTAACTGGAATGGTCAACATATCGATGCGATTGTGAAGCTTTCAGACTGCCAATTAGAAATATTCCAAAAGAATCGACATTATGTGATGAATAATGTTAATGCTCGATTTGATATAGATACGAATCGTGCTATTCGCATGAATCTGACAACTGGTAAATTCGGAGGTACTGCAGTTGGGGATGGCCTTACATTGGACGGCCGTATCGATGTAAAAGATGTGCTTAAGCATCGTATGCCTACACTTGATATGAAATTAAATATTTATGGTGTAGAGCCGGCATCCTTGGGATTTGGTGATAGTATTCACGATAAGATGACCTTGCTGACAGCAGTGACAGGAGATATTAATCGGCCCTTTGCATCGGGGCGTGTTACCATGCCAATTCTTAGAATCCCTGCACTAACTTTTGAAAATGTGGTAGGTGATGTGACCTACCAAGATGGTATACTCGATTTTAAAGAGGTATATGCCAATGTATTTGGCGGTAAGTTAAGGGCACAAGGTGTATATAATCTAGATACGCGGGCTTATGAATTAACGGGCGTTGCCACCGATTTGGATAGTAGTATAGCCTTAAAAACGCCAGATTTTTCTGTTCCTGTATCGGCGAATCTTAATTTTTCAAGTAAGGGTCAGCCTAAAGATATGGAGGCGTGGGGCGATTTTACATCTGGTGCAGGTCGCTACATACTCATTCCGATACAATCCATTACAGGGTTCTTTCATAATCAAGGGCGCCATCTATCGTTCTTTGATGTAAAGGTGCATACATCAGTAACGACTATTTCGACGGATGCGTTGCATATCGACAATGGCGAATTGATATTGGGACCATTGAATATTACATCTAATGGGGGCAGTAATTTTGCAATCTATGATGAAAGTACCTTTGGTGAGCTTGATAGCACAATGGATGATATAAAAAATGATATGGCACAGGCAAATCAAAATATGAAACGCGCTCAAGGCAATAGTCAATCGCTAAATCAAGAAAATATAAAGCCACCAAGTGATGGTAAAGGTGTGTTAGATGAGGCAAAGGAATCAATCAAAGGTTTATCAGATAGCTTGAAATCGATTAAGATTCGATGAAGTTTGAAATTAGTAAAGCCCTTCGGTATCATCCGAAGGGCTTTACTATTTGTATTATTATTTTGTGTTTTTGTCAGTTGTTTGCGTATGTCTAACCTTGATAAGAGGTTCATCCTTCGTAGTGGCCTTTTTGTTAGCCTCTATTTTTGTAGTCGCATTGTCAGATGGTGGCAAGAATGTACTGATCTCATTTTTATGAGGCACATTCGTATTGGTTGTGGATGCTAACTGAGCCCGTTGTGGAGCAATGAAAATTTCGTCCTTCGTGATTTTTACGTCATTTAATAGTAATTTAAATGCACTAGGGCTCACGAATAATTGACCATCTATCATGCGCGGTGTAGGTAGCATAGATTCAGATGTATCAAGGTTGATAATTTGTAATTTACCTTTTCTTACGATTTGTGCTTGATTAGGTTGAATTGCCAAGGTAGCAATATTCATATCTACCAATGCCGTCTTTGTTGGCGCGTCCCACGATACCTTATAGCCTAATGCTTCCGATACTTGGCGCAATGCTACGAGTGGTTGGCCATCTACATAAGCCACGTTTTGATGGTCTTTCACCGGTTCTAATACCTTGCCATCCACATTAATATGATGTTGTGTCGTTACAGATGCAGGCTTTTCTAAGTTTTGCGCTGGCGCAGGTGTTTCCATGCCAATTGCTGCATGTGCTGGTTGAGCCACGCCTACTGTGAAAGCTAATGCACCTAGAGCGATGCTCGATAAAATAAGCTGCTTTAATTTCATAAGGAACCTCCATAAGGTGTTATATCGTTTTGAATATAATAATAGTACTAAATGTATATGAATATTTTATTATAAACTTAAATTTTATGCAATTTATATAAGAGTATATCTATATCTGGTACAAACTTTATATCTCAACCTACGATTAATAATGTTAATATAATAGTAGATATTGATTTTTCTCATGGTGGAAAATATCTACTGCCACATAAACATATATGGATTAATAATGAAAGGAGTAAACATAACTATGAATAGGTTAAATGAAATGAGAAGTTATTTAGCTATGAATGATGAAATTGAATTTTCCTATAACGGGTTAGAATGTTTTATAACTCCTAATAATGTTGTTTGGGAATTTTGGATTAATGATGAATGTGTTATTAAAGAGTCGGATTTAGATGTTTTTTTAACAATTCCCTGTTTAGAGGGACATACAATAAGTGATATTTTTGCTAATGAGTTATATGATGAAAAATCTTTGTACATTTTTTAATATTTTAGGAAAAGCAGATCCTTTGGCGGGGAAATAAAGTAATATTCTGTTGATTCTCAAAAGAAGCTTAGTAAGGAATATAGATGATAGAATTAAATATGATTTGAAAAAGGATACAGACAAATGATGTTTAAGAAAATGAAGATATAAAAAAGCACGAGAAGTGCTTGATAAGAGTTGTCGTATTATTGAGGTGAAAATGTCTTTAAAAATATTTAATTTAATCTTTTGGGCGGTAATGATTTTTTTCCTAGGAGGCATTACATTTATGTTTGTTATGGATCCTGAGGTTACTAATGACGAGTTTTTGATATACTTCTATGGTAGTGCTTATATTATTAGTGGAGTATTTATGTTGGGATGGTATTTTATATATAAACTTTTAAAAAAATGATTATATTTGAATTACTCTTAAGGTTATGATCATGTAAACTTGATAGGACGCTATAGTCTAATATTCGGTGGCTTTAATTACCGAATGATTTAGAACTATAGCATCTTTTTATTTTACGCTCATTTGAGGTGAGAGAGGACGTTACATATATGTCATAGAGATGAAAGAGAGTTTATTTCATGTGATTATTAAAGCTGTTGGTGAAGCAATTTCCGGTAAAACAGTCAAATTAGTGGCTTCTAATGATGTATCTTTACAAGCAGCAACGAATACAAGTGAAAAGCTTGAAAATGGTGTAACTTTAAGTTATATTCAAGAAGATGAAAACCCTTCTTTTAGAAAAAATGCAGATGAAAGTTATGAGGTTAGAGCTGAAGGTAAAATGTATAATGATATGTTTCTAGGCGTTAAAGGATTAGGCGCAAGGATAGTCAATAAGCTAGGAATAAATTATCATGTCACTCTTACGAATAAAGATGTATCATTAGGTACTACAATCATACTAGATGAGATGGCTACTTTGGCTAGAGCCAAATACAGTAATGAATCCAATAATGAAAGATTTATTTTTGTTGATACATCTGATAAAGTGAGTGTAATGCCTGTATCTGAATCTAAGTTTACATTTGTTTGGACTAAGGAAACCTTAGGAAAGTCGGTTGCTCAAAATGTATTATCTGAGGTAGGAAATCAACCGTGGGTTGGATATGTGTTTTATGCGGAGAACGTATCGAAATTTACTCGAACTGTAGCAAAATCAGGAGGTCCTGTTGCAATAGGATTTTTAATTAAGGATTTTTATACAGATTATCAAATGTATAGTGGTCGAGAACTAGCTAAAGCTTGGGGTGCTAATTTAATACCTGTAGCCACTGGATTAGATGGAGGAGTTTTAGGAAGTGGTGCGGGCCCTGCAGGAGCTTTTGTTGTTGGTGTTACTGGTGCGACATTTGGTGATCGCATTAAAGATGAAATTAAATTTAATTTGAAAAAGGACGTAGATAAGTAATGTATCAAGATCTGATTATAATACTTGGTATTATATACCTCATATACAAACTTATTACGCATAAAAGTAAGCTTAGTTTAGCTTGAACTATCTATACTTTTAGCTTAGTACTCGGGTTTGGGATATTTTTCATACGTAATTTAATATCTCCATTTACTATGTTGTTTTGGTGGATATTTTGTATGGGGATTTCTTTAGTTGGAATGTACTTTATGCTTAAAAATAATGAGTTTGAAAGTGATAAAGTAGAAAAATATCAGTTTAATTTTAAAGCAGGCGTATATGTTTGGTTATTTTTAGTAGTCTTATACATATATTTATATATTTTGACTTATTATTAGATACCTAAATCGTACATATAGTAGTCTTTATTGAATAACATGTAATGCTAATATAATGTACATAGATCAAAAAAGGACGCTATAGTCTAATCTTCAGTAATATATACTGAATGGTTTAGAACTATAGCGTCTTTTTATTTAATCGTTCATTTGAGGCCTGCGTGGATGTTACAGATAAGTCATAGAGATGAAAGAGAGTTTATTTCATGTGATTATTAAATCTATCGGTGAAACCATTTCCGGTAAAACAGGCAAATTAGTGGCTTCTAATGATGTATCTTTACAAGCAGCAACGAATACAAGTGAAAAGCTTAAAAATGCTAAGAGTAAAGGCTGGTCTGTTGGAGCTAATATTAGTGTTACTGGAGGTGGTATACTAGGTTTTGATGCAAGTGCTAATGCTGCAAAAGAAAAGAGGAACACTAAGGTAACAACACATACTGGTACTACTGTTGTAGGTTTGGATGCTGTTACTATTACCTCTGGAAAGGACACCCATATCAGTAGTTCTAAGGTGATTAGTAAATCTGTAACAGCAAACGTAGGTGGCAATCTTTCTATTGAAAGCTTACAAGATACAAAAACATATGTAGGTGAAAGCTCTAATAAAGGGTTTAGTGTATCTACAAATGCGGGCTCTTTAAGTAATGTATCTATGAGCTCAAACAACGGAAAAATGAAAAGTGATTATGCGAGTGTTACTGATCAAGCTGGTATTTATGCAGGTGACGGTGGATTTGCAATTAACACGGCTGAAACAACATCATTAACAGGGGCTGTTATAGATAGTACAGCAAACTCTAATAAAAATAAACTTTCTACTGGATCATTAGTTGTTAAAGATATTAAAAATACGGCAGAATATACATCTCGTAATGTAGGCATGAGTTATAATCATGTCGGTGAGTTTAAGAATCTAAGTAAAGCAGGGCAAGATGCCGTGTGGAATACATTAGGGAAATTACCTAATCTGTTGCCAGATTCTAGCAAAGTGGCTTCTTCTACTACAACATCTGCTATTTCAAATGGTACAATAGAAGTACGAGACGTTGGCTTTAATATACAAACACTGTCTCGAGATACAAAAGATAGCTTGAATAAGCTTGATGAAATCTTTGATAAAAAGAAAATTGAAGAACGTCAAGAATTATCTAAACTATTTGCAAAAGAAGCCTTTGGCCAATTACATAATTGGAATCCAACCTCTAAAGAAGGTAAAGCTGCAAAAGCGATAGCCCATGGTGTAGTCGCTGAAGTATCTGCTCGTATGGCAGGAAATAAACCTGGTAGTGGTTTTTATGCTGGTGCTACCAATGAAGCATTAATTGGAGAAATTCAAAAAATTGCAAAAGAAAAACCTGATGTAGCTCAAACATTAAGTGCTTTGCTAGGTGCTGCTGTAAATGGTAGCTTAGGTTATTCCTCTGTAACAGGTGCAGCTGAAGCACAATATGGGACTAAGTGGAACAATGGTGGTGCTGTTGCTATAGTAACAAGGGCTCTTATAGGAAGCAGTGCTGTTGGTTTAACAAATAGTATGAATCAGGTTAGCAGTATAAACAATCTTATACGTAATGCAAGTTGGATTTTAACTCTTCCAAAAACGAGCGTTGTTTCTGTAGATAATTATTCTTATGATGCAAAGCAAGGAAAAAATGAGCTGCTAATTGGTGTATGGCAGGATAATGCAACTAGTGATGCTTCTGTAGTTATACAAGATACCCCAGTATTAGAACAAAGAAGACCCATTGTTGTTGAGGGGCAACAGTATGAATGGGATTTTGCTAAACAATCTTATTATCCGGTTGAGATATATCATTTAAATGGTCAAGTATATAAAAATAATGGTGGTAGAGATATATTAAGTCGTCATTATTTAGATGGTCTCGGTGGAGCACCTAACAGGTATACAGGGTCTGTATATGGTAAGGATGGAACGAATAACTGGGTTATTGAACCGTCGGATTCCCTTTCAAGTAAAGCGGTGCAAGTAAAAAATACGATTACTGGTGAGATTGGTGAAATGTCATATTCTTACGGTGATATGTATTTGGTTGATCACCCTGAGAGTAGTATTGTTTTGAATCCTAATACTTTACAGTTTATAGTTGCTCAAACTTTACAACCAGTGAGCAAACCATTTGTTTTGGCCTATAAGAATCGTATTTCTAGTATTACAGCTGTAAACGTCTCTAATATTGGAAATGAAGGTTGGGTAGATGACTTTACTTATAATCCTGAATTTTCAAAACCTAAGATATTATCTTCTCCGATACCGGAGCCTGCTGAGCCTAAGATACTGAAAAGCCCTACCAATGAAAATGCTGAAGTTCAAATACTTTCTAGTCCGTTGGGACAAGAACTAAATACAAGTAAGTTAGGTGGATTTGATTTAATTCGACCTAAATTATCCGATTATATATATACTGCATACTCTAAGGAACATCCAGTTTGGGGAATGAGAGTTCCGCAAGATTCTGAAACAATCTTATCAGATAGAAGTTTATTCGATAGAACGGGTAAGCGCTATAGGGAGCATGCTCAAATTTATAGACATAGAGTAACAAAACATTACTATTATAGAGATACTTTTCATGAAGGTGTAGATGCCCATTTAGAAGTATTTGATAAAAATGGAAATCATTTAGGCGAAGCAGATCCTATAACTGGAGTGATGAGGGAGAAATCTAAAGACCCTAAGAAAAAACTTAGAAAGGATTTAAGACAATGATTATGAAACCTATTAAGTCTTTATATAGTAGTTATAATCAAAATGATATATATATGTTAGAACGAATAGGACCATATAGCATAATAAATGATAACCATCAAGGGCTTATTGTGTTGGATTCCTCATGGAATGAAGTGAAAAGAATTAAGGTAGATGAAAATCTGTTTTATCCTGAAGCTAGATATATAGATTACGTTAATAATAGGATGCTTTTTAAGTTGGAAGCATTTTTGTGTTTAGTTGACATTGAAAGTAGTGGGGTTAAACTAATAGAGCTTCCTGATGATCTTCAAGATATATATTTCTCAAACTTACATTGTTTCTGTAAAGATCATATTATGATAGATACGAGTAAGAATGTAGTATCTTTGGATTTGATTGACTTCAAAATTACAGTGCTAGAACTTGCTTCTGTTGATGAATATCCATTTAATGAATATCAAAATAGATATAATGGAATAGTTATGTATTTTAGAAAGAATAAATTAATCTGTCATGACTCTGGGAATATAATAATTATAGATGGTACAAGCGTTATTGAAATTCCAGATGTAGTTTCTATTAAATACTATCAACTAATAGCATCTAATACATATTTGTTAGCGATTGGTGAAAATCAGCTACAGCTTATCAACTTAGAAAATGCTAGTGAAAGTAAAATTATTTCTTTTGCATCTCCCTGCTATTGTGTTGGTGCAGATATATTTGAGGAACAGGATAAAATCCATATCTCCCTTTTATTAAATAATGATTGGGAAGAGATTATGCGTGTGGAAGAATATGCTTTTACCTTTGATGAATTGCAAGGAAATGTAGTGTTATAGGTAATTTTTAATATGCTATAATTAAGTGTTACATGAATTATTTAATATATCTTAATTATAGAGTTATAGTGTTTATAGAAAGAGGTTCCTTATGGCATCCGGCAGATCTGAAAAAGAGTTACAAGGCGTAACGATGTTAGGTCACAAGACCGATTACCCTACCGATTATGCACCACAGGTGTTAGAGGCGTTTGATAACAAACACCCTGATAATGATTATTTCGTTAAGTTTAACTGCCCTGAGTTCACTAGCTTGTGTCCAATGACAGGTCAACCAGACTTCGCGACCATCTACATTTCTTATGTACCAGATAAGAAAATGGTAGAGTCCAAATCTTTGAAATTATATTTATTTAGTTTCCGCAACCACGGGGACTTTCACGAGGACTGCATCAACATTATCATGAAAGACCTCATCAAGTTGATGGATCCTAAGTACATCGAAGTGTGGGGCAAGTTTACACCGCGCGGTGGTTTGTCCATCGATCCATATGCAAACTACGGCAAGCTTGGTACAGACTGGGAAAAGACGGCAAAAGAACGCCTTCATTTCCACGATATGCAGCCTGAACGCGTAGCATACCGTTAAGATGAATTACGAATTTATAGCAGTCATCTCAGCATTCATATTTTGCTTTGTATTCGGCCTATTGTTGTCATTGCATCCCACAGCGCTTGTTGTTGGTAATCATAGTTCCCTACATACATACAGCCGATGGACACGATGGAGCGCTTACGTAGCGTTGATATTATTAGTATTGCAAATCGACATTACTGTAACAGACCGTATGGTGCCATCTAGTTGGATGTTTAGTGAATGGTTTCAACTTGTCACTATTGGTATATTCGCTCTCGTCCTATTACAAACACTAGGCTTTGTAGATGTTACGCATGGGGAACGAAATGTACAATTTCACTATTGGCAAATTGAGCAAGATTATAGTTCAAATTCTTGGATGGAACGATATTTACAACAGCATCATGGTCAAGTAGCTGGGGCGTTGGTGAATTATTGTTATCTCTTATGGATGACGTGGCGATCTATGTGGCCTGCCATATTAATGTTATTCTGGTATAAACTATGGGCCGTTGAAGTAAATGGATTGCTTTCACCCGTGATATCTAGAAAAGAGCATATGCTAGATGTGGTTTCTTATTTGATATTAGATCCACATGTTGTAACGTATACCTTGGCTGGTTTCTTATGGGGTCATATTGTATTGCATGAACGAAA
>ERZ772957.1838-NODE-1838-length-12947-cov-26.165374_pt1 | contig 12947 bp, 13 predicted proteins | sample MGYA00580682_ERZ772957 | MGnify/ENA primary metagenome ERZ772957 (study PRJEB29015, sample SAMEA2737921) | human oral metagenome | biome: human oral; feature: human-associated habitat; material: dental | place: China | collected 2025 ...
GGTCGGTGGCAACTGCGTTGGAGAGGATGATGGTCGCGGCCGAGAGCTTGGCGAGCATGGAGGCGATGAGCTCCCACAGGTCGTCCGGGATGCCCGCCGGGCGGCCCGGATCGCGCTGGGCGTGCTGGGCGAGCACCTGGACTGGCTGGCCCACATAGGGAGGGACACCGCAGGCGAGCTCGTACAGGACAATGCCCAGGGCGTAGACATCCGCGGCGGGCGCGGGCTGGGCCCCCGCGATCGTCTCGGGGGCCATGTAGAGGGGCGTTCCGACGGCACCGGTGCCGGTGACCGTGGCCAGCGAGTCGCAGATCCTGGCGATCCCGAAGTCCGCGATCCTTGGGATCGGGGCGACGATGCCGCCGTCGCCCCAGGTGGTCACCGCCGAGGGGGTCATCGTGGCGGCGGAGTCGATGGTCTCCTGGGCCGGCGACGCGTCTGGGGAGGCGTGGCGCCCGCGGCGCGCGGCGGTCTGCCAATTCTCCAGAAGGATGTTGGCCGGCTTGATGTCCCGGTGGACCACGCCAGCGGCGTGGACGGCGACGAGCCCCTCGGCGATCCGCGCGCCCAGGCGCGCCAGGGCGGCGGGCGGCAGGGGCCCACTGGACATGACGGCCTCGCGCAGGTCCGACCCCGGCACGTAGTCCATGACGATCGCGAAGGTGGTGCCCTCGACCACCATGTCGCGCACGGCGATGACATAGGGAGAGTGGACGCGCATGAGAGTGGCGCGCTCGCGCACGAAGCGCTCGACGACGCTGGGGTCCTCGATGAGGTCCGAGCGCAGGATCTTGACCGCCAGGGGCTCGGCCGCGCCGTCGGACTCCTCAGTCCTGCTGGCGAGCCAGACCTCGCCCTGGGCGCCGCGCCCGATCCGCTCGTTGAGCAGGTAGGAACTGCCGAGAGGACGCGGCTCGTCAGGGGATGTCATCGAGGAACTCCGTGATCTGCGGGGCAAGGGCTGGCACTGGGACCGAATCTACGTCAGGCAGCGGGGCGATGGGGAGCCGCCGGGAGGGATGGGCGTGCCGGGGGACGAGCCGGACTAGACTGCTGGCCCGTGAGCCGACAGATAACGACCTCGGATCCCCTGGTGTGGATCGACTGCGAGATGACCGGCCTCGACCTGGGCGCCGACGCGCTCATCGAGGTGGCCGTCATCGTCACCGACTACGAGCTGACCCCGCTGGGCGAGGGCATCGACGTGCTCATCAAGCCCCCGGCCGCCGCCCTGGAGCAGATGGGCGACTACGTGCGCTCCATGCACTCCTCCTCGGGCCTGCTCGACGAGCTCGACGGCGGGCGGACGATGGCCGAGGCGCAGCGCGTCGTGCTCGACCATGTCCGCTCCCTCGTCCCCACGGCCCGCACGGCGCAGCTCGCCGGCAACTCGGTGGGGACGGACAAGGCCTTCCTCGCGCGCGACATGCCCGAGCTCATCGACTACCTGCACTACCGGGTGGTGGATGTCTCCTCCATCAAGGAGCTGGCCAAGCGCTGGTTCCCCAGGACCTTCTTCCAGGCCCCGGAGAAGCAGGGCGGGCACCGCGCGCTCGCCGACATCCTGGAGTCCATCGACGAGCTGCGCTACTACCGCGCAGTGCTCTTCCCCGACGGCGAGGGGCCGTCCTCGGACGAGTGCCGGGCCGTCGCCGCCGAGATCCTCGCCCACCCGACGACGGCGGCCGGCCGCCAGGCCTGAGCACCCGGGGCGCTGGCCAGCGGGGCCGCCGGGCAGCTCCGGGGAGCGCCGGGCGGTGGCGTGACGCAGTCCACGGCCCCTGGTTTGCCGGAGGTCTGAGCGAGCCGATACAGTACCGATTCGTTGCGGTCCTGCTCATCGCGGGCACTGCGCATGGTGGCTGTAGCTCAGTTGGCAGAGCGCTTGGTTGTGGTCCAGGAGGTCGCGGGTTCAAGCCCCGTCAGCCACCCCGAAGGTCAATGATTCTCCAGCCTTTCCCTCCTGATGCCAGTTCGAATCGATGGCGAGGAACCTTGTCATGACGGAGCCGCCTCCCCCATCGGGGTCTCAGATCAGGAAGGCTGGCTCCACGATCCGGAGGCACGCTCGCGGCGAGGCGCCGGCGGAGGAGTTCGCTTCCGCTCTGGACGTGGTCCGCCGATACCGAGCCTCCTTCGCCAAACCGCTCTCCGAGGTGACTGATGAGCTACGACGTATCGTCGGCTCACTCAACATCAAGGCTGAGATCTCCCAACGCCTCAAGCGGATGGACACGATCATCGACAAGCTCTCCCAACGCGAGACGGGCCTCAGCCTCGACCGGATGGTCGACCTCGGAGGATGCCGTGTCGTCTTGGACGACGACAGCCTCCACGACCTCAGTCGGATCGGGGAACAGCTGAAGCTCACGTGGGCGGGGGACATGCAGGCCAACCGCGAGAAGGACTACATCTCAGAGCCTCGGGCGTCTGGCTACCGCGCCAAGCACCTTGTCCTCCTCAAGGACGGCCGGCTCATCGAGATCCAGCTCCGCACTGCGCGCATGCACGCCTGGGCCCAAACAATGGAAGCGCTTGGCATGTTGGTCGACCATAATCTCAAGCAGGACCAGGGGCACAGCCTCCCGCAGGAGTACGGACGCGCCCTGTCCAAGATGTATCAGCAAATCGATGGGAGCTATCGCATGACCGATCAGGATCTCGTGGACTTCCAGCGAATCAGCGAAGAGCTATCCTTTATGTTTGAGAAGATGTTCGATGAGAGGAGGCTCGCAGATGGCCATTGAGACCAGCACTACCAGGCAGTTCCTCCTGGTGTACGACCGCAAGCGGGACTTCTTGGCGGAGCAGAGGGACTTCGGCGCGGACATGGACGCGGCTGTCGATGCGTTCCGGGAGGCCGAGCTGCGCTACCAGGATCAGCCGGAGATGGACATCGTCCTCATCGGCTCCGATTCCATCGAGACGATCAAGCGAACGCACTCCACATACTTCAAGGGGTTCAGCAGCCAGGTCCTTGAGGACATCCGCGCGCCCCTCGAGCAACAACTGATCCGCCAAAGCGCCTGACAACCGCGCCTCTCCCAGCCCTTGGTGACGAGCGGCACGTATCGCCGGTAGCCTCGAAGCATGGAGACGACGACCACCTCTTCACCACGGCCGATCGTGGGCTGGAGCCTCATGGCGATCGGCATGCTCCACACCCTCACCGGCCTCGCCTCCCAGTGGTCGCGGATCACCACGGCCCTCGCCGAGGACGGGGTCGGGACCTGGGCATCGAGCGCGGAGACTGCTGCCGCCTACTGGTTCCTCGTCGCCGGGGCGGCCCTCATCCTCCTGGGAGGAACCATCGCCGCGCTCGAGCGCCATGAGCCAGCGCTGCCGAGGGGAGTCCTCGCGGGACTGGCGGCCCTGACGATCGGCGGCATCATCACAATGCCGGCCTCAGGCTTCTGGTTCCTGACGATCCCGCTGGTCCTCGGGCTCCTGCGCCGGCGCGGCCAGGCGGGCCCGACCGCCAGCGCGGGCTGACGCCGGCTCGGATCAGCCCCGCTGCCGCCACTACCTCCTGGCGCGACCTGTCATGGCCGCCCTCCGCACAACACCCTTCGCCAGCGGGTTTGCCCGACTCCCAACACTGGGTTAGGTTCCCCATACTTGATCGCTCGCGAGCGGGCGCGGACAGCTCTCGCTCCTCCTCCGAGACCGCTTTCCCGTCCCCTACCCCGACCCCGTTCCATGCAGCGCAGAGACTTCATGCTCCTCCTCGCCCTCGGGACCGCCACGGCCACCGGGGGATGCTCGCTCCTTCCCGGCAAGGACGGTGCCACCGCGAGCCCCTCCCCCACGCCGTCGTCATCGGGGACCATGGCCGCCGAGGCCTCGTCACCCTCCCCCACACCGTCGCCCACCCCGTCCCGCAGTCCTCTCTGGCTCCAGGACGGCCCACCATCACTGCCCTCCCCCACTGCCCCGGACGGCGTGATCACCGGGCTGCCCGACGGGGTCGGCAACGTCGTGGCGATCACCATCGACGACGGCGCCGACTCCGCCGTCGTCGACGCCTACCTCGACTTCGCCAAGGACTCCGGTGTCCGCCTCACCTTCTTCGTCACCGGCTCCTACCCCTCCTGGACCGACAACCGCGCCAAGATGCTGCCCCTGGTGGAATCCGGGCAGATCCAGCTCGGCAACCACACGTGGACGCACCCCGGACTCACCTCGCTGAGCGACGGCGCGATCATCTCCGAGCTCACCCAGTGCGAGGACCTCCTGAGGAGCCAGTACGGCGTGACCGGCACCCCCTTCATCCGCCCGCCCTACGGGTACCGCGACGAGAGGGTCGACGCCGCCTGCGCCCAGATCGGCTACACCGCCCCCACGATGTGGTACGGCTCCTTCGGGGACTCCGGATTGCTCACCGAGGACGTCCTCCTCGGCGAGGCCCGAAAATGGCTCCTCGCCGAGCACATCGTCATCGGGCATGCCAACTTCCCCACCGTCACCCACCTGTACGGCCAGATCATCGACATCCTGCGCGAGCGGTCGCTCACCACCGCCACCCTCGACGACGTCTACTTCGGCGCCGGTCACGACCGGCACGTGTGAGGAGGGCTGATCAGCGCGGGCTGACGCCAGCTCGGATCAGCCCCACCACATGCCCGTCGGTGAGGGCCTCCCAGGTCGCCTCGACGATGTCGGTGCCCACGCCCACCGTGGACCAGGTCCGCTCGCCGTCGGTGAGGTCGATGAGCACCCGGATGATCGCGCGCGTGCCGCGCTCGGCGTCGAGGATCCGCACCTTGTAATCGGACAGCTCGAAGGCCCGGATCTCCGGGTACACCTCCGCGAGCGCGTCGCACAGGGCGGCATCGAGGGCGTTGACCGGGCCATTGCCCTCCCCCAGCACCGCGAAGCGCTTCCCGCCCGCGCGCAGCCGCACCGTGGCCTCCGCCTGCGTGCGGGTCGAGCCGTCCACTGGCAGGAAGCGATCAGCCCCCACCGGGGCGGCCCGCACCGAGGCCTGCCAGGACTCCACCCGGAAGTACTCGGGCAGATCCCCCAGCGCGTGGCGCAGCAGCAGCTCGAAGGAGCCGTCAGCGGCGTCGTAGGCGTAACCGGCGGCCTCACGAGCCTTGACCGCCTCCGCCACACGTCCCAGGACGTCCCCATCGCCGGAAGGATCGATGCCGAGCTCGCGGGCCTTGAGCTCGATCGAGGCCCGCCCCGCCATCTCCGAGACGAGCATGCTCATCGTGTTGCCCACGCGCTCGGGGTCGATGTGCTGGTAGAGGTCGGGGTCCACGCGGATCGCCGAGGCGTGCAGTCCCGCCTTGTGGGCGAAGGCCTTGGCCCCCACATAGGCCTGGCGGGTGGAGGGGGCGCGGTTGGCGATCTCCCCCACCGAGCGGGAGATGCGCGAGAGCTCCGACAGGCGCCGCGCCCGCTCCTCCTGCCCGCCGGGAAGGGCCGTGAAGCGGGTCTTGAGCTCCAGGTTCGCGATGATCGTCAGCAGCTCGGCGTTCCCGGTGCGCTCCCCCATGCCGTTGACGCAGCCCTGGACCTGGCGGGCGCCGGCCTCCACCGCCGCCTCCAAGGCGTCCCAATTCCCGGCGGGAGCCAAAAGTTCCACCGCATTTTCTTCCCATGTCATTACGCAGCCGCTCCTTTTATTTTTCGTGAACACCTTCATTATAGCAAGTTTATCCCGCTTCGTAAATTGACGGCGGCTTTCTGTGGTGCGCCCAGAGGTTTTCGCTTTTGTGCGCGGCGCGATAAACGGCTTTTCTTCACGCAAAAAAGCAGCGATACAAGGATTGACTTATCCCCCGTATGGGGTTATGATGAGGACGGAAAATAACCCCCGGGGGTGGATGTGTTGTATCAGACAAATATTGCGTATGAACCGATGGCGCGGCTCAAAATGGCGCTCTTGGCGGCCAAGCGGGACGAGTCGGGGCTCATGAAGGGGATCCTTGCCGCTATTGGCGCGTCCTTGGCTTTCACCTTCATGGACGTATTCGTCAAGGCGTTGCCTGACATTGCTTCGAGCGAATTGACCTTCTTTCGTGGGATCGTGGGGCTGTTTTTCATTCCCCTCCTCTGTCGGGAGAGCCACGAACGATTTTTCACCGGGAAGCATTGGCAGCTCCTCTCCCTGCGCGGCTTTTTTGGGAGCTGTGGGCTCTTTTTCTTCTTCCTCTCCATTCGCGGGCTGACCTTGGGGGATTCTCAGATCTTGGCGCAGCTCTCCGCCTTTTTTATGTGTATTCTCTCCCCCTTCTTCCTGTCGGATCGTCTGCCCCGTCAGGCGATCCCCGGGCTTCTCTTCATCACCATAGGGACGTTGATCGTGGTGCAGATATGGAATTTCAGCTCCTTTAATATTTACGCGCTCTACGGCATCGCCGGAGGCTTTTGCTCGGCGGCGGCCTACATCGTCATCAGCCGATTGGCGGAAAAGGGCATGAAGCGGGGGACGGAGATCGTGTTCTATTTTCAGATATTCAGTATCCTCATCGGGGCGGCGTTGATGGAGAAATTCGTCTGGCCGGAGGGGATCCAGTGGCTCTGGATCGGCGGCATGGGATTGTGTGCCTTGGCCGCTCAAATGCTCATGACCTGGGCGTTCCAGCATATTAACTCCATCCTCGTCTCCTTCCTCATGTACACGGAGATTCTCTTTCACGTCTGGTTCGGTTGGATGCTTTGGGACGAAGTACTGACCATGGCCTCCTGCTTCGGCGGCGCCTGCATTATCGCTGGCTCCATTCAGCTTATGGTATGCCAGCCGAAGGATAAAGGTCACGTCAGTACCCACCGCGTGCGCCAAGCAGAACCCACGGAAGGGGCTCCCGATGCGGTTCTTGTCATCCCTTCCCACGCCGGATCGAAAGCCTGATAAGTTCCGTTTCCTCTATGAATTAGGCCGGTGGGGAATACTACTTCTGTATAGACCGCAAATAGCCCTGACCGTCAATACTGATGGTCAGGGCTATTTTTGTCAGCGGTTCATTTCAGAACGCCGATCTCTTTATAGTATTTCTCCGCGCCGGGATGGAGGGGGAGATTGGCAATGTCTTTGACGGCGTCGGCGGGTTTCAGACCTTTGAGATTCTTTTGGGATTGTCCCAATTCGTCGATGTGTTCCCAGAAGGTCTTGGTGAGCTGGTATACCGTGTCTTCGGGCATGTCGGCGCGGGTGAACATGACCATTTTAATGGCCGAAGTCTGGATGTCGGTTTCCTGATTCGGATAGGTACCTTTGGGAATAGTGTAGGAGGCGTACCAAGGATATTTTTCCTTCAGCGCCTTCAGCAGATTGTCGTCAATGGAGAGGAGGCGGCAGCCGGAGGTGAGTGCCTGCGATACGGCGGAAGCCGGAGCGCCGGACATGATCCACGCGCCGTCGATGCTGCCGTTTTGGAGCATGTCGGCGGCGTCCGTGAAGGTGATGTACTCGCATTTCATGTCGTCGGGGAATTTCAGCCCGGCGGCGGTGAAATGGGTGCTGCACTCGTTATAGACGCTGGATCCGGCGGAGGCGACGGCGAAATGCTTGCCATGGGGGAGGAATGGAAAAGCGGTTGCCCTTCCGGCAAAAAACCATTATAATAGGACATAATCCATAACATTGATCACCGTGCAGGGTCAATCTGAGAAAGCGGGGCGCAGCACATGCCAATATCGCCAGTCATCATCGTCGGCATTGCCATTATTCTGCTCTTTGGCGTCGGTTTGGGTCATTACGGCATGATGGCATACTATCATTTGCGTGAACATGACGATCTCGAATGGCTGTCCAACGGGCAGATCGCGAACCGCGCGACGTTGGTCATCGTTCACTTCATTTGCTTGGTCTTCATCGTGGGCGGCTTTTGGGTGATCGATCTCAGCGCTGTCCTGTAAGACAGGGGAGAATGTAGCCCGTCCTTGGATGAACGAAAAAATACCCGCCTTTGGGCGGGTATTTTTTATCGGTTTTTTGCGCGGGACACCATGCTGCGAAAAGGCGCATCTCGCGACGGGCGCGATGGTGGCTAGGGATACGATGCGCTATTTTTTCGTCGCCGCCGCGAGGGCAGGGAAATGCGCTTTCACATAGCGGCCGATGGTTTCGCCGATAGAGCGCTTGGCTTCGTCGTCGGGGTGGAGTCCGTCGGCGGTGTAGTCGGCTCGGAGATTGCCGTCGGCGTCGGTCAGTGCTGCGGTCACGTCGATGGCATGGGGCTGCGCCATGATCCAGTCGTTGATCTGACGCTGCTTTTTTTTCCAATCGGCCGCCGCCGGTTCTATCGCAAAGCTCTCCGCCATGCGTTTGGGATGGATGGGGGTGGCCGTCACGAAGACGGGGACGATACCGTGGGCGCGGCATTTATCGGCAATCTGCGTTAAGGCGCGAATGGTGACGCGGGCGGGCGTGCCGCCGCGAAAGTCGTTGACGCCGCCCATGACGATGAGAATGCGCGGAGAGAAGGGGAGGACGTCCGCTTCAAAGCGGTCGGCCATCGCCGTCGTCGTATCGCCGCTGTACCCGAGGTTCTTCACCGGCACCGAGGCGTACGTTTCCCAATTATACAGCGTGTGGCAGGGCGGGGTGGAGATGGCGCCGCCGCCGTGGGTGATGCTGTCGCCCAAGGCGGCGATGGGCGTGGGCGTCTCGATCGTCCACGGCGTCGGCGCTGACCAATCGCTGTATCGGCGCCCCGCGCCGTCGAGTGCGCGCACCCGCCACCAGTAATGCCCGGATAGGCGCAGCCCCGTCTCGTCGTAGACGACGGATTCGTAGGTGTAGAAATGGCGCACGCGCTCGGCTTTCCCCTGGGGTTTCTCAGGCTCGCGCCACACCTCGACCTCATAGCTGGAGGCGTGTAGGACAGGAACCCACGCGTAGACGGGATAGACGGGCAGATAGGCCATCGCAGCGTATTCATCCAAGACCAGCGGGGCTTTTGGGGACATTTCCGCCGCCTTGATGGGGCGGAGGGGACTCTCTCCCACGGGGTGTCCGTCGCGATCTACGCCCCGTGCCAAAAAATAGCCTGCGCGTACGTTTTTGGGCAGCGTGCGCTCGTCAAGCTCTATCCCTGGCGAGGAAATCGAGCGATAGAGCGCGATCTGCTGCGCTGTTTGGGGATCGCCTCCGTCAAAGAGGATGACGTCGTACGTCACCGCCTTGGGGATGAGCGCCCAAGAAAGGCGCAGTTTGTGCGCTGCGGAGCGTGGGGACGCACTTTCCGTCGTCCCCGGCAAAAGGCCGCAGGCCACGGCGAAGCACAACGCACCCGCCAAAAGATAGCGTTTCAGCAAGACCAAGCCCCCTCAGCGATTGGCAAGCCGGTAGATGGCGAGCGCCGTCTCTCGGTCGATGGGATGGAACACGCCCACGGTTTTCGTGCCGTGATCGGTGCACATATCCGCCAACGAGGCAAGTTCGTCCTCTTGCACTTCGATGCCCAATTCCCCTAACGAGAGCGGCAGTCCCAAGCTGCGCCAAAAATCCTCCGTTTCCCGGATGCCCGCTCTCGCCCGCTCCTCCACCGTGCCGATGGAGACGTCCCAGACCTTTTCCGCGTACTGGGCGAAGCGCTCCGGGGCGTCCTTGTAGACGTACCGCGCCCACGCGCCCCACATCGCCGTGAGCGCCGCCCCGTGCGTGACGTCAAAGCGGCCGCTCAGCTCGTGAGCCAATTTGTGGACGCCGAAGTCCATGGTGCGGCCAAGGCTCGTCATCCCGCTGTGGGAAACGCTGCCGCACCACATGAGCTCGCTCATCGCTTCGTAGTTTCGATGATTTGTCATGGCGATCCGGGCGTAATGAATGACATTTTTTAGAAGCGCCTCTGCCACGCGGTCCGTGAAGGCATTGCCCGTCTCATGGGTGAAATAGCGATCCAGCGTGTGCATCATGATATCGGCGATCCCGCAGGCCAGCTGCTGGCGCGGCAGGGTGTAGGTCAGTGCGGGATTCATGATGGCAAACGCCGGGCGGTTAAAGTCGGTATTGACGCCGCACTTCTTGCCCGTCTCGTCGTTCGTCAGTACCGCCGAGTTACTTGTCTCGCTGCCCGCCGCCGCGATGGTCAGCACCACGCCCACGGGAAGAGAGCGCGTGACGGAGCGCTTCCCCGACCAGAAATCCCAGAGATCGATGTCCAGGTTCGCCGCGCCGTGTGCAATGGCCTTCGCCGTATCGATGGCGCTGCCGCCCCCAATGGCCAAAATGAAATCCGCGCCGAATTTCGCCGCCGCCCGCACCCCGTCCCGCGCGTGGGAAAGAAGCGGATTCGGCTGTGCGTCGCCAAACGAGGTGGATACGAGTCCCGCTGATTCGAGCGACCGCTCGATGCGCGCCAAGAGACCGCTCTTTTTGCAGCTTCCCCCGCCAAAGACGACGAATACCCGCCGCCCACCGTGCTTTTTCACGAGCTCTGCCGTTTTTTCTTCCGCGCCTTGACCAAATAGTATTTCCGTCGGCATATACCAACTAAAGTTGTTCATGCGACTGCCCCCCCGAATTGTAATTGATGTTCGCGCGTTGCGCGCACGCCGTACCAAATATCCATGCTTGCTTCATGCTGCGATGACATAGCTCTATTGTAGCGAAGAAGCCTCTGCCGTGCAATCCCTCCTTTACAGGACGAAACTTATTTCCTGTTTCATGAGATACAGCGAAGTGGGTTGCCGTTTGACGAGATACTTTATTGAGGATTGGAACCCGCTTATTCGAAAATTAAAAATTACGAATATTGACCGTTATCTGCGTTTGAAACAAGAAAATGGCTTGATAAAAACAATGAGGACGTTTATACTAAATATATCAATCATTCGAGACGATTTTGCACAACCCTCGTCCCATCGCTGCGTTTTCCTGTATTTCGCCACAGAAGGGAGCCTGTTTGCATGGACATGAAGCCGCTGTCCCGCCGCCGTTTTTTGCAATTAGCCGGCAGCGCTGTCATGATGGTGACGGCGGGCTGTGCCTTCTCTTCCCTTCCCGTCAATCAGAAAGGGGAGATGTCCAAGGCTGGCGACCGTCTGGCGGTGGGAGATACTTCCTTGGATGCGTGGCACCTTCGCCAAATCATTACCGCTGACAGCCGTACTTCGCGCACCATCATGTGGCACTCGGCGGAAAAGCAGGAAGGCGCCGCCGTCTCTTGGCGCGTCGCCAATCGGGCGATGTGTGGCAGCGTTCCCGCCGAATCGATGCTCTACACGGACGACGGTCAGCATATCTATCTCCACAGCGCGGCGCTCAACGGTCTTCCCGCCGGCGCGTCCTGCGAATACCGCGTCGTGGCGGGGGCGCAGGGGACGCCGTGGCATCCCCTCCCCCTCGATCAGGGCGGCTCCTTTAAGGCGCTCATTTTCCCGGATTCCCAATGTTCCGATGGCTATGTCACTTGGCGAAACGTGGCACAGGCCGCCGCCCGTCAGCACCCTGACGCCGCCTTTCTCATCAGCATGGGCGATCTCGTGGACAACGGGGAAGATCATCATCAGTGGGATCAATGGTTCAAGGGGTTGAGCGGCATCGCGCAGCGGATCCCCCTCGCCCCCATCATGGGCAATCACGAAACTTACACCACCGATTGGCAGGTGCGCTGGCCAAAAGCCTATTTGGCGCTTTTCGCTTTGTCGGAAAACGGCAGCGCAAATTTTAATCGCCACTACTATTCCTACGATTACGGCGACGTGCATTTCACCGCCCTGAGCACCCAATGGCAGGAACTCCATGAACTCACGCCCGGCCTAAAATCGGAGCAGATGGCGTGGCTGCCCAAAGATTTGGCCAACACGAAAAAGAAATGGAAAGTCGTCCTTCTCCATCGCGACGTTTTGCAGTACGGTATCCATGGCCGCCCCGAGCGCATTCCGGGGATTGACGAAAAGGTAGGCCGCGCCTTCATGCCCCTCTTTGAGGAGGGCGGGGTGGATGCGGTGCTCACCGCGCACCTTCACACCTATCGCAACCGCGGCCATATCGCGAATTTCGCCGCCCATGACACGGGGCCGCTCTACCTGCTCACTGGCGTCGCAGGAAACGTCCGCTACCCGAATCTTTGGATCGACCACGAATTGGATCGCGTCGTCGCCCCGCAGCCGGAGACGGACAATTACCTCACCTTGGAGGCGTCTCCCGATGCCCTCACCTTCCGCTGCTTTTTGCCGGACGGCGAGATCATCGACGAGGTGACGCTGCGAAAATAATCGGCTCCCTGCCTGTCGCGGGGCGCTCGCCATAAGGAACTTCCATTCTTCCCGCAGGGGAAAAATGGAAGTTTTTTATTCCGTGCTGACCACTTCGCCCGTGACGACGTGATAGCGGACGCGGGAGAAGTTTTCCGTGGTGTTTTCCTGCGTGAGGCGGACGCGCCCGGTGAACTCGGCGATTTTCGTGTCCCAGTTGAAGGTGGCTTCGTCGGCGCGGATGGCGATGGCGCTTCGCGTGAAGTCTACGCCGTTCTCGAGGTAGGCGGTATGTTCACTGCCCTTGACGTAGAGGGTCTTGCCGGTGAAGAGGATGTCGCCTTCGACGAGGCGGATGTGATCCTGCGCCCAGACCTCCATGGTGAGTAAGCTCACCTGCGCATGGTCGGCGGTGATGGTGCGCTCCGAAAAGCGCACCGTGACGTTTCCATCCAAGAGGTAGCGCATGGCGGCGACGTCAAAGGACTGCCGGTCAGCGCTGATCTCTGGCCGCTCGGCGAAGGCCACGGCGGAAAGGGTCAGCGTCAGGCACAGGGTGAGGAGAACAATGCGCAAGGTGGGCACGGTAAACGCCTTCTTTCTTATCATGACAGGGATTGGATTTCCGCGTGGAGCGAAGTGAGTTGCGCATCGGTGGGGACGTTCGCGACGCGCACCATGGGGCGGCAGATGTCACAGCCCGCAGCGCGAAGCTCGGCTTCCACCTGCGCGACGCTCTGCCCGCCCCACCCGTAGGAGCCGAAGGCGAATGCCTGCCGCCCCTTGGGGACGAA
>ERZ772957.1841-NODE-1841-length-12941-cov-14.046174_pt1 | contig 12941 bp, 11 predicted proteins | sample MGYA00580682_ERZ772957 | MGnify/ENA primary metagenome ERZ772957 (study PRJEB29015, sample SAMEA2737921) | human oral metagenome | biome: human oral; feature: human-associated habitat; material: dental | place: China | collected 2025 ...
GCTTCGGCACTCTCGACGCCGAAACCCTCGACCTCGCCATAAAAACTCTCATGGATCTCCAAAAAGGCGGCCGCCTCGTCGGCATCATCTCCCATGTGGAGGAACTAAAAAACCGCATCGACGTGCGGCTCGAGGTGGAAAAGGGGGATGAGGGGAGTCGGGCGAGGTTTGTCGTGGGGTAGGGAGATTTCGCGATCCGCAGCTTCTCGCCGGGGATATGCAAAAACTGCGCTTAAGAATGAAAACGGGGCTGTCGCATGAGCCGTATTATGGCTCGTGCGGCAGCCCCGCTGCTTTCGATGAAAGCATGCAGATATGCCGAAAGGGGTGAATCTTTAATTTTTGACCAAAGCAAGTCGAAGCCCTACGCAGTTGGAGATTTTGGCAAAGGTATCGAGCCGAGGCATCGCTCCGCCTTTTTCAAAGCGTGCGATGGAGGACTGTGCAATGCCGGATTTTTGTGCTAAATCTCGCTGTGTCCACCCATTTTTTTCGCGAGTTTCAACAATTTGTGCTACTAAATCTGCAGCAAGCGACAACTCCTGCTTTTCCCCTTCCGTCAGGGATTGAATTTCCTTTTTCCGATCTTTCCAAGTGCGCATGACAAAGTCTCCTTTGTTATCTGAAGTATCATTTTATCTGAAGTATATAAGTGCGTTTTCGTATGATTATGTCTATGAGTTTTCAGTGTGTTTAAAGAGTCGCGTGCTCCTTTTTCCAACGCTTTTTCTTTCGTAATGCTGCATGTATTTCCCTTACGGGCGTCTTTTGCGTTTTTTTCGTAAAGGTATGCAGTAAAACGATCTTACCGTCTTGCCAGACGAAGAAAATAATCCGATCATCGCCCGGACGCAGTTCCCAAAGATCATCTTGCAGATAGCGACAAATCTCCTTTTTGGTGCGAGTTCCCAGCCGTTCTAATAGTTCCAACTGATAATAAACGCGTTTTAGTTGTTGATTTGCCTCTTTGCTCGTCATTGCTTGTGCGTCCAAGGAAGCGATGTAGGCATCTACCTCGTCTGTCATCAAAATTTCGTAAAGTGAAATCATATTTTATGTCCCTTCTGGGTAGACTATAAGCATGATAACATAAAAGTAATCAAGATACAAGCAGAAAATTTTCACTCCATAATCCCTGCCATTTTCAGCAGATATTGGGCATTGTGCGTCGTGCGGGTGTGTCAAGTAATTCAGAGCTATGGGGCAATTCTTACAGCAAGAAGTTGGGTTGCCCCATGGAAGTTTAAGATGATTGGCGACTACGTCATTCTTGTGAGGTATTATCTCAAAATCCTATATCTTTTTATGCGACTAAAGCGGCGGGAGGCAGGATAAAAGCATCCTTTTCACGAATTATGCGCATGGAATGATGGCGACATCATCCACTGGAGAAAGTAAAGGAAACGCTGATAATAGGAGAATCGACTTTACAGCAATAAGAAAGGGTGAGAAAACGTGCAAGAAGCAGCCATCGTTATTTCCGTTGTTGCTTTGTGTATTTCCGTCTCTGCGTTCATCAAAGCGGCAAAGAAATAACTGTGCGCCATACTTTGCATGAAAGCTCGGGCGGCGACAGGGATTTTTCCTGCGGAGGATGATATGAATCCACAAATCATAGAGGAAATCGAGCAGTATCTGCAAACGCATTTTTTTGATTTGGCTGGATTGCGTAAGGCAGGTATGAAGTTCTCTTATAACGGAGATCTATACACCGGGCGCATTGGTCAGTTGCACGAAAAGCTGGATAAGATTCTGGCACATTTTGAGGATTCGTTCGCACAGCGGCTCATGAAATTGATTCGTGAAAAGGGCAGGGATGAGGTCGAAGTCTACAAGAAGGCGCAGCTTGATCGGCGCCTGTTCTCCAAACTTCGGCGGGACGTGCGCTATACACCGAGCAAGTGGCATATCCTGGCGATCATCATGGCTCTTGAGTTGGATATGAAGGAAGCGGAGGATCTCTTGCATCGCGCCGGTTACGCGCTCTCTCACACGAAGAAGGAAGATGTGATCTTGCAGTATTTCATCGAGCGGGGGGAGTATGATATCTTCCTGATCAATGATGTGCTTGATTATTACGGCTTGCCGGTGCTCGGCGACAGCGCCGTGCCCTGATGGAATTGTCTCTCTGAGAACGACCGTGAAGAATCGCCTGCATGATAGACTTGACTCGTAGACATGGATGCGAGGAAGGCGGTGTGTGTGATGCTGGATATGGCGTTTCGATGCGATGAAGAGTTGGGCGAATGGGTGCCCTGTACGGAGGTGCGTGAGATTCATGCGCCGATCGAAGAGCTGCCCTGTGTGCTGACGCTTCCTTTTGAGAGTCAAGATGAGATGGAGGCGAGCAAGGTTTATGTGCTTTGCCCGCAGCATCGACGGCTGGAGGAGTTGGAGCAACGTTTGCCGCATGGCGTTCGCTCCGTATGCGGCTGTGAGATTTGTGGTCTGTCGAGTTTTGAGATATCCGATTGGTCGCCGGGGCAATCAAAACCAGTCTATATTCCGTTTCGCTGGCGACTGTTCCAGCGTACGCCGGATGGACCGTTGAATGTTGCAGCGGATGTGGCGGAGATTCGCTGCGAGCGCGCCGGCGTGAGGCTGCGCTGGCATAATTTTGCCCTTTCGGCATGGGCCGTGCGGCGGCGTTGGGAATTCACACGCCTTCTGGTCGACGGAAAATGGCAGCCATGGACAACGTGTACGGATGTCTTCATGCCGCCGAACGTTGTCGACTTGGTGTTCGAAGCACTGACAGAAGGCATCTATCGCCGCTATGGCATTCGACCGAGCGTGCTCAGCTCTATGACAGGCGAAAAGATGCTTACGGCATACATAGAGCGTCCGTTCGACATACATATCGTCTACCTCAAAGGCTTCCTGGCGGAGGCTGTGAAGAATTTTGATGAGATGTTTCCCTATGAAGAGACGAATCCCTACCCGATCCTTTGCCAATGCCTTGGAATCCGACCGCCGAAGAGCTTGCGAAGAGCCTATACCTACAATCCCTATGCTATCATTTGGTACATGCTCCTGAGACAGCTGGGGCTGCAGGAAGTCTCGCTCATGCAGCCGTTTCTTGACATGGAATACGACTTTGCTGACATGTCGATTTGTGAATTTTATTTCGATCCAAAGACGCAGCGCGTGGAGCGGCATGAGGAAGATGAGCGCCGCTTGTGGCAAGCGCTGGAATATCACGCTCGTTGGCTGTGCGAACAAAAGGGGGAGAAGGCGCTTGCTGAATTCCTTTTGCGAAAGTATGTGTGGGGCGTGATAAGGCAATGTCACAGGGAGATTCTTTTGAAATTTCAGCGATACGGCGCGCAGTTGAGTGAGGCGGTCAAGCAGCTTCTGCTCTCTGAGGGGATGACGAGGTATGTGTGTGACGCGATCGCTTGGGAAGTCGAGGCGATCACTTCGGGAGATGAGCCGCAGAGGATTCTCTACAAGCCGGAGATCTTGCGTTATGAGTGTTGCGTCAATGGCTATGATTTCCGTCTCATCCACCATACGGATGAGCTCGCGCCCATCGGCATTGCTTTACATAATTGTCTTGCGAGCTATCGCGATTATGTGATCGAGAAGGAATCCATCATCATTGTGGTGCGTATGGGTGAGCGATATGTGGCATGCATCGAGGTGGAGCAGAGCGGCTGCATCGTGCAGGCGTTGGGGAAATGCAATCAGCGCCTGAAAGGAAGAATCCTGGCGATTTGTCGTGCCTGGGCGCAGTGCGTGGGGCTCTCTGTCGACGTCGACCATCTGGATGTGTTGGACGGAGATGAGGAAGCGGCGAATTTTATGGAAGAGCTTGTCATCACAGCGATTCCCTATCGGCGTGCGATGGAAGAGGTGGCGCCGGAAGAGCTGGAAACCTTGCCGGAGGAGGAAATCGAGGCGGGGTATTATTGCTTGCTCGGCGAATATCTGGCGAGATCTGTGCGCTGCGCTGTCACAGCGCCGACATGGATGCGGTTCAGGGGTGAAATGGAGTATCTCATGTACGTCTTTCCTCGCGGTGAGCGGCTCTATCGGGCGGCTCTCGACGGCTCGGTCGAAGCGGCGCGCGTTCTGGGGCTGCTCTATCAGCGCGGGCGGCCGATGCCCTGCGATGTAGGGCGTGCGCTCTATTGGCTCTCGTGGGCGGCGGAGCGCGGCGATGACGAGGCGGCACTGGCGGTAGAGCGGCTACAGCGTGCGATCGCATCGGGCAGGACAGAGCGTGATCTGACGATTCTACGGGGAATAGAGCGACTGCATCGACGTTTTCCAAAGGGGAATTGCTTAATTGGGGCATAGCGATCGTCATGGATGATCTGCGAAAGTTGAGAGGGGCGACTCTTTTGTATTCGCAACCCCATACATACTTCACGAGTTTTGCGAGGTGTATGAAAGCTTTTAGTTTCTGCTTAGATATGGGAGGTATACTAAGCACATCAAAAGAAAAGAGGCGCATGCAAAATGGATTATTTGGTGTTGGCGGACAGAACGGTGAGTTTCTGTTAGGAACTTCGCTCATGAAGCCGATGAGGTGCAGCTCGGATTCGAGGTGCGCAAATTCTGCCCACATTCATCTATCATTGCAGGCTGTGAGATTAGGGTGATGGACTGAGCAGCAAAAAGCCGCCGGGAAAATTCGGCGGCTTTTTTGCATGTGGAAAGGCTTTATGCGTAATACATGCTCGCGTTGATGGAGGCGGCGAGGTCGAGTTTGTCCTTGAGCTTGAGCTTCTTCGGCTCGTTCTCGTAGTAGGTGATGCGACGCTTGATGAACTGCGTGTCGATGTTGCCCGTGCGGAAGTAGTTGTCTTCGAGAATCTTCTGGTGCAGGGCGATCGTCGTCTTGACGCCTTCGATGCGGAACTCGCTCAGGGCGCGCTCCATGATCTTGATGGCGTCGCCGCGCGTCCTGCCGTGGACGATGACCTTGGCAATGAGCGAGTCGTACCACGGCTCGATCGTCAGTCCTGTCGTCACACCGCTGTCGAAGCGCACGCGCGGGCCGCTCGGCTCGTGCATGAAGGTGATGAGGCCGGGGGACGGCAGGAAGTTGTTGTCGGGGTCTTCGGCGTTGATGCGGCACTCGATAGCGTGGCCGCGGATCTTGATGTTCTTCTGCATGAGCCCGAGGGGCTCGCCGTCGGCGATCTGAATCTGGCGGCGCACGATGTCGACGCCCGTGACGGCTTCCGTGATGGCGTGCTCGACCTGCACGCGCGGGTTGATCTCCATGAAGTAGAACTTGTTGTCGGCGAGGTCGAGCAGGAACTCGACGGTGCCGGCGTTCGAGTAGTGGACGCTCTTCGCTGCCTTGATGGCGAGGCGGCCGATTTCGCGGCGCATTTCTTCGGTGAGCGCGACGGACGGCGACTCTTCGAGGAGCTTTTGGTTGCGGCGCTGCAGTGAGCATTCACGCTCGCCGAGGAAGAGCACTGTGCCGTAGTTGTCAGCGAGGATCTGCGCCTCGATGTGGCGCGAATGCTCGATGTAGTGCTCGAAGTAGTGGACGACCTTCTTGAGGTCGACGAGTTGCAGGATGTTCTTGAGATCTTCTTCGGAATGGGCGACGAACATGCCCTTGCCGCCGCCGCCCGATACGGGCTTCAAGATGACGGGATAGCCGACTTCCGCCGCCGCTTTCAGAGCCATCTCGTTGTCTTCGAGCGGCGCGCTGCCCTTCGACATCGGTATGCCCGAAGGCGCCATGGCGGCGCGCGCCGCATCCTTGTCGCCGACGAGGCGCAGCGTCTCCGGCATGGGGCCGATCCAGACAATGCCGGCGTTCGTGACCATCTCAGCGAAGTCGGCATCCTCGGAGAGGAAACCGTAGCCCGGATGGATCGCTTCGGATTTCGTCTTGATTGCCGCCTCGAGTACGGCCTCCTTGTTGAGGTAGCTTTCCGTCGCGTCGGCGGGGCCGACGCGGTAGGTGAGATCGGCGAGCTGGACATGCAGGGCATTCTTATCGGCGTCCGAGTAGATGGCGACCGCCTCAATGCCGAGCTCTTGACAGGCGCGGATGACGCGGACGGCGATCTCGCCGCGGTTGGCGATGAGGATTCTCTTGAACATAAGTGCAGCCTCCCGTTCGTTTCTTCTATGAGAAAATCTTAGACGATAACTTGCATTTATCTATGATAGCTTGCATTTATCGTGACAGACATATTCTAGCACGAGAATCGCCTTTTTTCAATGAAAAGAAGCGTGTTTCTTATGGAAAGCAGCTTGTATTTTTCATATTGTATATTGTTGTAAAATATTATGAATATTATTTAGCGGCAAGATGGCAGGCTGCGCTCTGACAGCCTTGCCGTAGGCGATTCGAGCGTCTTGCCTTGAGGAACCACGGATAGAAAAAGCAGCTCGAACGCGTTGATCGAGCTGCTTTTCCTGCTGTCAAGAGCGGCGCACTTTTGCCGGAAAAGTGCGCCGCTGTGTGCGTACAATCGCTTCGCGTTCAGCCTTTGAGTCCCGAGCCTGTCAGCGGTACGACGACGCGGTAGTTGTCCGGCTTTGCCGTGCCGAAGATCTGCATGGCGCCGGCGAGGGCGGCGGCGCTCGTCGTTTCCACATAGATGCCGCGATGACCGAGCAGCTCCTTGCACTTCACGATGTCCTCGTCGTCGACGATGAGCACGTCACCGCCGCTGTTCGTGACGGCGGCGATCATATCGTGCAGGCGCTTGGGCGCCTCGATGCGGATGGATTCGGCGATCGTCTCCTTCTTCGGATTCGCGGGGAGCTTGTTGAACGCCTCGTAGAGCGGGGCGCAGTTCTTGCTCTGCACGGGCATGAGGCGCGGCAGGCGGCCGATCTCGATGAAGCCGTAGTAGAGCCCTAAGAGCATTGTGCCGTTGCCGACGGGCATGAAGATGTACTCGGGCACGCTCTCGCCGAGCTGCTCGTAGATCTCGTATGCCATCGCCTTCATGCCCTCGAAAAAGAGCGGGTTGTAGACGTGCGAGGCGTAGTAGGCGTCGCCGAGGTTTTCCTTGACCGTCTGGCACGCACCCATGCGACCGCCCTCGCTCTTGACGATCTTGGCGCCGTAGGCGGCAATCTGGCGCAGCTTGTCGGGCGACGTTTCCTTCGGGACGTAGACCGTGCAGTCGATGTTCGCCGCCGCCGCGTGCGCGGCTATGGAAGCACCGGCGTTGCCTGCGGAGTCGAGGGCAATCTTGTCGATGCCGACGTGGTGGATCTCGTTGATCAGCGTGTAGGCGCCGCGATCCTTGAAGGATCCCGTCGGCAGGAGGTTCTCCGTCTTCAGCAGGTATTCGATGGCATCGATCTTGATGCTCAAGAGGTCGGTGCGCATGTGCCCGATCGTGATGTCATGCACCGTCTCCTCGTTTGCCGATTTGTTCAGATGGAACATGCCGCCGCATTCGCAGCGGTAGTTCATCGAGCTGATGGGATATTTTTTCTTGCACTTTTCGCAGTAGAAATACATGGAGCATCCCGCCTTCCGTATAATATGGTTTTCGTCCTGTCGGATATTTCCTTCGTATTGGTAGTATTCGCTTTTTTCCGCGCATTTCCTTTTCCTGCACAAAGTTTTTCGCGCAGAGACCGGAGCCGCTCTAAGAGAAAATTAAGAACGATTCAGAATCGACGGAGTGAAAATATGGTTGGCAAAGGCGGAGAAATGATGTATCATAGCACGTGAGAGGATTTTGCTTGACCTTTATCTTTTATTTCAAGGGCAGGAGTCCTAATACGGGAGAGAAAAAGGAGAGAGTCCTCTTTTTTAGCGCCTGCCGCAGCCTGTTTTTGGGAGAGGATTATGACAAACAAGATTTATGCGCTGATCGGGCCCCACGCCTCGGGTAAGACGGTGCTGATCGATAAGCTCATGCAGCTCGGGATTCACTATATTCCGCTGTATACGACGCGGCAACCGGGAAAGATTGATTCCGATGAAAGATTTTATCGCTTCGTCAGCAAGGCGGAGTTCTTCAAGCAGGAGTTCGTCGTGCGCGTCACGTACAAGGGCGATTATTACGGCATCCTGAAGAAAGACGTTCTTTCGGCGCTGCAGGAGCATAAGATCAGCCTCTTGATGCTGGAGGCAAACGGCATCAAGCAGCTCACACGCCTTTTGAAAGAGAACTTTGAGACGATTTTCCTCATGGTGGACTATCTGACGCTCGTCGAGCGCATGATCCGCCTCGGACATAAAAATAATGAAATAAAGTATCATTTGGAATACGCAGAGAACAATAATGAGTTCGATAACTGGAAGAACGCCACGCATGTCGTGAAAATCAAGAGCCCGAACGATCCGGGTACGGCGTTTGCGCAAGTTTTGGCGATCCTGGGGCTGATGCAGCTCCTGCCGCAGGATATGCTCAAGGAGTGTGTGCAATGAAGCAGCCCTTCGGGGCTGCTTTTTCTTGCAGAAATGGCGAAGGAAGGAGAAAATTTTCAAGATTTTTCAAAATATTATTGACAAATCCTGAAGCCTGTTCTATAATAAAGGTGCAGGTGAAAGAAGACACCCTTGCGAAGACGCTTGCAGAAAGAGGAGAAACTCTAGTAGGCAAGCCAGCGAAAATAGCGGGAAAGTCCAGGGGAATCCGAAGGCTCAGGCATGAGGCACATCGTGGCGGAGGGGGAGCGTATCCCGAGACCACGGTGAACGAGTTCACGGAGAGTATCCAAAGGACGGCAAACCGGAGCCGCATGGGGCAGGAAGCGGAACGAATGTGTTGAAGGGTTGAGGGGCGCTTGTGGAACTGATGTAAGGCAAGACACAGGTGTCGAAAATCCACGGGTTCAAGGATCCGTGCGTCGAGGCGTCGGCTCATGTAGTTGCGGCGGCGCAATACAGGAGATTGACGCAGAAGAAGGGTTGTTCCGACAAATTCCGAGTCCGAGTAGAAGAACCATGCGCAGGAAAAGCAGGGCGCATTATGCCGATACCGCTTGACTGCCGAAAAGAGCGCCAGCGTGCGCATCTCCATGACGGCATGGCAAAGGCTTCGTGGCTTCGGAAGAACCTAAGCAACCTGCGGGGGTCGACTTTCAAGAAAAAGAGCTGTGCATGAGTCGGATTCGACTTGTGCACAGCTCTTGTTTTCGTAGCGGTGTTTCCTCAGTGCCCCCTTTTCTTGAACCTGCCGCCGACGATGTCGTGGACGGCGTTGATCGTCACGAAGGCGCTTTCGTCGATGTCGAGGACGGTTTCTTTGAGTTTGTCGACTTCGAGGCGCGTGACGACGGAGTAGAGAACCTTTTTCTCCTCGCCCGTGTAGCCGCCTTCGCCGTAGAGGAGGGTGACGCCGCGTCCCAATCGCTCGGCGAGGGCGACATTGATTTTGTCCGGTTCGTTTGTGACGATCATGACGGCGTAGGATTCGTCGAGTCCCTGGACGACGACGTCGATCATCTTGGCGATGACGAAGTAGGCGACGAGCGAGTACATCGCCTTGTCCCAGCCGAAGAGAAGGCCGGCGCTCGACAGGATGAAGAGGTTGATGAACATGACGACTTCGCCGACGGAGAATACGGATTTCTTGTCGAGGATGATGGCGACGATTTCCGTGCCGTCGAGCGAGCCGCCCGAACGAATGATGAGTCCGACGCCGAGGCCGACGATGATGCCGCCGAAGATGGCGGCGAGGAAGGGGTCGTGCGTGACGGTCGGGAACGGTGCGAAGTACGCCGACCACAGGGACAGGAAGAAGATGGCGGTCATGGTGGCGACGGCGAATGCCTTGCCGATCTGCTTGTAGCCGAGGTAGAGAAAAGGGATGTTCAGGAGAATCAGGAAGAGTCCGAGCGGTTTTTCGGTGATGGCATGCGCCATGATGGAGAGGCCGACGACGCCGCCGTCGATGATGTTGTTCGGTATGAGGAAGAGTTCGAGGCCGACGGCGGTGATGATGGCGCGTACCCCGAGGGGCAGTCGGCCAAGGCTGCTCTCCGCGGTCGCGCCAGCCCGGGTGTGGGTGTCGCCGCGGGTCAGGGATGGGGTACTCACAGTGGTCCTCTGCTGATCTCCAGGTGGACGAGTGTTTGACTCGCCCTCGCTTGCCAGTAATCAGGATAGCCTATCCTCGTGATCGTGCAAGCCAGCAGGTGAGTTCGGTGGCCTCCGTGTGACCCTCGCGCACTCCTGCGCGCTCCCGCGCGGGAGGGCCGCAGCATCAGCGAACCTCAGTGCGTCCCAGCGCGCCCCAGTGCCCCTTAGCGCGGGCGGGACATCGCCACCGCGCGGGCCTTGTCCGCCCAGGCGCCGTCGAGACTCGGATGCGCCACGGCGTCGCCGACCCACTCCAGGCCAGCGGCCCCCGCGGCCCCCTGAAGGAGCCAGTCGGCCACGGCCGGGTTCTTCGGCAGGAGCGAGCCGTGCAGGTAGGTGCCGATGACGCGGTGGGCGAGCGCCCCCTCCGTGCCGTCCTTGCCGTTGTTGCCGTCGCCCGAGCGCACGCGCCCGAAGGGCGCTTGGCCCGGGGCCAGGGTGGTCAGCCCCGAGTGGTTCTCATAGCCGACGATCGTTCCGAAGGTCTCGCTGGTCGTCGTGATGTTGCCGATGAGGCGCCCATCCCCGGCGACGGTCTCGGCGTCGAACACCGAGATCCCCGGGATCTCGCTGCCCTGGCCGGTGAGGAAGCGGTGGCCGAAGAGCTGGTAGAGCCCGCAGATGACGAGCATCGGCACGCCCCCCTCCGCCCACGCGCGCAGATCGGCGGAGCGCGCCTGGAGGTCCGCGGTGATGCGCTCCTGGCCGGAGTCCTGGCCGCCGCCGCCCACCACGAGGTGGACGTCGCCGGGAAGCTCGTCGCCCGGATCGTAGGACAGGACCTCGACGTCGTAGCCCCGCCACTGGGCCCTGCGGGTGAGCACGAGGGTGTTGCCCCAGTCCCCGTAGATGTTCATGTCCCGGGGATAGAGCTGGAGGATCCGCAGGGTGCCGGCGCTCGCGCTGCCCGCCTCGCCGGAGTGCTCGTAGAACTGGGCGCTCACTTCATGACCTCCTCGACCTCGGTCAGCTCTCCCAGGCGGGCCCGCAGCGCGAGCATCGCCGTGTAGGTGGTGAACACGCGCATGGGGCGGCCCGTGCGCCGCGAGTCCTCGCGCAGGGCGTCCAGGGCCCCGGCCAGATCCGGCTCCACCGTCCCCACATCCACCTCGTCGTAGCGCAGGCGAAGCGCCATGTCCCAGGCGCGCACGCCCGTCACCACGGCCACGCCCTCTCCCCGCAGTCCGGAGAAGTCGACGTCCCACAGCCAGGACATGTCCCGGCCATCGGCGTACTCGTCGTTGATCGCCACCATGACCGACTCAGGGCCGGGCGCCGTGGCGGCGGTGAGTAGCCCCATGCGGAAGCCCGCCGGGTTCTTCACCAGCGAGAGCTGGACCTCGCGGCCGTCGAGGCGCAGGACCTCGCCGCGCCCGAAGGCCGCCTGGACGCTGGCGAGCGTGGTCAGCAGGCCCGCCAGGTCGGCCTCGTCCCCCAGCGTCTCCAGGGCGACGGCGAGGGCGGCGCAGGCGTTGATCAGGTTGTGAACGCCGGGGATGGCGAAGTCGACCTCGTGGGAGGCTCCGTCGACGCGGACGGTGGCGCGCTGGCCGTTGATGGCCTCCAGGGTGACGCGGGGGCCTGGGCCCTCGCCGCGGTCCCGGGGGCTGGCCAGGCCGGTGCGCAGGTCGTCGTCGGACAGGAACAGGGAGCGCAGGTCCTCGCCGGCGCCGAAGGAGACGACGCGGGCGGTGACGTCCTCGAGGAAGGCCGGGGCGGCCAGGCGCGGGTCGTCGTTAGCGTCGGCCTCAACAACCACGCCAGTGATGACGCGTTGCGCCAACAGACTTGGCGCGAGAGCCAAAAATAGAAGTGTAAACAGTTGTTTCATATTGTTCGTTCTATTGTTTTATAAATGATGAAGGGATAAAGGCCGAGGCCTTTTTCTTTCTGCTAGGAGGCCTTCTTTCTTTACTTACCCAATCCAAGGGCGGTTTGTATGCGCAACATAACATCTTCGTAGTGCAGGCGGGCGGCGGTGTTGGCACTGCCCTTACGCATTTGCACCAATTTGAGAATGCGGAGTAGTTCGCCGCGTTTAACGCTGATGGCATCGCTTACGCGTGTGGCCTGACTGCCTGTTAGTTCGATAATGCGTGGCGCACTGCTCAGTTCACGAGGGTAACCCATCGTGCACGACTCGGTTGTTTGGGCGATATGCCGTGGTGAAAGCTCGGAAAGTTTCTTGTTCAGTTTCACGCCTTCTTGTTCGGCCGCCGCTGTTATGAGCGCGTCAACAAAGTTTTTCTGCAAACTGCGCTCGGCAATGTCGGGGTTGCGACCCGCGATTGTTGAACGGAAGATGTGTTGATGTAGCAGGTCTACAAGCTCAATGGCGGTGAAAGCACGGCTGGAACCGTTCTGTCGTTCGTTTTCAAGCATGCGAACAAGTCGGTCGTTGTCTAGCAAATCCCACAAAACATAGCTTTGCTGATTGGTAAGCGAGTAAGTTGGCGACATCTCTTGCACGCCCACGGGGGTGCGACGATTGATGTAGGTGTATTGTGTGAGAGGTGTGGCGAAGAGCCAAGGCTGGGGACTAAGCACTTCGTCGAGCAAAAACTTCACTGCACGCTGCTGTCGCTCGCGAGGTACAAAGCTAAAAGTGCGCTGTCCATCGCCAACGGTGGTGTTCTCGATGTACATTCCGCCAACGTTGGCCATTACATGATAGGCGTACAAACTCCATTGGAAGATAATGGCCGCATAAAAACGCGAGGCATCATCATAAGTCTGTCCCGGTTTCCCTGTCGTTGTCCATTTCACGATGTTGGGTACAATGCGTTTAAGGTTGGCAATGCCGTATCTGGCAGACTTCATCGCATCGTCTCCCAAGTCTTCGCTCAGTGCTCTAGGGTCGATAGCAGTCCGTTGGTTTTGTGCCTCACTGTAACGATACTCTCTGCCCTGA
>ERZ772957.1842-NODE-1842-length-12940-cov-4.786030_pt1 | contig 12940 bp, 13 predicted proteins | sample MGYA00580682_ERZ772957 | MGnify/ENA primary metagenome ERZ772957 (study PRJEB29015, sample SAMEA2737921) | human oral metagenome | biome: human oral; feature: human-associated habitat; material: dental | place: China | collected 2025 ...
GTACATCCTGAATATGACCCGGCGGAAGCGGAACTCAAACAATTTTTGTGCGCAGGATTCTGCGAATCAACAACCCCGACGCAAGCGTCGGGGTTGTTGTTCTCATAAGGTGGTTGCAGTCGGCTTTAATACCCTTTATTACGACGCAAGCGTCGGGGTATTAAACCCTCCGCACGAATAAAATCATTTTTTACGTGATAGAATTTCATAAATTTCTCAAAAAAAAGGAGCCATTTCCGGCTCCTTTATAAAAACTTACGTTTTTAGGTTTTCACTTTATGGCAGAAACTCGCCGCTTTTTTAGCATTTCACTTATTATGGTAGAAATTCACCGCTTTTTTAGGGCTTCACAAATGTGGTAGAAGCTCACCATGTCTTCAATATACCAAGAATTATCATTACCGTCAAGATAATATATTTTCATCAATCAGGAATGTGGAGTTTCAAATGCGTAGTCGCGGTGCAGCCGGTCGATGAATTGCTTCATTAAATACTCGCCGCCCTCGATTGTGTAGTGGATACCGTCGCCCTGTATAAGCGGTATCCATGCGCTGCCTTCGGGCTTAATCGCTCCGATGTATCCCGTTCCATATTGCTCGACAAGGCTTTTGAGCGAGACCCTTACCAGCTTTTTGGAATCGTATTCTTCCGCAACGGAATCGTGCACTGCATTGAGGTATTGCATCTTTTCGTTATATGCAGCGCTCCGCACTACCGGCAAACCGAGCCAGTACAGCCGCGGAACGGAAGCAAGAACAATGTCGAGATGCGCTTTTACCATTTTACGGTACACCTCTTCCCATTCGGGCGTCCCCGCCGTAAGGATAATGCCGCCGGTCGTCCACATATCCTGATAGTCGTTCATACCTAAAAAGGCAACAGCGGCATCAAAGCGTTTCCCGTCTTTTTGTGCGGCAAGCAGCGATTCAAGTTTTTGCGGCCAGTTATAATAATCGGATCGGAGAAAGCCGGAAGAAGGAACGCTTAAATCCTGTATTGCAATAGAGGTGTCGAATCCGAGCGCGCGGGTCATACCGGCAGCGATACTGCGCATTTGAGAATCTCCGAAAAAAAACATCCGCAACGGCATCCGTGCAGAATGAACAACCGGCAGGGCGACATTGCGGAGCATCGCTTTAGAAACCTGTCCCCCCAATTCCGCAGGCAGACCGCTCCCGTCTAAATTATCCGAAAAGCCGGGCATTGTTTCGATATAACCGTGCTCACCGGTTACCGCGTAAAAAGCGGCGACCTCGCTGTCGTACACCCCTTGGCGGTAAAAAAACGTATCCCATTCACCGCGCTCCGTTAATCCCGCCGTCCGTATAAACGCATTCCTAAGTACGGGAATAACGGCTGCCGCAGGAGAGGATTCGGTAACGGAAACAATCGGAGCGGTGAGTGCGCTATAAATATTTTTTAAAGAGGATCTTTTAATGTTTTGTACCGGATGCGCCAACCGCTGTCCTAAAAACGGAATAAGAATAAACAGCGTTAGCACAGCAAAGAAAAAACACTGATTGGGAGAGTACCGGCCGTTCCGCCCTTGCTGAACAGGTGCGCCGCGTTGACTGTTTTGCGCTTGTTCAGCCGATGCACTGTATCGCTTGCTTTCAGTCATCATATTCTGCATACTCCCCTAAAACCCGAAGTAGATAAACGGCGCGACACCGGAGGTTGACACAATGTTGATCCCGATAAAAAACAACACAACGGCAGCGGCCTTTACCGCAAGCGGCAGCCGTACATACCGTGAAAAATACGCGCGGCGCGTCTCTTCTTTCGGAATTTGCAGCAGAAAGGCGGCAGCAAGCGGTACCAGCACAAACCAATGCACCGTACGGAGCGGCTGTGTAATATTCTTGAGCGAAGAAAGATACAGCGTAATTTCCCGCACGGTATTCGACCTGAAAATCAGCCAGCTGATATTGATAAACGCAAACATACCGCTGAGCCGAAGCAGCCGCTTTAGGTCGATGTCCCGCCCTGCGAACTGCACTATACCGCGGCGCGCCTTACCGGATACGGACGTTGCCGCGCTGAGAGATTCTTGGGTACACACGGCGGTATCATATCTTGTATCGGACACACCACTTGAAGCGGCGCGGCGTTCTTTGCCGAACACGGCGGCAACCCGCTCGGCGGCGCAGGCGATACCCTGCAGCAGCCCCCACAGCACAAAGGGAATGGAGCCGCCGTGCCACACCCCCGCGATGAGCATTGTCCCGATCAGCGCAAGCACCGTGCGGACTAAACCGTAGCGTGAGCCGCCGAAGGAGAAGTACACATAATCGCGCAGCCACGACGAAAAGCTGATATGCCAGCGCCGCCAAAACTCGCTCACCGATTGGGAAAGATACGGCCGGTTAAAGTTCTGCGGCGCTTCAAAACCGAGCAAAAGCCCGATACCGATCGCCATATCGCTGTAGCCGGAAAAGTCGCAGTAAATGACAAATGTGTACGACACCAAAGCGACAAGCAGTTCGAGGGTATTACACTGTGCAGGATTCGCAAATACGGGATCGACGGCAAGCACGGAAAGAAAGGTTGCCAGCACCATCTTTTTATACAGCCCCGACAAGATCAGCAGTACGCTGCGGTCAAAGGCTATCGGACGTTCCGCCGTTACATCCTGTGCAAGATTATCCGGCAAGGCTGTAAAAAAGGCTTCCGCCTGCACGATGGGGCCAGACGCCAGCTGCGGAAAAAACGAGATATAGAGCAGCACTTCAATAAACGATTGAACCGGCCGCATTTTGCAAAGGTAAATATCAAAAATATAGCTCATTGAGCGGAAGGTATAGTACGAAATTCCTACCGGTAATAAGAGCGAATAACTTTGCAGCTGCTGCAACAGCGGCGATTGGAGCTGTCCGTTAAAAAACGTATAGTTAAAAAAAGAAACGGCAGTATAAAAATACTTGAAAAACCCGAGGAAGAGAATGTGCAGCACGGTACCGGTTATCATTGTAATGGTACGGGGAATATAGTTTTTCTGTATACCGAGCAGATAACCGGTAAAGCCGGACAGAGCCGACACTCCGAACAGCAAGAGGCAAAAGCGCCAATCCCAGCAGGCATAAAAAAAATAGCTTGCGCAGGTAAGCAGTACGATCCGTTGTCTTTTCCGCCTAAACACATACCAGTACAGAAAAAAAACAACGGAAAAAAAGAGCGCAAACCGAAGTGTCGGAAATAACATCTCTCAAGAGATTAAGGAAGCGATGCCGGTTTGTTTGCCATCTTGCGCTGAATATCGGCGGCGCGATTCGCCGGCATCAACGAGAACCAGTGTGCAACGGAAGAAGTCTTATTTGCTTTTTTTGCAATTGCCTCTACCGCCCGCAGTACATCGATAATATCTTGATCATCCATTTGCAGTAAGTTTGCGACCGCCTTCTCAGGCTGCATACCGTTGATATACCGTGCGATCTGGTCGATATTCGCTTCCCGCATATCCCGTTCGGTTATCATCTGTTCAAAGGATTTTTCTTTTTCTTCTATAATGGAAAGCCGGTCGTCCAGTTCCTGCGATACCTGTGCCGCTTCTTTTTCTCGGGCGGTAACATCAGCTTCTTTTTTATCAAGCTCCTGTGAGCGAACATCCAAGGCTATCAAGCGCTTTGCATACCGGTCGGCATCAAGATCAGCCTCAGCATCGGCAGGCGAGGCAACTCCTGCAGGTGTTTTGAGTCCGAACCATGAGTATACCGGTGAAAAAAGACCCCGCGCATTAATTAAACCGAGATAACTGAACCAAAAAAGTCCGCCGAAAACCAATATAATAATCAATAAAAGCAATACTATTACTCGTCCAAAAGAACCTCTACGTCTCACCGGAGTCCTCCCTGCATATTTCAGTATCGGTAAAAATCTTAACAAATATTAGGGCATCTCTAAAAAGCATTTTTTAGAACGCCCATCACACGCTGTTAATGTTTATAGAGATATTGAAAGTATTCCATATCGGTTGATAATATCTTTTCGGTATCGGGAAGCGCATTTTGATATACTTCAAGACTCTTCCAAAAGCTATAAAACTCAGGAGACTTGCCGTATGATGCAGCATAGATTGCGGTAGCCTGCGCATCCGCCGTTCCCTTTATCTTTTCCGATTCGGCATATGCCTTTGACAGGATACTCTTTTTCTCATTTTCCAACTTACCGAGCCATTCCGCCTTTTTTCCCTCACCGGTAGAACGGAAGGTTTGCGCAATCTGATTCCGTTCCTTAATCATTCTATTATATACGGAGACTTGCAATTCGTCGGAATACTTTATCTCTTTAAAGATGACATCGATAACCTCAATACCGAAATCTTTCAGCTGCATATTCGCTTTCTTTAAAATTTCGGCAGCCAGCATATCGCGCCCTTTTTCGATATTTGCATACACAACCTTTTCCGCGCCGGTTACCTCTTCCAGCTTCACCTCGTCCGTATTCAGCCCGATCTGCTCTTGGTGCACCATTTCATTAATGCTGTTGGTGTTGCGGACAACGTCATTCAAACTGTTGACGGTGATGATATCCCGCACTGATGAGTCGATAATATCCGAAAGACGCGAATAAGCGGCTTCGTAGGTTCCGAGAGATTGATAAAACCTGCGGATGTCTGAAATACGCCAACGGCTGGTCGTATTCACCTCGATGAATTGCTTTTCTTTGGTAAGAATCTTTTGAGGGTCGCCATCGATGCGGAGCAATTTTGCCGTGTATCGATGTACCTGGTGCAGAATCGGTATCTTAAAATGAAGCCCCGCCTCCGTTTCGGCTTTGACAATTTTACCGAACTGAGTGATAATCGCGGTTTGTCCCTCATTTAAAATATAAAAAGGCTTTACCAATAACACAAGAATAAGAATACCCAGTAACACTGCTCCAAACTGCACTATCTTCTTTGCTTTTACCGGATCTATTTTACGCGCTCTCATTGTTCCACTCCCGAAAGATTTTTTAACGGTAAGAAATTTTTGACGTTTTTATCGATGAAGATTACCTTGTCGGTATTTGAAAATATCTTATCGAGTGTTTCAAGATAAAGCCGCCGCTTGGTAATATCGGGTGCCTTGCTATACTCGACATAGACGGCATTAAAACGGGCAACATCTCCTTCCGCCTTGTTGATCCGTTCCGCCGCATAACCTCGCGCTTCTTGAATCATCCGGTCTGCCTCGCCTTTTGCTTTGGGTATCTCTTTATTGTAGGCTTCTTTGCCTTCGTTAATCAACCTGTTCATATCCTGAATGGCGATATTGACATCCTCAAAAGCTTGCTGCACGTCTTCCGGCGGAACAACGTTTTGCAGCTGTACCGACGAAACCGCAATGCCGAGCCCCAGCTGCTTATACTTTTCATTCATAATTTCGGGCGCTAAAAACTGAATGGAGTCGCGTTCAGATCCCATAATATCAAAAATAGCGCGATCGCCGATTAAGCTGTTGATTGCCGCTGTGGACACATCGCGGATAGTGTTCATCCGCTCGTCTGCCTTAACATTGAACAGCCATGCCTTGGGATCGATAATGCGGTACTGTACCGTCCATTCAACATTGATAATATTGAGGTCGCCGGTCAGCATAGAAGATTCGGTGAGGATGTTATTCCGGTACTGACTCCGGTCTGATGCCATCGTGGTACGGAACCCGAATTCCTCTTTTTGAACGATCGTAACAGGAATATGATACACCCGTTCGACAATCGGGATAATAAACTGTAAACCGGGCTGCAGCGTCCGGTTATATTTACCGAGCCGAGTTACCACACCGTTATCCGTGGTCGAAACAACGGTAAAACTGAAAAATGCCAATATAACGAGTACAACCGCTGCGCCTATCGCAACGAGCTGTCCGTTTTTTAATTGCTTCATCGAAACTCCCTCCGGGTAAACGCATCAGATGTTTATAGTATTCCCCCGCAGAATATATAAGCAGTCCGACCAGAGTTTCGCCGCGTTGCGGCTCAAATGGTCGTCCAGCTTATATATTCTGCGGTATTTGACTGGCTTATCTGATGTGTTTGCCCCTCTTTTATCATAAATTGAGCGAGATTTTTTTAACATTTTGCTCACAAGGAATATAAACACCCCATATTTGCCTCACTTGCATTGCATACACTGTCTGATTTGAAGCGGGCATGAGGTTTTATTTCCCCTTCATAAAGTCGGATAATTTAATATATTTTGCCTTTGGAAATGTACTTATTATATTTAATATCATATCTTCGTTTATGTTTTTTTTACCCGATTGTATCATACTATAATTCCACTCCCGTATTTTATGGATATCATCCACGCTAAAATTATTCGTTAGCACTAGTTTCTGCATTTTCATCTCCTATCAACATTGATGGGCAATATATTTTAATTTCCGGTAAATTTTTTATGTTTCCAATTCTTTAATATTATGGAATAATATAAAGAATAATGTGTATGCTTAAAATTCCATGAGACAATTATGTCACATTTTGTCATAATTGCGGTTGCTATATGGCGGCAATCATCAAAGCTTTTTTCTTTTAAAATACCCGCTTTTATAAAATCCCGTAATAATTCATCTACATTATTTTCAATTTTTACAACAGTCATCTCGATTTCTTTTAATTTTTCAAACATATATGATCGTTTCGGTTCCGGACACTTTTCTAACTCTTCAATAGTCAAGTCTGAAATAACTACATCATACACATTATTCTTTATATTATTCCATAATATTACCGTATCTTGCATTTTTTCAGGGGAATCTTCCGCTTTGAGAAAACTAATTACCGATGTATCAAGATATAACCTTTGTTTCATACGGTTATTATAACATCAAAATGGCATTATTTCTATTATGTAGTAATACCTCCTTACACTACATTCTGCGGTTTACCGGCAAGAAAGCTTTTTACATTATCTGCGGCGATATGCAACAGGCGCGTCCGCGCTTCGCGGGTTTGCCATGCAATATGCGGCGTTATAACGCAGTTGGGACAGCCGAACAGCGGATGGTTTGCAGGCGGCGGTTCGGCGCTGAGCACATCGGCTGCATAGCCGCCGATAGAGCCTTTTTTCAATGCTGCAGCAACTGCCTCATCATCGATAAGCTGCCCCCGTCCGGTATTGATAATAAACACACACGGCTTTACTTTCGAAAGTGCGGCAGCATCGATCATCTTTTCGCTTGCACCGTTCAGCGGCGCATTCAAGCTGATAACATCGGATTCGGCAAGCAAGGTTTCAATGTCAACCTGCTTCGCCGCAGCGAGCTGCGGTACCGTTTTAGGCGAACGGTTGACATAAAGCACCCGCATCCCCATCACAAGCGCAATTTCCGCAACCTTTTGCCCGATGTGCCCAAACCCGATAATACCAAGCGTTTTCCCCGTCAGTTCAAACGTCGGAAACGATGTATAGCAAAAATGTGCGCTGCGGCTCCATGTACCGCCGTGCACCTCATCGCTGTGTTCTTTTACATGCCAATAAAATTGCAAGATGAACGCAAATACCAGCTGGGCGACGCTGTCGGTACTGTAGCTGGGAATATTCGTTACGGTGATACCGGCAGCATGAGCGGCTTCTATGTCAATAACATTATAGCCGGTCGCCAGCACGCCGATGTACCGCAGCTTGGGTAAACGCGCAATCAATTCTTTTGAAAACACAATTTTATTTGATAAAACCGCCTCGCAGTCTTTTACCCGCTCGTATACTTCATCGGGTGCGGTTTTATCGTATATCGTAATGTCGGCAATATCCTGTAAAATCCGCCACGACAAATCTCCCGGATTAAGTGTATAACCGTCCAATATGGCTGCTTTCATAGTTTATCCTCTCCATCAAAAATCTTTATTTATTTGTGTTGCTCTGTCGGGCATCTCCAAAAATCCAACCGAGTTTTTAGAAACGCTGCATTATATCACAAAGCCCGTATTTTTGTAAGGAGAAACCTGACCGCAGGAGAATCTATTCCTGTTTCGTTGAGATACGCTACGTTGAGGCCGTCATCTGCGACGTAGGTGCGGCTTTCATCAGTGCCGATAAAACCGGCGGGGATTGGAAATGGACAGTCAACGGTTTAGCTCCCTACGAATCAAAACAGCTGTAAAAACTCTTCTTCGGTGATAATCGTGGTGCCGAGTTCCTGCGCCTTTTTGTTTTTTGATGAGCCGGAATCGGGCGTATTGGTTACCAAATAAGTAAGCCCCTTCGTTACCGAGGATTTTACCGTTCCGCCCTTTGCTTGCACCATCGCTTCCGCTTCTTTTCGTTTAAGACTGTTCAGCTCTCCGGTAAAGCAAAAGCTTTTTCCTGCAAGCGGAAGATTGTCTTGCGCTGCGGCGGAAGCCTGAATAACGATAATCCCCGAACCGGTAAGGTGCAGCATTTCTTCTTTTGCATCGCGAAGACCGGCCGCAAGCGTATGGGCAAGAACACTGCCGAATTGATACACGGAGACAAGGTCTTCTTCCGAGGCTGCAAGCAGTTTTTCGAGAGTATCAAAGCCTGCGTCGACCAGTTTTTCTACCATAACGCGCCCGATACCTTCGATATCGAAACCTGCAACAAAGACCGGCAGCGGAATTTCCCGCTTAGTATGCAGTGCGCGGTACACTTTTTCCGCCGACCTTTGTCCCATACGTTCTAGGGCTGCAAGTTCTTCAACGGTGAGCGTATAAAGGTCGGAAACGGAACGGAGACGCTGGACGTCAAAGAGCTGTTTGAGGAGCGCCGTACCGAAGTCTTGAATGTCAAGAGTATTGATCCATTTTTCTATCCGATGATGAATCAGCTTGGGGCAAGCCGGATTGGGGCAGTACAGACGGGTGCCTTCGTCGCGGAGCGCAGTGCCGCAGCTCGTACACCGGCAGGGCTGTTCGATAGGCACACCGGAGACAGGGGTTTCGATAAGAGCTTCTATCTTAGGAATAATCTCTCCCCGTTTTGTTACCAACACCCTGCTGCCGATCTTCAAATTCAGCTCCGTAATCATATTCGGGTTACAGAGGTTTGCCCGCTTAACAGTCGTACCCGCAAGCTGCACCGGATCGATGAGCGCAATGGGGGTATAAGTAACACCCGATTCGCTCCACTCGACGCTGCGCAGCACGGTAACCGCTTCTTCAAGGCTGAACTTAAACGCAATTTGTTTTTCCGGCCGCGCCCTACTGAGGTCTGCCGTATCGATACGGTCGTTTTTAACGACAAGGCCGTCGATGTCGTAGGGAATAGTGCTGCGGATATCCATAACATGAGCGCGGTAGTCGATAACTTCCCGGACGCTGCCGCACCGCGTAACCGGTACCTGTAAAAAGCCCTGCGCTTCAAGCCAGTTGAGTTTTTCCGTTTCCGTAGTGAAAGGCGCCGCTTCGGTAAAGGGCTTCCCGACCGTTCCCGCGGCGGCATCGTAACAGATAATTTCAAGATGCTCGCTGCCGCTGCCGTCCTTCCGCTTCATCAACCCGTTCGCCGCATTCCGGCAATTCTTTTTATCGGGATAAAAACGGCGCAGCACCTCTTTAGTCATCAGCACTTCGCCGCGGACACCGCCTGAAAAAGGAGCAGCGCCGGTAGGAGCGGCATCTCCTTTCAGCTCAAGTACCACACCATGCATCTTTTTAACATTCGCGGTAATATCGTCGCCGATTTTGCCGTCGCCCCGTGTTACCGCACGAACGAGCCGCCCCTTTTCGTATTGCAGCTCCATACTGGCGCCGTCCAGTTTATATTGTACCAGAAAATCGGAGAACGGCATCTTTTCCGCCCATTTTTGAAAGCTTTCGGGATCCGCCGCTTTTTCTTGGCTCCCCATCGGGATAATGTGTTCCGCTTTCGGAAAGCCGTCGGCGCTGTCCTTGGGTACCGTTGCAAATAAGACATTCCGAGGGTCAAGACTGCGCAGTTCGTCCCACAGCGCATCAAAATCTGCATCCGAAATTTCCGGTTCTGCGTTATAGTATAAGTTCTGATGTTTTTTTATCAGCGCTTCAAGCTCTTGTATCCGTGCATTCCTTACCATACCCGAAAGGATACTATGGATATAGCAAAAATACAATGGGAAAAATTTCTCTTTACAGGACACGTAAAAAATGGTACTGTTTAAACGCCTTTCCGGTAAAAATGTTGTTGAAGGTTGTAGAGACTGATATGAAAAAACGAATCGCTTCATACGCAGCACTGTGTATACTATTGATTTTATTTTCTTCATGCCGCCGCGATACTAAAATTAAGTATATCGAAGATCCTTCTTGGTCAAAAGTACAAATAAAATCCGCATTGGTCATCGGCATTTCCGATTTTGTTCCCATTCTCTCTTTTAGAAATGAAAAGAACGAGCTAGTAGGGTATGACATCGATATATTTACGGAATTATGCCGCCGGCTCGGTATTCGTCCGGTCTTTTATCCGATAGATTGGACACAAAAAGAAATGCTTTTGAATACGGGAGTAATCGATTGCATTGCAAGCGGTTTCAGCCTTACGGAAGACCGTAAACAGCACTATAGAATGAGCACACCGTATCTTCAAAATGCCAAAATTGTTGTAACGCTTGCAAGAAGTACAAGGTATCAAAAGTTGGCGGACTTGCGGGATAGAAAGATAGCTGTTGAGGCAGGAACGGGAGGAGACGAAGCCTTATCAAACACAGACGTATTAAGGGATCATGTTATTACCCAACAGTATAACTCTATCGACAATTTATATACCGCCCTCAATGACGGAATGTGCGATGCCATCGTGTTGGATCTTATTTACTCCTGTAATACGCTCGATGAAACCCCGCAATACCGTATTATAAACGAAGCGATTGCAACCGAATATTACACGTTCGCTTTTAGGAAAACGGACGGTTCGCTTGTGGCTAAAATTGAATCGGTCTTAACTGAAATGAATGAAGACAACACTATTCCGGAATTTTCCCGAAAATGGTTCGGTTCCGATTTATCCATACTAAATGTCGGATTATAATGCTGAGGTAAAAATGAAGATAAAAAGTTTTTTCGGCATATTGTTGCTACTTACTGTCTTTTCCGCTCTTTCTTGTACCGATAATCAGGCTGAAACAAAAGGAATAAATGATTCTTCGCTGGCAAGGATTATTGTCAAGAAAGAACTCGTTGTCGGAGTCGACCCTACGATTCCGCCGCTCAGCTTTTATTCGAGCGGCAAGATGATCGGCTATGAAGTGGATGTCGCACAAGCGATTGCCGACAAACTCGGTGTACAGCTTAGAATCGAGGCCGTTTCCACATCGGACAGAATCAGTGAACTTGAAAATCGGGCTATCGACTATATTGCGAGCGGCTTTATCAATAATGAGACGAATGCCGAACGTTTTTCGCTCAGCACACCGTACTTACGCGATGCGTTAATCGTTGTGGTATACCAAAATTTTGCCGGCGAAACACCGTTTCGGCAATTTTCCGATTTGCGGAATAGGCGGATCGGTATGCTTTCCGATCAAGAAATAGTTGAAATTGCCGCACAGTCTCCATTGTATATTAATAACGGCCGCCGCGCCCCCTATCTGTATTCCCGCTTGGAAAAATTATTAAACGCCTTGGATACTGAACAACTGGATGCCGTAGTTATGAATTTGTTGACATTTTACAGTAAAATCACGATAGAGAAAAAACGGTACCATGCAATCGGTGATCCGCTTATCAGTACCGTCTACAGCTATGCTTTTAGAAAAGAAGATAAAGAATTGACGGAAACTGTAAATATGTTTCTGGCTGATATGGCGCGGAACGGCACTCTGAAGAAAATCTCGGAAAAATGGTTCGGCATCGATGTGTCGATTGTCGGAAGGTATTAATACCCAAAACGCCGGTATTACGGATCTATCTTCATAGCAGGATGCCGATTTGCGCCAAAGTTTATACTCCTCACAATCGAGTCACACGAATAATACAAATATGTGCGGACTTTGTCAAAAATTTCTACAGTTTTAGCCATTTTAAATTGACAGAAGATCATTCCGCAGTATACTGAACACTATGAATATTTCAGAGATTAAAGATCAGATGTGCGATATTTGCCATAAAATGTGGCAGCTGGGCTGGGTTGCGTCAAACGACGGAAACGTATCGGCTAAGCTGGAAGACGGAAATTTTTTGGTAACGCCGACAGGGATCAGCAAAAGTCTTATCACCCCTGAAAAACTGCTAATCATTACCAAGAATTGTGAAATTATCGAAGGGGCTTCCGGTTATAAACCCTCGTCGGAAATTAAGATGCATTTGCGCTGTTATCAAGACCGCGACGATGTAGGAGCCGTTGTGCATGCTCATCCACCTGCCGCAACAGCTTTTGCCGTTGCGCACTTACCGATGGATCGTTACACCACAATCGAATCGGTTATTACCATCGGGTCGGTACCGCTTACCCCCTATGGAACACCGTCCACTGACGAAGTTCCCGAAGCGATTGCTCCATATTTACCTGAACATGATGTATTTCTTCTTGAAAACCACGGTGCACTCGCCCTCGGCCGCGATCTGCTAATGGCATATTACCGCATGGAAACTTTGGAACTTTCCGCAAAGATCAGCATCTATGCTCATATCCTCGGGGGTGAAAAAGAAATCTCCCGTGAAAACATAGACCGGTTATGTCATATGCGTGCCGACTATAAAGTATGGGGCAAGCATCCCGGTTATAAACACTACCGAAAAGATGAATAAAAAAAGCCTTGAAACCGATGTTTCAAGGCTTTTCACGCTACACTGCCCTACCGCTAAAGGTCGATAACGGCAGTACAAAACTACCAGCGGTAGTGAGCAAAGGCTTTGTTCGCTTCCGCCATACGGTGGGTATCTTCCTTCTTTTTAAAAGCGGTACCGGTATTGTTGTAGGCATCGATAACCTCGGCAGCCAAGCGTTCGGACATTGCATGTCCGTTCCGACTGCGGGCAGCGCCGATAATCCAACGCATTCCGAGCGCCTCGCGGCGGGATTCGC
>ERZ772957.1843-NODE-1843-length-12930-cov-5.369709_pt1 | contig 12930 bp, 13 predicted proteins | sample MGYA00580682_ERZ772957 | MGnify/ENA primary metagenome ERZ772957 (study PRJEB29015, sample SAMEA2737921) | human oral metagenome | biome: human oral; feature: human-associated habitat; material: dental | place: China | collected 2025 ...
GGTGGACAACAACAAAGAGTTTGTATTGCTAGAGCTTTGGTAAATAAGCCGAAATATTTAATTGCTGATGAACCTACAGGAAATTTAGACCCGAATACTTCAGAAGGAATTATGAAGTTGCTTTTAGATGTTAATGCTAAAGGAACAACAGTTATTGTTTCTACTCATGATAGAGATATAGTTAATAAACTAAAGAAAAGAGTTATCAGTATGGATCATGGAGAAATGATTAATGATGAAGAACGTGGAGGTTATTTTAATGAGTTCAATTAGAAGATTTTTTTCTGCAATAGGAGAAGGCTTGGTTGGTCTTTGGAGAAATAAATCCATGGGTGTTGCATCAATAGTTTCTATTTGCTCAATGCTTTTAATTCTTGGTGGAATTACTTTTGGAGTTTTTGTGGCTAATAATATTGTAGAAGATATGAAAACAAAGGTTGATCAAATAGATGTTATTTTAGAGCCGGAAGTTACGCATGAAAGAGTTTTGAAAATAAAAGAAGAGTTGAAAAAAATTGAAAATGTAAAAGAAGTAAATTATGTTTCAAAAGAAAAGGCTCTCGAAAAAATGAAAGAACAGTGGAAAGAAAACTCCTTTCTGTTAGATGGAATGGAGTCCGCACTTCCGGAAAGTTATGAATTAAAAGTTGAAAATATTGAAAATTCAAGTACTGTTGCATCAAATATATATAATATTAAAGATGTTGAAAAAGTTGTTTATTATAAAGACATTGTAGATAAACTGACAAAAATGTCAGATGTGGTTAAGTATGTAGGGATTACACTGGTTGGTGTACTGTTACTGGTAAGTTTCTTTATAATGTCTATAACTATAAAATTGACAGTTATTGCAAGAAGAAAAGAGATAAGCATAAAGAAGTATATAGGAGCAACGAATATGAGTATTACGGGGCCGTTTATTGTTGAAGGTATGTTACTTGGAGTGCTCGGAGCGGGAATATCTTTTGCAATGATATTCTTTGCCTATAAATATGTTTATGAAAGTCTTGCTTGGGGAGTAGGTAATATATTATATAATTATCTTATACCTGTTAATATTTTTGGATTTTATGTAGCTATTGCGTATTTTGGAATAGGTATAGGTATTGGAATATTGGCGTCAATATTCTCAAGTAGAAAGTATATGAAAGTATAGGTGGTTGTGTATGAAAAAGAGAAGATTTATAGCATTAATACTTTTGTTTTCAATGTTTGGTTCAGGAGTAGTTTCTTATGCGGATAAAGTTGATGATTTAAAGAAAGAAAAACAAAATCAAGAACAAAATGTGGAAAATAAAAAGAAATCAATTCAAGATATGACTACTGAAAAAGATGCAGCTTTTAAGGAAATTGTTGAAAAACAAAAGCGTATTGAGCAGTTGGATAAAGATCTTACTGATTTGGAAGATTTGATTAATAAAATATCTGAAGAAATTCAGGCTTCAAAAGATAAAATAACAATTTTAGAAGATAGAATTACCGAAAAACAAGAACTTTTTAAAAAGAGAGTTCGTGTAATGTATGGGAATAAAGATTTAAATTCTATTGAAGTTTTATTTTCGGCATCAGATATAAGAGATTTTATTTCAAGATATTTTATGATGCAATCAATTGCTGATTATGATAAAAAATTAATTACGAGTTTAAAAAATGATAAACTTGCTTTAGTAAAAGAAAAAGAACAACTTGAAGCGAGAAAAGAAGAAAAAGTAGTTAAGAAAAAAGAAATGGAAATAAAATATCAAGCTTATACTGAAGAAGTTGAAAAGAACAAACAACGTATTGCAAAATTGGAAGAAAGCATAGAATATACTAAATCAGAAGTTGACAAATTGCAAAGTAAAGTTAAGAGTCTGGATGCGAATATAAGTTTTGAAGAAAAAGTAAAAGCCGATATTTTAAGAGGAATGAATGAAAAGAGAATCCAAAAAGATATTGCTGACGGTAAAATAGATGCACGTCCTTCAAATGGAGAAATGTTATGGCCGTTGAAAGGCTATTATAGCATTTCTAGTGGATTTGGTTGGAGAAATGCACCAATTGGTAGTGGTGGAGAAAGACATAGAGGAATTGATATTCCCGCTCCTACAGGAACTCCTGTATATTCTGCAACAGATGGTGTTGTAATTTCTTCAGGATGGAATGGTAGTTATGGTAATGCTGTTATGATTAAATATACAAATAATATTGTTATTGTATATGGACATAACTCAAGCCTAATAGTTAGAGCCGGACAAAAAGTAAGTAAGGGACAAGTTATTTCTTTAGTAGGCTCTACAGGAAATTCAACAGGACCTCATTTACATTTTGAAGTAAGATATAATGGATATCCGGTAGATCCACTTAAATATTTGAATCACTAGGAGTAATAATTTATGATAAAAAATAAAAAACTTACGTGTTTTTTGGTCTTGATGATATTTTTGTGTTCATTTATATCATACAAGGCCGGAAAAAATTCTACAGCCGTAACGGTACAAAATACAAATAGTGGAGCAACCGCTGATTACGGAAGTTTTAAGTCTTTTGTGGATGCTATAAAGGAAAAATATTATTTTGATATTGATTATGAAAAAATGAATACTGAAATAAAGAAGGCTATATTTTCTTCTTTAGGAGATCCATATACTCAATATATGACTGAAAAAGATATGAAAGAACTTCAAAAAACAAGCACAGGAAAATTTATTGGGATAGGTGTTCAGGTCAGTGTCAACGAAAATGGAGAAGTGGTCGTTGTTGCCCCGATAAAAGGTGGTCCAAGCCAAAAGGCAGGGATACAAGCAGAGGATATTATAGTAAAAGTTAATGACGAGGAAGTTAAAAAAAATGATTTAGAGTCAACTATTAAACTTATGAGAGGAAATGAAGAAGTAGGTTCAGAGGTTAAGGTTACAGTTAAAAGAATTGTGGATTCTAAAGAAAAGATTTTAGATTTTACAGTAAAGAGAGAAGAAATAACCACAGAATCTGTCATTTCAAAACTCTTGGATAATGGAACTTTGTATGTTCAAATTACTAATTTTGCTGAAAAAACAGGAGCTGATTTTGAAAAAGCTGTTGATGAGGGTATTAGTAAGGGAGCAAAATCTTTGATAATTGACCTTAGGAATAATCCGGGAGGGCTTTTAACATCTGTTAAGCAAGTTGCAGATAAACTTTTACCTGAGTCTACAATTATGAAAATTGTAGATAGCAAAGGAAAGGAAACTATTGAAAAAGCAACTGGAAAAGGAATTGATATTCCTATAGTAGTTTTGATTAATAAAGGGTCTGCATCTGCATCAGAAGTACTAAGTGTTGCACTTCATGATAACAAAAAAGCTACATTAGTTGGAGAAAAATCTTTTGGTAAAGGAATTATTCAATCAATTTTTCCTATAAATAATGGAGGAAAAACTGAAGGAATAAAAATGACTGTTGCAGAGTATTTTGGACCTAATGGTACTAAAATACATAAAGTTGGATTGGAACCAGACTATAAAGTTGAACAAAAAAATTATTCTAAAATAGGAATAGAACATTTAGACAGTGATTCACAATTAAAAAAAGCTATAGAATTGTTAAAATAGTTTTGATAGTTAGTTGTTAGAAATTCTTGTCAGTTGTTAAATTAAAAAAAAAATGATATAATACCTTTATGAAAATTATAAATTTTCATAAAGGTATTTTTTTAAGGAGTGTTTTATGTCTTTTTATATGGATTCAGATAGAGGAAATGTTAGACAGAATAATGAAGACAGTTTTCTTTTTGAACAATTTGAAAAACTAAATATTTTAATTTTAGCTGATGGTGTAGGAGGACATGAAGATGGAGAAATTGCATCAGGTTATGCAGTAAATATAGTTATGGAATACATAAAAAGTAACTATAAACTATATTCAGATTATTTGCATTTATTAGTTGATGCTTTTTGCGAGGCTAATAAAGTTATTTATGAGATAAATTTAGAAAAAAATTCAGAAGAAAATAAAATATCAAATAGACTTATGGGAACAACTTTAGAAGTTCTTTTATTTGATGGAGATGTTTTATACTTTGGACATGTTGGTGATAGTAGAATATATATTAAAGATGATAATTTTAGATTGTTAACTAAAGACCATTCTTTAGTTCAATATTTGTATTCAAGTGGGGCATTAACAGAAGAAGAAGTAAAAAATTATAATGATAAAAACTCTATTTTGAGAGCGATCGGGATGGAAAAACATGTAGAAGTTGATGTTAGTTCTGTTAGAATCAAACCTAAAGATATTATACTCGTTTGTTCTGATGGACTTACAAATGAACTTGATGATGACAAAATTTCAGAAATGTTAGATTTTAAATACAGTGCAAAGGAAATGGTTGATAATATTATATCTACTGTTAAAAATGGGTTAGCAAGAGATAATGTTACTGTTGGAATTTTTAAAAATGATGAGGAGATTATATGTTAGGATCAATTTTAAATGGCAGATATGAGATAATTGAAAAAGTTGGAATTGGCGGAATGGCCATTGTATATAAAGCTAAAGATATTTATTTAAAAAGAATTGTTGCCGTTAAGGTTTTGAAAGAGCAATATCTTGAGGATAAAGAATTTATCAAAAAATTTGTTATCGAAGCTCAATCTGTAGCTAATTTAAATAATCAAAATATAGTTAAGATTTACGATGTAGGGCAACATATAGAAGATGGCAAGATCTACAATTATATTGTTATGGAATATATAAAGGGCAAAACTTTAAATGAACTTATAAAAGATAAAGGTAGATTAAATTCAAATGCTGTTGTTTCTATTTCAAAACAAATAGCAAGCGCTTTAGATTGTGCACATAAGCACCATATAATACATAGGGATATAAAGCCACATAATATTATTATAGATGAAAATTTGAATGTTAAAGTTACGGATTTTGGTATAGCGAGAATAGCCACAAGTTCAACTATAACTTATACTTCATCTGTGCTTGGAACTGTGCATTATATTTCACCTGAACAAGCAAAGGGAAAATTTATTGATGAAAAATCAGATATCTACTCTTTAGGTGTTGTTATGTATGAAATGGTAACAGGTAGAGTTCCTTTTGATACAGATAATGCTGTTGGAATAGCAATGCAACATATAAATGAACCTTTGGTTGAACCGATTAAACTTGTGCCAAACTTAGAACCTTGGTTAAATGCAACTATTGTTAAATGTATGGAAAAAAATCCTGAAAACAGGTTTGAAAGTGCTGAAAGTCTAATTAGAGCGTTGGAAGATAAAAGTGTAGGAACTAACCCAAAAGCTACATTTAATGATAATACTAATAGAGCTTTATATAGAGAGTCTGTTTATAAGGCGGATAAACAAAAAGATTTTAACAAGCCGATTATAAAAAATAATAATAAAAATAGGGAACAGCTAAAAAAGAAAAAAGGCATTTTTGATTATAGTATAACATATGTTGTTTTAGCATTATTTATAATTGCGTCGGTATTTTTTATCTATAGACTGGCTATTTCAAACAAAGCTACAAATACTGTCAAGGTACCTGCTGTTATTGGATTGGATAAAGATGAAGCTATAAAAGTTTTAAAAGAAAAAAAACTTAATGGACTTATAGTAAAGACTGTAAATGATGATTCTGTTGAGGCGGGAAAAATTGTTCAACAATCTCCGGCTCCAAATGCAGAAGCAAAAGAAGGAACAAATGTTGAGTTGACAGTTAGTGTAGGCAAAAATAAAACAATAGTTCCAAATCTCTCAAATGTTGAATTTGAAAAAGTTGAAGAATTATTAAAAAAGAGCAATTTGACATTGGGGAAAGTTGAAAGAAAGTATGACGATAAAGTCGATGAAAATAAAGTCATAAGTCAAAGTATAAATTATGGAGACGAGGTTGAAAAAGGAACAAAAATTGACATTGTAGTAAGTAGAGGAAAAGAAGATAAAAAGGTAGAAGTTCCCGATTTAATTGGAAAAACTGAAGCTGATGCTATTAAAGCATTATATGATAGTGGACTTGCGGTTGGCAGAACAGAGAAAAAGGCTGATTCTAAAAAAGCCGGAACCGTAATTTGGCAATCTTATGGCAAAGGAGTAAAGGTTGATGCATCAACTAAGGTTGATATTGTTGTAAGTTCAGGAAAGACAACTAAGGACAATGTGTTAAACTTGACTTCTTATAGTGAAGCAGATTCTGTTACTAAAAAATATACAATAAATGAACCGGATAAGAATTATCTTTTAATGGTAACAAAAAATACAGAAAATGGTGAAACTAAGCTGTATGAAAAAACTATGGTTACCGGTGGAGGAAAATTGACAATAAATATAAAAGCTAAATCTAGTGAGAAATTTAATATTTATGTAAATGGAGAACTTATTTTATCAGGTGAGAATTAATATGTTTGAAATTGGCGTTATATTTGATATTTCAAAAGATTTATATTATGTAAAAACAAAAACTGGTAGATATATGTCAAAAGCTAGAGGAGTTTTTAGGAAACAAAAATTTTCCCCAATGGTTGGCGATAATGTTAAGATTGAAATTTTTGAAGACAATACTGCATGTATCGTAGAAGTTTTTGAAAGAAAAAATGAAATTTTAAGACCTCCAGTTGTAAATGTAGATCAAGCTATAATAGTTTTTTCTTTAAAAGACCCAGAAATTTCATATAAAATTATTGATCGATATATAATGTATTATGAAATAATGAAAATTCCGATAATTTTATGTTTGAATAAATGTGATTTAATCGATAAAGAAACGAAAACAAAATTTAGGAATATCTATGAGAAACTTGGTTACGAGATTATTTTTAATAGCATTAATTTAGACAATAGAAAATTATTTGAAGAGATTTGTAAAGATAAAATTTCAGTTATTACAGGTGCTTCAGGAGTTGGGAAAAGTACAATTTTAAATTTTTTAAATCCGGACTATAATATTTGGGTTGGAGATATAAGTAATAAGACAAAAAGGGGTAAACATACAACAAGAGCTGCTACTTTATATGAATTTTTTGATAACTCATTCATCATTGATACGGCTGGTTTTACTTCTCTTGATCTTACTAAATTTATAGATAGTGAAGTTCAAATTAGAGATGCATTTATAGAATTTGAATTTGGCTCTAAATGTAAGTTTTCTGACTGCAAACATATCAATGAACCGGATTGTTATGTAAAATCAAAATTAGAAAGTGGAAGTATAAGTAAAAGTAGATATGACAGTTATATATTTTACTTAAATGAATATCTAAAAAATAGGAGGTATTAAATGTTAGAATTATCACCATCATTGTTATCAGCTGATTTTACAGATTTAAAATCTGAAATAGAAGTATTAGACAAAAATGGAGTTAAGTATTTACACTTAGATGTAATGGATGGAATGTTTGTTCCGAATATTTCTTTTGGACCAATGATAATTAAACAGTTAAGACCTTTAACAAATATGGTTTTTGATGTTCATTTGATGATAGAAGACCCTGATAGATATGTTCAAAACTTTAAGGATGCAGGAGCAGAAATCTTAACTGTTCACTATGAAGCTTGTAAACATCTTCATAGAACTATTTCTTATATCAAATCATTAGGAATGAAAGCTGGAGTTTCTTTAAATCCTGCAACTAATATTGAAGTTTTAGATTATGTATTAGAAGATTTGGACTTAGTTTTAATTATGAGTGTAAATCCAGGTTTTGGTGGGCAAAGTTTTATTCCTTCAGCTATTGATAAAATAAAAAATTTAAAAGCAAAAATAAGAGAAAGAAATTTAAATGTTATAGTTGAAGTTGATGGAGGTGTAAAAACCACAAATGTTAAAGATGTTATTGAAGCTGGAGCAGATTTGATAGTTTCAGGTTCAGATGTTTTTGCGGATAAAGAAAATAGAATTAAGGCTTATAAAGAAATTTTTAAAAATTATGAAAAATAATTATGAGCTTGTCATTAAAAAAAGATTGAGCTTTCAATCTTTTTTAAAATTGAAGAAGAAAAAGAGGTAAATATGTTTATAGATATTGCAAAAATAGAATTAAAAGCCGGAAAAGGTGGAGATGGCTGCGTTTCTTTTAGAAGAGAAAAATATGAACCTGATGGCGGACCTTACGGTGGCGACGGCGGAGATGGCGGAAGTGTAATTTTTATATCCGATGAAGGCGTAAGGACTCTTATGGATTTCAGATATAAAAAACATTATTTTGCTCAAAACGGAGAAAATGGAAAAACAAAAAAACAATATGGGAAAAAAGGAGAAGATTTAATCGTAAAAGTCCCTGTTGGTACATTAATTAAGGATTTTGAAACTAATAGGGTTATTCATGATTTTAAAGTTAAAGATGATAAGTTTATAGTTGCTAAGGGTGGCAGAGGCGGTAAGGGAAATGCAAGATTTGCCACAAGTACAAGACAAGCACCTCGTTTTGCACAGCCCGGAACAAAGGGTGAAGAGAGAACTATAAAATTAGAATTAAAGCTAATTGCAGATGTTGGACTTGTTGGTCTTCCAAATGTTGGAAAATCATCTTTGCTTTCTGTTTTAAGTGATGCAAAACCTAAGATTGCAAATTATCATTTTACAACATTAGAACCTAATTTAGGAGTTTGTAGAGTTGAAGAAAATAAATCATTTGTAATAGCTGATATTCCTGGTCTTATTGAAGGTGCTAGCGAGGGAATTGGACTTGGTTTTGAATTTTTAAAACATGTTGAAAGAACAAGACTTTTAGTACATGTCTTAGATGTTTCCGGAATTGAAGGAAGAGATCCTATTGAAGATTACAATACAATTTATAAGGAATTAGAGCTTTATAATGAAAACATCAAAAATAAAAAAGAGATAATTGTTGCAAATAAAATAGACTTACTTACTTCTGATGATAATTTAAAAAGAGTAAAAGAATATTTTAAAGATAGAACAGTATTAGAAATTTCTGCTGTTACTCAAATGGGAGTAAAGGAATTAAAATATAAAATATTTGATGAATTATCAAAAATTGAAATTGATTATGAAACTTTTGATGAAGATTATGAATATATAGAAGAAGTTGAAAAAGAGGCTTATGAAATTTATAGTGAAGACGGAACATTCTACGTTGAAGGACCTCTTATTGACTATTTAGTTTATATAACAAATTTTGAAGATTATGATTCTTTAAAATATTTCCAAAAAGTTTTAACTGATAAGGGAGTAATTGAAGAATTAAAACAAAAAGGTGTAAAAGAAGGTCAATCCATTGTAATTGGAGAAATGGAATTTGAATTTTTTGAATAATAAGGAGAAAATATGATAAATCCAAAGCAAAGAGCATTTCTAAAGTCATTAGCCCACTCTATGGAACCTATTATGAATATAGGAAAGTATGGAGTTAATGATGAAACTATAAGACAATTAGATTTGGCTTTAGAGAAAAGAGAGCTTATAAAAATCAAAATTCTAAATAATAATTTAGACGATAATAAAGAAATAGTAGATTTAGTTTTACAAAAAACTAGAGCAGAATTTGTTCAACATATTGGAAATAAATTTGTTATTTACAGAAGAAAAAGAAAAGATGAAAATAGAATAGAGTTACCGGAATAATGAAAAAAATTGGAATTTTTGGTGGAAGCTTTTCACCTATTCATAACGGACATTTACAAATTGCAGAGGATTGTTTGCTAGAAATGGGACTTGATAAGATAGTTTTTCTCCCGAATGCAAATCCTCCACATAAGGCTGTCGATAAATTTAGTTTTGATACAAGAGTTGAAATGTTAGAGTTAGCTTTAGAAGATAATGAGAATTTTGAAGTTTCTCTTGTAGAAAATGACTCTACAAAAGTTCATTACTCTTATAATACCATTAGTGAAAATTTTTACAATGGTAAAGATAAATTTTATTTCATAATGGGAGATGACGAATTTTTAAATATAAGGTCTTGGTATAAATATGAAAAACTTTTAGAGCTTACTTCAGTAATAGTTTTTCTAAGAAAATATGATTATAATTCTATTTTAGAAAAAAATAGAGAAATAATTGAAAAATACGATATTAATATAATTAAAAATTCTGTTATTTCTATTTCATCTACAGAAATTAGAAACAGAATTAATGAAAAAAAATCTATAAAATATCTTGTTCCTGAAAAGGTAAGTAAATATATTTATGAAGAACTTAATTATTTTGATTTAATGAAGATAAAAAAAGATTTAGAAAAAAAACTTTCAAAGAATAGATATGAACATTCTTTAAGGGTTGCAGAATATTGTAAAAGACTTGCTAAAATATATAATGTTGATGAACATAAGGCTTATTTATCCGGACTTGTGCACGATTGTGCAAAAAATTTGGAAGAATATTATATGTTGAATAAAAAAGTAAATTCTGATATAATATTGGATATTGAAGAAAAAAATAATCCGAAAATTCAACATGCTCCAATAGGTGCAGCTGTTTGTAAAAATTTGTATGGTATTTCTGATAATGAAATAATTTCAGCAGTTCGTTATCATACAACGGCAAGAGAAAATATGTCTTTAATTGAAAAGATTTTATTTATATCTGATAAAATTGAACCTAATAGAGAGTATGATACAGTAGAGGAGCTTAGAAAAATTGCAGATTATGATATTGATAAGGCTATAATAAAGTTTTTAAACGATAGTTTTGAATATTTAAGAAAAAAATCTCAAAAAGTTCATCCTTTGTCTGTTAAAGCAAGAGATTATTTAGTAAATATGAGGTGATTTTATGGAAAAACTTGATATTATATTGAAAGCATTGGATGATAAGATTGCAGAAAATGTTGTAAGCATTGATTTGAAAGGTAAGTCGTCAATTGCCGAATATTTTGTTATCGCAACCGGTAGTGCAGTTAATCATAATCAAGCTATTTGTGATGAAATTGAGTTCCAATTAAAAAAGAATAATATGGACTGTTTAAGTACAGAAGGATATAAAGATGGAAATTGGATTTTATTGGACTGTGGAGAAATTGTAGTCCATATTATGACAAAAGATTATAGAAGCTATTACAATCTTGAAAGATTGTGGGCATAGATTTAGGAGGTAAGAAAATGAGTGTAGAATTTTTAAAAACTGATAAGGCTCCAGCAGCAATTGGACCTTATTCACAAGCTGGAAAGGTTGGTAATTTAATATTTGTTTCTGGACAATTACCAATTACAAATGGAGAATTACAAACTGAAATAAAGGCAGCAACACTTGCAAGTTTAACTAATGTTTTAGAAATTATAAAAGCAGGTGGCGGAAGTTTAGAAAGTATTGCTAAAGTTAATGTTTTTGTAAAAGATATGAATGATTTTGCAAAAATAAATGGAGTTTATGATAAATACTTAGGAGAAGTTAAACCAGCAAGAGCTTGTGTAGAAGTTGCAAGATTACCAAAAGATGTAAAAGTTGAAATTGGAGTTATAGCTGTTAAATAAAAAATATTCTAAAATATAAAAATGTAAAAAGAGTGAGTAAGAGAAAATAGTCTGAAAACTCTTTTTTTATTAGCATTTATATATAAAATAAGATATAATATCAACTAAAAGGGAATTTTAAAAAATGGAGGGAGTGTATGTATTCAAATTTTGATTTTTTTGCAAAATGATTGGCAAGGTTTAGCTAAAATTGGAGAAATAGATCTAATAAATAATTAGAATTCAGAAACATTTAAACCAAGTGAAGTTTGGAAAATTAATTGAGGAAGTGATATTTTGAATAATTTGTATTTAATTCTTGATGAGTCAGGAAATTTACATAAAAATAGTAAAGATAGATACTTTATTATAGGAGGATATTTGACTAACAATGCCTTAAAGGCTAGACAGTTATTTAAAAAAGAATTGTCTACTTATAAAATTAACAATAATTTAGATAATATGGCAGAAGTCAAAGGTTCTATGATAAAAAATTATGATAAAAGAAACATATTATTATCTATTTCAAATAAAATGTCAATAAATAATTTTTACATTCCTGTTTTTATAGTTATTGATAAAAATAATTTAAAAAAACCAATAGAAAATGTTAATATATTATACAATTATTTTATAAAACTTTTAGTAAAGACATTAGCGACTTTTAATTTAATAAATAGCCAAGCAAATCTTATAATAAAATTGGATAATAAAACAATAAAAGTTGGTTCTGTTAACACATTAGAAGAATATTTACAAAGTGAATTTTATTTTAACTCCAAGATAAATTTAGATAAGGTATATTATATAGATTCAGCAAATAATTTTGAAATTCAATTAGCAGATTTTATTTGTAATTATTATTGGAGATGTTATGAAAAAGAAAGTATAAAAACAACAAATATAAATTTTATGAAAGTAAAAATACTATATTTTCCACGACATAATTTTGGTATATGATTAACAAATAAAAATTTGACATATATCTCATAGTAGAGTATAATTATCTTAACAGGTAGGTAAGTCCTTGTAGGTGTAGGAGCAAAGTGCTTAATCATATTGTAAATATGACTTCCCTAAGGTTCTACTTGAAAAAACATTAAAATAGTAAAAACAAAACACTACTAATTAGAAAAGGTAGTGTTTTTATTTTAAAATACTTTTTATTTGACAATTATATTCCAATATAGTACCATAGGAATAAGAAACAAATAGGTGCTTATTGGCTTAATAAAGGAAGATGGGTGCGAATCCCACACAGCAAATGCTACTGTATAGTGGACGAAATTACAATAACCACTGGGGAACTGGGAAGGTGTAAAAGTAGGCTGAAACTAAGTCAGGAGACTTACCATTATTAATATTAAATTCTGATTAGGCATCTTCTGTTTCCTAATCTTTTTTATTTATATAAGAAATATTACATATTTAAGAGGAGGAACTATGAAGAAGAAGTTTTTGTTATTGGCATTAATTGTATTAGGAGGTATGAGTGCTTTTGCAGAAGAAAGTCCTGTTTTAGAGCTTAAACAAACAGTTGTAACTT
>ERZ772957.1845-NODE-1845-length-12916-cov-4.336910_pt1 | contig 12916 bp, 11 predicted proteins | sample MGYA00580682_ERZ772957 | MGnify/ENA primary metagenome ERZ772957 (study PRJEB29015, sample SAMEA2737921) | human oral metagenome | biome: human oral; feature: human-associated habitat; material: dental | place: China | collected 2025 ...
TAATAATCCGGCAACAGTTGAACACTGATTACTTTTGCAGGAACATCTTTTTTGATCACATACCGATACTTGCGATTGTCCGGCGTATAGTCGATATACTGCATCCCCGTCGAAACATTTCCCTGCGGATAGCGCCGATCCGAATCGATGGAATCGTACTGCTGTATGGTGATGGAATCTTCCGTCGAAACGGAGTACTCAAAATCGCTGGTATATAAATGCTTAGCAATACAGATATTCGCATAAGAATCAAGCTCGTATACGGCGGTGAATCCCTTTCCGTATTCGGAAGAGAATTGATACGTGTTAAAATACTCGTTCGGCAACGCACTCTTTTTTGTGAGCATACTACCGGTATGTTCTATAAAGGTTTGATAGTTTTTGGTCAATTGTGATGGTATCTCCATTTTGTAAGAAAATTCATCTGTCAATAATTGTATGTATTATGCCGAAACTTTCAAGTTTATAAAATTCTTCATAAGGGAATCTCAAACGCAAAAAATCAATCTCTGCTAAAAGATATGATTATCGCTGCCTTGAGTTCTGTTAATTTGAAAGAAATAACAGCAGACTCCGACGTTTTTATCCGGTTATCGTATTTCGGAAGGTATGCGACTCTTGCGAGAGCCTTATTAAAGGATGAGCCGATACTGCCGCCGAATGAGGCGGTCTCCGCTTTGGATGTGAGCAGCGAGAGCACCATACAGGAAAGCATCAGCTGCTTAGCTTAGTGAAAGGGAAGACAGAGCTAGTCATTGCGTATCGAATGCACACAGGCGAAAATGCAAATAAGATCATCGTGCTGGAAAACGGCGCAATAGCAGAAACCGCCCCCTCTGCTGAGGTCAAACACGCAGGCAGACTGTCCCAAAAGCTGCTTTCCGTTAAGACGTCTCTAAAACCTTATTAGATTTATCTTAAAACCGAATAGTTCATTTATTTCCATATAGAACAGGCCGATATATAATTTGTACGCACAATGGCCGATATATCAACCGTTATTTTATCATATTTGGAAACACTTTCTCACGAAGAACTTATCGGATTGATACGTTCTTTCGCAATGACGCATGAAGATGTCCTGCTGCACCTTGAAGAAAAAAGCACCGCGGTAATCGCAAAAGGGGAAGTTTCAACAGCAGCGGATACATTCACGCCATCACATTCGCTTGTTAATCGGAGCAGTGCAGCGCAGGAAAAAATCAATTTATATACATCGTTGTTTATCGGCCGGCAGGATGTCTTTGCGTTGCGCTGGTATAATGCAAAATCAAATAAAAGCGGCTATTCACCGGTTTGCCAGAACAAGTGGCAACGCGGGAAATGCGATATGAAAAAATATTCGTGCGCTACCTGTCCGTTTAAACTTCCTGTTCCACTCTCCGGCCGGTATATTTTTAATCATTTGGCAGGAAAAGATGTAGCCTGCCGCGATGTTATCGGGGTATATCCGCTCATCGAAGGAGATGTATGCCGGTTTCTGGCCTTCCTATAAATTCGACAGTTGAGAGAATATCAATTCTCGAAAACTGCCGAATTCGTGCGCGATAGCGCACACGTCAATAAGCAAGTTTCCGATAAGGAAACTTGACGGTTAACGAGGCAACCTTATTTGGTTGCCGAAGTTATACCTTCGATTTCGATTCGCATACGGGGAGTTCCGATGCGTGGAAAAAGGATGTGGCGGCTGTCCGTAAAACCTGTGCGCTATTTTCTATTCCCGTTTCGGTTGAAATATCGCGTTCGGGAAAAGGCGCTCACCTTTGGATATTTTTTAGTGAAAATATCGCCGCAAAACGCGCACGTAATTTTGGGGCATTGATTTTACAGGCTGCGATGAATGAGCGGCATTCGTTACCGTTTGAATCCTTCGACCGTATGTTTCCTAATCAGGATACTATACCGAAAGGCGGTTACGGTAATTTAATCGCTTTGCCGCTACAGGGACAAGCGGTAAAAAATAAACATTCGGTTTTTGTAGACGAAGATTTTATTCCATTCGATGACCAATGGGTGTATTTAAGCTCCATTAAAAAGTTATCCGAAAAAGCCATGCAAACATGCTGCGACGAAATTGCAAAAACCATACCGGACTTTTTACCGAGCGATGTTGATGACGGCGAAATCAATACAATCGGTGATAGTATGAAACCAAACGCGGCATATAAAATTCTTAAAACATCGCAGGAGAATCGATTCAACAAGCAATTGCCGCAAAGCGTACTACTGACGGAAAAAGATTTTTCTTCGACAGTACACATTACAGTTTCAAATCAAATCGAAATTGCAAAAACCAGAATATCGGAGCGAGCGCTGGGAATATTCCGGCGGACAGCTGTTTTCTTAAATCCGGAGTATTTCAAAAATCTTCAGATGCGCCTCCCGCTGTATAACACTCCGCGTTATATTGATTGTTCTGCAGAAACTGAAAACGCCTTGTTGCTGCCGCGCGGTAATCTCAGTCAGATCGAAAAATTATTAAACGATTGCGATACGCCTTATGAAATTAAAGATGAGCGATATGCAGGTACACACATCGAAGTTAATTTTACTGCGGAATTATATGCAGAGCAAAATGCAGCTTTACACGCAATGCTTAAATCGGATATCGGTATCTTATCTGCCGGAACGGGGTTCGGAAAAACGGTAACGGCTGCCGCGTTGATTGCAGAACGGAAAACCAATACGATAATTCTCGTGCAAACGCACACGCTTTTAGAGCAGTGGAGAAAGGCAATCAAGCAATTTTTGAATTACGAAGCCGGAACAATCGCTGCAGGAAAAGATATGTCGACCGGAATTATCGACATTGCAATTATTAAATCGCTTACAGAGAAAAATTCGGATGCGGTAAAACCACGGCGACATATTTATGGTATGCTTATCGTGGATGAATGTCATCACGTTTCAGCTTTCGGAACGGAAAATCTCGTAAAGAGCTTCCGCGCAAAGTACGTATACGGGCTGACTGCAACGCCTATACGCCGTGACGGTCGGCAAAAAATCATCTTTATGCAATGCGGGCACATTCTTTATTCGACAACAGCAAAGCAGATGAGTAAAACACAAAACTTTGAACATTATTTTATTCCCCGTTTTACGAATTTTCATATTGTTGCGGATAATACGGAAAGTTCAAAACATTCAATACAAAATTATTATTCCGAAATAATAAAAGCGGAGGCGCGGAATGCATTAATCGTTTCGGATGTGCAAAACGCTGTCAAAAATGGACGAACGCCGCTTATCCTGTCTGATAGAATCGAACATTTAAACTTGTTAAAAGAATATCTCAAAGATGCTGCGCTCCATGTTATCGTGATTACCGGTAAAGGGACGCAAAAACAAAAGAAAGAACAGCTTGAAACACTCAGACAAGTCCCTGCATCCGAATCGCTTGTCGTACTTGCAACAGGAAAATATGCCGGAGAAGGTTTTGACCATCCGCGGCTTGATACGCTTATGCTTGCAATGCCGTTCAGTTGGAAAGGTACGCTTGCACAATACTGCGGACGTCTGCATAGAAATTTTGCAGGCAAAGACGAAGTGCAGATTTTCGACTATGTTGATTTTCGTATTTCGGTTTTCGATCGTATGTATCAAAAACGGCTTAAAGGCTATAAGCAGCTCGGCTATACGATAAAGCCTACTCCCGATTTAGAATCATCACAGAGTGAAATGTCAAAACTGTATTCCGCCGATGATTACAAAACCGATTTTATTCACGACTGCATGAACGCAAAAAACTCCACCGTCATCTGTTCGTCGTATCTTTCAAGAACGGAAATACAAAAATTTTTACCGCTCGTACCGAAAATACTTTCAAGCGGATGCAAAATTTTCATAATAACAAGGCTGCATAAAGATGAAGAACGGCAAAAAAAGCAGCAGCCGTATATCGATATGCTTGCAGCGGCAGGGGCTTCCGTTTTTAAAAGAGAAAACGTTTCTCAGCGGCTTGCCGTCTTCGATGAAAAATTTTTATGGTACGGCAGTATCAATTTTCTCGGATATTCGGAAGCGGAAGACTGCAGCATCCGTATTTGCAATCCTGAGATCGCATCGGCCATTGAAGCGGAAATTATTAAATGATCTAAATTTAACCATAAAGAATGATGGAATCTTCCGTCGAAACGGAGTACTCAAAATCGCTGGTATATGAATGCTTAGCAATACAGATATTCGCATAAGAATCAAGCTCGTATACGTCGGTGAAGCCCTTACCGTATTCGGAAGGGAATTGATACGTGTTAAAACACTCATTCGGTAACGCATTCTTTTTTGTAAGCATACTTCCGGTATGTTCTATAAAGGTTTGATAGCTTTTGGTCAATTTTGATGATACCTTCTTTGAATTCTATGTTATAAGTTTTTAGAAATAAATGTTTTAAAGCGTTCATCTTCCATCAACATCTGCTTGCAATAATCATCATACGTGTTTGTTTTTTCCGTAGGAATCACAAATGGAACTTCAGTTAAATCGCTATCTGTATCTATGATTTTGTATTTTTTTTGTTCGGCGGTGCCTTTGCTAGGATAAAACAAAAAGCCATGCTTAGAAGAAAATCTCAACATATACATGAGCGTTTTATAATAAATAGCAGTTGCTCGCTCTTCTCCGTATGAAGAGTTTTTATTCAATGGAATATATTTAGCATCAGCGACGAGTTTTCTATCCTTTGAAATATAATCAGGAATAATTTTTTGCTTTTTTTCACTACCACATTCTAATAATTTGAAGTTGCTGTTTTCTGAAGTATGATGATCAAAATCATTTTGCAACACTGTTGCTATATACTCTTCCCACAGCCACGCTCCATCAAAAAGTATTCCATAAACTCTGGTGCGCGTGTTATCTTTATATTTTAAGTCTTCATGCTGTAGAATCTGCAAGCATATTTTTTGCAACGAAGTATATTCAGTGTAATATGGGTGTTGAATTTCTTTTAGATTGTCTACAAATACCTTTTGTAAATCTTGATGCGAATAAGACGGAGTGTTATCAATTATTAGTCTGATATTTTGCTGTGTTTCTCGTCCAAGTAATAAATTCCTACCGAAAGGCAAAGTCTTAATGTATTCAATTGTGTGTCTGAGCAACTGAGTAATACGATTATCGTAACTATATTCTCTTACGCTATACGCGATTTTTCCTGCAAAAGGAATATTTCGTTGTATATGTTTATTTACGTCTATCAAACCTTTTGCTTTACTGTCATTGTAATCATTTTTACGATATTCTCTGAATAACCCTTGTGATAAGGCTTTGTTAAAATAATATGGAAATAAATATACTAAAAAATCAAAAATTGTTAGTTCGTTATAAGAATGTTCCCAATCTAAAATATATTGGCACAATACTTTTTGTAGAAGATAGTGTAGAAAAAAGTCATTTCCACTACTGTCAGCAAAACGGGAACAAATACTCAACTCTGTAGAACCATAGCCGACAAAGCCCATTAAATTTCCGGTTCTAATTGTTTTATCATTTAAAGCGCAAATATATTGAGATCCCAGACTATCTCCCCATTCACCGAAACCTTGAGGAAAAATCAGCAAGTTCGGATATTTCTCGTTTATATTTTCCAGAGAAACATTCGCTATTGTCTGTAAATCTGAAATTACAGTTTCCAGCAAATGAAGAGTTTTGCTGCTATTATCCGTTATCCGTATTGTTTCCATAGAAAATATTTTCAAAGTCGGCTAATTTTATTTCAGCATCTCGCTGCCCGCGCACATATTCTCGAAGCAATCCTTTAAAGTGATTTTCCCACAGTTCTTTTAATGCATTGATATCGCTTAGCCTATCCTTATATTCTTTAAAATACGCTCCTCCGATTTGATAAACGCTGCCAAGTTTTTCCGCAATAGTATCATTCAATCTTTTCATGGGGCTTGCATCGCTATAATCTATCCCCATAGCTTTGGCACTATCTTGAGCGGTGATTTCATAAAACACAAATCTGCGGCGCATTGCAAAATCCATACTTTCAACGGAACGATCGATGTCATTCATTGTTCCGATAATATAGACATTATCAGGGATATAAAAACCGTCTTTGAAAGTATCTCCTTCTTCTATTAGGTTTTGATATTGAGTTAATACTTTACCGTTTGTTCCTCGATATGCGGGGTCAACGGAAAAGAACAATTCACCGAATATTTTTGACATATCGCCACGGTTAATTTCATCAATGATAAATACAAACTTTGGAGCTTCTTTTTTTTCTTTTCCTTTTTTATAAGTTTCCAAGTTAAAATTTTTCTTCATTTCGGCAACTATTGCTTTACGATAATTATCATGTCCTCCGCTCGGGATGCCATTCAAACCTTTGTAAATATTATAAAGCTGCTCTTTTGAGAAGAATTTTGACTGACCTCTTATCCAGTTACCGGATTTTTTATCTTCTTCCGAGCTGTATGTTCGCGTTGCTAATCCGTCTCCATACTCATTCAATTCGACCTCAAATATACCCTTACCGGAAAGTAATGGAATTTCTATACGAACATCATCATTTAGTTTATCTATTAATTCATTCCAACTTTTCTCAAAATTATCAGTTCCAACCTCATTTTTTGTAAGTATTGCTTTTTCACAAAAGTCCTTGAACACTCCGTTTTTACGCGCAAAGCCAATTTCTTTTTGTCCTGCTTCTTTTTGAGGTCTTAAGCCTTCTACAAAATCCGTATAATCATAAGAAGGATGGAACTGAACAAATCCTATTTGATTTTTTTCCTCATCAGTTAAATTTTCATATGTCTTGTTAAATGTCATTTGCGCAGCAATTTGACGAGCCGTAAACGTTTTTCCTGTGCCGGGTGCACCGTGCAGGATGATGTTTTTATTTAATTCAAGTTTCTCAATATAGTCTTTTGTCATATCGTATACCTGCCTATTTATTTGAGATTTTTCGTAAAGATTAAACATGTCTTTCAACGCTTTATTCGGATTTTTACCATCATTAAGTCCTATATCTGAAATTAAAAATTCTTTTGAATCAATATAGTCAGGAGTGTCTAACCAATATCTATATTCAGTTAACCTCAGAGAAATTATTTTTATTTTTGAAGCATCCCATTTTGCATATACATTCTGCCCTGTTCCTTTCCAGTTCAAATAGCATTTTCTGGTTGTATAATCTGACCCGAAATGGCCTTGTACATTTATACAAATAGTACCACAGTCATATTTTTCCCAGTCAGAAATTTGGCTTTGAATGTTGCCACCATTATATCCCTGCCCGCTTTGTGTAAAACGGTGTTTTTTCACAAGCGGAGCAATATATTTCTGATAACCATTGGTATCCACCGTATTATTTTGCATATATTCCAGGTGTGCAACAAAATATTCCAAAAGACATTTAAAATTTTGATATTTATCTTTCATTTTTTCCTTCTTTAAGAATCCTCCAGTTTGATGGTGGCTGTGCAACTAACATTCGTTTAACCTGCATTTGCAGCTTTACCTAAGTGTATAGCGAGGCAAAGTTTGCTCTAAAGTTGTATTAAAAAGGGAATTGCGTTAGCAATGACCGTCAAACAACTTTCGTGACAAAACAAATGTCAGGGTGAAGCATGTGCTAGCCATTTGTATTAATTTTATCTTGAAAATCATTGATAAAATCATTCATTTGTTCTGGTGTTGTCTGTAGCTTTTTGATTTTCAAATCCATTCTATTTGAAATAGTATTTTTATTTGAAATTATGAATTCAATATATTCAATAACGGTATCATCATCTGCGGATTCAATTTTTTGAACATTTGGTAGAAATCCTATATAAATTGAACTATTTTCACATGCAATATTAAACCAAATATTATTCTTAATAAAAAAGATATTCTTCATATTACCTAGAAAGTTCCACACAACTGCTTTTTGTGAAATCATTTGAAATGGGTTTGCATTGTTTTTTTCACGTAAAAATTCTCCTGGATCAAAGGAATTATAAATTATTTCATTTATTATTCCAATATTTTGCTTTATAAAAGCAATCGCTTCTTTCTTACATTTATTTATTTCATTGAGCTTTTCTATGAGATCAACACAATCCATATAATATTCCTCCATATTTATAAATACTCTATAGCAAATTCAAAAATATACAACTTTTCATCTTTTAAATTGATATGACTAACATCCTTTCCTCATAATATCATAAAGCCCGCTACTTTTCAATCTAAAGTGATACAGTCCCAAAAACAGCATCTTTCTACCATAGTACACGTCAGGATAAATCAGGAACCGGCAAATTAGCCCTATTTCATTAAATGGGTCAAAAAAAAATCACATCCCGCTTATAGGGCTTTGCACGTCTAAACCGCCATAGTTTAGACCGTGGGTATCAATCATAGCCGCTTTATATCCCTATACTCGATCTGCTCTTAGATAGTGCATCTATCACACCCTGCAAACTGTGTACCTATCCAAGCGGTCTCTACATATTTTCCTCTACCCCAGCGACCACTCCTTCGAGCGGTTTTGCAGATTCCACAGGCGGGCGTATAGTCCGTTGCGCTCAAACAGTCCGCAGTGCATACTGCGCATCTTTCAACAACGCCCGCGCAATCGCAATCCGCTGCTTTTCTCTGCCGGAAAGCGCGGAACCTGCTTCGCCTGCAGCCGTCATACCCTTCAGGCTGTCTCAGTATATTCAAGTTTATAAAATTCTTCATATTGAATATGAACCCCACTTGCTACACGTATCAATACGTGTTAAGATGATGCTATGAGGTTATAGCTATGACGGCGAATGAGATTATAAAATTGCTGAAAAAAGCCGGTTATGAAATTATTGCGGGGGCAAAGCACGATAAAGCAATTCATAAAGAAACCGGCAAAATGATAGCAATACCGCGCCATAAAGGTGATATTCCGACCGGAACCGCTTATAATATTCTAAAAGAAGCCGGTCTAAAATAGTTAAAGGAGGCATAGCATGAAGTATACATATCCTGTTATTTTTGAATATGATGACAACAAAATAGGTGTGAGAGTTCCCGATATTTCCGGTTGTTTTACCTTTGGAGAAACAATTACTGAAGCAATAGAAATGGCAGAAGATGCGATGGCTATGATGCTTGCTCATTATGAAGATCATCGACAAGCGATACCAAAGCCGAGTGATATATCCCGGATAAAAATAAAGAACGGATTTGTGAATTATGTAATCGCTGACACCGATGCGTGGCGTAAGCAGTTTTCGGAAAAGTCCGTAAAAAAAACAGTTACTATTCCGGCTTGGTTGAATTATAAAGCGGAAGAAGCCGGAGTTAATTTTTCTCAGGAATTACAAAACGCATTAAAGCAACGGCTGCAAATTGCATTATAACTGTATAAGGAACGGCGTCTATGCAAGCAAAATTAACATTAAAAATGGATAAGGATGTTAAAGCGGTCATCGCGATGCAACTTTCGAACCAACTTTTCCGCCGCTTGCATTTCGGTAAAACCAGAAATGTAGGTTAAACGAATATTATGTGGACGATGCTCTGCACCTCAAGGAGAAGAAAATGAAATTACTGTTAGACTATCAAAGAACTAGGAAATTCACATTGCTAATTAAACGTATTCCTGACAATGTAAAAGAAATATCGGCATCTATAGCTTTTACTCAAGATGATACTTTAATGAAAAATTGCAATAATAAAAAAATACATCTTGATTGGTGGGGGTTATTCAATTCGGATGTTTCTTCAAAATTAGAAATCGTTAAAGACGCAATAAAATCTCCATATATTAAGTTTTTTCCTTTTGCAAAGTTATTTCATTCAAAATTGATTTGGTTTCATGGATATGGAGTTTATATCGGATCTCATAATTTAACCGAAAATGCTATGTATTATAATGTTGAAACAGGTATTTTTATACCGGAGGATGAATTAACCGAAGAATATAAAATAGAAATAGAAATGTATTTTTCTTTTCTAAGAGATAATAGCATTCCTGCTACTATCGAAGATGCAGAATTGATGGAAAAATATATAGAAGAGTCAAAAATCGAGAATGAACGTCGAAGGCTTATAAAACAAAACCTCGATAATTTATTTGAGGAAAAGTTTGCTCATTTATTTATCTTAAAACCTGGAGTTCAAGACGGGGAAAATGATAAAGAGAAAAAAAGTAATAAGAAGAAATTATTATTTTTGCAAGAATGGAGAGAAACACAAAAATATTTAGGAATAATACATGAGAAAATAAGAAATATAAAACAACCAAGTTGGGTAGATCCGACTGCAGATATTTCAATAATAATAGACCAAATTTTACATGCGTACTATTATTCTTATCTATTAAAAGGAAAAGATGAAGGTTTAAAAAGTTCTGAGTTAGTTAATATCGAATATGAAAAAAATAAATTTGATCCGGATGGAGCAATTCAACAAGCCATTAAATGGTGGAAAACATTATCAACTCCGCCAAGTAATGAAAATGTGCATATTAACGAATGGAATAAATCTAATAAAGTAATACTTTCAAATTTAAGAAATAGGGACTTGACAAAAGAAGAATTAATTACTGTTTTCAATCAAAATCATGCAGCGAGGAACCATGCACGGCAGATGAAAAATTCTGATTTTGGTTTACCCTCAGATTTTAAAGCATCCATGGAAGAACGAGTGGATTACTACGTAGAGTGGATTTTAAAACAAAGAACATCAAACGGTTTAACTATTCAAGAAACTATGAAATATTTGCTTTTTGAAGATACAATTAATCTTGAAGAACGTGTTTATAATACAATATATAATCCCAAATATCGCATAGAGCATTTTGGAAGAAGTATTGTTGGTGAATTAGTTGGCTGGGGACGACCTGAGATTACGCATTTAAGAAATAATCGTGTAAATAAAGGATTAAGAGTTTTAGGATTTAATGTTACTCTATTCTCTGACTAAAAATATTGCCTAACCAACACCCGCCTTCAACCTGACATTGCCTTTGGCGATGCCGGTTAACTGATAGTTAGGTGGACGTGGCGGCATACGTAATGAGTTTGCTTGCGTAAATGTCACGATTATATATGCGCTTTTCGCGCACCAATTCAGCGTCATCAAAAATTGATATTTTGTTCGGCTGCTGAATTTTAAGGAAAAGCTATCGAGATAATGGAGGTAAAGAAATGTCAAAATCATTTTATTCATGGTTGTTACAGTTTAAAACCGACGATACTCCTATCGGAGATCTTACACGAGATGCAAGGCTTGATAAAGATTTTCCTCGTCATTCCGTTTCTCGTAAACATTTAAGAGAGTACCTTGAAAGTATGGGAGCCTGTGACCGTGTAATGAGTATTTTTGAAGAAGCTTTTACCCACTATGAGAAAGACGCAAAACAAAACTCATAAAATATCTGTTACAACAGGCACAGGGTCTGATTCATTTATTCATACATTCACCGAGATAAAACTCATGTCAGTTTGTTGACCTGCTTTCGCCGAATAGAGGTCTTTTTTTAAGAAGAACAGTACGACAACGTATGCGAAAACCATCATTTAGAGCTGAACACTGCTTTTTCGTTAATTCTAATTTCTTTATTTTTCCTATGATCTATAATTGAAATGGTGATAGAACGGAAAGAAGCAAAGAGTATTGTGTATAAACTAACTTTGATTACGTACTGGAAATACAACGTAGCTTCCCGACGCAGAACGTCGGGAAATTAAGTTCATCATTCACCACACAGATATTTTAAATACCTTTTGGTTAAGTATTAAGGATTCTTGAGACAGTAGCTTGTGATGTCCCAGTTGCCTCAGCGATTTGCTTCTGAGTCTTTCCTTCTTTTTTCATAGTTTCCATAGTTTCTTTTTTTTCTTTTGCAGGGATATTAGGTGATATAGTATGAATTGATCTTCTTGTACCATCAGGATATACTTCAATTTTATCTTGTAAACTATAATTACAGTTCTTTCGAGTAACGGTTGCAGTTCTCTTATCACTTGTCAATTCCAGTGAAACTTTTGTACCTGGTTGCAATGATTTGCACATCTCAGGAAGATTCATATTTGTCATAATAATTACCTCCTAAATGATTTTATTATAGGGAGCCTCTAAAAATCTAATCAATCTTTTAGAGGTAAACCATAGTATATGCTTTAAGTTGAAAAAATGTCAAGAAGATCAATCACATTGCCATAGAAATTAATTTTTGTTATTTATCATAGATTTTAAAGTTAGAAATATGAGAAAAATACTGGAAAATGCCTTGTTTCTTCTAAAAACATCGTAGAACGCAATCGATTGTGGTATCATTGTTCAAAACTTGATTTCCCTGGACGGGATGTCTCTATTCTTTCGCTTGCAGCCAAAATATATCGCCATCAGACAAATTTTTACCGGTTGTGCGGACAGCTTATTCAAAAAGACGTATAAACGAACTATGCGATTTAAGGATTTTGTAAAAGAACATATTCCGGTTTATAGTGTTTCTGTGGCCTTGGCGATTGCTTCCGTGTTTTTCGGGTTGTTGCCGTATTATGCGGTGTACCGGCTACTGCTGCGTATTGTGCAGGGCTGCAATGGGCGGACGGTGTTATGGTATGCGCTGTTGATTTTGCTGTCGCTTGCGCTCGAAATACTGATGCACTGTCTTTCAACCGCTCTTTCGCATAAGACGGCGTTTTCTATTTTGAAAAAAGTGCGGCTTTCCATTACGGAAAAAATGATGCGTATGCCGCTCGGCTACATGCAAGCAAAAGGGAGCGGCTACTTTCACAGTCTCTTGATTGACAGCCTCGAACACCTCGAATATCCGCTTGCGCACGCGATCCCCGAAACGACTTCAAACGTCCTGCTGCCTGTCAGTGTTATCGCGCTGCTTTTCAGCTTCGACTGGCGGATGGGACTTTCACTATTGGTACCTGCGGGATTGACCTTGCTTTTCTATCTTCCGATGTATATCGGCATTATGAACGA
>ERZ772957.1846-NODE-1846-length-12913-cov-5.338777_pt1 | contig 12913 bp, 6 predicted proteins | sample MGYA00580682_ERZ772957 | MGnify/ENA primary metagenome ERZ772957 (study PRJEB29015, sample SAMEA2737921) | human oral metagenome | biome: human oral; feature: human-associated habitat; material: dental | place: China | collected 2025 ...
ATTCATGAATATCCAGCTCCTTGGCTATCTGCTGTTGAGTAAGCGGAACCAGCCGCCGCTTATCGCCGGTTAAAAAGAACGCTTCCTGTACCGCCGCTATTTTGCGCAGCACCGCGACGATTGTTTTTTCCCGCTGATTTAAGCTCCCGATAAAAACCTTTGCTTTTTGCATTTGCTCTTTTATATAGGTCTTAGCGGCGGCATCTTCCGTATGACCTATTAAATTTTGAAATTCCGGTGAGACGGTTAAAAGCGGCACTTCAAGATTATTTATTTTGACGGTGAATTCTTGATCATTCCGTTCGATAAACGCCGTTGGAATAATATACTCATCCGGCGTTACATCCGCTGCGAACGCCCGCCCCGGGAAAGGATTGAGCGAAGCAATCAGTGAAAGAATGTCTTCCGCATTTTCTTGGGTAAGTTTATAGGGAATATCCGCATTCTCATTGACAGCCCGGACGAGTGAATACGGACGTGCCTTTTCCAAATAGCCAAAATGATGCACCAAAATGTCGATTGTATAGGCATAGACGGGATCTATACTTGTTTTGCCGTGAAATAATATTTTTGCTTGCACTGCAAGCGATTCTTTAAAATCCCGTGTCGCACACCCGATAGGATCAAGCCGGCGGACGATTGATAACGCATGGGATATTTTATGCCTCGTAAGGGCGGAACCTTTCTCATTTGCGTTCGCGGAAAGCTCAGTCTTGAAAAGTTCATTTAATGGAACCACATGGAAGCCGTCCGTCGTTAAATTTCCGATAATCCGTTCGGCGAAAGAGGCTGTAAGAGGATCGAGCTTGTGAACAAAGAGCTGCTCCAAAAGGTGGCGTTGTAAGCTTTGCCGTTGGGGCGCCGGAATATTTTCCAAAAAAGTTTGGAACGCATCGCTTGCCTCTGCGGAAAATACCGATGATATCCGTTCGTTGCGGTAGAATGGCTCCCGCCGTTCCATTTCCGGTGTGCATCCGAGTGTTTTTGTCAGTCCTGTTGACGGTACGGACGGCTGCTGCGTTCCGCGGATAAGCTCCAAGGCAGGATTTTCGCTAAGCTCTTCCGCAATTCTTTCGCGGAGTTCAATCGCCGGCAGTGCCAATACATCTAATGATTGAATTTGACTTTGGCTCATCCGCTGCTCGAGCCGCTGTCCGAGCGTTTGTCCCATCTGCTGCATAGTTACCGCCCTACGGAAAAAGCGAGTCCGATCGAGCAAGTGCAGCCGTATAAAGCCGTTCCTGCGGAATTCGGCGGAGTATAGGAATCGGGTATGGTTGAAGTAATATCGTTATATATGGCGCTGCGGCCTTCCATCGTAATGCAGTATATATAAAAAAAGTTAAAAAATACCGAAAAAAACGGCAAACAGTGCCAGTTTAGGCGGGCATTGCCGTGCATTCCCCAGCCGCCGTCCATAATATCAACGTATCGAACATTCTTATTCTTGCTATGGTGAATATCTTCCGCCGAAGCCTTGATGCCGGCTGTAAGATGAAAATCGGATGAAAGTGTCAGTTTATGGGGGAGCGTTGCTTCAAACCCTACTCCTATTGCCGGTATCATTATCCGTTGTTGATATGACGCCGCCGCTCCGGTATAGGGTACTTTAGGTAATGCCGCATTCCACGGCTCATACGTTCCGTCGGGCTTTCGTTTTGCGTATTGAAAATATCCATCGTAGGAATGCCAGCTGATGGCCGAATAGTAAAAACTGAGCATCGGTTCTACCGTTAATGAAGTTCCCGTTCTCCGCATTGTTGCGGACTGAGGCATCGGTAACTGTAATCCGAGTTTAGCTGTCCAGCTGAGTCCGTCAACAATAGTACAGTTATGTTTTGAAAATTCGGTTATTCCTGTCTGCGGAGGCGTTACTTGTATCCCCTTAAAATCCGTATCCGTCATCGATCCCGTAGGCATCGGCTGCATAAATGAAATATTTCCTTCAATACGAATACCTTTGGGAAAATATAACCCGCCGTAAACCGTGTAAGAAGCCGAAGGCGTAAGCGGCCATTTCAGATCGCTTAAAATCAGATCATAATGGCAGACATATTCACGGCTTTCGGCGATCATGGTGTTGACTGAAAAAGCGATAAATCCGCTTACCGGAAACTTTTTTGTCTTTTCTGCAGCTTCTAGCGTTTTTACATTCTGTGCAGCAACTCCGTGAGAAAAAATAAAAAAAATGATAAACGATGCTGATAAAAGGCGATACAGCCGCATAGCGAAACTATAGCTTTAATTGCTAATCTACTCAATATCCTGCCATATTGCACATTACAAAATGCTGAAATCAAAAAGCGTTTCTATAAAAAAATAGTAAAATAATTGACAAAAAGTATTACATATTGTATGGTAAAAATATGGAACAAGCTGATAGAATTTTCGAATGGGATAATGATAAAAACGAACGCAATAAACAACTGCACGGAATTTCATTTGAAAACGCTGCCTTAGTTTTTAACGATAAAAACAGAATTGAACTATTCGATGAAAATCACAGCGACACCGAGGATCGCATGATCACGATAGGAAAAGTAGATAAGGTTCTATTTGTTGTTTATACCGAACGCGGTGATATAACCAGAATTATTTCTGCCCGACGTGCAGAAAAGAAGGAAAGGAGATTATATGGCAGTTACTAGAATGATTCTTCACGGAGATGAAAAACCCAACAAAGAACAAATTGCAGAGATTCGGCGAGCTGCAAAAATGCCTATCGTATATGATGAAGATTGTCCACCTCTAACCGAAGAACAGCTAAAAGAATTTGCGCGCATCGCGAAAGAACAACGCAAACTCCGAAAAAAGCAGGTAGTAGCAATCCGGCTCTCTCCCGAAACAGCCGAAAAGGTCAAGGCGCTTGGTAAAGGTTACAGCTCCGTGTTAAGCCGCATTATCGACGAGGCATTCCGAAACCCTGAACTTTTGCATAAATGTTTATAATTCAAAATACCAACGAAAATACAAAAGTTCTTAACTTGACCCAGTGCAAGCCGCTAGAAACCACCGGATGCAGGCAATAAAAAAAGCGGGCTTACTTGCCCGCTTAATACAATCTTTACCGCCGCCGTTTGTATTCGATTGATTAAAAGATAGAGATTCTGTGAGCAGCAAAAAAAATAGGGAATAGAATATCGGGCAGGGGGGATTTGAACCCCCGACTTCTTGGTCCCGAACCAAGCGCGCTACCCCTGCGCTACTGCCCGTTTGTGCGATTATATCGTAACGATTACAAAAATAAAAGCTCACCACTTGCGCGGTGAGCTTCTTCGGGAGCGACGGGGCTCGAACCCGCGATCTCCGGCGTGACAGGCCAGCGCGATAACCAGCTTCGCTACGCCCCCGTAATGGCGGTAATAATATACTGCATGGAACAAAAAGTCAAGAGAAATAGTGGAAAAAATCAGTATGAGAATTACCCTTCCGCACGAATCATAAAGCCAACCGCCCCAGCAAAGAAATACCGATAAAATTTACTACCGTGATAATAACTGTCAGTTCTATGACAAACCGCTTTTTAAAGAGAGAAAACAGCATAAACAGGTTTTTTATATCCATCATCGGGCCGTATACTAAAAAGCCGAGAATTGAACCTAAGGGGAACCGGTTTAAAAAACTGCGGGCGATAAAGGCATCGGAGGTTGAACAAGCGGAAAATACAAAGGCGAAAAGCATCATTACAAGGAGCGAACCCGCCGCACTGCCGCCCGTTATGCTGAAAAACTCCTGCGGAACTGCCGCGCGTATCAGGGCGGTGATAAAAGCGCCGAGGATTAAAAAGGGGCCTGCGGTAAAAAATTCCGAGCACGTGTGCATCAGCAGCGTGTATAGTTTTGCTTGCACCCACCGCACTCGTCCGCCGGCGGCGGCATCGTTGAAAAAGTCCGGTTGAGCGCCGCTATATACGTTTTGCGAAGCCGTTCTGCCTGTTGCAAGGCGGAATGTTGTATCCGCACCGGCAAGGGTGTTGGACTGCGCCGCCGGTTCCATATCAAAATCTTCCTTTAAGTATTTTTCTTCGGGGTAAAACAGCAGTAAAAGCCCGATCCCGAATGCAATCAACAGGCCGAAGCATAGCCGGTAGACTGCTACGGATGGCTGTTGCGGGAAAGCGTACAGCGTCGAAACAATCGAAATAGGATTAACGATGGGGGACGCAAGCATAAAAGTAACCGCGATAGGCATTGCAACGCCTTTTTTAATCAGGCTGCGCATCAGCGGAACGGCAGCACATTCGCAGACGGGGAACAACGTTCCGGCAAAGAGCGCCGTTAAAAAGCCGATGCCGTATTTTTTAGGAAAAAGCTTGATCAGCAGCCGGTCGGGAACAAAAGCGTATAAAACCGAAGATAAAAGCGCCCCCAACAGCATGAACGGTACCGCCTGCAGCACGATGCCGGTAAATACCGTATGTATGGTAGAAAAAAATGCCGTCATATAAAACCCTTCTATAATCCGTATGAATACAGACACGTGTCGAGGTTGCCGCTTTTTAACGGCCGCTTCTTGAGCGTAATGCCTGCACGCAGGAATATGTCCGCAAAAACCGGTTTGTCGGTAATAAACCCTAAGCGCCAGTTGGCGAACTCGTGCGGAATGGCTGTCATTTTTTCATAGAGTGCGGTTGCTTTCTGCTCGTCGCCGAGGCGGTCTCCGTAAGGCGGATTGGAAAGGAGCACCCCTTGGGGATACGGTGCAGCCAACTCGCTAAAATCGGCTTGGATAAATTCGGGACGCGGGATACGGTTATCTTTTCCAATCCGCTGCAGCGCTTTGCCCGCCAGCATACAGGCGCGCTCCGCATTGGTCTGCGCAAGCCGCACCGCCTCCGGATCGTTGTCGGAACCGCTTACCCGCACCAAGCAATCCGTGCGGATATTGAGCGCGCCGCTCCGGCGTTCTTCTTCAATAAGCTGCCGGTCTTTTTTAGAGGCATAGCACGCAAAGGTTTCAAACGCAAAGCTGCGGCCGATCCCGGGCGGAATATTATAGGCATACCACACCGCTTCGATCGGGATAGTGCCCGAACCGCAAAAAGCGTCGTGCAGCGGCAGCTTCCGTTTCCATTGCATACACTGTAAAAGAACGGCCGCCAGCGTTTCCCTCATCGGCGCGGCTCCTCCGCTTAAACGGTATCCCCGCCGGTGCAGCGGTTCCCCCGAAAGGTCGAGCAGCAGATATACGCGGTTATGTTCCATATATATGCGTATCGTGTACTCTCTCCCCGTTTCCGGTAACACATCCATCTTCCACGCAGAACAAAGCGCCGAGCATACCGCCTTATGGACAGCCCGCTGTACCGCATGTTCGGAAGCGAGCTTGCTTTTAAAGGTTCTCACCTTATCGACCGTTATCTTAGAATCCTTGGAAAAAAAACGCTGCCAGTCTACTGCGGCAACGGTGTCATACAGCGTGTCAAAATTATCCGCCGAAAATTCTTTGAGGACAAGATACATCCTGTCGGCGGTGCGGAGATAAAAGTTTGCACGCATGATGCTCACCACCTCCGGTTCCGCCGCTGCAGGCGTAAAAAAAACACGTCCGGGTAACCGGTTTACCGGTTTAAAGTTTAACAGTTTTAATTCATTTGAAAGGATCGGTTCGGCGCCGACTGCGCAAAGCGCTAAAAGTTCAAGCATGGAAGGACTATACCCATTTTAACGGGTTTACACAATCCGATAAAAAATATCAATCGAGCTTGTCATTTCCATAAAAATAGGACATACTGAGATTATGATACGGACGGTTTCTCGTTATCATTATCATCATATTTCAGACTCTATAAAAAAATATATAAGAATGCGAAAAGAACTTGATACGCCGAAAGGCGCCTTGCATAATCCATACATCTTTTTTATAACAAGGAATCTCCCCTTATCCTAAAAACGGAGGAACGTATGCGTAAAGTTTATGCCATTATAACCGGAATATTTTTAGCCTTTTTGTTTACATCCTGTAAGCAATTTACTGCAGATATAGACGACTTCTTAAGTTATTGGGCGTCGGAAGTTTCGCCGGTGGACTACAGCATCGATAAGCCGTTTCAAACGATTGACGGCACATTGTACATACCATCGGCCGACGATGTAACGGTTACGATTAAACTGCGCAATCCCAAAAACTTTACGCTCGTTACGCCCGTCTCCACCGCCGATGCGGGGAAGGTTATCGGATTTCCGCATCTTAATCCGCAGCCGGTATACGGCACGGACTACACCTTACGGCAAACGGCAGGCGATACGCTTACGCTCACATACAAAAACACCTTTTTAAAAGCTCACGAGTGGAGTAACGGCGACATAGGGCCGGAAATCAGCCTTATTTCTACAGACGGCAGGGCATTCCACAAGAAGTTCAGCTTAAATTTAAAGGTCAATACAGCCCCTGTTTTAGAGTATGCGGGAATCGGAAAAACATCAGCCAGCCCCGACGAATACTATGTGCTTTTATTCCGCGTAAAAGATATGGACAAAATGATAGGTACGGAGCGTGTACACAAAGACATCAATACGCTGGACGTTACGGCAGGCGGTGTAACACTTCCCCCCATTACTTTGAGCATAGCCGGTGCGGAGTTTGCAACGGACGCAAACCTTTTAGCGGCAAGTGCGGTATTCTCGTTGGACAGTTCCACGCTTCCGGGGTCGACCACACAAGACTGGATTTTGCGCTTAAAGACCGATGTAAAAGTCGGCGGCCCTGAAACAGCATACGAAGTATGCATAAAAGATGAGCAGGGCTTACGTTCCGCAATACGGGCAAACACTCAAAAAAATAAACTGAACACAGTGCAATTACTTGACGGTTTAATCCAAATAGGGCAAACGCCGACATCGGAGGGAGCAACGGAGACCAATCCCAAAGTCTTCCCCGGCATGAGCGCCAAAGCCTTAGCAGCACACACATCAGTCGGCACCGGTATAACGGGAACGGTCGAAAAGAAAAACGGCGCCGGCTGGAATCCGGCATTTACGGTAAGCGGCACAACGCCCGTTACCGTAAACTTGCCGGCGCTTGAAACAAGCGAAAATGAAGCTCTATACAAAATTACCTTGAAAGCAAGCGCAACCGGCTATACCGACAGCGATGAAAAAACATTCTTTGTTAAACTGGTACGGCAGGAAGTTCCCGTCCTTAAATTAAAACAGGATTTTAGCAGTTCCGGTCAGAGTATCCATAAAAATATTTCAACAGCAACGAAAGGCTATGTTAACGAAGACATCATTCCGGATGCGGGAAGCTATAATACCGAAACAACGCCGCTGGTTATTTACAACTTAAATGGCAGGGCAGCGTTCCTAATCGCTCCGCGTACAGGTAGCGGTGCAACAGTAAAATATCAACTGAACACCGATCCTGAACACTCAGAAACTACGGAAGCCCCCATAAGATTACCAAACGCCCCCACACATACTCTCCAAGTATGGGCTGTAAAAAACGGCGTGGAAGGCCCTAAAACGACACTGCATATTAAAGTGATAAAAGCTATTACCGCCTACAGCGAGCTTAAAAACGTCATACAAAACGCCCCTAACAGTAGTACGGAAATACAAATCGATATTAATAATGATTTGAGCTATTCTGACGGCGATTGTGAAATAACCGCATCGAACGGCAAAAAACTGATAATACGTTCAAATGATACGACCGTCCGTACAATAGACGTATCCAATCATGGGCGTATCTTTAAAATAAGTGGCGGAGTGGAACTTACACTGGAGCACATAGTGCTTAAAAACGGCAATGCCAGCACAGGCGGCGCGGCTTACGTTGAAGCGGGCGGCATCCTTGCGCTAACCGGCCGAACTCTTGTTACCCCGTCAACGGGAAGCGAGGTAAATACGGCGGGTAAAAACGATGTGTATCTTGCAAACGGCGCTAAAATCAGAGTGAACTCCGGTTTGACGAGTACCGATCCTATTGTTGCACGTATTACTCCTGCAGACTACAACGAGGGGATTACGGTGCTTACGGGTACAACCATCGGCAGTGACTACACCAGGTTCAGCGTAACACAGCCTGCCGGTTCAACGGGTGGTATATGGACAATAAAGAACGATGGAATGCTGAAAAAGGAAGCCTTAATCATAAAAAATACGGATCCCAACCCATGGAAAAAACTGAAAGACTTTGTGCGGCTTACCGGCGAAGGCAGCACCATCACCATCGACGGCGAAATAAAGGCGACAAACGCTCCCGGCAACTCAGGCGAAATTGTCATAGACAAAAATCTCACGATAAAAAAAGCGGACGGAGCCGCTTCCGCCGTGCTTGACGCAAACAAAGACACAGACGACAAACCGAAGCACCGCATCTTTAAGGTGGAAGGCGGGAAAACGCTTACGCTTACAAACCTTACGCTAAAAGGCGGCAAGCCGGACGGATCGGACGAAGAAGGCTGCGGCGGTGGCATACTGGTAAAAGGCAGCACACTCAATATGACGGACTGTGCCGTTACAGGGAATACGGCACAGGATGGCGGCGGTATTTTTGCAAAGGAAGACGGAAGTACGGCATCTGCCGTAACAATCAGCGGCGGCTTCATCGGCATTGTCGGTACGGGAACGGACGCAAATAAATCGACTGGATACACCGGCGGCGGCGGCATCTATATCGGTGATGGCTGCTCCCTGACGATGAGGGAGAATGTCAAGATTACCGGTAACCAGACAGGGGCATCAGGCGGCGGCATTTATACAGGTGCGAACTGCGTCCTCACCATGAAGAGTTGTACCGTTAGCGGCAATACGGCAAGCATCAACGGCGGCGGCATTTTCGCACAGGGTACTCTCACCTTGACGAGCTGCACCGTTAGCGACAATAGGGCACACAGCATCGGCGGCGGGGCGTATTTAGCCGGCACAGTCAACATAAACGGTGCGAGCACAATAGCACACAATGAGGCAGATGAATCAGGCGGCGGTATCTATGCCGCAAGCGGCTCTCTGACGCTCGAAAATGCAACTATCGGCGGTGAGCAATCCTATGACGGAACCGATCTCAATAAAACAAAAGGCAACAAAGCGAAAAACGGCGGCGGCATTTACGCACAAGGGACTCTCACCATGAAGCATTGCACCGTTAGCCACAATACGGCAACAACGAGTGGCGTTTTATCTGCTGATGGCGGCGGCATTTACGCAATCGGTAATAAGCTCACCATGACGCTCTGCACCGTTAAGAGCAATATGGCAAAAACGGGCGGCGGTATTAAGAAAGACAACGACGAATTTACCATGACGAACTGCACCCTTACCAATAATGTGGCAACAGACAATGGCGGCGGCATTTTCACAATGGGCACTTGTGATTTCACTATGGCGAATTGCACCCTTAGCGGCAATACGGTCAATCTGGAAAACAACGAAAGCGGCGGCGGTGTGTATATGAGCGGCCGAAAGTTTACGATGAAAGGAGCCTCATGCATTACCCCGTCAACCGGCCCTGATGCAAACAAAAAAGGCAAAAACGACGTGTATTTGGCGGACGACAAAATGATTACTGTTGAAGGTACGCTTACTCCCGTAGACGGTATCGCCGCCCGTATTATCGTATCGAATGACAAATACAGCACGAGTACAAAAGTGCTTACCGGAGATATAACTGCAGGTGCATCGCCTAATCAAAACTATACCAAGTTCACCGTAACGCCCAAAGGCGGCAAGAATTGGAAAATAAATGAATCCGGACGCTTAGAACCGCCGTCGGTAACGATAAGCGACTCAAACCCGATGGCATGGCAAGCCCTCAGAACTGCAGTTGGGGCTGCTCAAGACGGGGATGTGATTACCATCGACGGCGAAATCAAAGCGACAAATACAGGTTCTGGCCCGACAGCCAACTGGGGCGAAATCACCATCACCAAAAACCTCACGATAAGGGGGAAAACAGGATCGACTTCAGATATTCTTGATGCAAATGCAAGTAATCTCAATTCGTCGAAGGTAGACCGCATCTTCGATGTACAAGGCAGCAATACGCTCACGCTTGAGAATTTGACGCTTAAAAACGGAAAGAAAGAGGGAGCCCTCGGCGGCTGTATTTTTGTGCCTAGCGGCAAAGTAGAGCTTACAGACTGTATTATAGAAAACTGCACAGCAGGGGATGGCGGCGCTATAGGAGTCAAAGGCGAGGCAAAACTTACAAACACGGTCATTAAGAAATGCGAGGCAACATCCACCGGCGGCGCAATTTTCACAAAATCCGGTAAAGTTACCATGACAAATTGCACGCTTACCGGCAACACGGCAAAGAACGGCGGCGCAATCGCCGCACAAAAGGACACCACTCCGTCGGCCGCCCCGCCCAACGTAACAATCTCAGGCGGCACCATCGGCGGCACAGCTGCACTTGACGCAAACAAAGCGTCCAAAAGCGGAACAGATGACGGCAGCGGCGGCGGTATTTGGATCAACAACGGCACTTTGATACTTAAAGATAACGCCGAAGTTATCGGCAATACAGCGCAGAAAAACGGCGGCGGTATCGCGCTCGATAAGGGCGGAACGCTGACGCTTTCCAGCGGCAAAATCTCCGGCAATACAGCGCAGAAATACGGCGGCGGCATCTGTATCGGCACGGATGCAAACACAAATGATAATACCGGCACGGTTACGATGTCAGGAGGTGAAGTTTCAAACAACACGGCAAGTGAAAAAAGCGGCGGCGGCGTCGTGGTCTTGCATGGCACCTTTACCATGTCAAACGGAAAAGTGAGCGGCAACACGGCAAAGGAAACAGGCGGCGGCATTTACGGCATGAACTTCAATAGCGCCAAAGGCGAAATTACCGTTTCCGGCGGCGAAATCTCCGGCAATACGGCGAATATAGCGGGTACGCTAGCAGGCGGCGGCATAAGATCCAGTTATAAATTGACCGTATCGGGCGGTACAATAAAAACCAACAAGACTACTAAGCCAAGCGGTTGGGGTGGCGGTATATCAGTTTCCGAAGAGTTTACGTTTTTAGGAGGAACAGTGGTTGGCAATACGTGCCAGGGCGGCGGAGACGTGCGGGGAACGGGTATCCATGTCTGGAACTGCTCCGTAAAGATGTCCGGCAGCGCAAAAGTCGATACAAACAACGACATCTATTTATCAGACAACATAAAGATAACCGTGATAGCCCCCTTGACCGGCACGGATCCCGTTGCCCGCATTACGCCGGAAACCTACAACACTTCTACGAAAGTGCTTGACGGAACGCCGGCTCTTTTGAACTCGGAGCACGGCAAGTTTACGGTAACGCCGAATAGCGGTCATAATTGGTCGGTAGACAGCAACGGTAATCTGAAAACGCCGTAAAGAATGTGGGCACGTAAATATCCGGTTGAGGCCTGTTGAGGCGGCAGCCGGTTAAAAGCCGGAGGCTAAACGCATCAGACGACCTTTTGAAATATACGACGCATCTACGGCGTCGTACGGCTAAAAAGTGTCCTCGACGTACAAAAAGTACGCCTGCGGTACTTTTTAGCCGTTCTCCTTGTATCTACATCGTCTATTTCAAAAGGCTGACGGAGAGAGTGTTTTCAGGCAAACGCTTTAATCGATCCTGATGTTTTTTACAAATGCGGTAAAGTTTTGCTGAGCTTTGTTTACCTGCTCAACTGCTGCGGTTATATCGGGCTTTAGATTGTCCAGTTCGCTTTCAAGGTTGAGCAGCTTTGTTAAGAACGCTCTGCCTTGCTGACTTTCCGAGCCGACCGCTTCAAGGTTCCTGCGTACACGGTCTTGCTCTTTGCCGATTTCCGTCTGGCGATCCTGCAAAGCTTTGAGCGAACGCTCCGCTGCGGTAACCTTGTCTTTCTCCGTTATAATCGAGGCAAATACCTTCCGTATCTTTTCGGGGATTTCGGAATCGGTTGTATAAGAAACAAACGTATTTGAATTCATATCGAGTATCTTCTGACTTGATTGGTAGACCCGTGTTTCTTCTACTTTTAACTCGGTACCGGCATTAGCGGCAGCTGTAAGTTTAAATCGATATTTGTTCGCGGTTGTTTCCATAAGGGCTTGTTGGGCTGTCAGTTCATACCCTGTATTCTTTGTGTGTTCGACGATAACCGTCCGCTTTTTTTTGTCGGCGTTTTTTATCAGGTACGTTGTGCTTTGAACTTGGCGGTACGATGTCGTCATAATTCCGTCAGCCAGTTTTACGGTTTCGATCGTACGTGCGGAATCTCCCCGCCGTGAACCGGTTACTTCAATATCATCCCCATAAGCGATGAGGCGCTTCTCGGCTTCGGGTAAAAACTCCAAAAGAGCATCGCCTGCATATTCACCCCCGTCAAGAACCGTAATGGGGCCGGCCGGCAGTTTTAGTCCCGATGTATTTTCGATGCTGATGCAGAATTTTGGATTAACACGCTCGTTGTATGGAATGGATGAAAATACCGAATACTTTTCCGCAGGAAGAGATGCAAGGGTAAGCGGAATCATCGTACTTTGCTGCCGCTCAAGCGTAACGGGTTTTGACGGCGTAAAGGCAAACATTTCTCCCGCATTACCGGCTTCGGCCTGATTTTCAAAATAGGCGGAAGCGTTTTTTTCCTGTAAGTCATCATAAGGCGTTTCAGGTAAATTTGCTTCCATTGCAAATGGTAGAGGCGACCGTTTAGCTATCGCCGACCGTTTTTCTGCAAGCGGCATTGCTGCGGCATATGCGACAGCTCTATCAGCCGAATCAAAGGTTTCCGCTTCGGCTGCTTGTGCAATTGCAAGCGGCACCTCGGGGCGATACGTATAGTAGGGGGCATAGAGGTTTTGCGTAAAACCGACCGGTCTCCCTGTTGTAAGGGTAAGCGTAATATTTTTCCAGTCAAGGTCGGTCGAATTGTCGATAATCGCCCATGCTTGAAACGCCGCTTTATCGGTACCCATATCGAGCCGATAGCTTGCTTTCCATACCG
>ERZ772957.1848-NODE-1848-length-12909-cov-13.254007_pt1 | contig 12909 bp, 6 predicted proteins | sample MGYA00580682_ERZ772957 | MGnify/ENA primary metagenome ERZ772957 (study PRJEB29015, sample SAMEA2737921) | human oral metagenome | biome: human oral; feature: human-associated habitat; material: dental | place: China | collected 2025 ...
CTCACATCGACGCTCCAGGACACGCGGACTACGTTAAAAACATGATCACTGGTGCCGCTCAAATGGACGGAGCTATCCTTGTAGTAGCTTCAACTGACGGACCAATGCCACAAACTCGTGAGCACATCCTTCTTTCACGTCAGGTTGGTGTTAAACACCTTATCGTCTTCATGAACAAAATTGACTTGGTAGATGACGAAGAATTGCTTGAATTGGTTGAAATGGAAATCCGTGACCTCTTGTCAGAATACGACTTCCCAGGTGACGATCTTCCAGTTATCCAAGGTTCAGCTCTTAAAGCTCTTGAAGGTGATACTAAGTACGAAGACATCATCATGGAATTGATGAACACTGTTGATGAGTACATCCCAGAACCAGAACGTGATACTGACAAACCTCTTCTTCTTCCAGTCGAAGACGTATTCTCAATCACTGGTCGTGGTACAGTTGCTTCAGGACGTATCGACCGTGGTACTGTTCGTGTCAACGATGAAATCGAAATCGTTGGTATCAAAGAAGAAATCCAAAAAGCAGTTGTTACTGGTGTTGAAATGTTCCGTAAACAACTTGACGAAGGTCTTGCAGGGGACAACGTAGGTGTGCTTCTTCGTGGTATCCAACGTGATGAAATCGAACGTGGTCAAGTTATTGCTAAACCAGGTTCAATCAACCCACACACTAAATTCAAGGGTGAAGTTTACATCCTTACTAAAGAAGAAGGTGGACGTCATACTCCATTCTTCAACAACTACCGTCCACAGTTCTACTTCCGTACAACTGACGTTACAGGTTCAATCGAACTTCCAGCAGGTACTGAAATGGTAATGCCTGGTGATAACGTAACTATCGACGTTGAGTTGATCCACCCAATCGCCGTTGAACAAGGTACTACTTTCTCTATCCGTGAAGGTGGACGTACTGTTGGTTCAGGTATGGTTACTGAAATCGAAGCTTAATTCGATTTCGTTCCCAGATAACAATTATAAAATCAGACACGAAAAGTCTCGCTTCGGCGGGGCTTTTTCTTTTAGACAAAGCCTTTTTCTCGCAAACATGATATAATGTTTTTATATTTTGTTGTTGAAAAGAGACGGTATGAAATTACTTTATACGGACATCCGCAGTCCTTTGACGGCGCATTTGGCTAAGCAAGCTCAGGACTTAGCAGCGTCCGGCAAGCGGGTCTTTTATATAGCACCCAACTCGCTTTCTTTTGAAAAGGAGCGAGCAGTTTTGGAGGCATTGGAAAATCAGGCTTCTTTTGCTATTACGGTGACACGTTTTGCTCAGATGGCTCGCTATTTTGTCCTTAATGATGTTCAAGATGGACAGCCTTTGGACGACATTGGCCTAGGTATGCTATTTTACCGAATATTATCGGAAATGGATGATCGAGAACTAAAGGTTTATGGGTGGATTAAAAAGGATGCACAATTTATCCAGCAACTGCTAGACCTTTATCATGAGCTTCAGACAGCTCAGATGTCTTTTGCGGATTTGAACCATCTAGAAGAGCCAGAGAAGCGTGAGGATTTGCTCAAAATTTTCACGGCCTTTTCAGATGCTCTTCAGGCGGGAAATTATGATGCGACTTCTAAGCTCACAATCTTCGCTCAGCATATTCTAGCTGGAGATTTGGATAGGGAATTGGCTAATCTCGCGCTGGTTATTGACGGCTTTACCCGCTTTTCGGCAGAAGAAGAGTATCTAGTAGATTTGCTGCATCGCAAGGGAGTGGAGATTGTCATTGGCGTTTATGCTAGTCAAAAAGCCTATCGGACAGCCTTTTGTGAGGGCAATCTTTATCAGGCCAGCGTCGAATTTTTGCTCAAGCTGGCTCAAACCTATCAGGTCAAGCCAGAGTATCTGGCAGGCGATTCGAATCAATCTGATGATGCCTTTGGCAAGATTTCCAAGATTTTAGAGAGTCGCTATGATTTTTCTGAAACCCATGTGGAATTGACTGCGGAGGATCGCTCTCACCTAGAGATTTGGTCGGTACGCAATCAAAAAGAAGAACTGGAATATGTGGCCAAGTCCATCCGCCAGCGGCTTCATGATGGTGCCCGCTACAAGGATATCCGCCTGCTTTTGGGTGATGTGGAGGCCTACCAACTCCAGCTGAAGACCATCTTTGACCAATATCAGATTCCCTTTTATGTGGGGCGGTCTGAGTCCATGTCCCAGCATCCTTTGGTCCAGTTTTTAGAGTCGCTGGAGCGCTTGAAACGCTATAATTTTCAGACGGAAGATTTACTCAATCTTCTAAAAACCGGCCTGTATGGTGGCTTGAGTCAAGAGGAGCTGGATAGTTTTGAGCAATACCTTCGCTTTGCGGAAATTAAAGGAGCAGCCAAGCTGGGGAGAGATTTCACCATCAACCGTCAGGAGAAATTTGACCTGAAGCGTATCAATGCCATGCGTCGGAGCCTTATCACGCCTCTGTTAGACTTTTTCAAATCACGAAGTCAGACAGCGGCTGGTCTCTTGACTAAATTTACCAATTTTATCAAAGAAGTTCGCTTGGATGCCAATCTGACTGGTCTGCTGGAAGGTGCAAGCCAGCAGGAAGTAGAACGGCAGGAGGAAGTCTGGAAGACTTTTTGTCATGTCTTGGAGCAGCTTGCGCAGGTTTTTGACGGTAGCAAGCTCAAGATCGATGATTTTCTGGCTCTGATTCTGTCTGGTATGCTTCTGGCTAAATACCGACTTGTACCAGCGACAGTGGATGTGGTGATAGTTCAGTCCTATGATTTGATTGAGCCCATGGCTGCGCCTTATGTCTATGCTATCGGACTGACGCAGGAGCGCTTGCCCAAGTTAGCGCAAAATAAAAGTCTGCTCAGTGACGAAGAACGGCAGGCCTTAAATCAAGCAACTGGGGACGAGTCAGAGTTGCAGGTAGCCAGCAGCGAAAATCTCAAGAAAAACCGATTTGCAGCGTTATCTTTGCTTAATTCAGCGACGGAGGATTTGGTTCTGTCTGCTCCTGTATTGACTAATGAAGTAGAGGATGCCATGTCTTCCTATCTGACGGAGCTGGAAATAGCGCCGATTTCCCTGCCCATCATCAGCAAGAGACCACAGGCTAGCAGTGATGATATTGGGACTTATCGGGCTCTCTTGGCGCGGGTGATTGACCTCTATCAGGAGGATATTGACCGTGAATGGATGCCGGAGGAGCAGACCTTCTGGGCGGTGGCAATCCGAGTCTTGCGCAAGAAGTTGGCAGCTGAGGGGATTTCTATTCCCCAGATCAGTAAAGAGTTGAAGACGGAGACTCTCAAGGAGGAAACACTCCAAGCTCTTTATCCTAAAGAGCAGCCTTTGAAACTGTCAGCTTCCGCCCTCAATGAATACTTTAAAAACCAGTATGCCTATTTTCTTAAGTATGTCTTGCGGTTGCAGGAGGAGTGGACCATTCAGCCGGATGCGCGCAGTCACGGGATTTTCCTCCACCGAATCTTTGAAAAGGTTATGCAAGAGCACTTGGACCAGGACTTCGATACTCGCTTACAACTGGCTATGGAGGAGACTAGCTGGGAGGCAGAGTTTGAAGCGGTCTATGGAGAAAATGGCGAGACTCAGTTTGTCCGTCGTTTACTATTGGACACAGCTCGAGCTACTGGCCGTATCTTGGCTCAGTCGGATGGTCTGGAGATCATTGGTGAGGAGACTGACTTTGGTCGGGATGATCGGCCTTTCTTACTTTTGGACAATGGCAGAGCTCTTCAAGTTAGCGGCAAGGTGGACCGAATTGATCGTCTGACGGAGACGGGGAGTCTGGGAGTTGTGGATTACAAGTCTGGCGATACCAAATTCATCTTTGAGAAGTTCTTTAATGGGCTTAACTCTCAGTTGCCGACCTACCTAGCGGCTATCCGAGAAATGCCAGAATACCAAGAAGACAAGGGAATTTTCGGAGCCATGTACCTACAGATGACGGAGCCCCTAGCCAGCCTCAAGAAAACTAAGGCACTGGACGAGGCTGTCAAACAGGTCATGAAAAATCAGGTCTATAAGGGACTCTTTCTGGCTGACCAGGCCAAGGACTTGGACACTAACTATGAGAAAAGCAAGGTTAATCTGCTGACTAAGGAAGAATTAGAAGTGATTTTGGCCTACAATGCCTACCTTTACCAGCAAGCAGCAGAAGGCATTTTAGCTGGTCGTTTTGCCATCAATCCTTATACAGAAAATGGGCGCAGTATTGCCCCTTACGTGGACCAGTTTAAGGCTATTACAGGCTTTGAGGCTAATCTCCATCTGGGGCAGGCCAGACAGCTGACCAAGTTAAACCTGGATCAATACGATAAACGGCCGACAGGCGAGAAGCTGCGTCAAGCCTGGCTAGAAAAAATCAAGGAGGAGTTGGAAAAATGAGACGGATTCCCTTTTTAAACGAGCAGGATATCCTAGTCAAGCAGGCTGAGGAAGCTGCCTCTGACAAGCCACAAAAGCGCACACCAGAGCAGATTCAGGCCATCTACTCCTCTGGTCAGAATATTCTCGTTTCGGCTTCGGCTGGCTCTGGTAAGACCTATGTTATGGTTCAGCGGATCATTGACCAGATTCTCAGAGGTGTGGAGGTTAGCCAACTCTTCATTTCTACCTTTACTGTCAAGGCGGCAGGTGAGCTCAAGGAGCGGCTGGAGAAGGAGCTGAGTCTGGTACTCAAGGAGACGCAAGATCAGGAACTCCGCCAGCATTTAGCCCAGCAGTTGGCTGAGATTGCCAATGCGGATATTGGCACCATGGACGCTTTTACCCAGAAAGTAGTCAATAAGTACGGCTATTTGCTGGGGCTAGCACCGCATTTTCGGATTTTACAGTCGGCTAGTGAACAGCTCATTCTGCAAAATGAAGTCTTTGACCAGCTTTTCGATACCTACTATGAGAGTGATCGACAGGAATTATTCAGTCGCTTGGTCAAAAATTTCACTGGCAAGCGCAAGGACATTGCTGATTTCCGCCAGCAGATTTATAGTATTTATAGTTTTCTCCAGTCTACCAGCAATCCGCGGAAATGGTTGGAGGAGAACTTTCTTCTAGGTTATGAAACCAGTGATTTTGGAGCAGAGCGGGAGCGAATACTATCTGGAGCTAGGCAGTCTCTGCTGGATTTAGAAGATTTTTTCCAGAGCCATCTAGCTCATGAAGGCCAAGCCTTTGCTGGGGCTAAATATCAGGAAAATATTCAGGCGGCCTTAGATATCTTGGCTGAGCTGACAGAGCAGACTGGATCTGAGCAGTTGCTAGACCTAATTCAGCGCTTTTTAGAATTAGCCAAGACCTCTAACCATCAGGCTTTTACTGCCCGAGTTGGCAAGAATGCGGACGAACTAAAAAAAGAGCTGGCTCAGACCTATAATGAAGCCCGTAAGCCCTTGATAGAGCGAATTAAAGAGCTGGATGTCCGCCTCTATCATCTGAACTTTATGGAGCAGCATCAGGCGGAAGCTCTTCCCCTACTGGATTTGTTGCGAGATTTTGTCCGAGATTTCTCGCAAGCTTATTTGGAGCGCAAAGTAGCAGAAAATGCCTTTGAATTTGGTGATATCAGTCATTTTGCTATTGAGATTTTAGAGGCTTATCCAGAAGTGCGGCGTTTTTATCAGGACAAGTACCATGAGGTCATGGTCGATGAGTACCAAGACACCAACCATACTCAGGAGCGAATGCTGGAATTGCTGGCTCGAGGAAATAATCGCTTTATGGTCGGCGACATAAAGCAGTCCATCTATCGATTCCGTCAGGCCGATCCGCAGATTTTTAATGATAAATTTAAACTCTATCAGGCCGATCCTAGTCAGGGCAAGTTGATTATCCTCAAGGAAAATTTCCGCAGTCACATCGAGGTGCTGGAAGCGACCAATGATGTTTTTAAACGACTCATGGACGAGGAAGTCGGCGAGATTGACTACAATGAGACCCACTACTTGGTGGCAGGAAATCCAGCCAAACGGGAGCCAAATCCAGCCAATCAAGCGGAATTTCTACTTTATGACGGTAGCGCTGATAGCGAAGAAGAGGATTCTGACCAAGGTCTGCCCAGCATTTCAGCTGGTGAAGTAGCTTTGGTAATCAAGGAAATCATCCGCCTTCATAATCAAGAAGGAGTGGATTTCAAGGACATGACCTTGCTGACAGCTTCGCGGACCCGCAATGATCTGATTTTGGCAGAGTTTGCCCGGCATCATATCCCGATTGTGCCTGATGATGGCGAGACTAATTATCTCCAGTCGGTAGAGGTTATGGTGATGCTGGATACCTTGCGGACCATTAACAATCCTCTCAATGATTATGCCTTGACCGCTCTCCTAAAGTCGACGATGTTTGACTTTGATGAGGACGAATTAGCTCGGCTAGCCTTGCAAGCCTCCAGTACCAAGTCTATGGAAAATCTCTACGAAAAGCTGAGGAATGCTCTGGCTGATCAAGGTCTGGAACCCCAGCTCATCCATGGTGAATTGCGCAAGAAACTGCAGCACTTCCAGGCAACGCTGGATGATTGGCGCAGCTATTCCAAGACCCATTCTCTCTATGATTTAATCTGGAAGATTTATCAGGATCGTTTTTACTACGATATGGTAGGGGCTCTGCCTAATGGCGAACAGCGTCAGGCCAATCTCTATGCCTTATCCTTGCGAGCCAACGATTATGAAAAGTCAAGTTTCAAGGGGCTATCCCGCTTTATCAGCATGATTGACCGGATTTTGAAAAATGAGCATGACTTGGCCAGTGTCCCTTTGGCTGCACCGAAAAATGCTGTCCAGCTAATGACTATCCATAAGAGTAAGGGTCTGGAGTTTAAGTATGTCTTTCTGCTCAATATGGACAAGGCCTTCAATCGTCAGGATAGCAGCTCTACTATTATCCTCAGCCGACAAAAAGGCATTGGAATCAAATATGTGGCTGATGTGGATGTTGAGGCTCAGGATCCTCATGCGCCCAAGCAGATCCGCATTTCCATGGAGACCCTACCTTATCAGCAGAATGCCGAAGAACTCAAGCTGGCTAGCCTGTCTGAGCAGATGCGTCTACTCTATGTGGCCATGACGCGGGCTGAAACCAAGCTCTATCTGGTCGGCAAGGGCAAGCAAGCTAAGCTCCAAGAGCGCAAGTGGGGGCCAAGCCAAAATGGCCGCTTATCTAGCAGTCTTCGAAGCCAGCTGACCAATTTTCAGGATTGGCTCTATGCTATCCAGTCTGTGTTTGAGGGGGAAAATCTGGCTTATCAGACCCGCTTTGTGACCGATCAAGAGCTGACAGACGAGCAGATTGGAGTAGTGGAGCAGGCTGATCCTATTCCAGTAGATGATTTGACGGGCAACCGTCAGTCAGAAGATATCCGCCGAGCTCTGGATATCTTGGAGAATGTAGACCGGCTCAACAGTCTCTATCAAGCGGCTATTGAATTGCCTAGTGTCCGCACGCCCAGTCAAATCAAGAAGTTCTATGAGCCGGTTATGGACTCAGAAGGGCTGGATATTATGGATGCGCATCAAAGCTATCAGCCCGAGCTGTCTTTTGAACTACCAGACTTTGGCAAGACGAAGCAAGTCACAGGAGCTCAAATTGGATCTGCTGTCCATGAGCTCATGCAACGGATTCCGCTGGATCAGCCTGTCACTAAGACTAGCATTCGCCAAGCCTTGACTCAGGTTCAGGCAGATGCGGCAGTCAAGAAAGAGATTGATTTGGCTAAGATTGAGGCCTTTTTCGCTACAGAACTGGGGCAGCTAATCCAGCAGCAGGCTAATCATCTCCATCGTGAAGCACCTTTTGCTATGCTCAAGCGGGATCCAGCCAGTGGTCAAAACTTTGTTGTTCGGGGAATCTTGGATGGCTACCTGCTCTTTGATGACCGTATTGTCCTCTTTGACTACAAGACTGACCGCTATCATGAGCCGACAGACTTGGTGGAGCGCTACCGATCTCAACTGGATCTCTATGCCGAAGCCCTCAGTCGTTCCTATGGCCTTAGCCAAGTAGACAAGTATTTGATTCTACTAGGGGGAGCTGAGCTGCAGGTGGTCAAGGTGGACTAGTCTGATTGGAAACTGAATAGAGTTCCAGCAAGAAAGGATATTGCTACAGGAAATGCTTGTGGGAAGGTTGAGTGCATTATTTAACTGCTAATCTTCCCTTGGCGTTTCTTTTTTTGCTTCTTTTGGGTATAATAGAAGATATGAAAGTATTACTATATCTAGAAGGAAAGTCTGTTTTAGAAAAGTCAGGTATCGGCCGTGCCTTGCAGCATCAAATGCACGCACTGGATTTGGCAGGAATTCCTTATACAACAGATGTTTTAGGAGATTATGATGTCGTGCACATCAACACTTACGGACCTCGTAGCTTGCTTCTTCTTCACGCGGCTAAGCGGGGAGGCAAAAAAGTGATCATGCACGGACATTCGACCAAAGAAGACTTTGAAAATTCTTTTATTGGGTCCAATCTTTTTGCGCCTTTGTTTGGCAAATATCTAGCGCACATGTATAAAATGGCGGATTTTATCATTACTCCGTCTGAGTATTCAAAAAAATTGATTGAATCCTACGGTGTAACGACACCCATTATGGCTGTCTCAAACGGCATTGATCTGTCGAAATACAAGAAAGATGAACGCAAGGAAGCAGTCTTTAAAAAACATTTTCAGATTGCAGATGGGCAGAAAGTCGTAATTTGTGCAGGCCTTTATTTCAGACGAAAAGGAATCGAAGATTTTGTCGAAGTGGCTCGCAGAATGCCAGATGTCCGCTTTATCTGGCTGGGTTCCATCAATCTCTGGCTTGTTCCTCGTAAGATTCGAGATCTTGTCCTCCATAATCATCCAGAAAACGTGGAATTTCCGGGTTATTTCAAAGGCGCAGTCTTCCAAGGAGCCATGTCAGGCAGTGACGCCTTCTTTTTCCCGTCTTATGAAGAGACAGAAGGGATTGTGGTCCTAGAAGCGTTAGCCAGCGGGCAACACGTGGTCCTGCGTGATATTCCTGTTTATAATGGCTGGATTGATGAAGAGTCGGCGGAGCTTTGTCATAATGTAGATGAGTTTGTCGAATCGCTTCGTAAGGTTCTTGACGGAAAAGTGGATAAACGTGAGGCAGGTTATCGTGTTGCGGAGAGCCGCTCTATCGATGACGTCGCACTTCAGTTAGTCAAGGCTTACCAAACAGTTTTGGAGATGTGATATGCGGATTGGTCTTTTTACAGATACCTATTTTCCTCAGGTTTCCGGGGTGGCGACGAGCATCCGTACCCTCAAGACTGAGCTAGAGAAATTAGGTCATAAAGTCTTTATTTTTACTACGACGGATAAGGATGTCAACCGCTATGAGGATTGGCAGATTATCCGTATTCCCAGCGTGCCTTTCTTCGCTTTTAAGGATCGGCGCGTGGCTTATCGTGGCTTTTCCAATGCTTTAGAAATTGCTCGCCAGTATCAGTTGGACATTATCCATACCCAGACAGAGTTTTCGCTGGGGCTCTTGGGCATCTGGATTGCCAAGGAACTACGGATTCCAGTGGTTCATACCTACCATACCCAGTATGAGGACTATGTGCACTATCTTGCCAAGGGAATGGTGATTCGTCCAAGTATGGTCAAGTACATCGTGCGTGGCTTTATGAGCGATTTGGATGGTGTCATTTGTCCTTCTGAGATTGTTTATGATCTTTTGGTAGGTTACAAAATCAAGGCGGAAAAACGGGTCATTCCAACAGGAATCGATTTGGCCAAGTTTGACCGCCCAGAACTTTCACAGGAAGACATTAAGAAACTGCGCTTTAAACTGGGCATAGCAGAAGACGAAATCATGTTGCTCAGTTTATCAAGAATTTCCTATGAGAAGAATATCCAGGCGATTGTTGAAGCACTGCCAATGGTTTTGGAAGAAAATGCCAAGGTGAAGTTGGTCATTGTTGGAGATGGGCCTTATGCTGAGGACTTGAAAGCCTTGGTAGCCCAGCTTCATATTGAGGATGCTGTCATTTTCACAGGAATGATTGCACCGAGCGATACGGCACTCTACTATAAGGCGGCAGATTTCTTTATTTCGGCTTCAACCAGTGAGACTCAGGGGCTGACTTATCTGGAAAGCTTAGCCAGCGGTACGCCGATCATCGCCCATGGCAATCCTTATCTGGACAATGTCATCAGCGATAAAACTTTTGGTACGCTTTATTATGAAAGTAGAGATTTGGCAGGGGCTATTTTGGAGGCCATTTTGGCAACACCAGATATGGACGAGAAAAAGCTAGCCGATAAATTATACGAGATTTCCGCCGAGAATTTTGGTCGTCGTGTCTATGAATTTTACCTAGATTTGACCATTAGCAAGGATTTTCATAATGATCTCAATCCTGAAGAAACGATGGCCAAACGCTTAGCCAAGACCATTGTCTATTTGCCAGGTAAGATTATTTCTCTGCCAGTAAGTGGTTCTACACGAATCATGAAAGCATCTAAGAAGCAGATTAAGAATATTCGGAAATATTGGGAATAAACTTCCTTATAAGACCTAATGAATGGAGGTGCTCTTATGAAAGTTCATAAAAAAGAAATTTTCTTTTTGCTCCCCCTTTTCTTTTTCTATTTTGTCTTTTATATACTGTTACGATATTTGCCTATGGATGCCATCTTAAGTAAGGGGCTGGTAGTTGGAAATGTTCTCATCTACTCCCCTCTGGCAACCTTCTTGGTGTCCCTGCTCTATGCAGCTTTTCATGGCTTTTCTTTGCGCTTTTCTTTCTTGTTACCCTCTTATTTTTCCTGACTATTTTCACCTGTGGGGAATGGATTCCTCTTTATCATGCCGCTTATTTCCTTTTCTCACTAGCTGGAAATGGCTTGGGGCATGTGATTTATAGATTTACTAGGAAAAATAGCAGAGCTGGAAACCAATAAAAGTTCTTGCAAATTTTTCCAATCGTGCTATAATAATTTTTAGAGACATATCACCTGCAGGAAATCTTTTAGAGAGCGCGTGGAGCTGGAAATCGCGTAGAGGATGCAGTTGGGACTACTCTACTGGCTTTTATGAAAACATAAAACGGTGGCTACGTTAGAGCCAATCAGAGGTGTAAGTCTTTTTGGCTTGCATAAACGAAGGTGGAACCACGTTGCGACGTCCTTTTGAGGATGTCGTTTTTTGTATGGAGAATAGTTACGACAAAGTTAAAATGAATTTAGCCAAGTATTGAATGAGGTGATAGATTTGAAGAAGAAATTATCTTGGATGATGACTTGTAGCTTCCTATTAGTCTATGTCTGGCTAATGAATACGCTCAGTCTATGGGGAACGGAAAATATTGTCGTCTTTTCATTTTTTCTGCTCATTCCCCTCTTGCCATTCCTTGCCCCCTTTCTTGGTATCTTAATGTTTTTCAACCACAAGAAACTCATTATAACAGGATATCTTTTAAGTTTGACAGCTGGTATCTATTTGGTCAATGCAATCAAAAGTTATCCGATAAGAATATACATGAGAGGTGAGATGACTCAGGAGGAATATCTGTCTCTTATTCTTTCTTTGGTAGGCTATCTATTTATTTCTACGCTTTTCTTTATTTTTAGAATGAAAAAGCTAAAATGAAATTGATTGTTATCATTCTTTGTTGATAGCTGGTTTCCCAGTTCTTCAACCTTCAGTTATAAAATATGATAAATTTTTAAGGAGAAAACCATGATTAAGATTACTTTCCCAGATGGCGCCGTTCGTGAATTCGAATCTGGCGTGACTACTTTTGAAATTGCACAAAGTATCAGCAATTCCCTAGCAAAAAAAGCCTTGGCTGGTAAATTTAACGGCAAACTCATCGACACGACTCGCGCTATCACTGAAGATGGAAGCATCGAAATCGTGACACCTGATCACGAAGATGCCCTTCCAATCTTGCGCCACTCAGCGGCTCACTTGTTCGCCCAAGCAGCTCGTCGCCTCTTTCCAGATATTCACTTGGGTGTTGGTCCAGCGATTGAAGATGGTTTCTACTACGATACGGACAATCAAGCTGGCCAAATCTCTAACGAAGACCTGCCTCGTATCGAAGAAGAAATGCAAAAAATCGTCAAAGAAAACTTCCCATCTATTCGTGAGGAAGTTACTAAAGACGAGGCCCGTGAAATCTTCAAAAATGACCCTTACAAGTTGGAATTGATTGAAGAGCACTCAGAAGATGAGGGTGGTTTGACCATCTACCGTCAAGGCGAATATGTAGACCTCTGCCGTGGCCCACATGTCCCTTCAACAGGCCGTATCCAAATCTTCCACCTTCTCCATGTGGCTGGTGCTTACTGGCGTGGAAATAGCGACAATGCTATGATGCAACGGATCTACGGTACAGCTTGGTTTGACAAGAAAGACTTGAAGAACTACCTTCAAATGCGTGAAGAAGCCAAAGAACGTGACCACCGTAAACTTGGTAAAGAGCTTGACCTCTTCATGATTTCTCAAGAAGTTGGACAAGGTTTGCCATTCTGGTTGCCAAATGGTGCGACAATCCGTCGTGAATTGGAACGCTATATTGTCGATAAGGAAATAGCTGCAGGCTACCAACACGTTTACACTCCACCACTTGCCTCTGTGGAACTTTACAAGACTTCTGGTCACTGGGATCACTACCGTGAAGATATGTTCCCAACCATGGACATGGGTGACGGGGAGGAATTTGTCCTTCGTCCAATGAACTGCCCACACCACATCCAAGTCTACAAACACCATGTTCACTCATACCGTGAATTGCCAATCCGTATCGCTGAAATCGGGATGATGCACCGTTACGAAAAATCTGGTGCCCTCACTGGTCTTCAACGTGTGCGTGAGATGTCTCTCAACGACGGTCACCTCTTTGTTACTCCAGAACAAATCCAAGAAGAATTCCAACGTGCCCTTCAGTTGATTATCGATG
>ERZ772957.1849-NODE-1849-length-12902-cov-3.077528_pt1 | contig 12902 bp, 10 predicted proteins | sample MGYA00580682_ERZ772957 | MGnify/ENA primary metagenome ERZ772957 (study PRJEB29015, sample SAMEA2737921) | human oral metagenome | biome: human oral; feature: human-associated habitat; material: dental | place: China | collected 2025 ...
TCATACTTAAAAAGATTTTCTCCCCGTTAAAAATATGAGAAAGATCCAATGTTTCGAGTTCTTTTTTAATTTTTTCTGCAAAAGCCCGTGCGGATTCTTTATCGGTGTACAGGTGAGTGAGAACTGCGAATTCATTTCCTTCGTAGCGCGCCAAAATAGTGTTTTCCGAAAAGGCTTTTTTTAGATGACCGGCAATAAAGATAAGTGCGGTATCACCTGCTTCATGACCGAAGCTGTCGTTGATCTGCTTAAAGTTATCCGGTTTCATCATAATGAGTGCAAAAGGTTCCTTGCAAAATTCTGCAAAAGATTCCTCTAAATAGGTACGGTTGAATAGACCTGAAAGCTTGTCGCTATATACCTGATTTCGCAGCTCGCGTACAACCGGTGAATTCTCTTTGATGAGCAGATTTGCGGCTCTGGTACGTTGGGATGTGAAAATCAACAATGATTGAAAAAGATGTGCAAGTATTCGCGGTTTATCGTGGAAGAGGGTTTCAAGCGGAACCCCATCTTTGGGAAATTCTAAGATACGGGCTTGTTTACGTGCTATGGCATATGCATCGTGCGGTTTACCGGTCAGCAAGGCAATTTCGCCGAATAATTCCCCTGCAACAAATTCAGCCAATGCAGTCTTTTTGTCGGGGGAGAGGACTTCGGCACTGCCGTTCAATAGCAGATACACCTTGGAGCCGTTTTCTTCGGGCGTAAAGATTATACTGCCGTCCTCAAACTCGTTTGCCTGACAGTGCATCATAATTTCATCCAGTTCGCTGTCTGTCCAGCCGGAAAAGAAAGATGTTTTTTGCAAAAACTTTTTTGCTTGAACAGCAAAATCCGCTGATAATGGTATTTCTTGCATACCCTGTACTATATCACAAAATGAACTGGTAGTCATTAAAAGGGGAACACTTTTTTGGGCTAAATGCATTTTCATATATCTCATTTGGAATACATGATAAGCGTTTTTATATTAACAAAAGACTCGCCGCTCCACAGCCTTCAAAAATCCGTATCACACACTACTGCACAGATGTAGAATATATGCTACAATACATTCTTCTTTCATTTATACGACACCCTGATAAAAAGGAGTTTCTAATATTTATGGAGCATTTTGGACTATGGGGGATCATACCTCCGGTTTTAACCATCGCACTTGCTTTCATTACAAAAGATGTTATCGTTTCGCTCTTTTTGGGGATTTTATCCGGTTGTATGATCGTTGCCGGCGGGAATCCTGCAGCGGCGCTTATGAAACTAACGGATTTACTCGCCGGTTCTTTAGCTGACGGCTGGAATATCCGCATTTTTCTCTTCTGCGGATTGCTCGGCGCATTGGTCGGTATGCTGTCAAAAACGGGAGCGGCGCAGGCGTTTGGTTTGTGGATGTCTAAAAAACTAAAGAGCGGAACGGCTTCTCAGTTTGCAACGTTTATATTCGGTTTAATCGTTTTTATAGATGACTATTTCAACTCTTTAACCGTTGGAACCGTTATGAGGCCGATAAATGATCAGCATAAGGTGCCGCGTGCAAAACTTGCCTATATTCTGGATTCCACTGCAGCCCCTATATGCATTTTAGCGCCTGTTTCAAGCTGGGTGGTTACCGTTATGTCTATTGTAAGAAATTCTGAAGGATTCGGTAAACTTGGCATGAGTGATTTTGAATTTTTTATCCGCGCTATTCCGTACAACCTCTATGCGTTGACAACAATCTTGATGATTCTTGTCATCATCTTTTTTAAATCCGATTTCGGTCCAATGAAAAGATCCGAAAACTTAGCAAAAACAACCGGACGCCTCTGGAACGAAGAAGTCTACGGTGTTATTTCCGGCGATATCCCCGAGGAGCAGACAACCCGTGCAAAACCAATCGATATGCTACTGCCCATTTTGCTTCTTATTGTTTTTGCTATTGCCTTCTTTCCCGCCGTTTCGTGGATTAATGCCGTAAACGGCACTACAATTACTACCATATCGCAAGCGGCCGCATCGATGAGTATCAGGGATGCTTTTATTAACACCGATTCATCCTATGCGCTTTTTTATGCCATTATCTTTACCTTAGCCGTTACATACCTTTACTATCTTGCACGCCGCCTTATGAATTTGAAAGAAGCAAGTGAAGCTGTCCGCGACGGTATAAAATCTATGGTTCCCGCCCTTATTATCTTAACGATGGCGTGGTCAATCGGAACGGTTATACGCTCATCTCCTGCAGACGGCGGTTTGGGACTGGGGCGTTATCTTTCTGAGCTGGTCGTGAGCAGTTCCTTCCCGTTATGGATACTCCCTGCTATCGTTTTTGCGCTATCAGCAGTTATTGCATTTGCAACCGGCACGAGCTGGGGTACGTTCGGTATTATGATTCCGATTATTATGCCGATCGCCGTCGGGCTAACGGAAAACGCCGGATTAGCGCAAAACGCCGCGCTTAATGCCATATTTATCTGTATTTCGGCCGTTCTCGGCGGAGCCGTATTCGGCGACCATGCATCCCCGATTTCAGACACAACGATTTTATCTTCTACCGGAGCAGCCTGCCCGCATTTGGAGCATGTCGCAACACAAATGCCCTATGCGCTTTTTGTCGCAACGTGTTCGCTAGCAGGTTTTATCACCGGCGGAATTTTTATGAACATTCTTTCCGCATGGCTCGCCGTTTTAGTGGTATTTATCGGTGGTATGATTCTTCTACCGAAGATAACGGTTGCAAAAGCCGGATCGGAATATGGCTGCTTAAATACGCCTTAAAAAATTATTTTTTTTGTATTGACAAGTAGAGATATTCCGCGCTCCTTACTTTTGCGTTTTAACATTATAACTCTTTATTCCTGCGCATAAGAATATTTGCGTTTTCTTTTTCGGCAAATATTTCTTTTAACGATTTCGAATACGGCGGGCGCGCAATTCCATATTCGGTAATAATTCCCGCTATCAGCTTATTGTCGGTAACGTCAAAAGCAGGATTAAATACTTTTATCCCTTCCGGTGCCATTCTTTTTTTGTACCACATTTCCGTCACTTCTTCCGCCGGTCTTTGTTCGATTGTAATATCATTTCCCGCAGCTATAGTCATATCAATACTGGAAGTCGGGGCGCAGATATAAAAAGGTATGTGATAATAATTTGCGCAAATGGCGACTACTGAAGTTCCGATTTTATTCGCCGCATCCCCGTTTGCAGCAACCCTGTCGCAGCCTGTAAAAACGGCATTTACCCAACCGTTTTTCATCACTGACGCAGACATATTATCGCAAATGAGCGTTACATCCAACCCTGACGAATACAGTTCGAATGCCGTAAGACGAGCTCCCTGTAAGAGCGGCCTCGTTTCGTCTGCAAAAATATGGAAATTGTATCCTTTTTCTTTACCGAGATACATCGGAGCCGTAGCAGTTCCGAATTTCGAAGTAGCCAACTGACCTGCGTTGCAATGGGTCAGCAAACCGTCTCCTGGTTTTACAAGCGTCAGCGCGTATTCTCCTATTTTACGGCAGGTTGCAATATCTTCTTCTTGAATACGTTTCGCTTCTCGCAAAAGAGCTTGCAGTATGTTCTTTATCGGTTCGCTTCTATGCTCAACACAAACCGTATTCATATGCTCTAAAGCCCACGAAAGATTTACCGCCGTCGGACGCGAAGAATTCAAATAATCCTTTATCTTTGAAAATTCTTTATAAAAATCGTCATAATTTGAAACAGCTATATTCTTTGCAAGAATATAAAGTCCGTATGCGGCGGCGACACCTATAGCAGGAGCACCGCGAACTTGCAGCAGATATATCGCATTCCATATTTCCTTCGCTGTCTTTAAATGCAGAATTTCGATTTCGCAAGGCAGTTTCGTCTGATCGATTATAATCAATTCATTCTTTTCTTCATCGAGACGAACCGTATCATAATCCATAATCGATTTTACGTCGTTCATTTTATTAAACCTCCCGATCGATTTTTTTTATTGCAGCTTCTATCGCCGCTACATAATCACTGCCGCACTTGAATCGAGCTCTGTTTTTTATACAATCTTTTGCCAAAACGATAATAATTCTCTCCGCGCGCATGCGCTTGTTTTCTTCCGGAATCGAAGTGATATCTTTTACATTTGCCATCCCGACGGTACGCCGGATCAATTCCAGCCCCGTACATCCTGCCGTATCTTCCAATATCAAATTAAGATAGTAGTCAAGGAAACCCTGCGTTTTTGCCATAATATCCGTAACTTTTTTAGCATAGACTTTTCTGAATTTAGCGATAAACATATCCGCGATGTCTCGTATGCTTTCTATCGTCCATTTGCAAAATTCCTCCTTTTTCGATTTGCCGGCAATCATCGCGTCTCCGTTACACCAAGCAAAGAACATATTCGCCAGTACATTGCCGACGTCGTATCCGATCGGTCCGTAAAATGCGAATTCGGGATCGAAGACAAACAAATGTTCTTTATTTATAAATATGGATCCGGTATGCAGATCGCCGTGAATCAACGCTTGTGCGTCGTTCATAAACCGAAATTTTAATTTTGCGACTTCAAGACGCAAATCCGTATCGTCATAGATTTCTTTTTGTATAAACGCTTCGTTCGGTTTAAAGAGATTGTTCCTGTGATTATAATCCACATACGGTTCGCTGTATACGAGGTCTTCGGTGATTTCGCAAAGATCGGGATTGATAAATTTTTTTACCATCTCCTTTTTTTGCTTATGATTCATAACCAGATCGGTCGACGACAAAAGCGTATCGACAAGAAACGAAGATATCTGATCGGCAAATTTCGGATATACGGTATGCTGCATCAAAGCCGTACGCATCATAGTATGGTTGATCATATCTTCCATAACAAACGCACACATAACCCCGTCATACAGGTATACTTTCGGCACCATACCGGGAGCAGCTTCTCCTTGCAGTTTTAAAATATCGAATTCGATCCGCCCTCTGTCCGTAGATATTTTTATGTCCTTTGAAATGCGGAGCTCAAGTCCCGCCTGTTTAATTATTATCGATTTTCCGGTTACGGGATTGATCAATCTGAACACATAATTCAAATTGCCGTCTCCGATTTCCTTGCATTCCAATTTTTCATCGGCGGAAAAATAATCCGGAATTTTCTCTCTGATGTAGCCTTCGACATCTTCCGGTTTTAATAAAAAATACGTATCGTAGCGTGACATATATACCTCCCGAATTTAATTTTCTTTTTTATTGGCATACGCGGCGATCAAAGCCAAGGTAAGAACGGCGCCTTTTACCGCCGGCAATGAATAATAAGGAACTGAACACATCATAAGCCCGTTTTCAAGCAGTGAAACGAGTCCTGCTCCGATTAACGTACCTATCGCATTGGGTTTTTCGGCTCCTCCTACCGATCGGCCGACAAAGACCGCGGCAAGCGACGGCATGAGATAATTGTCGCTGCCCGTTATCTGCGCTGCCGAATCGCGGGAACATACTACGATAGCCCCTATCGCGATAAATACGGCAGTCGCCATACCTGCGATAAACCTGTATTTATTGATATCTATACCTGACAATTTTGCAGCGGTTTTATTTCCTCCCATCGCATAAAGGTACCGGCCGTGTTTTGTGTGATTCAAAAATATATATGCAGCAAATACGCACGCAAGCATTATGATAATAATTGAAGGAGCCTGTCCGATATTCATAAACGCTTCGGAAAGCGTTCTTCTTGCAGGTGCATTCCCGTTAGGAAGACTCATTCCGGCGGAAACGGCCCCTCCTCCCGTATACCACAATCCGAGCCCTTGATGAATAAACATCAAAGCGCACGTAGCGAGCATATCGGGGATTTTGCAAACTAAAATAAGGAACATAGTAAGCAAATAAAAAACCGCCGTAAAAAGAATACAGATAATTATGGACATAGCTAACGAAATCCCGTACCATAGATACATCGAAACAAAGATGTAACCGCTGAAGCTGGCTAAGGTACAAGCACTCATATCAAAACCGTCGCAAGCCATCGTCATAGTCGCAGCTATGGCAAAAATAGTAGTAATAGCCATCGAGCGCAAAATATTAATAAAATTTGCGGAAGAGAAAAAAGCTCTCCCCAATTTTGCCGTAAACAGTATAGTACATAAAAACAAGGCGATTATGGCAGCCCAATCCAACAAAAAATTCACCGGCTTTTTATTATCGATCATAAAGCTTTTCATAAAATATTCCTCTCTATTTTTGTCCGTATGTATCGTGTGAACCGACGGAGTAATACATAATTTCCTTATCCGAAGTTTTTGCAGTATTTAATTCAGCAGCGATCTCTCCTCCGCACATAACGTATATTCTGTCTGTAATCGCCAACAGTTCGGAATTCTCACAGGTCGCATAGATAACGCAATTATTCTGTTCTGCAATATTGTTTATAAGTTTGAAAATTTCCTGTTTTGCACCGACATCTATACCTTTTGTCGGTTCGTCGAATATATAAACACCTGCATCGGATGAAAGCCATTTGCCCACGACAACTTTTTGCTGATTTCCTCCGGACAAAAACCGCACTTTTTGATAGACCGATGACGTTTTTATGGAAAGTAAGTCTATAAATTTTTTTGCATTAAGAGTTATAAGTTTTTTAATTATAAAAGAACCCCTGCAAAATGTTTCCAAATTTGCAGCCGATAAGTTGAAATGTACGGTTTCGTTTATCAAAACCCCTTCTTTTCTTCGCTCTTCGGGGACAAGTGCAATATTGTACTTAACGGCATCAGACGGATTTCGTATCTTTAAATACTTACCGTTATACATTATCGTCCCCGATTTCTTTTTTAATGCGCCGAATATTGTCTTGCACAATTCCGACTTTCCTGCACCAACAAGTCCCGCGATCCCGATAATTTCACCTTTGCGTATATATAACGACACGTTTTTAATTTTATCTTCTTTTTCGGTAAGATTATTTACGATAAAAGCTTTATCACCTATATTTCTTTGCCGTACCCGATCCTCTTCTTCAAACGGTCTGCCGAGCATTTCTTCGATAACGCTCTTTGTTGATGTTTGACTCGTTACCGGATGGTTGGCAACTATTTCACCATTCCGCATCACCGTATATTTGGTGCATATTTGAAGGATTTCGTTTATCCTATGGCTGATAAATACGACCGCAATATTTTCTTGCCGGACAAGATTGCGTACTATCGCAAACAAGTCCTCCGTTTCTGCCGTACTCAAAGGAGCAGTTGGTTCGTCCAACAACAAAAACTTACAGGAACTTTGAATTGCGCGAGCTATTAAAACCATCTGCTTTTGCGCCAAACTGAGCGTTTGCACTTGTTTTTTTACGTCAATATCTATTTTCAAACGATTCAGCATATCTTTAGCGGATTTATTAATCGTACTCCAATTAATGAACTGCTTATGATTCATATTCATAACCATGTCGTTTAACATGATATTTTCCGCGACGGATAAAGAATTTATCAAAGCAGTATCGACTTCCTGATACACTATTTGTATGCCGAATTTCTTCGCAGCGGCGGTAGAACGTATTTCTATTTTTTTATTGTTGAGAAAAATATCTCCCGTGTATGTAGGTTTTGCACCGGCAAGCACTTTCATAAGCGATGATTTTCCTGCACCGTTTGCACCGACGAGCGCGTGTATCTCTCCTGTCAGAATTGAAAAATTCACGTGAGAGAGTGCCGTTACATCGGGAAATATTAAAGATATATCTTTCGCTTCCAAAATCGTATCGTTCATGAAAGATTCCTCTATCAAGTCGGCGATCGGTGCTGTCCTTTTTACGGTTTTCCGAATCCGAAGGACAGCACACGATTTCTTTTTCTAGGCATCTTTAAAAATTCGGTTTTAACGATGCCCCTAATTTATCCGATAAATCGGTAAACGACCGATTTAATACCCGATGGCTTTTACGAGCCAATCGCTGGTCGATAGATTTTTGACGGCGCCATATGACTTGGGGGCTACATCATATAAATTTTCCAATGTAGTATTCGGCGTCAAATCCGATTGCTTGATAACGGAACATGGCATTTCCCACCATGCAGTTTGCTTTCCCGTTACCGGATCTACGATTTTGTCGTAATCATTATTCATTTCAAGCGCCAACAATCGAATTCCCTGTTCTCCGTTTGCTTTGAAGTCAGTACATGCGCAGGCTTTCCAAACGGATTTTTTTGCCTGCATATATTGAATATCCGTATTGGAAATATCGACGGACACCATCGGTATGTTCATTCCCGATTCCATGATCGCTTTGTATACGCCCCTTCCGTAGGCATCGTAGGTTACCCAAACTGCATCGATATCACCCGCTTTATATTTTGCCAACGTCGAAGCGGTTACACTGGTCATCGACGATTCGGCATTATTTAAATCGGTCGGGCCGATGGTTTCTATCGTTTTAATCTTTCCGGTTTTTTCGAATGCGGCATAACCGACTTCACGCCTGTCAAACGGACTTATATAATTAGGACCAACCCAAACTTTTAACACTTTCACGGGCTCGCCTTTTGCAACTTTATCCGGATACAGATCGGCGCATATAAAATCAAGTAGCGATGTCGCAAATCCCGCATCATCTTGGAAAAACTGCGTCACACCCGGTATGGTCTTTACATTTCCGCTCGTATCGCGAAACTGCGTATCGAATGTTACGATTTTCAATTTCGGATACTGCTGTAACACTTTGGTCAAGAACGTGTAAGAATAATTCTGTCCGCCGTGCGATACGAATAATCCGTCATAGCCCTTTGCTGCGCACACGTTGATATAATCCTGCCACGTCGAATCATTGCCGTTTGAAAAATACACGTCGCAGGTCATTCCGAGCGCTTTCGCCGTTTTGACACATTGATTGGCACAGAGCTGAAAAATATCGCTGGATGCAAGATTTAAAATATAGGCAACCTTTTTTCCTGCAACGGGAGAGGTTTTTTCTCCTGCCGCAGAAGCACTTTCCCCTTGCCCCATGGCAAAAATCATCGCATGGAACAAAACAACCGACATACAAACCGTTATAAACTTTTTCATCACAAACCTCCTTATTTGTTTGATGAATAATTTCATACCGTTATTATTCTGCACCGAGCGGCACTCCTTTTTTAAGTATAATGCAGCCGTATTTAACACACGAACTCGACATAACCACCGCATAAGCATTTTTTGAGCGTTCATAAAATTCTTCACGGGAAATTTTGGTAACGTCGGGCGCTTCCGTACGGAAACTTTTGATTATCGCCATAAAGTTTTTTTCGATTTCAGGATCGGCAGTATCTCCTTCGACCGGAGCCATCATTACCACAGAATCTTTTACAAAGGTATCAAGCGTAATAAGGGGTAATATTCCCTCCAGCAGTTGCGGAATCGTTATGCCGTCGGCTCTTATACATCTTTTACCCATTGTATGTCCGGGATAGTATGCATCCGCTAAAACCAATTCATCTCCGTGCCCCATTTGTGCCAGCGTTTTTAATAATTCCGGTCCGATGCAAGGTTTTATTCCAATCAACATGCAAAACTCCTTTCAGTGTAATTTAAAAACGGTCGCAATCTCTTTGCACTGAGCTTCCGTCATTATGTGGCTGTTGTCGATAAAGCGTCTAAAGATTGTCATTTGCGCCAATCGTTCCATCAAGTCTATGCCGTCAAACGCATGCAACAAATCTTTGGCGGCACATAATGCCCCGTGATTTTCCAAAAGGACGGCAGTGTTATGTACAACCGCATCCGATACCGCATCCGCCAATTTTTTTGACCCCATGATAAAATAGGGAATATTTATTATTTCACCTAAAATAAAATACGTTTCCGCAATGAGGCGGGAGTCAAGCGCGCATGGTTGCGCTGTAGAAAATGCACTCGCAAAAATAGGATGTGCATGAACGACAGCATGTAAATCAGGTCGTTTGAGTAAAATTTGCCGGTGCATTTCGGTTTCAATACTTAATTTTAAATCAGGAGTGAGATTTGTACCGTCGAATTTTACAATCGCGATTAATTCAGCGGTCAGATTCCCTTTATCAAGGGAAGACGGCGTTATGCAAAATTCGTCATCGCTGACGCGCAGGCTTATATTTCCACCGCTGGCGGTTGTTAATTGCCGGTCGTACAAGCGTCTCATAAAAGTTGCAACGGCATCTCTTTCTTTATAATATTTCTTCATATGCCTTCCTACTTAATATAAAATTAATTTTACTAAAAAATGTACGTATATTTTACTTAACGTTTATTAAACTGTAACATAGGAATTTTCATCTGTCAACATTTTTTTTTCATTTTTGTCATTTTTTTTAACTTATTCGGTTCATTTATCCGTTCCTCACATACTGGCGAGTACGCAAAATTGCATAGCAACATGCAATTTTACGTATAATTGACAACTTAACGATTTTAAATTATAATAAATAAATACACTTATGACTGTCAAAGAATTAGCAAAATTAGCTAATGTTTCTACTGCAACGATTTCCCTAGTACTGAACAAAAAAGAAGGGGTAAGCGATAAAAAACGACGCGAAATAGAAAAGCTTATAGCGAAAACCGGTTATACGCTCCGTCAAGCCCCGACAAAAAAAAAGAATAAAAACTTATGTTTTTTGAAAGTGCTCAAATCGGGATATTTTGTTGAACAAAATGCGGGATTCGTTTCGAAAATCATGGACAGCGTACAGACGGAATGTAGTAATTTCGGCTATAATTTAAATATCGTCGTCGCAAAAAATGATTTTTCAAAGGCTCTTATGGAAATAAACGGCGGAAATTATGACGGCGTTTTCGTTATAGGAACCGAACTCGGGCAATACGATTTCAAGTACTTGGATATTCTCACGCGACCATACATCGTGATTGATAATTCAATGCCCATGTATCAGTGCAATTCCATCACTATGAATAACGAAGAAATGGTATATACCGTATTAAAACATCTTGCGTTATGCAACGACTCCGATTTCGGATATCTGCATGGTCTGCCTGAAGCTGTTAATTTCATAGAAAGAAAAAATGCCGTTTTTACTTATGCAAAAGAATTTAATTTCGATTTTAATGACGACAAAATGTTTTTGATAGACGCAAACGTCAGCGGGAGTTATGAATCAATGCTCAAAATAATCCGCAGCGGTAAAAGGATCCCTCGTATTTTATTTGCGGATAACGACATCGTCGCGATCGGTGCAATGAAAGCGCTGTTAGAATCCGGGTATAAAATTCCGGATGATATAAAAATAGCGGGTTTTGATGATATATATTTATCTTCCATAGCGTCGGTTCCCTTGACAACGATGCATGTACAACGCGAAATGATCGGAAAAATTGCGACACAAACATTAATAAATCATATTATTAGCAGATTTAAAAGTTATTCGAAAATTAAGATCGGCGGCACAATTAAAATTAGAAAAACAACTTCTGTGAGTTAAACGTTTTTTGCATTTTGAATGTCAAACAGCTTTTATTCGTGCGGAGAGTTAATTCTCACATGCCGCACCGTAACAAAGGGTATTAAAGCCGACTATACCATTTTGCACCATCCAAGAGCTTCTTGACCACAGCAATGTTAAAACCACTATGGTCTACACCCACGTCCTCAATCGCGGAAGTCTAGGCGTTCAAAGTCCTATAGACCGAATGTGATTTTTCTTTGGATTGTTTAGTGAAGATAGGCCTAATCTGGCTGTTGATGATGTGTTCCGGTAAATAATATGGTAGAAAGATTTAATTTCTTATCTTGTAGCAGTTTAGATTGCAGATAAGGTCTTTGTGTGATATTATGAAGAAAGGTCGAAAGGCAGTTAGGTGGACGTACCTTGGGGCAGGCATAAGATCGACAATGAGGAGGAGATAATTTTTACTTTTTTTGCCTAAAGTAAGGTTATATGAGATAATTAAATACGATATTTATGCTCCTTATTTGCTTACAGGATATGTCTCGATTGAAAATCGATGACTAATTAGTTTTGCATTATAAAGTATACATTGATTAATTTATTTGTATGCTTTATAAAATTATACCAGAAGGAAGTAAAATGTACCGGGTTTTTTATATTTGCGTAATAGTATGTTTTGTTTCGTGCACTACTACAATAAAGTCAGATAAAAAAGAACAAACGCTGCATACACAAAAGATTGTACAGACTGTTGCTATTTCTCCTGAAATTAGACAATTTTTGATGTTCAAGCAACATAACGAGAAAACAATTGTTGAATGGTTTTTTACACCCTTAAAAAATGATCCAAATAAAATAATATATTATATTTGCTTTTCGCCTGACTTCTCAATGGAAGAAATTTTAAAAGAAGAAAAACTGATACTCGATACCATAAGCAAATATTCAAAAGTTGAATTTACTGTCAAATTAAAAAAAGCATGGAATGAACAGAGGACTCTTACTATTCCGATTGGTTGGCGTGGCAGCGAACAACAAAAAAAATTTGATAAGAAGATACGTACCTTGTGTTCATATTTTGAAACTACCTACGATGAAGTAATGGATATGGACTATGGCATCATTGATACTGATGATAATACCAGAGTAATTTTTTCACTTTTTTTCCGTGTAAATTATGATACCAATAAAGAAAAAATAAATGAGCTATCAAAGGAATATAATAAGAAATTTGATGAAGTTCTCAAAGGGTTTGAATTAAAATAAATTTGTTTACCGTCTATGATTTATTTGCAAACTATATAGCTTTTTATATCGTGATAAAATTGATGTGGGATTGAAATCCTACTGATGAAAGTCTTACAATTGGAAGTGAGTTTAGACGTTTCCTAATTACGAAGGTAAATTATATAATGTTGTATGACAGGAGTAGGATGCTCCTGCTGTATATCTATCGTAATCGGTATTTAAATAACCTAACACCCGCTTCAACCTGACATTGCCTTTGAGGCAATGCAGGTTAAGCGTTAG
>ERZ772957.1851-NODE-1851-length-12896-cov-11.055370_pt1 | contig 12896 bp, 12 predicted proteins | sample MGYA00580682_ERZ772957 | MGnify/ENA primary metagenome ERZ772957 (study PRJEB29015, sample SAMEA2737921) | human oral metagenome | biome: human oral; feature: human-associated habitat; material: dental | place: China | collected 2025 ...
CAGCTGCTTCTGACTGCGGTCAAAGAGCTGGATGCCGAGTTCCGCCTCAAGCTTCTTGATCGCGACGGTGATGTTCGGCTGTGATACGCGAAGCCTTTCAGCGGCGCGCGTGATGTTTTTCAGTCGGCTTGCCATTTGAAAGTATTCGAGTTGTCTTAGTTCCATGCTTGATCGCCACCCATTCCCTGTCGTCCATAAAAATGAATTATTTTCGTTAAACCTATCATACTTCAAAATCATCTATGATACAATAAGAAAAATTTATTTTTTATGATTAAAAACAGATGTAATTTTTTTGAAAATGTTCCTTTACAGCGACACCAATCTAGTGTACACTGTAAAGGAATCACTGATAAATTCCGTCCCGCATCTTCGTACATCTAGGAGATTTCGTTTATCAGCGGTTCCTAAAGTACAAGCTTGAGGTTCGCGAGGACGGAAGTTCAAAGAAAAATAGTGGCAAAGTCCTTTAGCCGGTCATGAATTTTTTTTGCATTTGTTTCGATATATATTAGGCAGTGGATTGTGTTCTGCACTTTTGCCATGAAGTTTCGACGGTCATGACCTGCACAGGTCGAGCGGGCTTCGTGCGAGAGAAAGGGCAGCCAAGATGCTCTATCCGACGTACTTCGTCGGTCGCAAGCAAGGATGAAGACGCCGCAAAAATCATCTGCATCGTTTGCGGGTGCTGGATGCAAGTGGGCAGACGGCGTTGCAGGAGACGCCCTGCGTCTCTGCCATTAGGGAAGAGGGGGATTTTTTTGGAAAAATCAACGCTAATCGGACTGTTGTCGGGACTCATCGCTATCTTCGGCGGTATGATCCTCAAGGGTGCGCCAATTAGTTCGCTGAACAATCCGGCGGCATTCATGATCATCATCCTCGGCACGTTTGCCTGTCTTTTCACGGCTTTCCGCATGGATGAGATGAAGATGCTGCCGAAGCTGATCAAGATGACTTTCCAGGCGCCGCCTTCGCATCAGAAGGGCGAGCTTCTGCAGCTTTTCATCGAGCTTTCGCAGATTGCGCGCCGCGAAGGCATCCTGGCACTGGAGAGCCGCGTCGAGGACATCTCCGATCCGTTCTTCAAGACAGGCCTTAGCATGGTCATCGACGGCATGGATCCGGACTTCGTCAGCGACGTTCTTGATGCTGAGATTTCCGTCATGCAGGAACGTCACTCCCTGGGTCGTCTGATGCTCATGCAGGCAGGTACCTACGCGCCTACGCTCGGCGTTCTCGGTGCCGTTATCGGTCTGATCGCGGCTCTGAGTAACTTGTCGGACGTCAACGTCGTCGGTCACGCCATCGCGGCCGCGTTCGTCGCTACGATCCTCGGTATCTACACGGCCTACGTCCTCTGGCTTCCGTGGGCGAACAAGCTCAAGATCATGTCGGATTCTGAAATCGGTCAGAAGCGCATGATCGTCGAGGGTATCCTGTCGCTGCAGGCAGGCGATTCGCCGACGGCCATCGAGGCGAAGCTCATGGTCTTCATCCCGCAGTCGGAGCGCGAAGTGTTGAAGAAGGAGGCATAAGGCATGGCGAGAAAGAAGCGGCATGCACCGCATGAAGAAGAAGCGGGCGAGGCTTGGCTGCTGCCCTATTCCGACCTCATGACGCTGCTCCTTGCCACGTTCATCGCCCTCTATGCCATGTCTGCCACGGACTCGTCCAAGATGGCGCAGATGGCGCAGGCGTTCACGGCGGCTTTCAATACGGGCGGTCCTTCGTTCTTCAGTCAGATGGGGCCGAGCGAGAGCCGCCATGCGGAACGCGTGGCGACGGAGGACAAGGGCAACAGCGCCTACATCCAAGAAGCGAAAGCCTTGGAAGAGGTGCAGAAGGAGCTTGACAATTACATCAAACAGAACGGACTGCAAGGTGAGCTGAACACGACGATGACCGATGACGGACTGATGATCCGCATCAAGGAAAAGGCGCTTTTCCCCTCGGGCTCGGCGGAGCTCGTAGGCGAGGCGCAGAAGATCGGCCCTGTCGTCGCAGGCCTTCTCGCGAAGATTCCCGAGCGTGTCGTCATCTCGGGTCATACGGACAATGTGCCGATCGCTACGGCGCGCTACCCGTCGAACTGGGAACTGAGCTCGCAGCGCGCCTTGAATTTCATGAAATTCCTCTTTGCGAGCAATACGTCGCTCAATCCGGCACGTTTCAGCTCCATCGGCTACAGCGAGTATCGTCCGATCGCGGACAACAAGACGGAAGAGGGCAGGTCGCAGAACCGCCGCGTCGAGGTTCTGATCGCTCGGACGTACCAGTTCAATCCCGACAGTTCGTCGACGGAGACATTGACGGCAAAACCTGAGCTGCCTGACGCTTCGCCCAACCTTTCGGGCGGCGGCACGAATCCCGTCATCACGCCGATGCGCCCGACGGCGCCCGGCAATGTGGAGCAGCCGCAGGCACCCGCGCCTGCACGGCAGGAACAGTAGAATAGTGGATGAAAGCTGGCTTTATCTGTTTCCGCATAAAGCCGGCTTTTCTTGTGGGATGTCTGATGCGCCGTGCAGTTTGGCGATGGACGGGGATTGCGAACTGGGGTGATGCAATGGTTTTGGGACTCGGCACGGACATCGTTGAGATCGGGCGCATGGAAAAAGCGATGGGAAAAGAGGCATTCCTTGCGCGCGTTTTCACGCAGGAAGAGCGCTCTTACTGCGATGGACGCGGTGCAGGGCGTGCGGCCTCGTATGCAGCACGCTGGGCCGGCAAGGAGGCTGTCTTGAAGGCGTTTGGCACGGGACTGCGCCGAGGAACGCTGCTGGACGTTGAGATCGTGCCCGATGCGCTCGGCGCGCCCGAGGTTCATCTTTCCGGGTTCTTTGCGGCGCTCGCGGAAGAAAGGTGCGTGCGCCGCATACATCTTTCCTTGAGTCATGCCAGGGAATATGCCGTTGCACAATGTATTCTGGAGGGGGAGAAGCATGAAGATCGCTTTGGCAGATGAGATGAAGAAGATCGACAAGAGAGCCATCGAGGAATACGGCGTGCCGGAGATTCTGCTGATGGAGAATGCGGGACGCGAAGTCGCCGCCGCCTTTGAGGAATACTTGGGCGGCATTTCGGGCAAGCGTATATGCGTGCTCGCGGGAAGCGGCAACAACGGCGGCGACGCCTTCGTCGCTGCACGCCACCTGATGAATCATGGCGCGCAGATCAGCATATTCCTCGTGGGCAGTCCCGCGCATCTGACGAAGAGTGCGGCGCTCAACCGCGACATCATCATCAAGATGGGCGTCGTCGTACACGTCCTCGAAACGGAGCGCGATTGGGATAAACTGCAGGTGACGCTGCGCTTCGTCGACGGTGTTGTCGACGGCATCTTGGGCACGGGATTCAAGGGCGGTCTGCGCGATGCGGCCGCACGCGTCGTGCGCATGGTCAACGGTCACGGCAAGCCGGTCGTCGCCGTCGATATTCCGACGGGCGTCGAGGCGGATACGGGGAATGCTTCTCCCGAGGCGATTCGCGCGGATCTCACCGTGACCTTCGGGCTGCCGAAGTTCGGGCATATGATTGGCGCAGGCGAAACGGCGACGGGAAAACTGCTCGTCGATGATATCGGCATACCGAAGGCCTTGCTCGAAGACGATACGATCCGCCAGACCTACCTTGACGATGTGACGGTGGCGCCGGTTCTGCTGCCGCGCCCGCTCGATGCGCACAAGGGATCCTGCGGACGCATCCTCGTCATCGCGGGTTCACGCGGCATGACAGGCGCGGCGGCGCTCGCCGCTTCTGCCGTTCTCAGAAGCGGCGCGGGCGTTGCCGTGCTGGCTCTGCCGCGGAGTCTGCAGGAGATGATGGCGGGAAAATTGACCGAGGTCATGACGAAGCCTCTTCCCGAGACGGACGAGGGCGCGATCGACATCGCGGCGCTCGGCGAGGCGCTGGCACTGGCGGAAGGTTTCGATGCCGTGCTCATCGGGCCGGGGCTGGGCAGGGCACAGGAGACGCAGAAGTTCGTGCAGGATTTCTGTGCCGCCGTCAAGAAACCTTTGATTCTCGATGCCGATGCCATTTATGCGTTTTGCGGCAAGACGGACGCGTTCAAGGGCTTCGCCTTTGTGCCGATCTTGACGCCGCATCTCGGCGAGATGGCGCATCTCTTGGAGCTCTCTGTCGACGAACTGCGTGCGTCGCTCCTCGACATGACGCGCGAGGCGGCGCGTGAGTATCATGCCGTCTTCGTCGTCAAGAGCGAATGCACGATCATCGTCTATCCGGACGGGCAGGCGTTCCTTACATCGAAGGGTAATTCCGGCATGGCGACGGCAGGTGCAGGCGATGTGCTCGCGGGCGCTGTCGCGGGGCTTATGAAGCAGACAGCGGCGGGACTTGCGCCGCTCGCAGGCGTCTACATCCACGGTCTTGCCGGCGATCTGGCGGCGAAGGAGAAGGGATACGGGCTCATCGCTTCGGATATTCTGGAAAATCTGCCGCGTGCGCTCTGCACGCTGCTTTGAAATAGGTCTTTCGGGCAAATTCGTTTTTGCGAAAGGATTTCCCTGCACACGGGAAGAAGTAGGTTTTATGTTCAACTATGATGGGATGCTTTCCTAGGGGTTTTGTTTATGCCGTTCCATATTCCGATTCAATTTCAGGGAATCCTGTCGACGATTACCTTGCTGGACGTTCTTGACATCCTGATCGTGGCATTGATTCTCTACAAACTCTATATGATGCTGCAGGATACGCGCGCCATCACCTTGGTGAAGGGGCTGCTTGTGCTCCTAGGGCTCACGCTCGTCTGCAACTGGCTGTCTCTGCACGTCATTTACTGGCTCTTGCAGCAGACGCTGACCTTGCTCTTTGTCGCACTTCCCATCGTATTCCAGCCGGAACTTCGCCGCACGCTTGAGCATCTGGGGCAGGGACGCTTCTTCGGCAAATCGCTTTTCCTCGATGACAGTGAGGCGCGCTCACTCGTCAATGAGCTGGATAAGGCGGTGATGCTCCTGTCTTCGCGCAAGATCGGCGCCTTGCTCGTCTTTGAACGCGAGATGGGACTCAATGACATCAGCGCCACAGGCGTCCAGATTGACGGCCTCATCACGGCGGACTTTCTCATGAACGTCTTCATTCCGAACACGCCCTTGCACGACGGAGCCGCCGTCATACGCGGCAAGCGCCTGATCGCGGCGGGCTGTCTGCTGCCTTTGACAGAAAATCGCACGCTGAGCACGGAGCTTGGCACTCGCCATCGTGCCGCCATCGGCCTTTCTGAGCAGTGCGACGCCCTCATCGTCGTCGTCAGCGAGGAAACGGGCACGGTCTCCGTCGCGGAAAACGGCAGGATCGTGCGCCGTCTTAGCTCAGAGCATCTGAAATCTTATTTGCGTCCCATCTTCACGCCCAAGACAACAGGCATCAAGGACATGGTTCTGAATTGGAGGAAGGGGAAATGATGACACGATTGCGCGCTCTCTTCCAGCGCAACCTTCCGGCAAAGATCATCGCCCTTGTTGTTGCTGTCGTGCTCTGGCTCTTCGTCATGAATGAGCAGAACCCGCAGATAGAGGGAAGTTTCACCGTTGCGGTCGACCTCCGAAATGTACCCGAAGGATACAAGGTCACGCAGACGGAAAAAAGCGTGAAGCTCAAGGTGCGCGGAGCGCGCTCTTTCTTTGTTTCATCAGAACGGGAAGGGTTCAAGGCGTATGCCGATCTTGAAGGGCTTGGCTCAGGCGAGCACGAGGTCAAGGTCAAGGCCGTTCTGCCGCAGGGCTTCGAACTCGTCGACGCGCAGCCTGAGACCGTTTCGGTCACCTTGGACAAGATCGTGCGGCGATCGGTTCGCATCGATCTCATCGTCACGGGTTCGGCGTCTGTAGGCTACACCGTGGGCAAGATTTCGCAGTCGGCGAATACCACGGTCATCGAGGGCCCCGAGTCGCGCGTGGCGGAGGTCGACCGCGTCATCGGCTACGTCGGCCTTTCGGGAAATCGTGACGACTTCACCTTGCAGGTGCCGTTGACGCCGATCAACAGCGACGGCAAGGCGGTCGACGATGTCGAGCTTCTCGCGCGTACGGTTGAGGTTTCCGTACAGCTTGCGCGCGGGCTGACGCGCAAGATCGTCAGCATCCATCCGGTTCTCGACGATGTTCTGCCCGAGGGCTTCACTCTGGGCGAGGTGCAGGTCGAGCCGACGAAGATCGAAATCGCCGGCGATGCCGCTCTCATCAGCAAGGTGGCGAGCATCGACACGGAGAAGATCGTCCTCTCGGACATGAAGGAGAGCGGCAAGAAGACTGTACATCTTGCGATACCCAATGGCGTTGCGATTTCCAATCGAGAGGTCACGGTCACGGTCGAGCTGAAACCGAAGGCGCAGGCAAAGGGAGCGGACGCGCCATGATCCGAATCAGCAGCTATGCCGTTCCCTTGAGCGACGAACGCCCGCTTGCAGCTCTTGCCGCTGAGCGTTTGGGTATTGCTCCGGACGATATTCTTGCGGTGCGCATCGTGCGCAGAGCGCTCGATGCGCGACGCTACCGTGGAGCACCGCTCGCCTTCCTCTATACGCTCGATGTGCGCATCGAGGGCAGTGAGAAAAAGCTTTTGGCGCGCTTGCGGCGCGACCGCCATGTTGCACTTGCCGAAAAAGAAGAGAAGCTCGATCTTGCACGCTTTTCCCCGCTCGCGCCGGGCGAGGCGCGTCCTGTCGTCGTGGGCTTTGGCCCTGCCGGCATGTTCGCCGCGCTGACGCTCGCACGAGCGGGTCTTTCCCCGCTCGTCCTAGAGCGCGGCTATGATGTCGAGGCGCGTCATGCGGCGATCGAGCGCTTCTGGCAGACGGGAACGCTCGATGTGCGCTCCAACGTCCAATTCGGTGAGGGCGGCGCGGGGACGTTTTCCGACGGCAAGCTGACGACGCGCATCGGCGATTCCCTCGTGAGCGAGGTGCTCGACGCTTTCGTGGCGGCCGGCGCACCTGAGGAAATCAAGTATCTGCACAAGCCGCATGTCGGCACCGACCTCCTGCGTGGCATCGTCAAGAACATCCGTGAGGAGATTCGCCGCCTGGGCGGTGAGATTCGCTTCTTGGCGCAAGTGACAGACATCGAGCTGAAAGACGGCGCGCTCATCGCGCTCATCGTCAACGGCGAGGAGCGCGTGAAGGTCGGAGCAGCTTTCTTCGCCATTGGACACTCGGCGCGCGACACATACGAGATGCTTCTTTCGCGCGGCTTTTTTCTGGAGGCGAAGGCGTTTGCCGTGGGCGTGCGCATTGAGCATCCACAAGAATTCATCGATCGCGCGCAGTACGCAGAGGATGCCGGGAATGTGCGCCTGCCTGTCGCCGACTACAGCCTAACGTATCAGGACAAGTTACGCGGCAGGGGCGCGTACTCCTTCTGCATGTGCCCGGGCGGGCAGGTCGTTGCGGCAGCGTCCGAGCTTTCCCGCGTCGCGACGAACGGCATGAGCTGCTATAAGCGCGATTCGGGCGTGGCGAACGCCGCGCTTCTCGTGCAGGTCGGCCCGAAGGATTTCGGCGGCGGGGTGCTCGCAGGCATGGAGTTTCAAAGGCAGTGCGAGAGCCTCGCCTTCAAGCTGGCGGGTGCAGACTACCGTGCGCCCGTGCAGTCCGTCGGTGACTTTCTTGCACATCAAAAGGGCGCAGCGGACTTCCTTGTGCAGCCGACGTATTTGCCCGGCGTGCGCCCCGGCGACTTGCACGAGTGCCTGCCGCGCTTCGTCACGGATACGCTCGAAGACGCGCTTCGCGCCTTCGGCCGGCGTATGAAGGGATTTTCTGCGCCCGATGTGCCGCTGACGGGCGTCGAGACGCGCTCTTCCGCGCCGTGCCGCATCGTGCGCGAGAAGGAAAGCTTTTTGGCGCATGGCCTTTCGGGGCTTTACCCCATCGGCGAGGGTGCGGGCTACGCGGGCGGCATCATGAGCGCCGCCGTCGATGGCATGAAGGCGGCGCTCGCATTCATGGAGCAAAGGGAGTCTATGGAATAAAATCGCCAGGGGCGATGAAGAATAGGAGAGAATTTCATGGCAAGACTTTTTGGTACGGACGGTGTTCGCGGAGAAGCAAACGTGGCGCTCTGCCCAGAGTTGGCATATCGTCTCGGCTGGGCGGCAGCCCTGTACTTCGGCGAGAAGGTGCAGCAAAATCCCTTGATCATCATCGGGCGCGACACGCGCATCTCGGGCAACCTCTTCGAGTCTGCCCTGGCGACTGGGATCTGCTCTGCCGGCGGGCGCGTCGAGATCGTCGGCGTCTGCCCGACGCCCGCCATCGCCTATCTGGCGAGGACGCACAAGGCGGCTGCGGGCATTGTCATTTCGGCATCGCACAATCCTTTTTATGACAACGGCATCAAGTTCTTCGGCGGTGACGGTTACAAGCTGCCGGATGCTGTAGAGGATGAAATCGAAAAGCTCGTGCGCCGCATAGAAGCCGGAGAAAACCTGCCGCGTGCGACACGTGAGAACATCGGCAGAATCAAGCGACGTAAGGAATATGTGCGCGAATACATGGATTTCGTGCAGGGGACGGCGGGCATTTCGCTCGATGGTTTGAAGGTCGTGCTTGACTGTGCAAATGGCGCTGCGTACGATTGTATGCCGCGCGTCTTGCGCCGCTTAGGCGCGGATGTGCATGTGATTCATGCGGAGCCGGATGGTGTCAATATCAATGAGGGATGCGGTTCGACGCATCTTGAAGAATTGCAAAAGACGGTGCTCGCAGATGGCGCTGACATCGGCGTTGCGCACGACGGCGACGCGGATCGCTGCCTGTGCGTGGACGAAAAGGGCGAGGTCATCGACGGCGATCATATCCTCGTCATGTGCGCGCAGGACATGATGGAGAAGGGAACGCTCGCCGGCAATACCGTCGTGACGACGGTCATGGCGAACATCGGCTTCCACAAGGCAATCGAGGCAGCGGGCGGCCGTGCGGAAATCACGCAGGTCGGCGACCGCTATGTGCTCGAAAACATGCGCGAGCATGGCTATCGGCTCGGCGGTGAGCAGTCGGGTCACATCATCTTCAGTGATTTCAGCACGACGGGCGACGGTCTCATCACCGCCCTGCAGGTGCTCGTGGCTCTGAAACGCACGCACCGCAAGGCATCGGAGCTTTCTGCTCTGATGAAGAGCTATCCGCAGCTTCTCGTAAATGTCGTCGTCGCGACGAAGGACGGCTGGCAGGCGAACGAGGCGATCGCCGCCGCCATCCGTGCGGGCGAAGAAGAGCTCGGCAGCGACGGCCGCATCCTCGTGCGCCCCTCGGGCACGGAGCCTTTGATCCGCGTGATGGCGGAAGGACCCGAGCAGGGGCAGCTTGAGGAAATTTGCCGACGCATTGCCGACGTTGTGAAGAAGGAGCAGGGCTGAGGCCTGCTTCTGCCGTTGGGTGAAGTAAAAGGAATAACTGAAAGTTATTCTTTTTATGCCCATAAAGAATTTTAATTTTTTTGAAAATTCATCTATAATAGAGAGGAGGAAAAGATACACTTCCTTGCAAGACGCAGCCTTTTCATCTATAAAAATGAGGTGAGTGTATGTCACAGCCAGTAACAACGAATCCCTTGGTCATCATGTTGATCAACATGACCGTCGTGTTCATCGTCTTGATCTCGCTGAGCTTCCTGATCCGGCTGATTCATGCCGTTGACCCGACGAGGAAGAAGGAGGCGGCGCCTGCTGCAGTTCCGGCACCGACGCCTGCGTCGGCACCGGTGGCTGAGTCTGCGCCCGAGCCCGAAGGTCTTTCAGCGGAGGTCGTCGCAGCCATCACGGCGGCCGTGACACTCTGCGGCTTTTCGGCTGGGGCGATCCGCACGATCCGCCCGCTGGCGCGCGACGGCTGGAAAAATTCCGGACGTACCCTGCGATAGGACATCGTCTGCAAAGGAGGCAGAACTATGGAATTCCTCAATGCTTTTATCGTATCGCTGCAGGCAGTTTGGGCGGGCTCGGGATTCTCTCACTTTACGATGGGCAATGCCATCATGATCCTCGTCGGCCTCGTGCTGCTCTACCTGGCATTTGCCAAGGAGTTCGAACCTTTGCTCCTCGGCCCCATCGCCTTCGGCTGCATCCTGGCGAATTTCCCCGAGACGGGCTTCTTCGGCGAAGAGATGAATGTCATGAAGGCGATCAACTTCGGCATCACCTACGAGATCTTCCCGCCGCTGATCTTCCTGGGCATCGGCGCCATGACGGATTTCGGTCCTCTGATCGCCAATCCCAATACGCTCCTTCTCGGCGCGGCGGCACAGATCGGCGTCTTCGTCGCTCTCGGCCTTGCCATGGTCTTCGGTTTCTCTGTAGAGGAGGCCGCCGCCATCGGCATCATCGGCGGCGCCGACGGACCGACTTCCATCTATCTGGCGTCGAAACTTGCACCAAATCTCCTCGGTGCCATCGCTGTCGCGGCGTACTCCTACATGTCGCTCGTGCCGCTCATCCAGCCGCCCATCATGAAGCTCTTCACGACGAAGACGGAGCGAGAAGTCGTCATGGAGCAGCTGCGCGAGGTCTCGAAGTTTGAGAAGGTCATCTTCCCGCTCGTCGCGACGATCTTCATCAGCCTTCTCCTGCCGTCCATCGCCTCGCTCCTCGGCATGCTCATGCTCGGCAACCTCTTCCGTGAATCGGGTGTCACCGACCGCCTTTCGGATACGGCGCAGAATTCCCTTTGCAACATCGTCACGATCTTCCTCGCCACGGGTACGGGCATGACGATGTCGGCGGAGCACTTCCTCACGCGCGACACGCTGCTCATCATCATGCTCGGTCTCATCGCCTTCATCGGCGGTACGGCGGGCGGCGTCCTCTTCGGCAAGCTCATGTACATCGCTTCGGGTCATAAGGTCAACCCGCTCATCGGCTCCGCCGGCGTTTCCGCCGTGCCGATGGCAGCGCGCGTCAGTCAGGTCGTCGGTGCAAAGGCGAAGCCCGGCAACTTCCTCCTCATGCACGCCATGGGACCGAACGTCGCCGGCGTCATCGGCACCGCCGTCGCCGCAGGCACAATGCTCGCAATGCTCGGGCGATAGACAATATCGTTATCTTGAATCGGCAGGAATTGTTATGCTCCTGCCGATTTTCTATATCGAGAGAGACTATCTGGCTGAATATTTTCGTGAGCGTGAAATGGAGGAGGTTTTCGATATGGTGAGTTTCAAATGGGATCCGGAACTGGCGAAGCGTGTCCAACTGCAGGAGGCACAGGAAATTGGCATGGAAAAAGGCATGGAAAAAGGCATGGAAAAAGGTGTGACGGAGGTTGTGCTCAACATGCTGAAAAAGAAATGGCCGCTACAGGATATTTCAGAAGTGTCCCAATGGCCGCTGGCAAAGATTGAAAATTTGGGGAAGATGCACCAGCTTTTGTGAAGCTGGTGCATCTACTGTATACTGTACTCTATACTGTACCCAAGGATGTGGACACGCAGAAAGAAGGGATGGGGTAAAAAACAGGCAAGACAGGGTTCAGATGAAAACGCTTTCAGAGACGATGAATCCTTTTTCATGGACAGATTCCGCTGCAAGAAATTGCCATTGCATTTGACGGAAAAGCCCATATCCGTGGACAGCTCCAAGAAGGCGGAATCCCTCGAACGTGGACAAAGCAAAAAGGTCTGGAATCCTTGCAACAGGACATTGGTTCAAGGGAGCGAATCCTTCAGAATGGACAAAGCTACTATAGTTCATGCAAGCTGAAGCCCACCCCACCGCAATCTGCTCTGGCGCGTCAATGGAAGTATCCAAAGGAGCCGCCTATGAGAGAATACAGCGCCAAAGAAATGAAAATGCTGCGAGCGAACCCCTACACTCTCCGAGTGACCAAGCACAAACTGTACTTCACCATCCGCTTCAAAGAAGCCTTTCAAACGAGTTATGAAGCGGGGAACAGCCCGAGGAAAGTGCTCGAAGACCTTGGCTACGATCCAAAGATGTTCGGGCAGAAGCAGATCGACAGCATTGTTCAACGAATCAAGAAAGAAGCTGCCTCACCGCAGGGTTTTACGGAAGGGCAAAACAGAGAACGCCGAGCATCGAAGCCCATAGAAGAAAACGACATGTCCGTCGAACGAATGTGCCACGAACTGAAATACCTGAGACAGGAGGTAGAATTTCTAAAAAAAATCGTCAAACACGCCAATACGAAAGAAAAACGCCCATCATGACGACCTGTGAAAAATTCGCCGTCATCGAAGAAACCTTGCGGGGCGAAGACAATCTCCTGCAAGTCGGCATGCTCTGTGAGATTGCCGGTGTATCCCGCTCGGGCTACTATCGCTGGAAACAAGCCGCCGCAACTCGTGCGGCGAGAGAACGTCAAGATGAAGAAGACTTCCAACACATCCTGAGAGCCTATGGGCAAAGAGGCTACGCCAAAGGAGCCCGGAGCATCTACATGTGCATGCTGCACTGGAATCCGCCGATCATCATGAACCTCAAGAAAATTCGGCGACTGATGAACAAATACGGACTGTTGTGCCCAATCCGAAAAGCGAATCCATATCGGCGTATGGCCAAAGCCATACAAACGAACCGCGTGGCGGACAACCTCTTAAACCGGGAATTTACCCTGCACGGGCGGCGCAAAGTCCTGTTGACGGACATTACCTACATTCCCTATCCGGAAGGAACATGCTACCTCTCCACGATATTGGATGCCTATACGCGTCAGATTCTCGCGTATGTAGTGAGTGATTCCCTGGAACTGGACTTCGTCTTAGAAACCGTGCAACAAATGGTTCAAGCACACGGCATAGACCTGCAGACGGAGACGTTGATTCACAGCGACCAAGGTTGTCACTACACGAGCATTCGTTTCAGCGAACTTGTAAAGAACAAGAAACTGAGGCAGTCGATGTCGCGTAAGGCGAACTGTTGGG
>ERZ772957.1852-NODE-1852-length-12889-cov-6.040985_pt1 | contig 12889 bp, 13 predicted proteins | sample MGYA00580682_ERZ772957 | MGnify/ENA primary metagenome ERZ772957 (study PRJEB29015, sample SAMEA2737921) | human oral metagenome | biome: human oral; feature: human-associated habitat; material: dental | place: China | collected 2025 ...
CTCGGCGCGGACGGCGTGCTCATCACGCGCGGGGACAAGGGCATGACGCTCTTCCGCGCGGACGGTACGGCGACGAATATCCCCGTGAGCGACCACAGCGAGATCTTCGATGTGTCGGGTGCGGGCGATACTTGTGTCGCCGTTGTGATTCTCGCGCTCGCGGCGGGCATCGATCCGCTGACGGCGGCATGCCTCAGCAATATCGCTTCGGGGATTGCCGTGCGCAAGCGCGGGACGGCGACCGTCTCATACGAGGAACTGCGTGCCGCACTGACGGCGGGGAAGGAGGCGGAGCGATGCTGATTCCAAGCGAGCGGATTGAGGAGTACGCGGCGATACTGCGCGCGGCGGGGCTGCGCGTCGTCTTTACGAACGGCTGCTTTGACATCCTGCACGTGGGGCACGTCCGCTATCTCGCAGCAGCGCGCGCCCTCGGCGATGTGCTCATCCTCGGGCTGAACAGCGACGCATCCGTGCGCCGGCTGAAGGGAGAGACGCGCCCCGTGAACAGTGAGGCGGATCGTGCGGAGGTCGTGGGCGCATTGAAATCGGTGGACGCGGTCGTCATCTTTGGCGAGGATACGGCGGAGGAGCTGATCGCAAAGGTGCGCCCTGCGGTGTATGCGAAGGGCGGCGACTACACGCGCGAGACGCTGCCCGAGGCGCGCATTGTCGAGCGTTACGGTGGCGAGGTCGCCTTTATCCCGCTTGTGGCGGGCAAATCTACGACGAGCATTATCGAGCGGGCGGGGCGGAAGTAGGGGGCGCGTTCGCGTGGGATAAGCACCAGAACCAACCTTTGACGATGAAAGGAGGGCAGGACATGAAGAACATCTTGGTTGTCAAACTGAGCGCAATCGGCGATGTGATTCATGCCCTGCCCGTTTCGTATGCCATCAAAGAACGCTTCCCCGAGGCACACCTGACGTGGGTCGTCGAAAAGCCCGCCTATCCGATCCTCGAGGACAATCCCTACATCGACGAGATCATCCTCTTTGAAAAGGCAAAGTTCCGCAGCGTCAGCGGCTTCCTGCACGAGATCGGTCCATTTCGCCGCCGCCTGCGCGCGCGGCGCTATAACGCCTCGCTCGATCTGCAGGGGCTGTTCAAATCGGCGGCAATCGTGTGGAATGCGGGCGCACGGCAGCGCGTCGGCACGGCGAATATGCGCGAGGGCGCGCATCTCGTGAGCCGCCCCGTACGCGGCGCACACGCAGAGGGGCACATCGTTGAGCGCTATCTCGATGTTGCGCGTGCGCTCGGCTGCATGGTCGATGAGGTGCGCTTTCCCGTTGCCGTTTCCGAGCGCGACCGAGCGGCAGCAGAGACCCTGCTTGCGCGCGAGAGCGTGCAGGATGGGCGCGCGTTTGTCGCCTTTGCCATCGGTGCGAACTGGCCGAACAAGCGCTGGCCCGTGGAGCATTTCGCCACGCTTGCGGACAGGCTCTACCGCGCGCATTACGTCCCTGTCCTCGTTGGCGGCGGACGCCTCGATGAGACGCTTGCGCAGGACATCATGGCGGCGAGCGAGATCCCGCCAGTGAACTTCGTTGGGCGCACGAATCTCAAGCAGCTCGCACACATCTTCACGCGCGCCGCGCTCGTTCTCGGCGGCGACACGGGTCCCGTCCACCTCGCAGCGGGACTCGGCACGCCGACCGTCATGCTCATGGGGCCGACGGACGCGAACCGCAACGGCCCATACGGACAGCAGGAGAACGCCATCGAGGTCGACCGCCCCTGCCGCGCGTGCTGGAAACGCGCCTGTCCGAAGGGGCTGGACTGCCTTGCGGCGATTACGCCGGAGATGGTCGTGGAAAGAATGAGGCCGCTGCTTTCGCGGTAGTGTGCGGGGAAGTATTCGCCTGTGGGAGGCTGTAAGTTTGTACCGAAACATTCTCGTCATCAACCTCATGCACCTCGGCGATCTGATGCTTGTGACGCCCGTGTTGCACACGCTGCGGCAGAGCTATCCCGATGCGCGCATTACCCTGCTCGCGGATGCGAAACTCGCGGACATCGTGCGGGAGAATCGGAACATCGACGAATGCCTCCTGATCGACAAGAAGGGGAAGGACAGCAGCCTTCTCGGCATTCTGCGGTTTGCATGGCGTCTGCGGGAAAAAAAATACGATCTCGTTGTCAACCTGCACCGCAACGAGCGCGCCTCGGCACTCGCGGCACTCAGCGGCGGCAAGCACATCATTGGTTATGCCAAGCCCGGCTTTGCGCTCCTCTTTGACCATGTCAGTCCCGATCAGCATATGATGATGCACGAGATCCACTCGCACTATGCGGCACTGCGCGCGGCGGGCGTGATCGACGAGACTGCGGATGCAGGGCTCGAGATGTGGCTCACCCCTGCGGCAGAGGAGGAAGCGACTCGGCTCTGGGCGGCACATTTTGCACCGGAGGATAGGGTGATCGCACTCAACATCGGCGCGAGCTGGCTGACGAAGCGGTGGGTGGACGAATACTTTGCGGAGGTGGCGGATACCTACCTCGCGCGCGGCTATCACATTGCCGTCATGGGCGGCCCGATGGATGTGGAGATTGTCGAGAACTGCCGCGCACAGATGCGGGAGCGGGACAACGAGCGGCTGCACATCTTTACGGGGCAGGTCAGCCTCGGCGTTCTCGCGGGACTCCTGCGCCGTTGCATTCTCTTTATAACGACGGACTCGGGTCCCATGCACGTCGGCGTTGCGATGCATGTACCCGTCCTCTGTATGTTTGGCGCGTCACCCATCCCCGGTTTCTACCCGTACGATGCGCGCAGCATCTCCGTGCGCGCGCCCGTGCCGTGCCACCCCTGCCGCATTCACGAATGCCCGCTCACTGGCGAGGAGCATATGAAGTGCATGAAGGGGATGCCGCCCGCCCTGATTTTGCAGTACGCCGATCAGATTCTCGCGGAGTGCGGGGAGCAGCCCGCCTATGCGCTTGCGGCGCCGACGGCGTTCGAGACGCGGGTCGTGGAGCAGGTGAACGGCACGTTTGTCCTTGCACCGGAGGGGGCGGCGGCACGCGTCGTCCGCCCCGTGATGCCCGCAGGGCTGAAAGCACACGGTTTCGATTGATATTTTCAAAGATAGGAGCGTTCTCATGGATATGGCAAAGATCCGCGAAACGGTTGCGGAGAAGAGTGTACGCAGCAACATTCTCGTTGTCGGCGATGTCATGCTCGATAAGTATTACTCGGGCGAGGTCACGCGCATTTCGCCCGAGGCGCCCGTGCCGATCACGCACGTGACGGGGACGCGCGAGACCCTCGGCGGCGCGGCGAACGTCGCGCACAACCTCGCGCTGCTCGGGACGAATGTGAGCATTGCGGGCTATGTCGGCGATGACGCGCACTGCAAGAGCCTCCTTGAGAAATTCGCCGCACGCGGGATTGACTACGCGGGGCTGGTCCATACGGATCGCCCGACCACGACGAAGATTCGCATCATCGGCGGGCATCAGCAGATGCTCCGCCTCGACTTCGAGGATGCCAGCCCGATTGACGGCGCGTATGCGGAGCAGTATCTCGACTACATTGACAAGAAACTGAACGAGAGCATGGACTGCGTCATCATCTCGGACTACGGCAAGGGGGCATGCACGGAGTTCGCGTGTCAGCACATCATCCGCGCGGCGCACGATCACGGCGTGCCCGTCATCGTCGACCCGAAGGGCGCACAGTGGCTGAAGTACAAGGAGGCAGACTACCTCACGCCGAATATCAAGGAGATCAACGAGATCATGCTCGAGCCAATTTCAAATGACAATTTCGAGGTCGAAAAGGCGGCGCGCTATGCCATCCGCAAATTTGGCATCCGCAACGTCGTCCTCACGCGCTCGTCAAAGGGGCTTTCGCTCATCCACGGTGAGGAGGTCGCGCATATTCCGACGCGCGCACAGGAGGTTTTCGATGTCTCGGGTGCGGGCGATACGGTCATCGCCGTGTTCGGGCTCGCACTCGCGGGCGGTCTGAAGCCTGTGGACGGCGCGTATCTCGCGAATGTTGCGGCGAGCGTTGTCGTCTCGAAACTCGGAACATATGCGGTCAGCAGGGAGGAGCTGCTGCAGGTACTCGATCGCCAGGAGGGGGCAAATTCATGATTATCGTCACGGGCGGTGCCGGCTTTATCGGCAGCAATCTCGTCCACGCGCTGAACGCGCGCGGGCACAAGGACCTCCTCATCGTTGACGATCTTGCGGACGGCGAGAACTATAAGAATCTGCGCGGGCTGCACTTCATCGACTACCAGCAGAAGGACGATTTCCTCCACCTCATCGAGGAGGGCGACTTCGACGGCACGGACATCGACGCGATCTTCCACGAGGGCGCGTGCTCGGATACGATGGAGTACGATGTCAACTACATGATGAAGGTGAACTACTCCTACTCCAAGGCGCTGCTGCACTTTGCGATGGGGGCGCGCATCCCATTCTTCTACGCCTCCTCCGCCTCGACCTATGGCGGCGGGAAGCACGGCTTCACCGAGGGCGGACGCTGCGAGGATGCGCTCAATCCCTATGCGTTCTCAAAGCTCGCGTTCGACCGCTATGTGCGGCAGGTGATTCCCGAGGCACGCAGTCCCATTGTCGGGCTGAAATACTTCAACGTCTACGGGCCGCAGGAGCATCACAAGGGAAAGATGGCGTCCATCTTCTACCAGCTCTACCATCAGATCATGGAGACGGGCGAGGCGCGTCTCTTCCGCGGAACGGACGGACTTGCGGACGGCGAGCAGCGGCGTGACTTTGTCTATGTCGGGGATGTCGTGCGCGTCAACCTCCATTTCTTCGAAAATGGCGGCGAGAGCGGCGTCTACAACTGCGGCACGGGTGTCGCACACAGCTACAACGAGGCGGCGCGTGCCGTCATCGCCGCGCTCGGCAAGGGCAAAATCGTCTACCGCGACTTCCCGGAGGTGCTGCGCGGCAAGTATCAGAACTACACGCAGGCAGATACGACCGCTCTCCTTGCGGCGGGCTACGACGGCGGCTTCACGCCGATGGAGGAGGCAGTCAAGGAATACTGCGACTTCCTGACGGCGGGCGGGTACTTCCCCTATGCCGAATAAGGCAATCTTCTTTGACCGCGACGGCACGCTCAACGTCGACGTGCACTATCTCCACGAGCCTGAGAAATTCATTTGGGTGGAGGGCGCGATCGACGCGATCCGTTGGGCGAATGAACATGGCTATCTCGTCATCGTCGTCACAAACCAGAGCGGCGTTGCGCGCGGCTACTATGACGAGACTGCCGTGCACCGTCTGCACGAGTGGATGAATGCGGAGCTCCGCAAGAACGGCGCACATATTGATGCATTCTACTACTGCCCCCACCATCCCGAGGCGGCTGTCCCCGCCTATGCGGAGAAATGCGACTGTCGCAAGCCCGCGCCCGGCATGATCCTGCGCGCAATTGCGGAGCACGATATCGACCCTGCCGCCTCGTGGATGTTTGGCGATGCGGCGAGTGATGTTGCTGCTGCTGAAAATGCGGGGGTGAAGGGAGTACGGTATACGGGGGGGAGTCTGTGCGAACTTGTAAAAACAACGATTGAAACCTCATAGATAACGGATGGAAATGAAATGAAGCTGAGACTGAAGAATTTTGCAAAGATAAAAGAGGCAGAGATTCATTTTGATGGCCTGACTGTCATTGCCGGGGATAATAATACGGGAAAGAGTACGATTGGCAAGGTTCTGTTCACGCTGTTTCATTCGTTGCGGAATATGCCTCAGCTTGTTCTTGAGGAAAGAAAAGAAGTGATTAGAAGCTTTTTTTCTGTGCTTCTCAGGAGCGATACCGAACGTTTTCTCCTGTATCAAAACCTAAGAATGGGTGGAATATCGGATCTTTGGACTGGACTGGATACCACGGTAAAGCCGGAGCAGTCATGGTATGAAGTATTGCTGCATAATACGGAAGAAGTACTGCATTTTGATTTGTCAGACGACGAAAAGGAAACCCTTAAATTTAAGATTGCAGAAGCATGGACTCCTTCGTATGAGGAGATCGAGAAATCCCTTGTTGGAAATGCTTTTTTCGATATGTTTGCGGGTCAAAGTAACTCTGTTTATGGCGAGGCGGAAGCGCGTATATCGCTTTGTGTCCAAGGAAAAGAGAAGGAGGCTGTATTTCAAGCAAATGAATGTAAAGAGTACAAGAGTGGAATAGAACTTCTTGAAGATGCTATTTACGTAGATGATCCGTTTTTGATTGACCAATGCTTTCATCCCAGAAGACGGGGCTTGGGAATAGAAACGAATCCTCTGAGAAAAAGTTTAATTAGCTATTTGGAAACAGATGATCGTCCAGGCGTCATTGAAGGGCTTGAAATTAAAAGGAAATTATCTGAAATCTTTTCCCTGTTTCAGCAGATTGTGCCCGGCAATATTACCCGTGAGAAACGTCGTTTTGTCTTGGAGCTGGACAATCAAGGCGGGGTACTTAACGTAGAAAATTGGTCTACCGGCATCAAATCGTTTGCCATTCTAAAGCGCTTGTTGGAAAATGGGGCTTTGCATCAAAAAGGCATTCTGATCTTGGACGAACCGGAGATTCATCTGCATCCGGAATGGCAGCTCCGCTATGCCGAAATCCTTGTTCTACTTCAGAAAGAGTTCAATTTAACTGTGCTTCTTACAACCCACAGCCCGTTTTTCTTGGATGCTGTCGAATTATATGCGTGCAAACATGGAATCGGAGAAAAGGCACATTACTATCTTTCTGAGAATGATGGCAGGCAAGTCATGTTCCGTGATGTTTCCAATGAAATTGACAAAATCTATGAGAAGATGTCAAATCCCGTACAGGTGTTAGAAAATCTTCGCGCAGAACTCCGAATGAGGCATTGAATGTTATGACAAAAATGCCTTCATATTTTCGAGATTGTCGTACAACACTGCATAAGACTTCCTATGACAGCGATGAAGACAGGTATATGTGTGACAGCGCTGTGCAGGTGTTCGACTTCGATGGCTTGAAAGATTGGTATGTCAAGTATTATGTGCCGAAACTGAAAAAGACACCCTGCTCCAATGATGCACTGTGGCTGGATGACAACCATATTGTTTTCATCGAGTTTAAGAATGGGAAGATCGGACCAGTCGAAAATAACGAGATTGTTTTCAAACTGTACGACAGTCTGCTTCTGATTCTCGATGACAAATTCGATCTTTCGTATTGTCATCCGGATTTCAAGCAGAATATCTCCTATACACGGGAGCATATGGACTATATACTGGTCTATAATGCAGATAAATATGATGAAGACCACCATACGCCTCAGACGAAAAAAGGTCTGGAGCGACAAGGTATTCGATTTCCAAAACTTGAAGAGGAACCGAAGCGGCAGAACCCGCAAAACTCGAAATCACGAACGGCGATCTATAAGGCATTCAGAGCATTGGGGAAAAGGAGCGTCATCCTTTTCGGTCTGGATCGCTTCAAGGGCTATCTGTTTTGTCAGGTGTATACGATGAATCAGGCAGAGTTTGAACAGTATTTGCTGGAACAAGGCGCTACATAGATATGTAAAGCTGTATGATCGCAGGCACAGCCGCGCGGAATGGAATCGAATAGGAATAGTGGAGATACAGGCATGAGAATCGCCATATTTGAGAACATCATGACGCCGGGCGGGCATGAGGTCGATTTCGACCGCATTTTGGTGGACGAGCTGCAACAGCTGGGGCATGAGGTCATATTCTATGTGCCCGATGGCTTCCGATTCGGCATGGACTATCATGTGCCCGTGCATCGCCTTCCCGGTGAACCTGTCGTCTATACGAATGCGCGCGGCATCCGCAAGCTGTTTCTCTCCGTACAGCGGGAGCGGCGCCGGTTCGGATGGTATCGCGCACTCTATGAGGCTGCGGCGAAGGGGGCGTTCGACGCGCTCATCGTCCCCACATCGACCTATCGGTATTTGCGCGCCCTGCGTCAGAGCGTGCTGCGCCGCTCGCCTGTGCCCGTGCTGTTTATCCAGCACGGCATCAACCCGAGCGAGGCTCCGCGATTCCTCGGCGCTGCGGATGCGCTGGCAGCTTTTCCGAACATCTGCCCCGTCGTGCTCACGTTCGGTGACACGATATTCGGCGAGCGGCGGGCAAATGTCCGTCTCATCGCCCCGCCGACCTTCATTCCGCGCGATATAGATGTGCCGCCGCGTCCGCCTGCCGGTGCGCGGGATACGCTCACAATCGGCTTCTTCGGGCAGTTCCGCAGGGAGAAGCGGCTCGAGGATCTGCTGAAGGTCTATCTCGCGGGGCAGTACACGCGTCCTGTCCGTCTCCTCGTGCAGGGCTCGACGATGCACGCGGAGGATGCGGCGGAGTTCGAGCGCATCATTGCGGCATACGAGGGACGGGGCATCACCTTCCTGCATCGCGGACTGATCGGTGCGGAGTGGCAGCGTGCGATCGCGGCGGTGGATGCGCTCCTCCTGCCGTACTCTGCGCCGCGCTACCGCTACCACTGGGGCGCGATGCTCTTCACGGCGATCGGCTTTCAGAAGCCCGTCCTTACGAGCGATGATATGAATCCCGAGGTGTTTGCAGCGTATCCGATCGGACAGACGTTTCCGAGCGGGGATATGCAGGCGCTCAAGGAGGCGTTAGAGGGCTTCATCAACGCATACGACAGCCGTGCGCCGCAGTGGCACGAGGCTCTTTCGCGGGCAGCAGCCGACTATGCGCCCGCGCGTTTTGCCGGACATATCGTGGAGATCATGGGAAGACGAGACTGACGGCAGGAAAGGACAGCATGATGGCTTTGAATCTATCGGTACTCATTCTCGCAAGAAACGAGGAGAAGAATATAGAAGACTGCATCCGTAGTGCTGCTTTTGCCGGCGAAGTCGTCGTCATTGATGATTTCAGTACAGATCGGACGGCAGAGATTGCGCGCGGTCTTGGTGCGCGTGTCGTCCAGCGTGCCCTTGCGGGCGACTGGGGGGCACAGCAGACCTTTGCCGTCGGACAGGCCGCGTGTGACTGGATCTATTTCCTGGATGCGGACGAGCGTGTATCGCCAAGGCTTGCCGCGCACATCGCTGCCATTGTGAGCGCCGATGACCGGCGGTATGCCTATGTAAATGCGCGCCTGAGCTATTACTTTGAGCAGCCTCTCCGCCATGGCGGCTGGTTTCCCGACTATGTTGTCCGGCTTCTGCCGCGCGAGGGGACGAGCGTCACGGGGCTTGTCCATCCAAAGATCTGCCATTCCTGCCAGGAGGTCAGGCTTCCACGGGAAGAGTACCTCGTTCACTATCCCTATCGTGACTGGACGCACTATCTGGGCAAGCTGAACACCTATACCACGCTTGCGGCACAGAAATCATACAATGCGGGGCGGCGCGCAAATCTGGCAGATATGATCCTGCACCCCGTCTGGGCGAGCTTCCGTATGTATATCCTGCGGGGGGGATTCCTTGACGGGCGGATCGGATTCATCCTCTCTGTATTCCACTATTTCTATACAATGGCGAAGTATGTGAAGCTCTACTACCTTGACAAGGCCAATCGCCATACGGGAGATCTGTCATGATTGCTGAGATCCGTGCTGTCGCGCATCGCGCTTATCGGTTCGACAATCCACGCGAGCGACACCGTGCGCTCGTCTTTATGGTGCGCGGGCTGTTGCATCGGCGGCAGCTGCGTGAGCTTTATGACTTCTTTCAAGAGACAGAGGCGCGGCGTGCCCTCTATCAACGCAACCCATTTCCACTCGAACAGGCGACGCGCGCCTTTTTTTATGCAGGGTCGACGGTGCGCACACGCGTGGCTCTCATCCGCGCACACTATGCCTATCTTGAACAGAAGCTAAAGCCCGCAGACTTTGTCAGTCTAGGATATGACGGCATCCATGAAATCTGGTATTCGTCGGATACGGATCTGAGGTGGAATGCCTATCTGAAGTTCGCTCCGGGACAGCGCAAGGAGGGGCTGCTCTCCGTGATGATGGATGTGGACGGGGAGCATCTCTATCAGATTATGTTCTGGATTGAGCAGCGGGACGGTATGTCGACGCTTGTGATCGGCGCAATGCAGGGGCCGAACACGGAGAATGCACAGGACTTCGTCCGTGAGATGACGAAGCGGGCGCACCGTTTTCGTACGAAAAACCTCATTCTCTATATGGTGCAGGCGGTTGCGCGTGCTCTTGGCGTGCAGCGAATTCATGCCGTGTCGAATGTGGGCTACTATGCGAATAATCACCTGCGCCGCAACCGCAAGCTCAAGACGGATTTCGGCGTGTTCTGGGAGGAGGCGGGTGGCACGCAGACGGCGGATGAGCGTTTTTATGAGATTCCGCTCACTCTGCCGCGCAAAACGATGGAGGAAGTGCCGACGCGCAAGCGTGCGGTCTATCGGCGGCGGTTTGCCTTTCTCGACGAGGTGGACAGCGAGATTGCCCGGCGCATGGGGGAGGTTTTGAAATCGTGAGAGAGTATCACAACATCCTCGTCTATGCGATGGTGAACCTCGGCGATGTCATCCTCACGACGAGTGCGATAGCCCTGCTCAAAAAGATATACCCAGAGGCGCGCATTACGATGCTGTCGCGCCCTATTGTGCGCGAGGTGATCGAGCGAAATCCCGTGATTGACGATGTGATTCTCTTTGACTACAAGGCAAAGCAGAACGCTCTCGGGCGAACATGGGCGATGGTGCAGGAACTGCGTGCGCGGAAATTCGATCTTGCGATTTCGTTTGACCGCAAACTTCGTCCCGCACTCCTCTGCTGGCTTGCGGGGATTCCCATGCGTGTCGGCCCCTCGCGTGTTTTTGACGATAAGCCGAGCCGTGTAACGTGGTTCTATACACATACCGTTCCGATTGCTCATGATCTCGACGATACCCTCCAAGCGGAGACGTATCAGGAGATTATTCGCGGCTTTACGGGGGTTGAGGGGCACGAACGCCCGATTCTGCCGCAGCCTACCGAGGCGCAGCGGGCAAAAGCGGCGGCATTTCTTTCGTCTGCTGCAGGGAAACGAAAGATAGGGCTTTGCGTCAAGGGGACGTTTGGACTGAAGACATGGCCGAAGGAGTATTTCGTGGAGGTTGTCCGTGCACTTTACGAACGCTATGATGCGGCATTCTATGTGACGGGCGCGCCGGGTGATTATGCCTACGCCGCAGAAGTGATTGCGGCGATCGGACTGCCCGTTGAAAACCTCTGCGGGAAGACGAATCTCATGGAACTTACGGCATTCTATGCACAGCTTGATCTGCTCGTCAGTGTGGACACGGGCGGCGGACATATTGCAGCGGCGACGGGCGTTCCGCTTGTCGTCATGTTCGGGTGCACATCGCCGCGCCGCTGGCATCCGATCAGCGACAATGCAAAGGCGTTCACATCGAACGAGCCGTGCTGCCCGTGCAGCTATGGAGAGACTGCCTGTCCGAGCTATCCGCAGCCCAACTGCCTCTACCATGTAAGACCCGAGGAGGTTATTGGGGCGTGTGTCCGATTTTTGGACGGAACTATGTAAAGGATTGCTGCTATGCACGTAGGGTTGATTATCAAGGATTATGCGGTAGGAACGGAGTTCAACCGTGACGGACTCCCGACAAAGAGTGGAGCGGAATTTCATGCGGAGAATCATGCGCGTGAACTCCTGCGGCTGGGGCATCGGGTGACCATTTTCGCCAAGAAGCGATATTTTCGTATGAAGTCTCGTGAGAATATCGATGGCATCGATCTTGTCCGTTTGCATGAACCGTCGCGCGGCGCAGAGCTTGTCCTGCGTCTGATGACCACGCACAGCGATGTCGATGCACTCTATATCATTGGGACGCCTCCGTTCGCTGTGTGGGCGATTCGCTATGCAAAGCGCAGGGGCATTCCTGTGACACTCGCACTGACAATCGAAGAAGAAGTTTTCCGTTCTGAGGAAAATTGGCGCAATCGTATTTTTGCGGAGTGCAGTCATTATATTGCGATTTCGCATGAGATTGCTAAGGGCTACGTTTCTCGCAGCGGTATTTCCTCTGAGCGCATTACCGTTTTGCCGCAGGGGATAGTGATGGGGAATTTTCCGCTACCGAAGGATGAGGAACGGAGATATTTGCGGGCTCAATGGGGGATTTCATCTAATGCACCTGTTTTGCTCTTTCTTGCGCGTGTCGTTTTGCGTAAAGGCGTCGATACCTTGCAGGATATCTGGCGCATCGTTCATGTGTGTTGTCCGCAGGCACGACTTCTCGTCGTCGGCGGCGGGACAGAGGAGCTTCTTGGACAGCTGCGTCAGCTGGGCACTGAAACAGATAACTCGGTCATTGTCATGGGGGAGCAGAAATGTCCTCAGGACTACTACCGCATGGCTGATCTCTATATCTTTCCCTCGCGTAAGGAGGGGCTTCCAACTTCCGTAATCGAGGCACTCAGCAGTGGGCTTCCTGCCGTTGTTTCCGACATTGGCGGATGTGATGATCTCATCGAGAATGGATTCAATGGCTATCGTGTCCCTGTAGAGGATGCAGCAGCGTATGCCTCACGCGTGATAGAGCTCTTCGAGGATGATGAAAAGCGGTCACGCATGAGTGCAAACGGACGAAACTTTGTTGCGACACATCTGGATGATGCCGTGCTCTCAGATAAACTTGCAAGCATCATTCAGCATGGGGAAAATGTACTTGGCAGACATGACTTTTTGAAGCGATAGCAAGATATTGCATGATAAAACGGCAGTGAGAGTTACTCACTGCCGTTTTGCATTTTGCTCGGGGGGATCCTCTGCGGCTTGTTGTACTGTATCCATATTCATCCCGGGCGAAATGCCGCCGGTGTACCGTTTCTCCATGCGGTCGTGGACATGGGCGTATTTTGCGGTGACTTTTGGGCTGCGCTGGCGCAGGGTTTCCTGCACGACGCGCAGATCCT
>ERZ772957.1853-NODE-1853-length-12885-cov-67.671863_pt1 | contig 12885 bp, 8 predicted proteins | sample MGYA00580682_ERZ772957 | MGnify/ENA primary metagenome ERZ772957 (study PRJEB29015, sample SAMEA2737921) | human oral metagenome | biome: human oral; feature: human-associated habitat; material: dental | place: China | collected 2025 ...
CCCCGAGCGGGCCGCCCGCCACCTCGCGCTCGCCGCCCGCCCACCGCACGACCTCGACGCGCCCAAGCCCTACTGCCCAGGCCAGATGAACGCCGGTCACGGCATGATCGGCGTCGAGCTCCGCGTGCTGGACGACCGGCTCCTCGACGCCCTCAGCGCGTGGGCCGAGTGGGGCGGTGTCCTTCCCATCGGCGACGGCGGCCCACGCACCGCCACACTCATTGCCACAGACATGGAGGTGCTGGAGCACGCCACATGGGAGGAGATCGCCGCGTCCGACGGCGCCACCACCTGGGAGCTCGCCATCATCAGCCCGCTCGTCATGCGCTCGCGCGGCCGGGCGCACACCGACCTCTCCCCCGCCGCCATCGCCACGAGCCTGAGCTCGCGCTGGCGCGAATGGGCCCCGGACACCGCCCCCTGGCTGCCCGAGCGCGAGCAGTTCTCACAGGTGCTCACCACCGTGGACCGCACCCACCCCGTCCAAGCGAGCCTCGGCACCGAGCGCCAGCGCGGCAGCAGAGGCGCAGCAGGGAGGACCAGCGAGGCGAGGGAGGGCCAACTGCGCATCAGCGGGGTCGACGGCGCGGAGGCGACCCGCGTCTTCTCCCAGCTCATGGCCCTGGCCCGCTTCACCAACATCGGCTCCTACGCCAACTACGGCATGGGGGTCGTGGACGTGGAGGTCGCAGTTTGATAACGGTCCGCCGAGGTGGCGTCAGGCACTCTTGCCAGCATTGACGCGGAATACGCGGCCCTCCGCACCCGTGGGCCCACTGCCTGCGACGAGATGGATCGCAAACACGCATCGAAACCCAACTTGACGTGCCATACTCACCGACGGACGCCAGACCCTCCTGGCACGAGCGCCCCTCAATGACGAGTACACGCGACCAGAGAGCCAGCACCATGACAACCGCGACGACGCCAGCCTACGACCCCCACGGCTATGTGTTCATCTCCTACAGGCAAGGCGACGAAGGAAACCGGATCGCCACCGACCTGGAGCACCTGCTGAGAGCCTCCGGCATCCCAGTCTGGCGGGACACGACGAGCATCGGCCCAGGCATCCTGGCGCGCACCTGCACCGATGCCATCAAGGACGGGAGTTCTGGAGCGATCCTCATCATCACCGAGGACCTAGCGGACAGCACTTTCGTCAAAGATAAAGAGTATCCCACACTCCGCAAGGCGCTCGAAGCAAACCCGCAATTCACGTTGGCCATCGTGACCGCACTCAAGAAGACGGACGGCACCCCCGACTTCAAAGGGGCGGATGTCATTCTCGAGGATTGCATTCCCAGGAATGCAAAAGATTCCCTCGCGTCCACGAGAGAACCGCTGAGCGACTTCTTGCAGTACACCTCCACTCGAGAGAGTCTCGTCAAACTCGCCGCATTCATGCAGTCAATACGAGTTCGAGCCCTCCAGTCAGAAGCTCCAGCCTCAACCCTCACCTTGAACGTGAGGACTCGCGAGGTCCCAGCTGCCGAACACCAAACCCCCGCGATGCTCGACATCCGCACCATCCCTGCGGACGGCAACGACCTCCCCCCGAGCGGCGAGGCAATGAGGTATCTCAAGGACACGATCAAAAGCCTCCCATCGGCATGCGCGGACATCAATGCTCACACTGTTCAACTCAGCGGGCCCCTTCACCTCTCGGTGGCCTTCACCATCGGAGCAACATTCCCAGCCACATCAGCCATCTCTTCGCTGCGCGTGATCAGCGGACGCGAGAATGAGCCGATCTGGGAGAGTTCATACCCCCCAAGCAGCGCAAGAGAGCAAATCCACATCACCGATATCCCCCTCGAGGACAACGAAGACACCTTCGACCATGATGATCAGCGAGGCAGCGTCGCGATTTACGTCGATATGGTCGATCGCGGATACGAGAACACCAACCCATTCACGACGTACCTCGCGAACCACAGAGAAGATTTCCTTAAAGCCTATCGCTTGAGCCTCAAGGAGGAGAACTCCACCGTCGATCCGCAAAATGGCGGAAAGATCGCCATCGCTATCGGCAGCATCATTGGAAAGCTCTCGGCATGTAACAATAATGCACGCATCAGCCTCTTCCTTCGCTGCCCGTTCCCGCTTGCCACCCTCATTGGTAGGGAGATGAACACTCTTACCGTCGACGTCTATGAGACCGACAAGTCTCCGAAGACACCCGAGTACTTGCCAGCACTTCGCGTGCAAGCCTCACGACCCACTGGCGTCATCACCGAGGTCCTTGCCCAATGAGCGACGCCACCCTCTCCCCCGCAGCCGACGCGGCAGCAGGAGCTGCCACCACTCCAGCGCGCTACCTGGTCACCATCACGACGAACGGCAACCAGCGGTTCATCTTCTCCTCCCCGCGGCTGCGGGACAACATCGGGGCCTCGCATGCGATCAGGCAACTCACCTCATGGACCGAGAAAGCCCTCACAAAGGCAGATGTCGCCCCCTCCTCATGGACCTGGGTCTCCCGATCCTCCGGCAAGGTCATTCTCATGATGGACCGCGCGGACGATGCGCGCTCGGTGATCTCTGCCGTCACCAGGCGCGGTCTCAGGGAGGCACCCGGGATCGACGTCACAGGCGTCTTCGTTCCCATGGCCTCGGCCCGCCTCACCCAGGACGATCTCAAGGCCCTCGACGCCACCGACCTCGCCTACGCGCTCAGCAGACCTCCCGCAGACTCGCGCTTCAGACGGCAGCCCTTCCTGCTACAGGCCAGGGACTCCGCTCTCCCCGCTTCGCCGCCTCTCACCTCGCTCGGCGCGACAGACGAGGCGAAGGATGACGTCACGACTCCCTTGTCCCTGCCCAGCAGGGTTAACCGCTACTGGGCCCACTGGGCACGCGATTACCTCCTCGATCTCCTCAAGAAAGACAAGAACCTCAAGGCTCGAGCCGACGCTGACGATCTTGTCCCCGACCTCACCAAACTCGAGAAACTCCTCCTCGGCGAGAACACCAGCGCCGCGGAGGATGACTCGACTCTCTCCAAGGTCGCCGTTATCCATATCGACGGCAACGGAGTCGGCGCAATCATGCGCAATCTCGACAAAGCGATGGGACGAGTCGACGCCGATCTCCTTGCCAAGGTATTGAAGGGAGATACAGTAGACGAGCCACCGCAGGCCCCCACCTCCACGGGGATCCCCCTGGAGGCCTTCATTCTCGCGGTCAGCAAGCACCTCGACGACGCTGTCACTGGCGCCTACCTCCACGCATGGCGGACTGTCGCGGAACTCGCCCCGTACACCTCGCGGAAAGGAACCCGGCCGATCCCCGTGCTCCCCGTTATCCTCGGCGGGGACGACGTCACCGTCATCACCGACGGCGACTACGCACTCCCCTTCACCGCCGCCTATCTGGAGGAGTTCGAGCGGCTCACCGAAGCAGACAAGTTCCTCTGCGCTCTCGTCGACGGCGAGCACATGACAGCGGGCGCGGGTATCTCCATTGTCCGCAGGATGTTCCCCTTCCACATCGCCTACGACATCGCGGAGAACCTCGCCAGCAGGGCGAAGAGGCTCGGCAAGGAGAGCACACCCGTGGTCTCAACCCTCAGCTACCACGTGCTCTTCGACTCCACCGTGCTCGACGCCGACGAGATTCTCGACGTCTACAAGGGCTACACCACCCGGCCCTTCATCATCGACACGTCGAGCACCACTTCCGCCAGCGGCGTCGATCACTCCTGGGAGTCCGTCCTCCGCCGCACGGCCGTTTTCCAAAGGCTGGTACCGGCGCCCTCCAGCGGCAAAATACCCGACCCCTTCCCGAAGGCGCGCGCCCACCGCATCCGAACGCTGCTTGCCAAGAAGGACCACGCCAGCACCGAGGAACAGCGAGAGAAACTCCAACGCGATATCGATCAAGAGTGGGAAGCCTGCCGTAAGGCTGTCGGCGACAAGGTGGATATTGAACAAGACCTCGGAGGAATGAAGGCGCTCTTCGACCTCCTCGAGCTCTCCGACCTCCTCCCGAAGGCCTATCTCAACCAGCGCCTCATCGGCATGCCCTAAGCAACCAGCCAGCAGGATGACTCATGAGCACCATCTCCTTCCCATCTACTCTGACCGTCATCGTCGAGTCCGACTGGGGCGTCGGAACAGGAACCGGCATCGCGGGCAATCTCAACTCCACAGTGGAGAAGGACTTTCGCCGCCTCCCCGTCATTAGGGCCACGGTCCTCACCGGTTTACTGCGCGAGCAGGCCAGCATCGTCGCCCTCGCCCTCGACGGCGGCTCCCCCGGCCCCTGGTGCGCGTTCTCCGACTCCCTCTTCGGGGACGACGACCGCCGCGCCGCCAGCTCCCCCGCGCCCAGCACAGCGGGCGGGCAGATCAGACGGCCGCGCGCCATCGTCCTCACTGACGCCACGATTCCGCACGCTGAAGCCCCCGCCACCCCGGAGGACGCCGTCCACGAGGTCGTCTCGCTGTCCATCGACGAGGACACGGGCACTGCTAAGGAGGACCACCTGCGCTTCCTCGAGCGCGCGAGGCCCTGCACGCTCACCGCCCAGATCTCTCTCCTCAAGCTCGGCCTGAGAGGCCAGTCCCTCGGATGGAACGACGCCCAGCGAAATGGCGCCGCCCTCCTCCTATCCGCTGCGGCGCTGCTCATCCAGGGCGTCGGCTCGAACCGCTCCGACGGCGACGGCGCCTGCAAGGCGTTCCTCGGCGACCCCGACGACGACGCCCAGAAAGCCTGGGCACGCGCGCGCTCGGCCTGCCGCAGCCTCCTGGAAGAACTCACAGGGAGCGCCCCCGCACCTCTCAACACCATCGAGGAGCCCGACTCACCTCGGCTCGGCCCCGCCAGCCACCCCTCAGGGGCGCCGGTCACCACCGGGCCCGCCTGGTACTCGGCGTCCCTCGATATCGAGCTCCTCTCCCCGGTCGTCTCCTACGACGTCCCCATGTCCAACGAGATCAGGTCGCTCGACTTCCTGCGGGGCACGGTCCTCCTGCCCTGGGTCCACCGCCAGCTCCGCTCGCGCTGCGGAGACGCTGTCGGCGATTCCGTCCGGGATGCCGTCGTGTCCGGGCAACTGCTCGTCAGCGACGCGCTTCCGGTCTCGCGCGGCCGGCAGGGACTCCCCGTCCCGCTCGTACTCTCCAGCCCAAAAGTGGAAGACGACCCCGAACTCCTCACGATCTCCAATGGGCTGCGCCAGCAGAGTCCGAATGCGACCTACCGGCCACTGCGCTCCGGCTACCTCTTCCTCAGCGACGACGACGCGCACACCATCGGCGCTCCTTCCCTCATCGGCCGCCAATCCACCGCGCACAACCCCACCACCGGGGCGGCCGAGAGCGGGCAGTTGTTCCTCGTGCGCGCCCTTCCCGCCGGTATGAGTCTCCGAGCCACCATCACGTTGGCCCAGCCCCTCCACGATCTCCTCATGAATGCGCCCGAGGGTGGGCTTGCTTCGATGCTCCGCATCGGTAAGCCAATCACGGCGCATCTCGGGTCGCGGCGCCTCTCCGGCACCTTCGGCCGAGCCGCCTGCACGATCGCACCATTCACCCCGGTGGAGGCAGGTCCGATCATCACTGAGGCAGAGGCGCCGGTCAACGAGACCACCATCTGGCTGACCTCGGACACTCTTGTGCGCTCCGACACCCTCGGCCCCGGCGGAACACCGCAGGACCTCATCCGCGCCTTCCAATCGGAGGGAGTCCATATCGAGCTCGCAACGCCCGCCGAGTCTTGTCTCCTCCCCGCGGGTCTCCGGCATCGGCGGATCGACTCCTGGTCCGCGGCAGAGCAGCAGCCCCGCCCTACCCGCAACGCGATCGCCTCCGGATCAGTGCTGCGAGTCCGCGCGGCCTCGGGCCATGAGGTCTCCGAGGTGTGGCGCGAGCTCGCCGAGTGCTCCGCTGTGGGTATCGGAGAACTGCGGGCCCAGGGATTCGGGCGCTTCATCGTGGGAAGCCCCTTCCTCGACAAGGCCGCATACAGCCTGGCGAGACTCCACCAGGCCGATTTCCTGCCAGCAAGCGCCCCCACCCGGGCCACCGATGCCGAGGAGACGACGCGATGATCCAGACACGCTACGAGCTGACGGTTTATCTGCGTACCGCCTCCTCTCTGCATTCAGGCGGGATCGATGAGCTCCCCGGACGCACCGGAGAGGAGACGACGCCGCGCCGCTTCGCCGTCGACGGCACCGGGAAGCCCGTGCTCACCGGGCGCTCGATCAAAGGGGCGCTCCGGTCAGCATGCGAGCGCTCCGCACGACTCTCACCGGCCGAGAGGATGGCGCTGTGGGGAGGAGTCGGCAACGAGAAGGAGCCGACGAGAGCCTCCGCCCTCACCTTCCACGCCGTCAGCCTCGCGGGGCTCGTGGAGAAGGGTGAGCTGCCGAAGCGCACAGGTATCGCCGTCGATAGGTATTGGGGATCCGCCGGGGATAGTGCGCTGTTCCAGCACGAGTATGTGCCCACGGGCACCACGCTGGAACTGCGCATCTCCGCGACGGCCTGGCGCCCAGAATCGTCGAACGGCACGGGCACCGACGCGCCGAAGGAGCCGACGCCCGAGCAGGTCGAGGAATTGCTCGCCACGATCCTCGGGGTGCTCAAGCAGGGCCAAGTGCGTTTCGGAGCCCGCACTGGCGCGGGGTGGGGGCAGGTGGAGATCAACTCCTCCTACCCCCAGCGCGCCTGGCATCTCACCAAAGCGGAGCTTGGCACGACGAAGGGTCTGGTCTCGCTTCTTGGCGGGGGCGAGGAGGTTCCGATCGAGCCCCGCGAGGTCGCGCCGGCGCGCAAGCTGCGCGCCACAGTGACCTGGAGCAGTCCCTCGGGGATCCTCGTGGCCGAGGATCCGCCCGACGAGGAAACGCTCAAGCAGCGGGCAAAGGAGAAGCAGGCTGCGATTCAACCTGGGGAAAATCCCACCACCTATCCCACGAAACCCCTCATGTCCCTCACGGTGGACGGCCAGGAGCGTCTGGTGCTCCCCGGCAGCTCAGTGCGAGGTGCACTTCGAAGCCGTGCGTCGCGAATCGCCCGCACGATCCTGCTGTCGCAGTCAGGCGAGGAGACACGCGCACAGTGGGCGACGTTGGGGGTTCACGCCCAGCTCGCGGCCGACCCCCCACTTGTTCGCGATCTCTTCGGCACCACCGAGCAGCGTGGGGCCGTCACCGTTTTCGACACCTTGGCAAAGGCGCAGGGCACCTACCGCGAGGTCATGCACAACGCCGGAGACCGATGGAGCGGCGGCGTCTCAGAGGGCGCCCTGTACTCCGAGTATGTTTATGACGTCGATTGGAACGACATCGTCGTGGAGATCGACGTCGACCGCCTGGCTGCGCGCGGCCGGCGGGAAAGAGGCTCGGCCGGGGCTGATGGCCTTGGGGATCGTGCTCGCGCGGCCTGGTGCCTCATGGGGCTTGTCCTGGCCGAGTTGTGCACCGGATCGCTGCCGCTCGGAAGCCGTGGTACACGGGGCCTCGGCGAGGTCGCCGTCCAGAAACTCGTCATCGAGGGACCCGACGACGTCGTCCCCAGGGGCCCGTGGGATCTTCAGGGTGAGCCGCCGTCGGACAGGGGCGCAGGCGCTGGGGCAGTGGATGGCGCGAGTGCGGAGAAGGCTGGCGTTGCGATCGCTAAGCAACTCCTTGAGAAGCTCAGAGAAGTCGATGCGTCGATACGGCGCGGATCAATGGACGCTGGGTGGTCCGAGTTCCTCGAGAAGAGCGACTCGGAGGATGAGCAGGTTGATGAGAACCAGGAGGCGCGGTCATGAGTGAGACAGTGAAACCTTCCCTTCCGCCTCTCATTCCGGGCCGCTGGCGCCACGAGGCCTTCCCCGAGGCCGACCTCGGCGAGGCGCTGCGACAGGCGGCTGCTGTAGGCGCCTCCGAGTGGGCTGGCATCGCGTATACGACGGCGGGGGCCAAGGCAGTCAATGGCTTGATCGTCGAGGGGACGGAGGCAGTTGGCCTTCGCCCCACCGAGGCAGGCCGTGACGAGATCAACCTGGAAACCGTCTATGAGGCGCGGCTGTGGGCAGTCCGCGATGGCGCGAGTGATGGCGGCGCCATGGCCGATGAGGTGCGGTGGGTCAATGGCAGCGGCGCCGCCCACGTCAGCGCATGGATGAGTATGGCTCCTGACATGCCTGTTCCAGAGGACGCTGACGAGTGCTGGTTGCGAGTGAACGAGTACCTGACGCACAACAGCGTTGGGGCGCTTTCGTTGGAGAACGCGCCCAGGATCTCCGCAGTAGAGGTCTTCACCATAGAACCCGAGTTCGGGAACACAGTGTTCACCGACGAGCTCATGACAGGAAGGTGGGCGTGACATGGGCGAGTTCGAGCCCTTCCACTCGGCGGTCAATCGGATCCCCATGCTGCGCAAGAGTGCGAGAAATCTCGCTGACCGAGAGATTGTCCCGCTGCTGAGGGACGACAGTTGCGTGGGTCATGACGCGCTCCACCCCGATCTCTGGAACGGTTATATGGACCTCGAGATCACGGTGCGGACCCCGCTCATCTATGGGAGGCAGGCGAACGGAGCGAACGGGACCTCCGGGGCGAACCAACCGCAGATCGAGGTGCCGACCCAGGACATCGATGGCAAGAAGGCGCCCTATGTTCCTCCGACAATGATCAAGGGAATGATCTCTCGCGCCTACGAGACGCTGACCTGCTCACGATTCCGGGTCTTCGGCGACGCCGAGGACACGCATTTCGATCGCAAAGGCGCACCCCATCACTCGGCGAGGCCTACCTATCGGTCCACCCCGCCTGAGGCGCTCAGGCTGGTCCCTTTGCGCATCACTCAGAAGAACGAGGATGGTAGCCTGGCCGGCGAGCTGCTACGCGGCGACACCATGCTCAACGGCGATTACAAGGACGGGCGCACCGTCTACCCCACTATGCGAGCAGCCTCTTTGCGAGTGTCAACTCGAGAGCGTGGACGGCACGTACCAGGAAATGATCCCCTACTGGAAGAGATTGCACCTCACGGCAAAGAAGTCCATTGCAAGGCGTCACTCTGCCTTCACGGCGACAATGGCCGCGGCGCGCGGTACGCCTACTGGCTGGTCACCGACATCAAGGAAGGCTCCAACTGGACGAGGGTGTGCGAGATACCGTATTTAGTCACTGTGATCGAAAAAGATCTAGAGATCGAGAAAGGCTACGTCTACCGGACCACGCGCGAGGGGGAGCAACCAGGCGCGCTGTTCGAGAGAAAACATGACGAGCGAGTTTTCTTCGATCTAGCCGCGAACCCAACAGTCGTCCAAATCAGCGAGGAAGTCGCTCGCGGATATGATGACATCATTAGAAGCTACATGGCGGAACGAGAAGCCGAGGGCGACCTCCACCCCAAAAACCGACACAAAAGGAACAGATTCACACCCGAACCCAACGGAGCCGTTTCAAGACTAGAAGAAGAAACTCTTGGCTACGCCATTGTGGATGATCCATGGGCAATCACCCCGGACGTCCTGGGAGTAGTTCCAATGATGATCGGCCGCAACGCCTACCCCGAGAGCCCGTGGACATTGGCGAAGAACCAAGGCATGGTACCGGGGCTCACCCGCATGGAGGCTTCTCCCGCTGAGCGCCTCTTTGGATATGTGGCTCAAGAGAAGAAGGAGGGTGCGCGCAACAGAGATGTCGCGGCGCGAGGGCGCCTGCGGTTCGGCCCCGTTAAGACAACTGAGGCCACGATCAGCACGAAGCGCAAGCGGTTAGCCCCCCTCCTCTCCCCCAAGCTTGGTTCCGCGCGCCGCTTCCTCACTGATAAGGAAGGGAAAACACCCCGAAGTCGGGAAGGAGGACCTCTCGCCAGGCGAGACCTTTACACTTCCATCCAAGCACTCGGAGCCGCAGCGTACCCGGTCCACAGGAAGATTCTAGATCGTAAGGATTTCCCCGAGGAGGCGACTCAGGCACTCGAATCTGGGACAGTTGACCAATCGAACGACAAGGTGCGCCTCAACGCTGTTAGTTGGATCGAGAGCGGAAGCATCCTGCGATGCAGGGTGTCTTTCAACAACCTTGAGGAAGACGAGCTCGCAGCCTTGATCTGGGTTCTCACACCGGAGAATCTCGTCCCCGACTCCGAACGAGCCCCCGGAGCCGTCGGATACTTGCGCATGGGGATCGGCAAGCCGTTGGGGCTCGGAGTCATGGAGGTGCGCATCGCCAAGGACGGGCTTCACGCCCAACAGGGATCACAGCGCGCTGACGATTATCGTTCCCTCGAGTGTTGCGACGGCCTACCCTCGGAGAGCGCTCAGCCGGAGGACTTCACCGTCACAGGAATCGATTCTCTCAAGAAATGCCCCTGGGTGCGAGCTTTCCTGAGAGCATCGTATGGCTACACCGACAAGATCGACGTGCGGTACATGACTATCGCGGAATCCAAGGCAAACAATACAGTTGACTTCAGGACCGGCCGCCCGAAGGACGGATACGGACTTTCCCCAGAAGACATCACAACAGATAAGCCGGAGCCCATTCATGTTCGCCCGCCCCAGCCACCATCATTCCGGCGAGGGCCAAGAAGGCGCTGACATGACCACCAAAGCCTCTCCGCGCGCGGACAAGCGCAATTTCGGCGAGAGTTCCGCCCGGATCAGCGAGATCGCCTACTCCAAAACGGTACTCTGGCGGACGCTTGCCACGATTTTAGTCATGCTGGTTCTGGCGACATTAATATGGCTTGTCCTAAAATACTTTTTAGGCGTCGCTGATGCGGGTCAACGAACATCCGGCACAATAGGTGCCCTTGGCAGCATAGGAGGGGCATTTTTTCTGGTTGCGCGCTTCCAGGAGCAATTACTCGCCGAGACATCAAATAATGAAGATGCATTTCACCAGGCAGTCGCCGCTCTCTCGTCGAATCACTTGCACGAGCGCGTCTACGGCGTGCAGAAGCTGACGGGAATGGCGAAGCGCAAACCAGCCTTTCGGCAGGAGGTCATCGCAACGATCTGCAATTACCTCCGAGAGCGCCCTGATGATCGTGACGATAAATCTTTGGAGTCCTACTTTCTGCGGGAGATTAAATTTCATCTCTCAGAGGATCCCGCCAACCGATCCGAGAATTGGAGGGATTGCGAGTTCGATTTCACCAACATCACTTTTCATGTCAAAGTCGACCTATCTGATTGCGCATTCGAGGAGGCCGCACATTTCGAGGACTGCAGATTTTCCGGCAGGACCTCTTTTGTGAACTCGCAGTTTTTGAACTCGCCTCCTTCTCTCGCTGCCGTTTTGAAAACAACGTCAGTTTCGAGAGGCGTCCGGTCGGAGACTACCGGGACGAGCCGGGCCCCCAGGATCGCGACTCCGAAGCCGAGCAGCTTCTCCGGGGCGATGAACCACCTCAAGATGCCACATTCTTGAAGAGCGCCGATTTTTCGTGCGCGATCTTTTCATCCGACGTCTCATTCGGCATGGGAGACAATCCCTACACACGCTACCTCACCGACCTCCCCTGCCCGGGCGCCGAAATCGAAGATCCCAGGCAATGCTTCCCATATTTCGGTGGGACTGCCGATTTCGGTTGCGCACAATTCCACGGCGCAGCTCATTTTAATCATTGTGAATTCGCCAAAGGCATTTCGTTCCATCCACCCAGCGCAGAGGATTCTCCTAGTCAGACCTCACCTGTCAGCCGAAACTCCACCCCTCCTCGAACGATCTTCCACAGGGAGGCGATTTTTTCCAACACATATTTCACTGATCTCAGCGGCCCATCCTTTGAATCCGTCTCATTTGAAGGACTGTTCGATTTTCGTGGCGCGATCACATCAGACGCCTTACCGCCCGAACTTTTGGAGCCTCAAGGCGAGAGCAAGCCAATTGAATTCAACTACTGCTCCTTTCGAGCGGCAACAAGATTTGATCGGCCAAGTCGAGCCCGAGTCTCATTTTCGCATTGCGACATCTTGGCTCCGGAAAGCTTCACATTGCCTTACGACCCCAATATGATTCAGTGGGATGACTACACTCAGGAGTCATATGGATATAACCGTCACGACCGCGCGGCTACGGCGGCGGACAATACTTCCGCAACCAGCCCGGTCAGGCGGAGAGGGCCGCGCCGCCGATAACCTCCCTGCCGAATCTCACGGCTCTTCGAGCCGCGTCACCATCGACCCTCGCCGTCGACGCCACCGGGCCGATGCCGCGAGGGCCTGTCTGCCTCAGCCCTCGTAGACCTCGGGGCGGAGGGTCGCGATGAAGGGAAGGTTGCGGTAGCTCTCGGCGTAGTCGAGGCCGTAGCCGACGACGAACTCGTTGGGGATGTCGAAGCCCACGTAGGTCACGTCGACCTCCACCTTCACCGCCTCCGGCTTGCGCAGGAGAGTCGCGATCCTCACGCTCGCCGCACCCCGGGAGGTGAGGTTCCCCAGCAGCCAGGACAGGGTGAGCCCGGAGTCGATGATGTCCTCCACGATGAGCACGTGCCGGCCGGTCAGATCCGTGTCGAGATCCTTGAGGATGCGCACCACACCGGAGGACTTCGTGCCCGACCCGTAGGAGGAGACGGCCATCCAGTCCATGGGCGCGCTGCGGCGCAGGCGCCGAGACAGGTCCGCCATGACGTACACGGCGCCCTTGAGCACGCCCACGAGCAGCAGGTCCTTGCCCGCGTAATCCGCGTCGATCTTCTCGGCCATGTCATCCAGACGGCTCTCGATCTCCTCGCGCGAGATCAGCACCTGCTGGAGGTCGGTTCCCATGTCGGCAGCATCCATACGCTTATCCTCCCTCATTCACGCCCGCTGCGCTTGACCCGCCCCCGACCCGCTCCAGCCAGGCCTCGGGGCTCGCCAGCTCGGCCGCCGTCGTTCGCGCCCAAAAGCTCCGCCATCACAAGCACCTTCGCGCCGTTGCTG
>ERZ772957.1854-NODE-1854-length-12884-cov-13.995167_pt1 | contig 12884 bp, 8 predicted proteins | sample MGYA00580682_ERZ772957 | MGnify/ENA primary metagenome ERZ772957 (study PRJEB29015, sample SAMEA2737921) | human oral metagenome | biome: human oral; feature: human-associated habitat; material: dental | place: China | collected 2025 ...
CTGCCTTCCGCTTCCGAGAAGAAATCATCATCTTCCTCGAAGGCTTCCAGTTCCTTATCTTCTTTCTTTTTTGCCACCTTAAAATAATAGCCTGCTCCCAATGCCCCCAAAGTTACAAGAGCAAGCAGGATATATGTTCCGGTGCTGCTTTTTTCTTCCTTTTTTTCAGGCTTTGCTTCTTCTTTCGGTTCGTCCTTTATGGGTTCTTCCTTAACTACTTCTTTCGGTTTTTCCTTGATTTCTACCATATTGAGCAGATCATCTTCCGAAACTTCGGTAAGAAGCATGACATTTTCTCCCTGTTCATCATGATTGATAATGAGATGAAAGGTCTTTCCGTTCTTGGTCTGAAAAGTAATAAACTGTCTGGCATCCGCAGAATATTTATCCGTTTCTTTGTTATCGCTACTATCTCCATGATGAATGGGATACTCCTGATTGGCATTATTTACATTCTCCGTAACACTTGCCCTTGATTTGGTAGGCTCGGTCGGAATCCCTTTATTGGTATTGGTTGTTTCTCCGTTTGAAACCATTTTTTGCTTTAAATTCTCCGGCTCTTTTGCAGTCAATTTATTGGGATAACGCACTTCTTTTTCTTCTTCCTTTTTAATAACTGTAATTTCAGGTTTTTTCGGTTCTTCCTTTACTGTTTCCTTTGCTGCTTCTTTTTCATCAACTTGTGCATAGGCTACCGATGGGTAAGCTGCCAAAATGACCGTAACAGCAAGAAGTAATGCTGTCATTAACCTTGTAAATACCTTATTTTTCATAACTGTTCTCATTTGTTTTCTCCTTTTTCATTTCCGTTTGTTCCTTTTTAACCTTTGCCATTAAATCTGTAATTGTGATATTGTTTTTTCTGCAAATGGCAATAATCTCCTCATTTTCAAGTTCTTCTTCACGAATCAATAAAGGCTCCAATTCTTCATCAATCAGAGCCTTTTTATCCTTTAACTTTTGAATTTTGTTTTTCACTGCTGTAAGTTCTTTTTTCACATTTTACCGTCCTTTCTTTACTTGACTCTGCCGAAGCCGTAGAAATGCTCCCTCCAGTAAGGTGTATTGATACTGACAAAGCGAATCGGATCGCCTGCATGAATCATCATACCGTTTCCTGCATAAATGCCGACATGAGAAATAGGGGAGCCGCTGTCATAGGTGTTCTTAAAGAAGATAATATCTCCCGCCTTTGCTTCACTTGGAGATACGGGATTGCAGTAAGTTTTGTATATTCCCCAAGCGGTTGTTCGTGGCATATTCTTGACACCCGAATGGGTAAAACTCCAGCACACAAAGGACGAACAGTCGAAGTTATTCGGCCCGTTCGCCCCAAATACATATCTCTTTCCGATATGCTTTTCCGCTTCGTTAAACAGTGCCTTCACCGTTACATCGTCAAAGGCAATTCCCGGATTTGAAAAGTCGGGATTGTCTACAATCTCCGATAAATTTCCGTTTCCGCTTCCAAAGACAGTTTCCATGTTTCCCTTAGAGGCAAGCAAGGCTTCATAGTGAAGAACATTATCGGGATACTCTGCGAAGATTTCTCTTACGATACTGTCCATTTCCCTTTTCTTCAGTGTTACTATGAGCTTCTTATACTCATAAGCTTCTTCATGACTTTCGGTATGCTCATTGCCATCTTCATCGGTATATGTTTCCGTAACCGTCCTGTATCTGATTTCAATTTCTTCTCGATAAGATAAATCATACATCTTTGTAAAAATGTCATGGATGATACTTTGAACTTCCTTTGAATCCTTAATTTCTCCACATCTTGAAGTGATGTAGGATAAAAGCTCATGGGTGTTGTGTCCGATTTCTCCCTCTTTTTCTATGAGATATTCATCATAGCCGGGATAATTTTCTTCTACGGAACTGATTTCATCTTGCAGACCTTCTTCCAATCCCGAAAACTGTTGATTGATTTCACTTAGTACATTTTGGTCGGAAAGATAGGTTGTAGTTAATACGCCGCTTGTAGAGTTTATCATTCCGGTCATGGAGGTGCCTGCAAATTGAATGATAAAAGTCCCCAAAATAATAAGACCTATGACAATCATCATAAGTCCCTTTGCTTTTCGTATCAGCATTTCTTTGGAGCTTTTCAGTGTTCCGATCAGACTTTCTTTGATACGATCTCTAAGCCTTGATTTATTTCGTTTCCCAATAGCGGATTTCATCTGCTTTTTCTTTTGAAACTTCTTAAAAGCATTTGCTTGCTTATATTCCTTTGTTTTCTTTAATTCCTCTTTGGCTTCCCGAAACTCCAATTTTGATTTACGCTTTCGTATCTTGTAATCTTTTTTGCTTAGGTTATAGCTTTTTTTAGCCTTTTTCTTATCGGCATAGTTTTTTATCCCATGAAGTAATTTTGAATTGCCGTCTGCAATCTTTTCTCCGGTTTCCACACCCTGATTTTCATCACTGCCATGGGATAGGTAATCCCTTACCGCTTCACTTCCTTTTGCTAAACCTGACAGAACAGATCCCTTTGCAGACTTTTTCTTTTCTCTGCCCTGAATCATCTCTTTGGAAGACTTTTTCCCTTCCGTCTTATCGTCTGCGTGATTGTCTTCCTTTTTCCTTGTATAGACCTTATCCGAATAGTTTTTTCGTTTATACAGCTTCTTTTGAGCATTGTGCTTTTTGTTAGAGTGTTCCGTTATACCTTCTTTGGTATGAAGATTATCTTCCACATCATAAGTCGATTCAAAATAGTCGCTGTCTCTAAAGTCATTGTCATACCTGTCGATGATACCATCATTATCAAGGTCTTTTCCCAAAGGATCGTAGATTTCTTCATTTTGACTGTACTTTCCTTCCGTTCTTAACTCTTTTCTGACTTTTTCAGCCATTTTTCTTTTCTTTAAAAGCTCGGCTTTTTGTTCTTCAAAGGAGATTTCCTTTTCTGTTTTTATGCTTTTCGGTGCAGAAACTATCTCATCGGCTATTGTTTCATCATTTGCAAGGGAAGTAAAAACACTGTTTTCATCGCCGGAGACAAGAGGGGATTTATTATCTTCTTTTGAGGTATCTGTTTCCTTGTCTTTTACAACATTTTTAAGCTGTTTCACCTTTCTTTTGGAACTTCCTTGCAAAAGCTCATTCTTGGAATTTCTTTTGCTTTCCTTTTCGTGGATCTTATCCTGAAATCGGTCTTTCTCGTGAATAATTTTCCCTCGGTAATCATCGCCATGCTTTAATTTACCGGCTTCATCCGCATCCATATATTCTTTCCCTAACAGTTTTGCTTCCTCTTTGATTTTCTGCCTTTCCTTAAAATCTCGCCTTAATTTCTTTTCCACAAGCTATCACCTCACTTCTTCCGGTTTCGTTGTCATCTTCTGGTAAAGAATGGTATCTTTCGGGAACTTATCAATAAAGGGAACGATGGTGTTTCCGAAGAATAACAGTCCTTCTCCCGCATTGGAATTGGTAACATATTTAAGCTGCGGTTTGGAAATTTTCAGTTTTCTTGCCAAGATTTCCCGATCTCCTGACGCTTGATTGAGCATTAAGACAAAGTCCGTATTATCAAAGATATTTTCTATCTCCTTACTCATCAGTAGGTCTTTGACATTCTGCGTGATGCCGGTCGGAATTCCTCCCCATTTTCTGAAACGCTTCCATATTTCTACGGAGTAGGAAGCGGTCTGTTCTTCTTTTAGAAGCAAGTGAAACTCATCGATGTAATACCTTGTTGCCTTATTTCCTCTATTTTGAGATACCTTATTCCAAACCTGATTGTGATAGGTAATCCGTCTCTTTTGCTATATCATAAGATATAGTAGTCAGAACGGATTTTCCCCCACTTCACACCGTGCGTGCGGGTTTCCTCGCACACGGCGCTCCATCAATACGAATTATTTGTTGCATGTATGTGAAACTACCAGTTTTTCCCTGTAACTTAAAATTCTCTTTTGCACTTGTTTTTCATATCCACTGATGTCCATGCTTGGTGTATTGATAGCCATATAGCACCTTTTATGAACGGATATAAGATTACTTACACGATTTACCTTTTCCAACGGAAGATTAGGATTTATCCTGTGTGTGTAAGGTGCATGGTCAATTAACCATTTGCCACAAACCCTACATTTGAGCTTGTCTCGATTGAGTGCATATGCTTTATTCATTACAAACTCAAAGTTATTCAGATGACCCCATTTCCCTTTCAGAATCGCAATCGCTGCATTTTCGGAATAAACATCATCCAAGCGTGCTTGTATGCGTTTCTTCTTAGTTCTCTTAAAATTGATTTCTCTTCCTTCTGCGGTATATGGGGTTTCCTTTGGATTTTTCCCTCTCGTTTCCTGCCAGTTACAAAAAGTAAGTGAGGTGATTCCAATATAAATATCTCTATACTGGATAGATGGTATCTTTTGCCTATAATTTTGGTGTACTCTCGGTAGATTTTGTGTATCTTTTGCACGTATCCATTTACCTTTGTACTGCTCGAGTCTTCGACTCGCTGCAAGTTGTACCTTCCTAGCATATTTATCCATGCTCACGCTGACCCATGTACAACATTGATAGTATTGAATTACTCCTCGAATTCGGCTGTTAATTCGATTGATTTCATCAATCAGCTTTTCTCGGCTTGTTTCACGAGGAATTTTCTTTATATCTCTTGTTATAGAATCTACTTTTTGCTTTAGTCTTTTTCTATCTGGCTGTGTTCTGGTAATATAACCGTGTTCACCTTTACCCTTGACTACTTTAAATTCATAGCCAAGAAAGTTTGCATGTTTTTTCCTTACATCTGTTATCAGTGTTTTCTCTTTGGATAATGTCAGCTTCATTTCTGTTTCCAAAAATTCTTTTAATGTTGTTTTCCAAAATTCAGCATGAATGCGACTATCTGTAATTATTACAAAATCGTCCGCATATCTAACCAGAAATCCTGGTACTAATCTTGTCTTTTTCAATGCTCTCCTTTTGGCAGAATCTTGGACATATTTGTGAGTGGTTTCTTTTAATTCCCACTGTTTTGTAATCCATTCATCCATAATATCCAGATACGCATTAGCAAGTAGGGGGCTGATAATTCCACCCTGCATTGTACCTTCCTCATTCACCTCACATTCGTCAAGGACTCCTGCTTTTAACATCTGTTTTAATATTTGAAGCACCCTACGGTCTTTAATTCCTAAATGGTAGAGTCTACGAAGCAATATATTGTGATTTATATGGTCAAAACATTTACTGATGTCTCCTTCCACAATCCAGTAATAACCTGTATGGAAGGTGATAAAATTCAGTCTTTCTAATGCCATTGCTGTATCCCTCATTGGTCTAAAACCATAAGAATGGTCAAAGAATAACGCTTCCATGATAGGTTCTAATACGATACGCATACATTCTTGAACAATGCGGTCTCGTATAGTTGGAATTCCTAGTGGTCGCTTTTCCTTTTTCCCTAGTTTATCAATATATTTTCTCAGAATTTTCTGTGCTTCAAAGTTTTCAAAAGCTCTCTGTATATCGTTGATAACCCACTTGTATGGTTTTTCTAAATATTCCTTACGCATGGTCTTGTTATCAACACCCGGAGTATCACTTCCATGATTGCTTTTGATGTTGTGTATAGCTGTAACTATGGTTGTTTCTGCTGACATAATTTCCAGAAGACCTTTGAAAGACGGATATTTTCCTTCTTCTCTTGCCTTCTTGCTTTGTAGATATAGTTCATCTAACAAAGTGCGTAATTCTGTTTCAGTTTTCGGGTAGTCGAATTGTTGTGCCATACGCACCACCTCCTTTCTGAGGTTGTGTTTCTGGTTTTAGTCAGGTTTGCCTACGGCTTCCTCGACTTACTGTTCACATACGAATTCGTATTGACTATGCCCCTTCGCTCCACCCCCATTACAGGAGCTTCATCACTACTACGGGCTGATGCCCCACGAATTAACAGGTCATTTCCTACCTGTGCGGCAAGGGTGACACCTTACTTACACCGATTATTATCAGTGTGCCGTTCGTGGTTCCTTTGTTCCCTATATTCTAGCTTTACATTTAGTTTTAGTCCGTCCCTCTAGCCCGACTGCCATTGCTAACTTGTGTGAATTGTTGTTAGCAATATTCGACCATTTCGGTTTTCTGCCGTTTTCCACCAAGATATATTTGAACGGCGACAGTACCCCACATGGGGAGGATGGCTGTATAATCATCCCGTCGTTTACGAGCCGTACTCTCAGGACATTTGTCGATTGCAACAAAATATACTAGACATGACTAATTTATAGCTTCTTGCGGTTGTCTAAGCTATCTCAAGCTTTTTCCCCGCTTTTCACCGAGCTTCGTACATCTTATCTGTCACAATAAAATGCACGTCGGAGATTAGAATTTTTGTAACCCATCACACTGGGTCAGACAGGAACTTCCCCTGTCAAATCAAATATAGAGTTCAGATTTTATATAAAATCTGTCTCGCTTTATTCCACATTTCTGTGGAGATTAACAAGAAACAAAGCGCACATCCTGAATCACAAGCATTCCGATTTTTTTAAGCTGACTGCCCAGTTCCTTGATGTCAAAACAAAGGAGCTGCTTATTTAAGTCCACATTGGACTGATGGTTAAATACATTAAGAGAGCCTGTTACATAGATCTCCATCTCCGTTGCCAGTTTTTTTCCGACCTTTTCTTCTTGATTTTTTAACATATCGTATAGATCTTGTAAGATAGGCATGTTTTTCGGTTCAGGTTCGTTAAAATACTTCTCATAAATCTTAGGTAAGCACCTGTCTATAACCGACTTTTCCTCTGCTGTCAGTCCGCTTCCTCCAACGACAAGTTCAAGCATAGACATGATGAAGTTTGCCTTGTCTTTTAACGGTGTATCTCCATCGCCGTAGTTCATATTGATGTCAAGGGGATTGAGGTAATCCTTTGATTTACTGCTAACCTTAATGACTTCTCCGTTAAACTGACGCACAAGATTGCCATATTCGCCCTCCGGATCGCAGATGATGACATCATCATCCGTTACCAAAATCGCATTTGCCATTTCACGCTTTGCACTAAAGGACTTACCGCTTCCGGGTGTTCCTAAGATTAACCCATTGGGATTCTTTAATTTCTTTCGATCCGCCATAATCAGGTTATGGCTTAGTGCATTCAGTCCGTAGTATAAGCTGTTGCTTGAATTTATGAAAAGCTCCTCTGTGGTAAACGGTATAAAGACGGCTGTTGATGAGGAAGTTAAGCCTCTGTTAATCTCCAGCTTATTCACGCCAAGAGGAAGTACGCTTACAAGTCCCTGTTCCTGTGCATGATCAAGTCTTTTTAATTTGCAGTTGTGCTTATTGGCAATAGAGCTGATTTGTGCAATGGCGTTTTCCAGTTTCTGTACTGTCCTTGCAAAGTTCATAAAGATAATGGTTACGACAAACATACGCTCATCTCTTGTCTGCAAGTCTTTGAGTAGGCTTTTCACATCTTCACCATAGGTAATTAGGTCTGAGGGTAAAATGTCCATATCATAACCCGCTCTTACCGCCTTTTTGTTTTCCTCAATTCGCATTTTGTCGATGTCGGTATTTTTTCGTTTTACCATCTTAATGGCTTCCGACTGCTCGATCGCCTTGATATGAAAGGAAATATTGATGTTATCATCAATATCCAAAAACTCGGCAAGCATACGGTCTGAAAGTTCACTGGCAAGGATTTGAAAATGGCTTATCGCTCCGATAAACTTCCCGAACTTAAAGTATCTACTCGGTGTAAAGTTAAATTCATCAGGCGTAATGTAGCTTTTGGTGCTTTCTTTTTTCTTTAGGTCTTTGTAGGAAAACTCAAAGGTCTTGCCCGGATTTAATACATCGTGAAGGATTTTCAGCCTTTCTTCTCCATTTAGGCTTTCTGCACGCACGCCCATACTTTTTAGGGAAGATAAGATGTCAATCTCCAGTCTTTCCAGTTTTGAGATTGCCTGCTCCATATTGTCCGCTTCGACGGTAAAAGTAATATACTTTGATTTTCTAAGCCCGTTATTTCCCTTTACAATCTGATTTTTTAGCATCTCTCGAAACTCAAGGCGTATCTCGTCAAAGCCGTCTTTTTTATCCGGTATCTGAATTGCCGACTGCATTTCTTCGTTTCTGCCAAGCTGATTGATATACGAAAGCTCAATCTTGACACTCGGATCAAAGGAATTTAAGAAGTTGGCAAACTGATTAAAAATAAGGTCTCGATCTTCCTCTAAGGCAAGCTGATAGTTAATATCTTCAAAGGCTATGCTTTTACTGAAGTGTTTTTCATCACTCTGGCATATCCCGCTTTTCAACATTCTAAGATAGGGAAGGGTATCTTCTACAGTATGGCGTTTCGGCTCTTTCTTAAAGATAAGGCTCAAAAATCCGTCTTTCTTTTTTTTCATCTTTGTTTTATCTTGCTTTAATTCCTGTTTCTCCTTTCTTAACGCCTTTTCGTTTTGCATGAGCTTTAGCTGCTGAATTTTTCTTTTGCTGTTCAAGGTAAACCTCCTTTCTCACACGCTTTTGCGGTTGGTAAAACTTGTGTAAATAGATATACTTAAAATATTTTTCAAAGGTCAGTCCGTCTTTTTCAAACAGTGTAATGAAAAAAATGGGAAGTGTAGACACGATGAGAAATAGAATCGCTATATCATTTGCTACAAACTTTCTCATAAATAAATAGACCGGTATTCCTACCAGCCCTGCGAGAGTAAATCCGATCAGCTGTCTTTTGGTTAAGTTAAAAGCGACCTTCGTTTTTACTTTCTTTAAGTCTTTCGGGATTGGTACATACGCCATGATTTACCTCCCATCTTCTTTTTCCTTTGACAGCTCCTCCATGTGTTCATATACGGAGCCGATTTCTTCCTGAATAATTGCAAGCTGTTCCTCTGTGCTTTGATTGATTCTTCCCTGCATCAGACAAAAATCATTATGACAATGTCCAACCTTGGTGATTCTTTTGTTTAGCTCTTTCATTTTTTTATGAACTCTGATTCTATCCATCACAAAGGCAATGCCTGTTACAAGAAGTGCTGCTTTCCATATTGTTTTTCTTTTCTTCATACTATCTTTCCTTTCTTTTTTAGTGTGCGTTTAATACACTTTTTGCCAGTGTTCCGCTTTTTAACATCATCAGTCCCAGCAAAATTGCATACCCGAGTATCGTAAAGGTACCGGTATGAATGTCTGTAATCTGTATTGTCTTAACTAATACTGCGTAAATTCCAAGGCAAACCATTAAAAAGAGTCCTTGCAGTCCAAGGGCAAATAGTCCTTTAATGTAGTTTGTTCCGATCTGTCCCCATTCTTTGTTTCCCATTGTCGCAAACGGTATGGCTGAAACCGATGAGTAAACATAGATTTCAAACATTCTTCCGTAAACAACAAGCATGATAACAATGGAGATTCCCTGTATGGCAACTTTAATGAGTGAGGTCTCAAAGAGAATCATAATGAGTTCTCCAAGCCCCTTGTCTTTTAAAGCTTCTACCATCTGAACAATTTGATCTCCAGAAACAACAGCAGAGGTGTTAATCACCCCCGCCGCTTTGTTTACCATACTTTGTGCCACATCAAAGACCGCCATTGAAAATTCAAAGGCATGAGATACTAACCATACAGCAATCCACATCTTGATGATGTATTTGAAAAAGTCAAAGGTGTCCGTATCGTGCATATTGTTCTTTTGCATGACCATATTGATGAGCTCAATACAAAGGACTGCCGTTATGATTAGTCCTGCAATGGGAATAATGACGGAGTCGTTAATACTCTTGATAAAGTTAAATACTTCTCCGTTCCATCCCATAGGAGTTTTTCCTACATCTGCTGCCACTTTCCCAACCTGATTGTTGATGTCAAGAAACATGGACTCTAAGTTTGCTTGGATACCGCCCAGTAGAAGCTCCTTGAAAAATTCTTCTATCTTGTCGAATATCCCAAACATTTCATCGCTCCTTTTCTTCCTACTTTAGTACATTGGCAAGAAGCGGAATGAGTTTTAAGCCGATAAGGACGATACCGCCTCCCGCCATCAATTGCTTCACGCCTTGGCTCTTTGCGCCGGATAGTGATAGGTAATCCTTTGATGTTATCTCCGGATTTTCCCCCACTTCACACCGTGCATGCGACTTTCACCGCACACGGCGTTCCATCACAAGAAAGATTTTCACGTTTTAACTAAGACTTACACACTTCGTAACAAATTATTTTTTCTCTAAATTAGTGGCAATTCTGCCATTTTTCTAAGCTTATTACATTTCTCAATCTGCTTGACTGTTAACCCAAGCTCTTTTATATATTTTTGGATTGTATCTTCTTTTGTTGCATGGATGAGTATATGAACTGCTTCTGTAACAAGAATTAAGTTGCTGTAACTGTCTGTACCGCCTTGTTCAAGCGGTATCTTGTGATGGCAATGTATGTCGTTTGGTATAAGTTTTACACCTGTTACTCCACATCTGCCATATTGAGCTGCAAAGAGCGAGATTCTGTTGTCTGCAAACTCTATGCTTTTATCAAGCACAGGGTGTTTCATTAACCAAACAAGAGTATCTACATCAATTTGTAGATTTTTATGAATGAAAGCTCTGCCCTTTACAGTGTATTTATTTACAACCTTTTTCTTGTGTTTTGCGTCCTTTGTCCTTATATATCCCACTGGAATTAACGGATGTCCATTAAGGAAGCGAAGCTGTTTACTTTTTCCATATTTTTCTTTGACAAATCCTTTGTTTAGTGTTCCACTGATTTTAATATCAAGTCTGTTGTTCATCTGCTTTTTAATGTGAAAGGCTATTTTAGCAAAGTCCAAACTCACGTTTGTTGCTATTTGGTAATAATTATGCAAGCCTGAAACAGTGGCATTATACTTAGCTATTGCTTTGTACTGCTCCTTTTCATTTGCAGGTCTTTTTATATCCGCAACACATTTAGAAATATTTTCTTTTGCATTTTTCAGTGCCTTATCACTTATATGCGACTGTACAACAAACTTTTTGCCTTTTGGTTTAACCTTCAGCTTGAAACCTAAGAACTCCGAATACCTTTGTTTTAGATTTGTTATTTTAGATTTTTCTTCACTTACATTTAGTTTTAATCTGTCTTGCAACCATTTTGTAACTGCCTGATAGGTTCTTTTTGCATCGTAGTAATTACGGCAAAATATCTTAAAATCATCGGCATACCTTACAATGTATATTTCTTTTAGGTTGCTTGTTCTTAAAGCTCTGTAGGTATGGCTTTTTATCTCTGTTCCTTGACTGTTCGTTCTCTGTTTATATGGATAATGCGTGGGCATTGTCAGCCATTGAGAAGAAACCCACCAATCTAATTCGTTCAAGACTACATTAGATAGTAGCGGTGATAATATACCGCCTTGTGGTGTTCCCTTTGTTGGTGTAATTACCTTTTTATCGGGCATAACTATGTCTGCTTTCAGCATTTCCTTAATGATACAAAGTAGCTTTTTGTCTTGGATACCCAAATTCCAAAGTTGCCTTATGAGCTTTGCATGATATACATTGTCGAAAAATCCTTGTATATCAATATCAACTACATAGTGTAAGTGCTGTATCTGCATTAGTCTCGCACATTCTGCAATAGCGTGTTCCGTACTCCTGTTAGGTCGAAACCCATAGGAGCTGTCATGAAACTTGGCTTCACATATCGGCTCTAATATTTGCAAGATACATTGTTGTACAATTCTGTCTACAATAGTCGGTATTCCTAAAGGTCTTATTTTCCCATTAGGCTTTAGTATCTCCACTCTCTTTACAGGGCGTGGTTTATACCAATGAAACTGTTTTTGTATGAGAGAAATGTATTCTTCTTCATTTAGCCTTGATAGATGTTTTATTGTTCTGCCATCTACTCCGGCTGTATGACTGCCTTTGTTCCCTTTGATACTGCGATAGGCAAGTTTTATATTTTCTCTTGAAGTTATCAACTCCATTAAATTTGAAAATACTTTATTCTTACTGCTATCTTCATATAAATCATCAAGGACTTTTTGCAAGTCATAGTATTCCGTATAACGGATTTTGCTTTGTTTCAGTGTTTGTTTCGAAGTGGACACAGTCACCATCTCCTTTCGGATTTGATTTTCTTTGTCATACTCGAAGCTGTGTTTGTCTTAATTTCAGTTCTTGTACTTTCCTGTGACTGGTGGCTATCCCTCCACGAACTTATTATTTTCGCTTCATAGGTACTGTGCCACCGCTTTCACCAAGATAAAGAACGGTTATATGCTGTTTTTACAGTCATTTTCCCATTCAACACTTCTTTAGCATTAGACTGCTTCCGTGTTCTTGGCTTACCACGTTCCGACAATCTTATCATTGAATACGTTTAGGTTCTTCCTCTAAGCCTGTGTTTAGTTTTCACCATATCGCCTGTAACGATATATGGATTTTTATAACAACCATTCTTACTCATCCACAAACACCCCATCTTTGATGGGAATTGCCGTTAGGCAAATTCAAACGTTTAGACTTGTACATTCGGAAGTACGTCAGTGCTTTGGTATACACATTCTCACCATGCGTATTCGACACCCGGCATATAGGTAGCACCGTCCACCTCTGAACAGCTTTCGTGTCTGATATGAAATATCAGTCTTACGGCTACTCTCTGCCGACTTCACCGAGCTTTTGACAATGAAATAGTCTAATATTCATTGCCAATCGGAGTATCAGTGTAGGCATTTCAGGGCGTTACCCCGTCATTCTACCTATCAGATTGTCAGTTCTCCTAAGTTTTGAACTTTTAGTCCTTCGACTTAGTGCATAAGCTTTTCACTTATGAACGTGTCGCACGATTGTCATTACCATATCCTTCCATCAGGTTGATAACGCCCCATGCTCCAAGTCCTGCACCTACTGCCATAACCAAAATCTTT
>ERZ772957.1856-NODE-1856-length-12878-cov-3.840677_pt1 | contig 12878 bp, 11 predicted proteins | sample MGYA00580682_ERZ772957 | MGnify/ENA primary metagenome ERZ772957 (study PRJEB29015, sample SAMEA2737921) | human oral metagenome | biome: human oral; feature: human-associated habitat; material: dental | place: China | collected 2025 ...
TTTGTAAATCTCATATGTATCATCTCCTTAATTCTATACTTATATTGTACTACTATAGGTCAACTAAAATATGATATTCTATACATATATACTATTTGAGAGAGTATGTGAAAGGATGAGAGTTATAATGAAACGCGTGTTAATGGCTGCACTATGTTTTAGTTGTGTGACATGGGGAAGCCAAGCAATTGATATCAACATACCAGGTGCAGATCCTACAATATCAAAGGATGCATATCAGAATTATCGTAAGACTGGTAATGAAGTCCAAAAGACTGAAAATATTATAGCTAATCAGATACGAGATGAATATAACAATAATGGGTCTAAAAAATGGACACTAGATGAGTTGTTATACTTTACTAAGGAATTGTATCATTCCACAAAACAGTCTTCTTCTGTTTTTATTCTTAAGGATAATGGGGCAAATATTAAATTTACTGTACCAGAGAGTAGCCAATTTGGTAAAACTATAAAAGGGGACCCATTAACTACAGATGTTCAAAAAGGAAATTTCCGCTTAATTGAAGGAAATATACATTATACTATTCGTAAGAGTGGTGAAAGCCCATCTAAGGAAAATTCGTTCTCGTATCCTACTGTTAGAAATGCTACATGGGAGATTGGGCAGATTAAAAGTGGAGCTTTAGAAGGGGCTATTAATTTTGGCGTAAGGTCTGATCCTTCACTGTCTTATCATATTAGTTATGATTTGATTAAGAAAAAGGAACTAGAACTATTAAAGACACATGATCAGGAGTACGTGTATAAAGAGCTAATGTCACCATTAGTTAATTATGTACTACCTTCAATTGAACTAGCAAAACAAATACTTTCAAAAACAAAACCAATAACTATTAATGGATTCACGTTCCAAACGTTAAAATCAAGTGATTTAACCTATCATGGCCCTGATAATGATGCAATTTATATCTATGATGGTAAAAAATATCGTGAAGGTATTATGGTGAGAGAATTAAAACCGGAAGAGTTAGCTAATCGTCATCAAATTAATTATAAATTGATACGATTCTTCATTATGTATAAGCCGTATTCTGATTACAAACCAATTCAATACGCTACAGTTTGGAATGATGCTACTCCTGCTATGTATATGGAAGTTGAACGATCTACATCTAGAATGTACATTCAATCATTATATGATGATAAATACTTATATACTCACTTTATAATGGCCGATTTAGATTATAAAACACCATCAAAAGACTTACGCGATATAGTTCAATATGTAGACAATGCAAATGATAAAGACAAATACGCTAAAAGCCAAGCTGGGATGGGAGCTATGCCTAAAGGTATATATGAAAACTCATCTGTAAAATAAGGGAAAAATGATGAATCGTAATGATTTGATTAAGTATTTACAACAAGAATATATCTGTGATGTTGATTATCCGTGGGATAAATACCCTGATTATATTATTATTCGGCGTAGAGATAATCAGAAATGGTTTGTTGGAATTTTTACCATTAAGGGGCATCAAGTAGGTCTGGAAGCAAATGAACTCATGGATGTAGTCAATCTAAAATGTGAACCTGATTTGATTCCTAATCTGATTCATGAAAGCGGAATCTATCCTGCTTATCATATGAACAAACAACATTGGATATCGGTGGATATAGAACGGTATGAAGATATAGAGAAGCTAAAGATGATGGTCGATATGAGCTATCGATTGGTGGAGAAGAGGTAAATCCTATTTAATTTTCTGTTAGTTTGATATAAAATGAGTGTATGATGAATTTTAGTTTGTAAAGGGGATTACTGTATGAAAAAATCTAAGAATGTAAGTTTATTTTTATTAGATGGTGAAGTTACAGGTCGGACTAAATGTACATTAGCTAATTGGACTGGGGTAGTTTATAAAATTCCACGTGCATTATTAAATGAAAGTAAAGATATTCTTGCATTAAAGCAAAGTTCAATATATATGCTTTTTGGGACTAATGATAATGATGAACCAATGGTATATATTGGGCAGGCTGGTTTACGTAAAAATGATAAGGGTGTCCTTTTGAGGCTTATGGAACATGATGCTGATGAGAAAAAAGATTTCTGGACAGAAGCAATTATACTTACTACATTAAATGATAGCTTTGGTCCAACTGAGTTAAATTATTTAGAAAATAGATACTATAATTTAGCAAAAGATACTGGTAGATATAAAGTTGATAATGGCATTGAGCCAACTATTGGTAATGTTAATGAAGAAAAAATTAGTGAATTAAATGAATATATAGAGTTTTCTATGATTCCAATTGGTTTACTAGGTAAAAAACTTTTTACACCTGTAAATCATGTAACCTCAGATATTAGTACGAATAGTGATAATTTATTATATTTGCGTCAGTGTGTAAATAATGAAGATGTATGGGGAACCGCAAAAGAGACTAATGAAGGATTTTTATTATTAAAAGGAAGTAAAGTTTCACAGAAATCAGCATCTCATCTTTCTGAATCTTTACGTAATCGTAGAGATAGAGCACCTAAGGATCAGAACAATTGTTTACTTGAAGATGTTTTGTTAAATAGTCCGTCAACAGCAGCGAATTTTCTCATTGGTCAACAAACAAATGGCTTGATAGCATGGAAGAATGAATCAGGTGAGACATTAAAATCTATTCGTGAACAACAGATAAAGAATGAAAAAGTATAATTTTTAAAAATTACAAAAATATAATTGCTTTTATATGAATTACACTGTATACTTTAGTTAAAAGTTATATGGTGTAATTTTTTTACATGCAAAAATAAGAACAAGATGAAAATTGTATTTAGAGAAGAGGTGATATAGTGTATATTAAAGATATATTTCATAGTAATACAGGGGTATCACAGTATCGATTAGAGGAAAGTACTAGTAAAAATGCAGTGTTGTATACCTTATATGGGCAGAACGAGTTATATGAAGATTTGACAGGTGTACCTGGTGCTATGAGTGATAGGAAACAAATTCGTACAGAATATAAAGGATCTACTCTTAAAGCAGGAGATTTAATATTTAGTACAATTTCTGGCATGGCTACACTTGTTACTAGTGATCATGAAGGCTATCTTTTTACTCAAAACTATGTTCGGATGGAGCCTTTAAATACGCCGATAGATAAAAAGTTTATGGCTTATTTAATTAATGAAAATACTAAAATAAAAAAGCAGTTTAAGCAGAATTTACAAGGGAGTCAGGTAGTACGATATAGTCTTAGTTTGTTAAAAGATATACAGTTACCTAAATTACCATCCATTGAAACTCAACATATAATAGGGGAGATTTACTTTAAACAATTACGTTTGAAAGCATTAAAACAACGTGTGGCAGATAACAGATATCGGAAAGCAATTATCATCTTACAGGGAGTAAACTAATATGACAGAGTTAGAATTTGAAAATAAACTAATTGAGCAGCTATCAACTGGGATTGTTACTAATACAGATAATACTAATCAAATAGGCGATTTAACAGATGCTTATGGTAATATGAAGGTTTATAAAAGTAAACTTTGGAAATATGAACCAACCATAAAAACAACAGAGGCTCTTTGGGAGAATTTTCGCAAGATTTTATATCAATTGAATCAAAATCAATTGACACAACCATTAAGTGATACAGAATTTAAACAAGTTCAAAAGGTAATTAATGAATTGTATACTCCATATCAAGCAGGACAGTTTCTATATGGTATCAATGGTGTATCCCAAGTAGAGGTTGACTTAGATGATGGACGTCATGTATTTTTAACAGTATTTGATCAAAAACAAATTGGGGCAGGTAATACTGTCTATCAAGTGGTCAGTCAAGTTAAACGAGAGCCACAAATAGCTGGTCGACCAGAACGTCGTTTTGATACAACACTACTTATTAACGGTTTACCTATTATTCAAATTGAGGAAAAATCTGTTAAACATCATGTAGATGAAGCATTAAATCAGATGTATCAATACATTCAAGAGAAACAATATAGTGATATTTTTTCCACAGTTCAAATTTTAGTCGCAATGACACCAAATCGCATTAAATATATGGCGAATACAACGGCTGAATTATTTAATAAGGACTTTGCGTTTGAATGGCAAAACCCTAATGATAATAAGGTTGTTCGTAATTGGACTACCTTTGCAGATATGTTCCTTAGCATACCAATGGCACATCAAATGTCTACATTGTTTACTATTCTCGATGGAACCAAGAATAAACAGATGCTTAAGGTTATGCGACCATACCAAGTGTATGCAACCAAAGCAGTTTTAAATGAATTGAAACGCGCTGATTTTGATTTGCCAATTAATAAATTAGGTTATGTTTGGCATACAACAGGATCTGGGAAAACAATTACTAGTTTCAAGACTGCCTGGTTGGCAAGCCGCCTGCCAAATGTTGATAAGGTTGTATTCGTTGTTGACCGTATAGCATTAACGAAACAAACAGAGGCAAATTATAAAGCATACGACCCGGAAGGTTCTATTGATATTGATGGTAAACAATTTGATACCGTTGGCGGAACAGAAAATACTTCGGCATTAAAGAAAAAATTAAATGAAAAAGGGTATGGCATCATTGTTACTTCTGTACAAAAATTAAATACCCTCATTAATCGTAAAGACTTTGTAGTACCGAAGAAAAACTTTGTGTTTATTGTCGATGAGGCACATAGGTCTACCGGTGGTGAAAGTTTTGAAGATTTACAAAAAGTATTTAAAGGTGCTGCTTGGGTTGGATATACCGGAACCCCTATGTTTGATAAGGTGGTCGGTAAAAAAGGCACCAAAACACATGAAGTTTTTGGCAAGTTGTTACATGCGTACACAATTCGAGAAGCTATTGCAGATAAAAATGTATTAGGTTTCAAGGTCGATTTCGAGACTACGATTGCAGAAGACAAAATGAAACTAGAATATTTGCCAAAGTTCTATAAAGAGAAATATCCTAATTGGAATGAGCTAGATATTGAGCGAAAGATTGCTAATCTTACTGATAATGATATGGATGATATGATAGAGCCAAGTTTCTATGATAACAATCTAGATCACGTAAAATTAGTTGTAGAAGATATTTTCAAAAATTGGCGAAATCGTTCTAATGATGGTGCTTATAATGCAATGCTTACTACACATGTAGGTGGTAATAGACCTAGTACACCAATGGCTTTAATGTACTTTGATGAATTTGAACGAGTGAATCAAGAACGTGAGAAGCGTGGGTTATCTACATTAAAGGTAGGTATTACTTTCAGTATGAGTACTAATAATAGTGATAACCAGTTAACTACAAATGATGGTCTATTACGTGCCATGAAACACTATAATAAGATGTTTGGTACTAGCTTTGGACTGGATGATGTATCAGGTTACACTCAAGATTTAACAACACGCTTAAATCGTATAGCACAAGACGGGCAATATTTAGATATTGTTATCGTTGTGGATCAACTATTAACTGGTTTTGATGCACCGCAACTAAATACACTTTATGTAGACCGTACATTGAAGGATGCAATGCTAATTCAAGCCTACTCTAGAACAAATCGTATTGCCGATAATCAAGGCAAGCCATGGGGCCGTATAGTCAATTACAGATGGCCAGCTAAGAACGAAGAGCTCATGAATCGAGCATTAAGTATTTATGCCAATAAGCACTCTGCTGATGTACAAGAAACGTTAGTAGATACGAAGGTATTAGTTGATAGTGGCGTTTTAGCAAAACCTTTCAAAGAACAATTTGAAGAAGTAAAACAAGTGGTAGACCGCCTTGCAGATATGACGGATAATTTTACAGAAGTTCCTGCAAGCGAAGCTAAGCAAGAGGAAATGTTTAATCTTATGCGTACATATAGCGCGGGAATGTCAAAGCTAAAACAATATGATCCGGATGTTGTTAATGGAGAAGACATTGGTTTTGACTATGATAATCCAGATGAACTTGTTACATTGCTTGGGATGACACCTGAACAAGAAGAAATGTTAACGACATCTCTGTATAACGATTTGAAAGAGCGTATTGCTGAAAATCATGATGTACCGGTTGCTCAAATTGAACTACGCATGATACATGTAAAACAAATTAGTGTTAACTATGACTATCTCACTGAACTGATAGAAGCATTAATGAATGCTGTTCATGAAAAACGTATGGATGAAGCTGCAGATTATCGTGAAAAAATTAATGACTTTGCAATGGCTTTAGATGATCGCCAATATGCAAAACAAATTAATAATGCGGTTGATGCAATTTATAAAGGTACGTATCCTCCAGAAGGAAAGACTATCCAATATCCTGTAAAGTTAACTAGTTTGGAAGTCATCGAAGATGTAAATACTATGATTATGAAAGATGATATTTTTGATTTCCGCTTAAAATGGGGAATCATTGATGTTATCAGTAATGACGAAATATTAGATCTCTTTTCTCGACATACAGCTGGTAAGCAGGATTTAGATAGTACAGGTAGAATTAGTAAATTAAAAAAAGACGCTCGTGCGGAATATCAAGCAAAAGCGCAAGATAAAGACATTATAAGCCTTAATAAAATTAAATATGGTAATGAACTTGTAGCGGCTTTATATAAATTTGCAGATTCGTATGTTAATGAAAGGTAGTGTTGTTATGATAAAGGGAAAGCGAGGTTGTGATGAGTAAAGAAAAATGGAGAGTACCTAAATTGCGGTTTCCGGGGTTTACTGAAGATTGGGAACAGCGTAAGTTTGGCGAACTTTTTATACTTAAATCTGGAGTCGCATTTAAGTTAAGCGAATATACTAAAACAGGTATTCCCATTATTAATGGTGAATCGATTAAAGCTGGTAAGATTTCACTTGAGAAAATTAACTATTTGCCAAATGAATATCAATATAAATACCAGGAATGTCTATTGTTTCCTGGTGATATAGTTCTTGGATTGAATCGTCCTATCATTGATGGGACATTAAAAATATCAAGAATACCTGCCGATATTAAGAAAAGTTTACTTTATCAAAGAGCAGGAAAAATTATATTTAAAGTAAATATGGATGAAAACTTTACTTATCAGTTACTATCTAAAGAAGTATTAACTTTTACTAAAAAAGAAGCAGTTGGATCTGATCAACCTTTTATTACAACTACAAAATTAAATAAATGGGACTTGTATTTTCCTGTAAAAGATAAAGAAAGAAGGAATATAGGAAGTTTATTTAATAATATCGATAATATTATTACCCTTCATCAGCAAGAGCCATTTCTATGTGGGAACAGCGTAAATGGTGGGGTGGAATTATGTTGACAATAGAGGAAAAATCCGAACTATTTTATATTTATTATGAAAAGTGGATACGAATTTATAAAGAAGGGGCTATTCGTAATGTAACAATGCGAAAATATGAGATAACTCTATTATGGTTAAAAAAATTAGTTCCTGAACTTAAGCTTTCACAATTAAACAGAATATCGTATCAACAATTATTAAATGATTATGCAGAGTTTCATGAACGACAAACAACAATGGACTTTCATCATCAAATTAAAGCAGCTATATTGGATGCAGTAGATGAAGGATTTATTGATAGGGATCCGACGCGGAAGGCTATTATAAAAGGTCGGTCACCGAGAATAAAGAAAATCAAATATCTAAATCAGTTTGAATTACATACCTTGTTAGTTAACTTGAAGTTGACATCCGAGATTAACTGGGATTGGTTGATATTGATAATAGCAAAAACTGGGATGCGATTTTCAGAAGCTTTAGCATTAACGCCAAAGGATTTTGATTTTTCACATCAATCATTGATTGTGGATAAAACGTGGGATTATAAAGGAAATGGTGGATTCCTGCCAACGAAGAATCGCTCATCAGTGAGAAAAATACAGCTTGATTGGCAAACAATCATAAAGTTCTCAGAACTAATTAAAGGCTTACCTGAAGATAAGCCTATATTTGTGAAAGGTCGTGTATTCAATTCGACAATAAATGGTGTATTAGAACGGTATTGTAAAAAGTTGGGAATACCAGTCATATCAATTCATGGTTTACGACATACTCATGCCTCGTTGTTACTTTTCGCAGGGGTATCGATTGCAAGTGTTGCAAGAAGACTAGGGCATGCAAGTATTACGACAACACAAAAAACATATATACATATTATTCAAGAAATGGAAAATAGAGATATTGATCTAGTGATGCGGTCTATGGCTGGATTAGCATGAGAATTATTATATAGAAATGGCTTTTACTGATGAAGGGTAATAGATTTATCAAGCTGATTAAATAGTGCACTAATTAATTCTTCCTCTTTGGGATTTGATGGTACATAACCATTAATATTATCAATAGTAGTTTTAGATAAACTAGGAACCCCTGTTGATTCATCAAACTTTTTCCAAGGCATCAATTGCATTAAATAGTATAAGAATAAAATTGAATGCTTATCTAATGCGGTAAGATAAAATAAAGTGTCTACTGTCCAAAAAGGTGCTTTGAGATATTGCGGCTTATCAATCGTTCCTTTTCTACCAATTCCTATGGCATCTATATTAGATAAAGACTCATTCACACTTAACATATAGCCACCAGTACCATACACAGGTATATCGCCTTGTTCTAGATGTTTATAGTCTTTACCGGAATTAACTTTTAAAATATCTGATAACTTACGCTGTTCCCAAGTAATTTTAAGGAGATAAATATGCAGAATTTTGATAATTATAATTATGAAAAATATGAAAAAATGAGTGAAATTGAGTTTCGATTAAAGGTAAGTGAATTAGAGTTGAAATTGTCTGAAATTGGATTATCTTTAATTAAAGAATATGCTAGTGGCGGCTTAAAGACACTACTTTTATTAAATGGTGCAGCTGGTATAGCTATCTTAGCTTTTCTAGGAAATATTTTGGGAACTGAATTTGAACGTTGGATTAGAGGGATTGCATGGGGATTAGTTTTCTTTTCGATAGGTGCCTTTTTTCAACTATTTCTTGGTTATTTGCCTATATATCACAAACATATTATAACGAAGCTAATGGTAATGATAAAATGATTAAGAATGGTACTATCTGGCGTAATACTACAATTATAACTGTTGTTGTTAGTGGAATCGCTTTTCTTGTTGGTGGATTTTTGATATTTTATGTTATAACTAGTTATTAAATTACTATGAAATAAATGAGAAACATAAGATGTTCTTATTTGAGTAATATCTTTAAGAAACAGTCTGACCTTACGGTTGGACTGTTTTTATTTTATTTTCATGAAATCTCTTTTTTCTACCTGTATAATAGTTTTATTAGTCTAATGAGAGGGTAGGTATAGATGAAAGATACTGCAAAGCAAATTATAAAGTATTGGTATTCACTTGAATGTTTGCAACCGAAAGAGGTTCCTAAGTATAAAGCAATTCCTAAGAAGTATGTTAATGAGCTTGTATTTACTACTGAGAATGATACAACTACTATTTATCAACAGTCTGTAATAAAACCTTATTGGAAAAGAACAAATTCGCGTGTTTCTACGTATGTAGTCCCGTTACCAAATGATCCTTATAATTACTCTATTACTGATGAGATTAAATATTTTAAGGATGAAAAGGACTATGTTTTAGATGATGAACATGCTGTTCTGTTATGTGTAGTTAAAGGGACTGAAATATTAGAGGCTTTCATTGATAAATTAGAAATTGAATATCCTGAAAAACCATATTTAGGGAATGTGTATAGTGCATCATTTATCGTTGATGCAGAGGGATACTATAAAGAGGGCAGTCTACAAATTGCTCCTTTTATTTGGGTGCTTTATCAAATGATGTTTCAGCCTGATGTGGAGTTTAAAGATATTAAGTTAGATGGCTGGGATGAAGTTGTTAAAGAAATTGAGGATGGTTTTAATCTTCCTGAAGAAAAGATATCCCTTGATAAGGCTGCACGTGTGATCAATGCGTATATACAAGAGCATATCTTGGATCCTATGGGCGTTACCATGTTCCGTGCTGGCGATGTTTATGGCTATTGTGGCTTTACGGGCGAGGAGATTCAGCTTGTTAAAGCTGATACAATGCCTGTAAATGTTTTAAAATCTAGCTTTTTCCTTGATGATTTACAGTTGGTCTTACAGCGCATCGATACATTAAAGGATAATAATAAGGTATTGTCTTATATCAATAGTCTTAATCAGGATATTGAGCATTATGATTTGTTGAAAGATACTAAGCAGATGCGTAAATGGTATAATCCGAAGGTATTACCATATGGTAGATGGCCTTCAAAGTTTAACTTATCCTTTATGCAGCAAATTGCTGTTAATATTGCTAAGGAGAATCCTAAAGACGTCTTTTCTGTTAATGGGCCTCCTGGTACAGGAAAAACTACGTTATTGAAGGATATCATTGCTAGTAATATTGTTGAACGTGCTACTAAGTTTTGTGAAAGTAATCATGTAAATGATATCTTCAAAAAGGTTGTGGGCCGAGATGGGATCTCTTTTTACTATGATATACCTAGTGATATTGCATTATATGGCATGCTGGTGCTTTCATCAAATAATAAGGCCGTTGAAAATATTACATTAGAATTGCCAAATATTTCCTCTGTGGAAGAGGGGACTAATGGGTCTACATTATTTCATCCAGATTCCTCTAATCAACAGGTTGATTTATCTTATTTTGCTAAGGATAAGAAGTATCAATTTGTTAAATCTAATGAGGTATATTTTACCTTTTTAGCAGATCGTTTAGCGGAGAGTAATGAACAATGGGGCTTAATTTCTGCGAGACTTGGTAAGAAGTTTAATATAAACACATTTATGCCAGTATTAGATGTATTATCCTCAGATATGTCCTCTATTATGCGTATGCCTAGTGCTCAAGTTGCTTTTGAAAGTGCTAAGAAACAGTTTCAGGCTCAACATAATCTTGTAAAAGCATTGTTTACTTATGTAACAGCCTATGAAAAGAATATTTATTTGATTCAAGAATTAAAGGGTAAAATCGATAAATTAAAAGAGGAAGTTCTTGTAATCAATGAACAATTAAGTAAGTATGATGATTTAGATGATAATTTGTTGAAGTTGATAGAGCGTAAAAATAGTATTGAGTCTAAATTAATAGAGTTGAACAGCAAACGTTCTATTATTGATAAGATTTGGAGTGCTACCAACTGGTCTATTTTAGAAGCCATGAGTAATGCTGCATTGTTATCAGTTATTGAAGAGGAGACTACAAAACTTCAAAATGTTAAAAGTGAATTAGATGCATTACACAAGTTGGTTAATGAGCGTGAATTTATAATCAATACGAAAGATGGTCTATTATCTGATATTAAAGAACTTGATGGTACTGTCCAAAATGCAGAACATACACAGCAAGATATTTTAGGTATATTAAAAACTGATAATAAAGACACGATACATTGTTTTGATGATATAGCATCAAAGTTAATGTCACCTGATGAGGACCGAGTAGAGGCCCATACAGCGTTCTTATATGTGTGTAACTACTTAAATGAATGTAGAGAACGTTTGTTATACGATGCCTTACAAGTACAAAAGACTGTCGTTATGAGTGATGCTTTCAGAAAAAATATGCAATTACTTAGTCAGTATTGGGGCTCATTAAATGATAGGAAAAATTTACAGAAAAATTTTGACCTTGATGCCATATTCCCTGCATTACTTAATTCCTTGATGATTGCAATACCAGTTATTTCCTCCACCTTTGCTGCTGTGGAGAGATTTTTGATTAATTGTAAATCTGAAAGCTCGTTAGGTACCATTATTATTGATGAGGCAGGGCAGGCGTCACCTCATATGCTTGTAGGGGCATTGTTCCGTGCGCAGAAGGCCGTAGTAGTTGGTGATCCTAAACAGATTGAACCTGTACAAACTGTACAGGATTTGTTTGTAGAAAAAATTGGTGGCGAAGGTATTGGTAAATATCGGAGTAAAGAGCTATCTGTACAAAGCTTAGCTGATGCACAAAATCCATTTGCAGGCATTATCAAAAATCTTGATGGTTCCGAATCTTGGGTCGGTTGCCCGCTCGTTATTCATAGACGCTGTAAGAATCCTATGTTTACAGTAGCTAATGAGTTATCTTATGGTGGCTTTATGATTAGACCATGGAGCCTAAAGAGTCTATTGAGCCATGCAAAGAGAGCTGTTGGATAACATATGATACAAGTAATATTGAATCTACTATGGGTAAAGATCGATATATACAATTACAAGGTCAAATTGCTTTTGAATTGATTCAAAAGCTACGAGCAAGAAATGTGGAGTTTAAAGATATTTTTATCATTACACCATTTACTAGTGTTGCATATGGGTTTAAAAAGTATATGGAATCCCTTAGTAATGATATTGTGAATTGGACTAAAGAGGATAATAAGAAAGACTGGTTAGATGATAATATCGGTACGGTTCATACCTTCCAAGGTAAAGAAGCTAAAGTCGTTATTTATATGTTAGGCTGTCAAAGCGATGACTCTGCTAATGGAGCTATTAAATGGGTTAACGCCAATAATGTAAATGTAGCCTTTACAAGAGCAAGGGAGTATATCTATGTTATTGGTGATGCAGTGAAATGGGCAGAACTCAATAAAAACCTTGCATTCGCACAAAGATATTTGCCTATTTATACACTAAAGGATTTCTAAGTTAATAAATTGTAACGACTATAGTAGATTGCTAGATTATAAGGTATAGGTTACTATAGATGTTTCTATAAAGAATTTATATATACAATAAAGGTCCATAAAACAAAACAAGGAAAGAAATCCTTAGTCTCCTTTCCTTGTCCAGATATGATATAATTTATACCCAAGTGAGGCATAAATGGTTCGGTTGCCAGACTTCGCTTCTAGTATTTATAATTGAAAAAACGGTCTGACATCATGTCAGG
>ERZ772957.1857-NODE-1857-length-12865-cov-32.509836_pt1 | contig 12865 bp, 5 predicted proteins | sample MGYA00580682_ERZ772957 | MGnify/ENA primary metagenome ERZ772957 (study PRJEB29015, sample SAMEA2737921) | human oral metagenome | biome: human oral; feature: human-associated habitat; material: dental | place: China | collected 2025 ...
TCGAACAGGAGCCGACGGCGCACGTGCGGCTTGGCCCGGCTGCGCTTGGAGGCCGGGGCCTTCGGGTCCCAGTAGGGCTTGAAGCGCTGGTGCTCGGACAGGGCCGCGGGGACCAGCCGGTAGCGGTCGAAGGCGCTGGCCTGGGCGTCGTCGAGGGCGGCCTCGGCCCACTCCTCGATGGGCATCTCTGCGCGCAGCGCCCCGCGCAGGGCCGAGCGCAGGCTCATCGTGTGGGAGCGCTGGTTGACGTAGCCGGCGCGGTGGGCGGCGTCCTGCACGGAGTCGGTGAAGATGAGGGCGCGTTTCTCGGTGTTGTCGAGGGCGTCGTCGCCGAACAGGGTGGTCAGGGACACCGACAGGAGGGTGGCGACGGCCGAGCCGAGGAAGCGGATGGAGTCCTTGGCCCCGCAGGAGGGGCAGACGTCGTTGGTGGAGTCCTCGGTGATGCTGCGCTCGTCCCCGGTGAGCATGAGGACCGGCAGGACGAGGCCCTCCTTGGCCTCGGTGCTCTCCTGGGCCGGGCGGCGGGTGAGGATTTCGCGGCTGTTGATGGAGTACCAGCGCAGCCCGGGGTGGCGGGCCTCCAGGTTGATCTCGCCGGCCTCGGCGCGGGTGCGGTAGTCGGCGTCCTCCCCGGGGGCGTGCAGGAGGGCCCGGAAGCGGGGGTCGCCGGTCTTGCGGTCGCGGCGCACGTGGGCCTGGTCGTCCTTCTCCTTCTGGCCGGTGGGGGCCAGGACGATGCCCCAGCCGGAGCGCCCGCAGGAGCGGCAGTACAGGGCGGGGCGCGCGGGCTCCTCAACCTGTGTCTGCTCGGAGGCGGCGTCAGCCCAGCGGAAGGAGGGTAGGGAGCTCAGGGCCCGGTCGACGCGGGTGACTTCCCGGATCCACAGGGTGACCTCCACGTTGACTGCGCTGCGGTCAGGTTTGCCGTCGAGTCCGGCGCGCACGACGGACAGGGCGGCCAGGATCGCGGAGAGGACCTGCCGGGCCAGACCTGACTCTGGGACGGGGCCCAGGAGGCCCCGGGCGAGGTCGGCCAGCGGCGTGGAGCGTTCGGCGGCGCGCACGAGGTCCAGGACGTCAGGGTGGGCCTGGAGAGCGGAGGCGAGGCCGGAGGCGTCGAGGGTGTCCTCCACCTCCTCGGGCAGGTCGTAGAGGTGGGCGACGACGTCGCGGAGCAGCTCCTCGGGGTTGGGGAAGCCGGCCTCGGCGAGGCGGGCCAGGGCCTGCAAATTATCACCGGGCAGGGAGCGCAGGCGCAAGGCGCGACCGGCCAGGCCCTTGGACTCGGCCACCTGGTGGTGCGTGGCGGCCCACTGGTCGAGGTCGGCGCGGGTCTCGGTGACGACGGCGCTCGTGGGCAGGTCGGTTCCAAAGACGTCGCGGGCGAAGGCGAGCATCTGGGAGGGGTCGCCGCCGTCGCCGAGGGTGGCGGAGGTGGCCACCGGGCACACGGGTCCCAGCGGTGAGTCGGCGAAGGCCTCCCGGCGCGGGTCGTCGGCGCTCAGGTGGGCGCGCAGGGTCAGACCCAGGCGCCGCAGCAGCATGGCGACGTCGGTGCCCTGGGCGCCGTCGTAGGTGTGGAACTCGTCGAGGACCAGGTAGGTGAGCGACCCGGCTGAGGCCCGCCACAGCTCGCGGTCCTCGGGGCGCAGGAGGAGCTGGTCGAGCATCTTGTAGTTGGTGAGCAGAATGTCCGGTGGGTTGTCGCGGATGACGTAGCGGTCGGTGATGAGGGAGTCGGCGGTGACGTGCTTGCGGGGGCTGGCGGAGGAGTCCCCGGTGTAGATGGCGGCGCGTACGCCGGCCAGGCCGGGGTCCTTAGTGATGAGGCTGGCGAGGCGGCTGGCCTGGTCGGCGGCCAGGGCGTTCATAGGGTAGAGGATGAGGGCCTTGATGCCGGTGACGCCCTGGGCACGGGCGCGCAGGACGTGGTCAAGGACGGGGTGGAGGAAGGACTCGGTCTTACCTGAGCCGGTGCCAGTGGTGACAATGGTCGGCTCGGGGCGGTGGCCGCCCTTGGTGGTCAGGCGCCGGTAGGAGTCCTCTTGGTGCTGGTAGGGGGTCAGGCCCGGGTCCCAGTCGAGGGGCCGGTCGGCGGGGTGCGCCGGGTCGGTTGTGCCGGGGCGGGCGCTCGCGGCCAGGTAGGGCAGGCGTAGGCGGACGAAGGGGCCGACGAAGACTCCCTGCTTCTCGTCCTCCAGGAAGTCGGTGAGCACGCGCCGTGGCTCGGCGTCGGTGAGGGCGAAGGTCGTCGAGAGGTAGTCGACGATGGACCGACGGATGCGTTCGGCCTGGAGGCTAGGGAGGAGGAGCGTCATAGCTGGAGCGTGGTGGTGATGGGCGATGGGGTGGATGCGGCGAATGGTGTACGGGAGTGGTGTCTGCCGGGGCCGGCGCCACCTCGTGCGGATCGTCGTTGTTCCGGGAGTGATCCCGCAGATCAGAGGCTACCGCAGTGAGGGAAGGGGAGAGGTGGAGGCCCGAGTCGCTTCTTGGTGACGAGGCGTGAAAACTGCGACCTTCACTCATACTGGGGTCATGCTCGATCTGCCTGTCTCTGTTGCGTGCAACCGGCTCGATGAGATCGTCGACGACGTCCGCGCCAGACGTGAGCCCGTCTTCCTGACCCGCCGGGGCCGTCGTGTGGCCGCGGTGATCGATGTCGAAGACCTGGAGCGGCACACCCAGGCGGCGGAGGACCTTGCGGACCTTGAGGCTGCCGACGCCGCCCGAGCTGAGATCGCCAAGCACGGCACCATCCCTTGGGACGAGGTCAAGGCTGACCTCGGGCGCGCATGACCTACCGACTCCGGTTCAACTCGGCGCGGATAAGCGGAGCGATCCTGACGCGATTGTGTTTGCTGCTGAACGCTATTCACGTCCGATTTTCATCCCTAGTTAACCATGAAAATAATCTCCTCCACCCTCGTCTGCGACACCCTGAAGTTGTCGGATTCTGTGGAAATGAAATCCATCCTGCAGGTGCAGTTAAAGTCTCGTCAAAAGGTTTGGTGTAATCGTGGTACACGAGTAGAACACCGTTCGCTTTACGTATCAAATCAGTAAACTCCGGTGAAACACAGGTCTGTTGCACCAAAGGTTGTCCTTCTGGGGAATATATCTCGAGGTAGTCATGCAGCAAAGTGAGGTGCCATCCATGCGCTATGGGGCGAACGGCAGTTGGGTTTGCGGTGATAGTCAACCCGGATTCTACGAATGGGACATGACCTAAGGGATGTAATCCTGTGTTGTCGATCATATAAAAGCAGGGATTGCAGATAAACAGTATCGGAGTGTTGTGAATCTGATCTATGGCTTCGTAGTAGAGTAGCTCGTCGCTAGAATTGAACACAGTAAAACCTTCGGCGGAATTAATGAACTGATCTTGTCGTGCATACTGGTTGGCAATAATTTCCGCGGTGTAAGTCCATAAATCGAGGAGTTCATGGTTGTTGTCGACGACCTGTAAAGCCTCGATGATGGCCTGACGTAGGTCGTCAGTCTTCCTTAATCCCACTGCTTTGAGTATGTTCATGCGGGCGCGTTGACTCGGAGTGAGGCTGTCGTCGAAAGAAGAAGCTCCATCGACGATCTGAATAATGAGTTGACGCAGGTGCTGGTTGTCGGCAGAACGCTGCACTACAGCGATGATCAGCGCGGCCCCAATATCAAGCAAGAATTCAATAGACTTCGCAAAAAGAATGCCTTTATTGAATGCCAATTCAGTGGCTTTCAGAATCAGATTGACTCCCTCCTGAAAATGATCGTGCTGGGCCATAGAAAGCGCTTCAAGCATGTCTAACTGAAGTTTCTCTATGAGGGGAGAAGGGTTTTGATGCTTCCACTGACCTTGGCTAGTTTCAATCTCAAGCGAATGGAGACGCTCGTGTAGTTTTCGATCAGCCGGATGTCGATTCTCGACTGCTTCTCTGATCATTCGCAGAGCCCGCGGAACCCCTGTCCCGATCTGATTCAATGCTTCCCCGTGTGACTCACCATAATCGACAGCAAGTCGAGAAAGTAGCAGGAGTTCTCCATCTTCGTGAAGTAGATCAAGAAAGTAAGCAAGAATTCCGATGGTCTCAATTTGCAGAGCGGCGACTGAGACAGGGGCAATGTCGTTGGCGATTTGCTTTCGAATCTCTATCGCGATCTCAAGCCACCTTCGTCCGATGTTCCTAGCCCAATTCGGGTCGGGGCCCATGCCATCAAGAGCCACCGCAAGTGTACCCACATTGTGCATCAATGTGGTCCATTCGCCAGGTATATGTGCGGTAGGGAAACTGGAAACACATCTCGACAACAGTATATCTATAGGAGGAAGGAGAGTTGCTGCCTCAATGAAACGTTGTTCTTTGATGAGATCTTTGATTCGGTCGGAACATGCGTCAACCAGTTCGATAAGGGTGCGCCCCTGGATAGGGATCCCCTCAGGGGAGCGCGTCAGTATAAGTTGGACGGCATCATGCATATCGACGAATTCGTCGTAGTCGTGAGGTCCGCGTTGGTCGGGATGTAGTGACATCGTCACTACGTTACGGCGCATTAATCCATTGAGTAATTCGCGGGTAGAACCTAACGTTGCGATCCAGGAATCTAGGAGGGGTACCGGTATGTGGTGCCCTCCCATGAGGGCGATACCTATAATAAGGGTGTTCTCGTTTTCGGTGAGGTCTCTCAGCAGATCCATCACTACTCGATACGCAGTAGCTGGGTAACCGTGAGGCACAAGACTGACATCGTCGAAATTGAGACGGTCAAGACGATCCGCAAAGCCGGAGATACTTTCTATGTCACCACCGCGTTGCTTGATCCAGGCAGTGGCGAGTTCCAATGCAAGGGGCCAGTATTCGAGGCGCCTGGCCAGTTCATCACATGCCTGTTCCTGTTCCTTACTCCATTTTGAGGCAGACCTATTGAAACGTGCGGCGAAGAATGAACGAGCCTCTTCGATGGAAAAACCTTGAACCGTAGTAGACGCGGCAAAATTATCCGACCAAGAGTTGTTGGTGCTTGTTATCACTACGTGTCCATAACCGCTACGCGGAACCCAACTCGCAGTGCTTTCAGCGTCAGTAGCGTTGTCGAGCACCAGCAACCAAGGCACAGGAATCTGGCTCATTACAGCCGTGAATACTGCCGCCGGGTCACCTCCGTCGCCGGAAGCTCCTAACTCCTTAAGGATCCTTGGGAGTTGCGCTTGTAGAGAGATTTCACTAGACGCATCCATCCACAGTGCGAACGCGAAGTTCTCTATGCGCTCCTGAACAAATCTCACTACAGACGAAGACTTTCCTGTTCCGGATAACCCGGAGATAACTACGCAATGAACATTCCCTGTCTGCAGTGTCGTCAAAGGCAGTTCACTGCTTATAAATGAATCTAGTTCAGGGCGCGAAATAGGGGTGCTACGAGGGACTTGGATAGCTCTTCCCCAGGAACGCTTCTGGGTAGCGTCGGCCAGCAAAGCAGCGGGTTCAGCAAGGATCCTATTGACGTCGTTGAGGGTGATGCGCTGCCGAGATCTATCAGACCCTCGTTGATGAACCATGTCAATGAGTTGAGCGAGGATAATGTGATGGACCTGCAGTCCGCCCGCTCCTCTTTCTCGGAGCCGAGCGATACGCTCTAACAGCAGTCTAATTAACGCACCTAAGTCACAATTATCATGTCGAAAGTGCTCACCCGGCTTGCGTGACCAAAGTTCACCATTACTGTCGCAGGCAAGGTCATTAGTGAGTTTGCGGTTCGTCACTAGGCGGCGGTTGGATGCAGTGGGATGCTCATTGGATAGCGAGTCGAAAATCCGGCGCACGTCCGGAGCGCCCATGACCGTGCTGGATCCTGCTTGAGAAGCCTTGACTTGTACCGCCTCGTCCCAACTAGATCCTTTTCTAGACACCAATATGTCGGCCGAGTCTTGACCTTCCAAATCGACATCGACGAACCAGGACATGAGTTCGGGATTTTCGTAGAGGTCAAGAATTAAATCCACTGTCACCACGTACTGATAACGAAAACCAAATGCGGCTGCAACTCCACCAGAACTAGCCATAGCAGAAGTATACGTACTCGCCGGTAGAAAAGTCCAGCGGTATCTAGGATTGTGTCGCAACGGAGGTGTGTGGCGTAGTAGCTCAACTACCTAGCTTTCTCAACGTTAGCTTGTATTTCGTGATTGGAGGTGATTGGCGTCATGATGGGCTCAGTCAACAATGGTGCCATTCTTTGGTCATTGATGCTGCCGTCGATTTCATGTTCTAGGGGGCGGGTGTGTGAGCTGAAGATGCTCGCACCGAGGCGATCCTGAAAATAGAGAATGCGGTACGGTGGTGGCCGAGAAACAATGGGAATTCGCTGCTAATGCGTCTATCCCTGAGTGGATCGTCGTTGTTCCGGGAGTGATCCCGCAGGTCAGAGGCTACCGCAGTGAGGGAAAGAAAGAGGAGGTGGACCGAGTCGCGTCTTGGTGACAAGGTGTGAAAACTGCGACCTTCACCCATACTGGAGCTACGCGCGACCTTCCTGTCTCTGTTGCGCGTAGCCGGCTCGATGAGATCGTCGACGGTGTCCGCGCCAGACATGAGGCTGTCTTCTTGGCCCTTCGGGGCTGCCGCGTGGCTGCGGTGATCGATGTTGAGGAAGTGGAGCGGCTCAGCCAGACGGCAGAGGACCTGGCAGACCTCGAGGCCGCCGACGCCGCCCGCGCTGAGATCGCCGAGCACGGCACCATCCCCTGGGACGAGCTCTATGCTGACCTCGGGCTCGCATGACTCACCGGATCCAGTTCAGCTCCGCACCGGAGTGCAGGCTTGCCATTCTGCTTGCGCGACCTGCCATCACATCCGACCACCTGAGATGGCACGGATCAAGTCCAGCGCAACACGACCTGCCGCAGGAGCTGCAGACGACCGAAGTGTCCCCCCCCCCGCAGGTGGATCCATGTCTCGCGGGTACTCCTGATGAGTATCGTCGGGCTGTGGACAGGGCTGAACGGGGTCAGCCATAATGTGGGGGGGGGCCACCCGGGTGCGATCCGGGCGACTCCTCTAGCAAGGGGATGGCCTAGCCGATCCACTTGCTGAGGGCATCCACAAGGACACCGACGGCCCGGACAAGGCGAGCGATCGAGTTCAGTATGTCGCTCACCTTCCGGGCCGTTACCTTGCCCTTGCGGACGTGTGTGCGTCGGCCTTTCGGCTTGGACACGGCCCTCACCTCCTTCCCCTAGGACAACAGGCGATTCGGGGAGGAGGACCTGGAAGGAAGTGCCATCCTTCATGTCTGCCCATTTTGAGGCGTTCTCACCAATCGGCGAAGTTCTGGAGAAAGTTGTTGAGCAGTGGCTGGTGATAAAGCACCAGATTGATTCGGTTCGAAGGCTAGACGAGAAGAGAGTTACCATCAGTTCTCGGGAATGGCGGCGACCTGACCGATCGGGGTGGTAGTCAAGCGATTACGAACTTCCGATGGGAGAATCCCATAACCTTGAAGAGTCTTCGTGACGAGGATATATAAATCACTTTCAGATATGCCTGCCCTAGCAGCCAATAAATGCTCCCAGGCTACCTTTGTGTCGGCCGCTATGGTTCTGATGGTGTCCGGGTGTACTAGGAAAACGTTGTCGCGCGCAATAGTGACGCCGTCCCGATGGATACCAGGTTTTGGGGAAATAATGACAGTGGCGCTATCTGGTGGAATCAACCGGCAATCTCGGTCAGCCGCCAAGAGAGTGAGTTGATCGTTGGACTGTTCCAGATCTTTAAGTGGGACGACTCCTGTAGGCTTGTGTTTGCTCTTAGCTTCGAGTGCCAGCCATAATTCATCGCCCCAACACCATGTAGAGTCGCATCGTCCCTGCATCGCAGGCTTCGATGCGTCTGCGCCGAGCATTTGGCCAAGAGATGAAAGTGCGGGTTCGAACTTGCCGGGTTCCGATTCGCTGAGATCTGCACACATTTTATCAAGTAATTTGCGACGCTTTCCTTCGTTGAGGTTACCTTGGAGGGTTGCTACGGTCATACTGATGGCGATGTTGTCTACGCGTTCCAAAGTGGGAGCGTTTAGCTCTGGGAACTGTGCCATTTGGTGAACCCATGATCCGCGCCCCGCCAGTTGTAGTGAGTCCCTTATAAGCTGCCGAGCCGATGATTTTGTAGAAGGATCTCCGTTTTCGTGTGCCAGTGCGTCGGTCCACGCTGCCTCTAAATACTTCCAAAAAGCTTGGTAGCGTCGAGTGGCTTTACCTCCACTCCCGAGAACGTTGCCGACTGCGTGAGCATGAAGCGCTGCTTCTCTCCAGGATCCGGTGCTTGCTGATATCCATGCATCAACTTCTTCACCAGCACAAGCACACAATTGTTCGGATCCCGGCGAAGCGATCTGAGTTGCTTCACGACGATAATCGACAATAGTGGGTTCTGCGTTGTTTCTCCAAATCTCGTCTTCGTCTTTTTGTAAGAATGATTCGACGTTCTCCAGCATGTCTTCTTCGGTGCCGTCCTGAGAATTTTCAAGACCGAAACGTATTTCTGCTTGCATTTCGGGAGTGAGAGAGTCGATCGTCTCCGGGCGAACCAAATAACCGGACAAGTTTCCTCTAATCAACACTATGGCAGAGTCTTCCGGGCCTCGAGTGCATCGTCCAGTCCCCTGAATAATGCGAGTGCGTATGCGAGCCTCAAGCGCGACTCCAGCCTGCGCATTTTTCTGAAGAAAATGCTCTTGGAGATTCAAGCGGTCAGGCTTATTGTCGAATACAATTAGTCGGCAGCTGTCGTCGGGGAGGTCGAGTCCGTCATACCGTGCAGCAAGGGCGCAGATGGCATGCTTAGCTTCGATGAATGGGCTCATATCTGTCGACACATCTTCGATGCCGAAAATAGGCCAGTCGGGTGGTGCTAGTTCTTGTGCGTCTGCCATAGCAACGCTAGCTCGTTGCGATAACACAAGCGCCTTTCCGGCTTTTTTCGCTACATTTCGACATAGAGCAGGAACATCGCAGTTCGGAACAAATTCCGGAAAAATGAAAAAACGGCGCCCTGATCGTGGAGCAATGCTCTTGTCTGGCTCGCAAAGCCGTTCGATGCAGCGGCGTCCAAAGGCTCGTTCAAGTTCGCCGTTGTCTCCAAGGGTGGCAGATAAATAGATTCGCTGCCTCGCTTGCTCGAATAATCGATTTAGGTGTGTCGGTGGAATGTATGGCCGAATTAATATTTCGTAATAAGATAGATAAACTAAGCAGGATGTTATCCCCTGTCGAATCATCGTGTAGCGGTAGGAGTGTGGTGCTGCCAGCGTGGACAACGCTTCGTTGAGCGAGCGTGTCATCCCTGGCTGTCGTAGCGGTAAGATCAGTCGAACTTCGTCTGCAATCCCTGGATCTGGGTTCGTGGATGTTAGTCGTTCAAGAAAGATATTATCGAGGGCTGGAGATACCGCATTGAGGATTTGATGGTAGCCGTTTTCGTCGTTGTAACGATTAAGGTTGACGCTGTATGCGTCGCCGACGTACTGCTCTCCGGCGTGAGCGTCGTCAAACAATATGACTGACGGCTCGGGTAATCGTGGGTGAGAGTTAAAAATGCTACTGTATGTCGTGACTCCTATACTCTGAGCCGATTCATACTGAAGTACTGAGTTCTGGTTCCAAGACGCGTGGGAGCCGATAAGTAGTGCAACTTTAATGCCCTCTCTGTTCGCTGCGCTGCGTACTTGCTCAGCTAACTGCCGAGTCGGACAGGCGTAGAGGACTCGCTCATTATTCTTTTGGCGATTCCATTCTGCTATGAGAAGTCCAGTTAGTGTTTTGCCTGTGCCAGTCGGTAATTCTAAGGCCAGGTCGGATTTATATCGATTGTCCGTGTATGCTTTGAGCATATGCGATTGATGTGACCATAGGCCTGGTACGGCGCCAGGGCGTCGGGGAAGATCATGATAAAGTTCTCCGGGTGTTGCATATGAGGTGGCGTTGCGCTTTGCACTCGTGAAAGCCATATCGATTTCCTGGTTCAATGGTTGACATGAATTTAAGTATATGTTTTGGTTTTATTGGTGGGCTATTTTTTCTCATACTTCGAGAGGGTTGCATGGATGCGGCGGAAGTCGGATTCGCGGTCGCGGATGCGGAAGGGGAGGTCGTAGACGTAGGCGACGCCAGAGCCAGGGTGAGTGTGAGTGCGCTCTGATAGTGGCATGTCCTCGTTGGAGGACGGGCGCTTGCGCTTCTCCCATGCCTGGCGGACCGGGGTGGGTAGCTGGCGGCCATTCGCGTCATAGACGTAGGCGCCCTGGCCACGGCCGTGGTCGTAATCATAGAGGACCGCGAACTGGGTGCGGTAAATCGTACACAGGTCCTCGATCGGCACGCCCAGCATCATCGCCACCATGACATCGATCTCCGCTTGTGCATTGCGACGATCCTCCGCTCGACGCAAGGGTGTATCTGCCGTCCACTCCGGGCCAATCGGCCGCTCATCATAACGCTCCAGAATCGGAGAATCAGTCACAAACGACTCATCCCAACACTCCGCCCACAGGTCCGCGTAAGCGTCGGTGACACAGTTGAGTCGGAGGGTACGCAGAATGACGCGTGTGGTGAGAGGGTGATTGTGGGTTAGAGCGGGCAGTCGAGAGAAGTCGGGGAAGTAAATTCCGGACTTGGGAAGTGCTCGAAGAGTAAAGTCGGTGAGAAGTGAGGAAACACCTGCTTGTAGGATTATGAGACTTGATGCAGAGAAGCGTGGAGCCCCTGTGGAAAAGACGCCGTTTGGGTGGGCGGCTCCAGGTGGAATGATGGCTGGGATGAGTGTTCTCTCGCCGGTGTTGGCTGCCATGGCTCGCCATGCTATGCGGTAGTGGTCGCGAGCGGGGGAGTCTTCCCAGTGGGTGTAGAGACGGTCGTAGGTGGCACGGTCGCCGGCAGGCTTGTACTGGGTGACGGTCTGCGCGCTCGGGGCAAGCGCTTCCAGGTCGGTTGAGGTCCAGTCCAGATTGTGCTTCATGGACTCGTTAGGCTGCTTGTACAGTGGGGTTGAGACGTGGAGGTGAGGTCCTTGAAGGATGGCGTCGCCCCAGGATGCTGCGCCCCATCGTTTTGTTATTCTTCCTAGATTAAAGTCTGTGGTCTCGTTCCAGCCAGTCGAAAAATGGAGGTCGAGGCTACCGATGCGCGGTTGGGTGGCTAGTGTGGTGAGTGTACGTGCGGCAGTTGAGTTCACGGTGGAGACCATCGAGGTGGAACTCCAGTCGTCAGATTCCGTTACTGATTGCCAGGTCTTCAGTGTGACTTCATCGATGGATTCGATGCGGGCTGCGTGCGGCCGTAAGTCCCAGGTTCCGGTGTGTGGATCTTTGAAGCCGGGCTCCTCTCCACTGCCATCGTGCTTGAGTGAGCGTTGTACCGTTTCGGGGTGGTAGAGCGAGGCAGCGTGGATGAACGAGGGTGATCGCTCTGCGCCGTAGACGTGGATTCCGTACGCGTTGTGGTGATCGATGTCGAAGAGTTGAAGCTCGTTAATGAACTGCCAATGGCGGCGAAGGTGTCGATACGCTGCTGCGCGGAGTTCTGGGGTCTTGGCATCGGTGAAGTGAGTCTCCATGTGGATGAGGGAGGAGATACCCTGCTGTTTCTGGTGCACCCAGACCTGGCACATGAAGGCTCGGTAGAGGTCGGGGCGTCCTTCCATGATCGGGTAGACGGTCTGGTCGCTGATGAACTCAGCGAGGACCTCGGTCTCGGCGGCTCCGTCGAGCACTGTGGTGAGGACGCCAGGACGTGCCAGAGTGCGCGGCAGGCGCTCCTGCCGGTCCGCAAGCGATGGCTTCTTCGTGAGCACCCACCAGGGGTCGCCGTCAGCGAGAAGCGTCTCGACCGAGACATCAGGCCTCACCCACGGCGGGTTTCCCACCTGGAGGTCGAAGCCGCCGCGGGCGAAGACGGTGGCGAAGTCCAGCTCCCAGTGGAAGAAGCCCTGCGCTTCCGCCACATTCCGGACCACCGCGAGCCACTCATGCTTGTCAACGACTGACTGCACTTTGCGGGCTCCGGCGAGGCCGAGCTCAACCTCCTCCATGGTCTCCAGCCCCGCCCAGGAGGAGGCATCCACCAGGGTCCCGTCGGTGCCCTTGGCGTCCTTGACCTGCTTGCCCAGCAGCCCCTCCAAGGCATCCAGCCACTCATCCAGGCTCGGCGGGGTCACATCCGTGGTCAGCGGCCAGAACCACAGGGCGCACCACGCATCCAAGACCAGCCGCAGCCGCCGGTACGCCGAACCCGGCGCCGCCAGGTAGGCCTCGATCTGCTCACGGGACACCGTTGAACCGGAGCCCTCCTGCGCCTCGCGGCCCCACAAGTCGATGCGCCGAGAGGCCTCCGCTTCCGCCACCCGTAGGCGCCGCAGGGTCATCTCCCACAGGACCTCTACGCGCCGGGCCAAGGCCGTCAGCCGCAAGGACTGGGTGGTGTTCAGCGCCTTCGTGATGTCCTTACGCCAGGTCTTGAGGGCCTTAAGCTTCTCGGCATCCACCAGGTCCCGCACCTGCTTGGGAACCTCCACCGCGCTGCCCCAACCCTTGGCCGGCAACAGGAAGTGATGGATGCTCCCGGAGACGTCCAGCGCCCCGCCGATCCGGTGCCGGAAGTCAGCATCGGCGTCGTCGAGCACGGCCGCCACCCGGCTCAGCGGCTCGGCCACCGGAGCGGCCGACAGCCAGGCCCGCTTTTTCAACTGGGAGGTGGAGTACAGGGCACGGCGTGCTCCCACCAGGGAGTTACCGCGCCGCAGCCGCAGCCCGAACCACGGGGCGGCCAGCCCCTCCACCATCGTGTCCAGCCACAGGGACACCTCCGCCAGCTCCACCG
>ERZ772957.1859-NODE-1859-length-12855-cov-3.353281_pt1 | contig 12855 bp, 9 predicted proteins | sample MGYA00580682_ERZ772957 | MGnify/ENA primary metagenome ERZ772957 (study PRJEB29015, sample SAMEA2737921) | human oral metagenome | biome: human oral; feature: human-associated habitat; material: dental | place: China | collected 2025 ...
TTACCCAAAAGAGCCTCAAAAAAACCATCGACGTGATAACGGACAGCATTTTTGAAGCTATTGACGTGCTCTCTCCTCTTTTGAGGCGAATACCATTCCCCTCTTTTCATCCTTGGAGCGTAATGACAGTGTTCCTGGGCATCCGGATACTGCTCCTCGTATGGAGAGTGAATACCTCTAGGCATCAAAAAGACAAACAATCCCTTCTCCCTGCGAAAGCGTTCATTGAGGTATTCCGCAGCCTTGAAATCGGCCGATAAAATATCATCCGAAAACTCCTGGAACCCCGCATACAGCTCATCCACCGTGTCAATATCCTCTTTCCTGAAAACAACATCGGGAAGGTTTGCCCCCCATAAGTTGAGGAACATTGTCCTATAGCCGTTGCCCTTCGCTATTTGAAACAAGGTGGGATTTGTTTGTGAGGTCAGCCGCGTATCCGGCATTTCGGCCACTCCGGTCAGAAGGACATTGCGGGGAAGAAAGGAATAGGTTCCGGAAGCGAGCATGAGTCCATAATTAAAAAAATTCTCGGGATAATTACGGAGATAGCTCTCCAGCTTGGGAGTTGTATCCAACAACGGATTGTTGATGGAGATATAGTCCCCTCGGACGGATTCATCAAGAACAAGCAAAATGTTGTCTTGAGGCGTATGACGTGCAGGCCCGGCATACGCTTGCCGCGGAATCGCATAGTACCTCCTCTCCTGGAGGTAATCCCTGAGGAGATTTAAAGCATACCCCATGGCGTCCACCGCAAACTGATGCCCCAGAGGGCGCCAATTATAGAGGAAAAAAATTCCCACGGCCAGAAGAGCCAGAAACACGTGCGCTCTCGCAGGTAAATGGCCCTATAAAATGCCCCCCCCCCCCAAGGATAGAGCACGAGTGCCCGCCAATGACACAACCACAATCAGAAGCGTCGGGAACACTCCCCTTATAACAGCCCACGGAGAAAGCAAGGGCAGGACGGTTCCCTTTGTTACGCCCAGGGAACAAGTGAAGAGGCTATGCAGATCGGCAGCAGTAGGCAGCTTTTTCATCACCGAATAATAGAGCTGTACGGATACGGTCAGGCCCCCCCAAATCCCCCACCAAAGGATATGTCCAACCAGTGGGATAAGGCGAATGGCCAACAGTAAAGCCGTCGATGCCGTCAGGGAGAAGCCCCAGAACACCAAAAAATGAAGGGAACCGATATAGGGCAGATAATATTTGAGCATGTTGAAGTTTACGGCCCCAAAATAAAAAAGATGCACCCCGCTGCTGACGACAGATAGAATACAGACAAGAAAAATGTCTTCCCACATAATTTCCATCAAAACGCCTCTTCCATTTCCGTCAAAAAAGTCAAGGGCTACATTTCCTCTCCTGCCGCTTTCATATCAGAACGTTCTAGGAGATAACGTCCTTCACCTTTTGGGCAACAAATTCCATCTGTTTTTCCGTCAGGGCAACCCCACTGGGAATATACAGGCCTCGCCGAGCCAAACGTTCTGCCACAGGGTATCGCTCCCCTGCAAACATGGCCTGACGCATAAAGACAGGCTGTTCGTGCATAGGCCAGAAGAAGGGGCGCGTTCCGACGCCAAGGGCCTGAAAGCGCCTCTCGCATTCCTGTTCCTTAAAGGGGACGTCGTCGTCCAGGACCAGGCCAAAGACCCAATAGAGGTTCTCGGCGTAGGGGGTCCGTTCCAGGGGCAGCTGAGCACCTCGAACGTCCTTCAAAAGTTCCTGATATCGGGCGCCGATGGCACGCTTTTTCTCCAGGGTCGCCTCGATCTTTTCAAGCTGGGCCACACCCAACGCCGCTTGAATATTGGTCATCCTAAAATTGTACCCTAACTCATGATGGACGAAGCGCCGTTCTGGGACAAAACAGAGGTTGCGCAGAGCACGGCACCGTTCGGCCAGAGCATCGTCATCGCAGAGTACCATCCCCCCCTCGCCCGTCGTGACGTGTTTGTTGGGGTAGAAACTGAAACAGCTGATGTCCCCAAAGGAGCCGCATGGTTTGCCGTAAGCCGTCTGGCCTATTGCCTCCGCGGCATCCTCAATCACGGCCAAGTGGTATTTTCGAGCTACTTCCATGAGGGGTTCCATATCCACGGGAAGCCCGTAGATATGCACCGCCATGATCGCGGACGTCCGGGAGGTAACCTTTGCCTCGATTTGAGAAACGTCCATGTTCCAGGTCCTAGGATCGCTGTCCACCAGCACCGGGGTGCATCCCGCCCTCACCACCGCTGCCGAGCAGGAGATGATGGTGAAGGTGGGCATGATCACCTCGCTACCGGGAGGCAAAGAGAGCGCCTGCAAGGCCAAATCAAGGGCAACGCTGCCGTTGCAGACGGCGACACCGTGTTTTCGCCCGGTAAGAGACGCCATCCCCTCCTCGAACTTATGCACAAACGGCCCCTCGGAGGATATCCACCCTGTATCGACGCACTGTTCCAGATATTTTTTTTCGTTGCCGTCCAGAAGCGGCTCGTTGACCGATACGACCATAAATCTCCCCCCAGGACCTTAGTCAATTTCCCATCTTCCGCAGGACATAATAGGTAGAGGTGATATAAGGCTGCAAGGCATCGTCAAACTTATCCTCCAACTGTAAGCCTTTTTCCTTTATCCAGACCTCCAGCATGTCATCAGGGGACAGGACGGGAAACAACATCTCCCGTCTGGTAAACTCACGAAGGTCATCCAAACGGATCTTTGAGGACAACAAAACATCAAAGGCGATAATACCGCCTTTTTTACAGACCCTGTACATTTCATCCATGTAAGACAGATTGATGCAATGTTTCTGATAGACTAAAACGCCATTGGCTGTCACAACATCGCAGGAGGCCGAAGAGGTTGGGCTCAGGGTTCTGCCATCGCATTCCTTGATAATGACCCTTCGGTCCGACGAATAGGTTTTGGAGAGATAGTCACGCCATTGCCAATCGACCTCGTAAACCTCGTAGGCATCACATGAGGGATTCTTCAAGAACTTTTCCATATACCGTCCCGTGCCCGTGCCGACCTCAAGATATCTGAGCCCGGCCGTCCCCTAGACATGGCTTTCTATCCTCCCTGTGATTCGATCGAGCCGTCCCTTGCAGCGCGGATCCAGTTCCGCATATTCCCTTTCTTTATAGGCCGTCAGCTTTTCGCCCCGGCCTCCCGCCAACCGCACGAGATCTCGGGCATTGAGATATCCTACCGTTGTCATTTTGTAGCCAAAAGGATAGAGTAATCGGTTGACTCGACGACCTATAGCCAGGATAAATTTATTCATATTTTTGAATCAGCCCCTTCATCCATGTCCAGTCTATATGTCGTTCCGATCTCATTTGAAAGGTACGCAGCGCCTTCGTTGGGTAGTCACCTGATGCGCTGCTATGCCATCAAAGCGCGTCTTGTCCCCTTCACCGACATAAGGCCCTTGTTTGACCTCGATCATCTCCACCTCCTCAAGGACCTTGAAACCATGCCCTCCCGCGATAAGAAGAATAACATCCCCGCTGCGGAGCTCCCGGCTCTCCAAATATTCCCGCTTCTCGTCATAAAAGTCAACTTGGAGCCGTCCTTTACGGATAAACAACACTTCCTGCGTATAGTGAACCTGACGCGGCACAGGATTGTGGACGTGCGGCTCTATCACTTTCCCAACAGGGTGGTTCATATAGGCCAACTGCTGAGAAAAGTCCGGCTGGGTAAAAAAATGGATGCCGGATTCGCTGAAATTTGCCCTGACGATAATCGCCAAGGTTTCTTCTCCACAAAGGATTTTTTCCAAATTCTGTCCGCTCATTTCAACTCAAATGTCTCCCTTGTCCAACTCAGCTAACCCAAAAGATACATCTTCAATTTCTGCCATCGAGAAAAATTCCTGAGCAAAAATTTCTGAAGCCAACACCACATCTTATGCCGCATCAAAAAAACGGATAGCTTGATGGAAAAGGCATTGATTTCGGATTTCTTAAGACACGACAGAGATAAATCCCGCCTGCCTGCCGCAAACAGCTGAAAAGCAACCAGAAAAAGATGACGCAGGTAAAGCCTATTCCCTCCTTGACGAATCATATCCGTCCCATATTTCTCAATAATGTATTGATACCCGGACAGTCCTCTCAATACGTTTCCGGAAATGGTCTCCCCGCCATGCCGCCGCCAGACAAAAAGGGGTTTGGAAATATGCACAAAACGACAGACCGAGCCCAAGCGTATTGTCGTCTCCCACTCCTGATAGGCGGGGACATCCTCATCTAAAAAACCCACTCGCTCTAAAGCCATTTTGGATACGAGCATCGTTTGGAAAAGGGCGCCATATCCCTTAAGGACCTTTTTAAATGATCCAGGCTCCTCAAAGGAGGGAAGAGGCACATATCGCAATTGGCCATCTTCTCCATCCTGTCGGTACATGTCCGAATGAATCACAATCATAGGATCGGCTTTCTGGCGTTGCAGCTCTTCAATCTGGATTTCCAGTTTGTCCTTTACCCAGATATCGTCCGAATCGTTAAAAGCTATCCAGGGGAAATGAGCGGCTTTAACCCCCACGTTACGAGCGTGCTGCGCCCCATGGTTTTCAGACAGACGGACGGGACGCACCAAGGGAAAATCCAAGGCAGCCCGCTCCAGCTCCCGCCACGTTCCATCCGTAGAGCAGTCGTCCACCACGATAATTTCCTGCGGCGGACAAGTCTGCTTCACTACGGAGTCGATACAGGGAATAATCAAGGACTCCCTGTTGCGAACGGGAATGACAACAGAAATTAAGCAAGAATCCGACCCCGGCATCCTGTTCAGCATGTCCGTCTCCCGTAAGGACCACCTCTCCACGAACAAAAATGCCCTTTACAACGAAAGCTTGCCGCATTTTTGACCATTATCATACCCCTGATTCCCCTTCCCTCTTATCGATCGTGCCCATTCCGACCACATCTCCAGAACAAGGGCTTTCCATGGCAGGTATTTCATTTTGAGAGAGGAGCCATCAAGCGCTTGAGCCTCAATCCCTGCCCCCAGAGACAAAGTTTTCAGCCCTTCTTCCGTGAAGATATTCTGCTGGCTTAGAACGCCGTCAAGAATCCGGGAACCGTAATGTTCAAACAACGCCTTTACCCACACGGCCACTGGAGGCTCAAACCCCTGTTTTTTTCTGCGCGACAACACAAACTGCGGGACAAAATCTTTCATCGCTTCCTTGAGCCAAAATTTACGACCCCATCGCCAATCGGGATAATATCGCCGTAGTCCGACAACCGTTTCAATCATATCTACATCAAGGAAAGGACAACTTATCCTCACCCCTCCAGTGTTGCGGGCAATATTATGCCTTTCTCTCAAGTCGTTCTCCAAAAGGAACGAGCGAAACGACATTCCGGTCACAAGAACATCCACACTTACCTCGTCTTCAAGGAAACAGGGAAACTCCAGGCTAGCATGCCTTACTTTCTCAAAAAAATCTTTTTTATAAAACTGAGGGAGCAAGTATTCCGCCTCCATATACTCGGGGTTGAGGTCATAAAACACCCGTGTCTTCACCCCAAGTTCCCGATAAGACGAGAGTATCTTTTCAATCCGTCCAAAGGCAGCCTTTGCATAAGGATATCGCCTTCGCAAGGGTCTCATCAGCATCAGCCAATCTTTTAACGTCTCCCCAGCCCCATAAAAGCCGTCTATAGGGTACAAACATTTCAAAAATAATACCGCGGAATCCTTCAGGGACAGCCCTTTTTTCCCAACCTTGTATTTCTCCTTAAATTGCGCTGCCAACTCGTTCTCTCGCACAGCATCACGAGCCCATTCCCCTCCCCAGAACAATTCGTCCGCGCCATCCCCGGAAAGGCAGAGCGTCACGCCATCTTCCCTCATCCTGCGGAACAACTCATAAAAAGCATAGGCCGTGATATCCGCGATTGGAACTTCCAAAGCAGCAACAACATCCGGAAAATTCTCCACAAGGCTTTTCGTATCCAATTCCATTTCGACGTGAGGAATATCCAGGTATTCAACAAGCTGCTCAGCCAGTTTTCTCTCATCCGTACGGGGATGCCCTTTCCAACCTACGGTAAAGGCGGTAAAAGGAACCCCCAAGTGCTTCAAAACGCAGGCAACTATGCTTGAATCGAGTCCACCGCTTAGGGGCACCCCTATCGTGCTTCCAGAATCCGCAGCTTTTTCCACCGATTTAAGAAGTTGCTCTCGTATCATCAAAACAGGATCGCACGAGGAGGCGTTGGGAATGGCAGGGCTCTCTTCAACAGACCAGTAACGCTCTATCCTGACATCCCCCGAATCCTCCAGAAGAAGCCGGTGCCCCGGCAAAAGCGACCAGCAATCCTGCAGAGGGGTCATCGGAGCAACACACATATGATGCAGATAAGAGTGAATGGATTCCGGCGACAACACAAAGGGAAGTTCCATTTTTTCCAACAGCGATTTAAAGCTGGAGTCACATATCAATTCATTTTTAAGGCCCTGAGACCAGTAAAACGAACTCAGGCCCACAGGATCTAGTGAAGCAATGACCTTACCCATACAACAACACCCCTTCAGCGAACAGCCCCCACACACTTCTCTAAGGAAGTGCTGATTAAAACAAAAGCACATATTTTATCAGAGTAAATATGCAAAACATCTATAGGCAAAAATCTTCAATGCTTCCTTGAAAATTAAATCAGTGTTTCCCTAAGAATCGGGACGAGTCCCCTTCAACACTTCCCCAAGCTCATCCCCTCAATGCACCCACTCTGAACCCGCATCGCCCCTAATTTCTTTTGGACCAATTTTCTTTCCGGAAAATCGTTCCTCTCACATCCAATATCTCCCCACCAAACCGGTTTTGCTCCGGATCCGGAGCTCCTTTTGCATCGACGCAATGGACGCGTACCCTGTCCGGCCCGCTGATGCGCCGCAACGCTTCCATATCGGGAATGCCGTCGACCCGCTCGATTCCCTCCAACAAAAGTGTCGGAATATCCTCGCAGGACATCAGAGCTTCGGAGAAACGCAGAGGCCCGTGAGAGCCGAAATCCTTGAACATCAGCAGTGCATTGGGGGAACCACGATAGACCTCTCTCCCCACATATTTGTTCAATCCCCAACTATCTCCGAAATCGTGATCCGAAAAGATGACGATACGCGTATTGTCATAGACCCCCAATCGTTTCAAGGAAGCCACGAAATCTGCCACAAAGCGCATCATGTGCGTCTCCGTGTAGTAATGCTCGGGGATAATTCCATCAACGAGCGTAAAACGTTCAGAGGTATCGGGATAGGGATCCAAAACAGGATGCAGATCCTCTGAGGTCAGGTGCCACGTAAAATGAGACAACATAGAACGGATCATCTTGAACGTCGGCTTCCCCTCATCGGCCCGAATGAATTCATGCATAAACTGCATAGGCGGCAGATTGGGCATGAAATGTGTCTTCATGTTAGCGGCCAACACCTGCTCCACGACGTCGCCTCTCCAGTGCCCCCAGTTGTAAAGGTTAGTCCTCAGGCTGAAAGGAATCACCCGAAACAAAGAAAGGTTCAGCAAAAAGCGCGAAATATCCACAGACTTGTCCTGAAAAAGCATCCCCTGTTCCGCTGCCCATCTTGACCAATAGGGGATATAGTCCTTGCCCCAGTTATCGCCATAAAGTAACAGGAGCTTGCCAGGCTCTCTCACATGTTTTAGAAAATCAGCATCTCCGGACTCGAGATACGGCGTCCCCGCCATGACAACATCATACCCCTCACGGATAAAGGTACTGGGCAAAACGGTCAGGGAGCGTGCAAATTTTTCTCGGACTAAGGATTGAGGTTCGTTACGGTCAAGTTCGTCCACTCTATAACGAGGTCCAGCATAAATGGAAGGAGTTGAAAAAAAGGTCATATCCCCCGTTGCCAACGTGTCCGGATAGTCCGTAAACCCATCCAACTTTTGGACCAGCTCGGGATTCTCCCTCACAATCTGAAGAAGATGATCTCCCGCAAATCCATCAAAAAAGAAACCCACGATATTTTTTTCCGTTTTGGAAAACCGCCATAGGCGGTCATGATAGGGCGGAAAGTCTAAGGGGCTTTGTGAGTTTCCCCCTTTTACAAGAGTGCTCGACAGATAACAATAGCCGCTCACACAAATTAAGGCAAAGGATATTGACCAAAGGACGGTAACCAACCGTCCCATCCATCTTCTCTTGATACAAAAATACAAAATGAACAGGGCCAATAAAGCGCTTCCCAAATCCTTTAATAAAACTCTTATCCCCTGCATCAGCAACAGCGGCTGCTTGAACATAATAGCATCCAGGTTCCCATAATGCTCCGTTATGATAAAAGCATTCAACAGAGCCATACATGCCATAAAAACAAGCATAACCGAGGTCACCCTACGAAGTAAAACAGGCAACAAGAGCCAGAACATAAGGGCCATCAACACAAGACCAACTCCATAAGGCCCCAGCTTCAAAAGGGTGACGGACAGGGAATCCGGGAAAAAGCTCGGATCCGTTAAAAAAAGTAACGACGGGTAAAAGATGCAGAGGAAAATCGTGAAAAACAGGATGGAGGAAAAATAAAGAGCGCCTTCCTTGCCGCCGGTCAATCGTCGGGCAAAGGCGGCAAGCTCAGTCCCCGGAACCGGAAGAAGCAGGGCAAAGAACAGATAGGATGCAAGCATAATAAAAAATATTTTAAAATAAGCGCCTTCCGAGAACTCGAGGGGAAAGAGGGTGAAGCGAATATAGGCAAGGAGGACCAACGCTCCGGTCAGCATGTAGGCTGCCTTTGCCGCAAGCTCGGCGAGGGACCAGCCCCGGCTCAGGAAACGCCAGAAAAGCATCCACACAAGGGCAAAGACGAACAGGAATGCGCAGATATAGGCATTATGAAACGTGGCGAGCCTGGAGAGCTCGTCGTAGCGCAGGCCGATGAAGCCCCTTCTGAAGAAAAAGACGTAGCATCCCAAGATCGCGAACATCGAAAGGGCGGCCAGAATATCGGTCAGTACCCTCCACCTTCCGACGGGAAGGAATCTCCGGCCCGATATTTCGTAAACATCTACATGCGCGCCCAGGAAACGCCTGACCGGAAGGGCGAGATTCTTCAAAAGCAGGATAACGTTGTTGCTGGTCCAATAGATCAGCAAAGCCGACGGAGCGCCATAGAGCAGGAGGAGGAAGAGGAGCCCTATGACGGAGGCCTGTAGCTTTTCTCGCGTGCCAAAGTTCTCCGTCGTCCATGCCGCCAGAAGATTAACCGCCGTCATGAGAAGCGGCAGCAGGTTGATCCCGTGCCAAAGCGAATCCGGCAGGGACAGATCCCTGATGAAAAGATAAGGCTGCCCCTCCAAAAGCTCGAGGGATGAGAGCATCGCATAAGCCGCTATCAAAAACGGAAGCTGAACGAAGAGCCCGGCATTGGAGCGAACCGCATAGATAGGATGATAAGCATACCGCCTGTAAAGCTCCGTCAGCTCGGCATGCTGCTCCGCACCGTGCAGTTCCCGCTTGATCTCACGAATCTGTGGAGCCAGAATATCCTGCAGCTTTCGTTCCCTTTGCTGCAGCCGTGCAGCCCATGCCATGAGGGGCCGCAGCAGGACGTTCATCACGATCGCAAGCAGAGCGAGGGATGTCCCCCAATCGCCCGTGCAGGAAAAAATGGCGAGATAAAGATATTTCAGCAGGACGACAACGGGCCTGAACAAGAGATCATACAACATCGTGAGCTTCCTCTTTCCCCTCCGCCTTGTCCCTCCGGGAGACGGACAACTGTACGGACTTTTCGACCAGATATTCCGCGACCTGCTTACCGGCACATCCGAAGCAGGAGATATAGCGTCGCCTGACGTCCTCCATCCCCTGCATCTTCCCCTCACGCAGGGCCTCCTCGACGACCTCGACGATATCGTCTATCCTGTCCCTGCCGACCGGGACACAGATCTTATCTGCCAGGGAATCCATGTACTCCGGGGGAAGATCGGCGATCTCGAAAGAATCCCTTTCCCCGATCTCCGTCTCGAGGGAGATGACGGGCTTTCCGTAAATCATCGCATAGTCCATGCGGATAGCCGACGTGTCGGAGATCAGGATATCGGAAACCAGAAGGGAATGGGATGGATCGCTGTCCTCGTCCCACGTCACGTTGTCGAACGCCGATAAATATCTCTTGAGCCGACTCAGCAAGGCAGGCTCCGTCCTCCACGACTGAGGATGAGGACGAAGGATGATATCGAAATCCGCCCTTGCAAGCGTACCGATAAATTTCGAATCATAGCAGGACAGAAAACCCTTTTGTCCCCACGACGGAGCCAGCAGTATCGTCCGCCTTTTCGCCTGTTTCGCCACGGGTTCCATTTCATCTTCCCCACGGCCGTGTATCTCATCCCTGTCACTCAATCGTTTGAGCAGCACATCCCAGTAAGGCAGTCCCGTACAGACCAATTCCTTCTCCGGCAGGCCGCGAAGCCGTTCGAGGTGTCGAATCGCTGGCCGGGAGTACTCCCCCACCATACAAACCCCGTCGTAGGCGTCCAGGGACCCTTTTTTATAATAGGCAACCCCGGCTGGAGCGTGAAAAACATGGACAAGAAACTCCACGCCAGCCGGCCTTGGAAGTGGGAACCCCGCTGTGCCGATATTCGGAGTGGTGGCAAGCATCACCCTGCACCGTATTCCGTTCAGCCGTGCATAGGCGGCGCTCCCTTCCCCCAGGTACCGTCCTCTCATCAGGGGACTGCGTATCGTCAATCCGGGGTCCTCGATATCCGAGGTAAAATAACTGAAGGGTTGCCCTCGCGAAATCAGCGCAGAAACGATCGGCTCGAAGGTCGTCCAATAATTCTTCCCCTCGCTGAAGATGACGATATCTTGACAGGACCGTCCCCGTTCATCCGAACGGCGCCTGCCCGTCCAGATTTCAACCGCCCGATAGAATATCCCCTTCAGCACATATCCCACGACGCCGACCGCCGTCACGGCGATATACACCAAAGCGTTGCCCGCACTGGGGTCGAGGTACGCCGCCGCAGGCCCGGGATACAGGAGGAGCAACAGACAAGCCAAACCGCCATAACGAATAAACCACCTAATTTTCAATCTTTCCCCTCTTTTCCGTGCAGCTCCGTGCGAGCCTCACGGGATTGTTGCCCAGACGCGAAACGTTGGCCTCCGCAAAGGCGTGGGCGTAAACGACGTCGAACGACAGCCCCTTTTCCTCCATCCAGGAGTCCGTCAAACCTATGGCCTCTCGCAGGGCATAGAGGCTTCGCACTCCCTCGTCCACCGTTTCGCAGCCCAGTACGTTCAAAATCTCCTCCACAACCTGCCGCAAGAGCCCTTCGCCCCGCGGGTCCGTCACGCGATCTGCGGGAGCCGTTCCGTTCTGCCCGAGGACCTCCGGAAGGAACGTCGCCACAGCATGACCATGAGGCAATCCATAGTACGCCGTAAGGCAATAGGAAAACGCGTGGGCCGCCGTGGTCTTGGCGACATCGATGGCCCGCCCCGCCAGGTAGGCGGCCTGAAGCATTGCCGATCGGCTTTCCGCCTCCGGAGCCAGGACGACGGAGCGCAGAACCCGTGAACCGATCCTCAGGGACTCCAAACCATCCTTTCGGGAGCTCTCCGTCGAGCCAACCGCCCAAAGGGACTCCATGGCCTGCGCCAGAGCGTCGAACCCCGTGCAGGCCGTAACATAAGGGGAAAGGGAAAAGGTGAAGGCAGGATTCAGGAACACATAACCCGGCCGTATCCGCGAGTCCCCCACGGAATGCTTGACCAGCCCATCGTACAGGACGGCAAAATGAGTGGCCTCGCTTCCTGTCCCCGCCGTCGTCGGGACGGCCAGGAACGGGAGAAAACCGCTGCATTCCGTTTCGGAGCGTATCCCCTTCAGGTACTCCCCAGGCCTCTGCCCCGTCGAGGAAAAAAAGTTGACCAGCTTCGCCGTGTCGAGGGGGGTCCCCCCTCCAACAGCCATGATCAGGTTGCAGGGGTCCTCCTCAAAAAAACTCAGTGCCGTCCGCAAAGCCTCGATATCGGGGTTCGCCGCAGCCACCCTGAGGTGCCGTACGACCATCCCATTCAACAGGGGGGAAAAGAAATCGGCAGCGCCGCTTGCCTCCCATGAGGCTCCTCCCGTCACCAGAAACAGCTTTTCGGCTATTCCGGCCCCAAGAAAATCCCTCCATAAAGCATCAAAGCCCTCAGTTCCCCAGCAGACTCTTTGCATCTCTTTCCCTCGAAGCCCATTCCCCCGGAGTCCTTTCTCCCATAGCCCCAATCAGAGCCCTCTTATTCCGTTGGGGAGAACTGCGGGGCCGCCCAAGATCGTCCCGATGCCCCCTGTCGACCCGAATCTCCAGGAAGGAAGGCCCTCCGTTTCTCGAAAAGGACTCGAGGGCTTCCTCAATTTCTTCAAAAACGCGTGCCGCAGCGACGTGACGATAGCCGCAGGCTTCCGCGATTTTGACGAGGTCGACCTGCAACGCGACCGTCCTCTGCCCTCCGACGGAATCGTGAGCGCCATTGTTCAGGACGACATGACACAGGTTGCGGCAACTCGACTGCCCGATGATGGCCAGGGCCCCCATGTGCATCAGAACCGAACCATCCCCATCAAGACAAAGAACGGGACGATCCGGACGGGATAGCGCCAGTCCCATGGCAATCTGCGATGCGTGTCCCATGGAGCCCACCGTCAGGAAATCCCGGTCGTGAGACATACCATCTTTTTCCCGACACTCGTAGAGCTCCCTCGAGATATGCCCCGTCGTCGAAACGAAGACGGCCCCCTCCGGAGCACACGCCAGGACCCTCTCAATGGCCGCCTCACGGCTGAGCGGGAAACGCCGATCCCGGCCGTCCGACT
>ERZ772957.1861-NODE-1861-length-12850-cov-8.089566_pt1 | contig 12850 bp, 9 predicted proteins | sample MGYA00580682_ERZ772957 | MGnify/ENA primary metagenome ERZ772957 (study PRJEB29015, sample SAMEA2737921) | human oral metagenome | biome: human oral; feature: human-associated habitat; material: dental | place: China | collected 2025 ...
AGTTTTTGATATTCATTTTCTGGGTCAATGATAAGCACGTCCGCGCCGACCATCAGCAACGGGACGACGCGACGTCCCAGCTCCGCCAGGCGCGCACCGTCGCCCGCGTCCACCACCACCAGGTCGTGGCTGCGTTCCAGTGACCTGAGCACCGCCGACAACGCCGCCTCGTCCGGGGAGTCGCCGTGGGGTCTGCCCAGCGCCAGCACCGAGACCCGTTCCGCCGAGACCAGGTGCGGGGTGAGGTCCCCGATCTCACCGACGGCGTGCCGCAGCTCCTCCCAGGTCATGCCCACCTGGGTTTCCGCCCCGAACAGCAGGTCTAGGCCGCCGCCGCAGCCCGCCAGCTCCACCGCCGCCGACCGCAATCCCGTATCCGCGGCCCGCGTGGACAGCGCCACCGTCAGGCAGCTGACCCCCAACCCGCCGGAGGCCCCTATCAAAGCCAGTATCTGCGCCGCGTCCTGGCCCGGTAGCTCGCTTGAGAGCACCTCCGCCAGGCGCTGCGACTCGCCGGGCAGCAGCAGCGCGGGCGCGCCCAGTTCCGCCGAGGCCTGCAGCAGCTCCTCGGAGTCGAAACCGACCACCCACACCCCGGGCACGGCACCCAGCGTCGCGGCCCGTGACGCCATGTCCGTGCCCACCAGACGCAGTGATGCGGTGCGCCATCGTCGCCTGAGTTCCTCCCGGTCCGGAACGACGTCCAGGTCGATCCCGAGGGCAAGCGTGGTGGCGAGCACGGAATCCGCGAGCGCGGCTTCCCGCGTGGCAAGCAATGGACCGGTAATCTCCGATGTGTTCACATTTTCACTTTGGGAACCGGCCGAGCCGAATCTCCATTTCTGCCCGAAGATGTGGATAACCTGTTTTGAGTAGCTGAAGAACAACCCAGGAAGAGATGACCACCACCGATCCCCTGCCTCCTGAAGCACTGACCTGGCTTGCCGTCTGGCCGGGGGTGCGGGGGTTGACCTTTGGGGGCAGCCTGCTGCCCCAGCGCCTCGAGGAGGCGGGCCACACCGTCTTCGCCATGGCCGACACCGACCGCGACATGCGTCGCCTGCTCGCCCTCCAGGGCATCACCCCCTTCTGGGCGCGCCCCGAGGCCATCCCGATCGATCCCTGCCAGTTCGACGTGGTGTTCTCCCACCAATCCTTCCATCTCTTCGATCCCGGTCAGGCGCTCTCGGAGATCGCCCGGGTGCTGCGTCCCGGTGGTTGTTTCTCGGCCTCGTACATCATCCGCGACGACTCGGTGCCGTGGGTGCGGCGCCTCACCGCGCTGCTGCGCCACTACGACCCGATGGCGATGCGCGGCGACTACGGCCACGCATCCCTGGCCGCCGTGGACGATTCGAAATATTTCCCGGAGGTGGAGCACCGCGCCTTCCGCATCTGGCAGACCGTCAGCCTCGACGATCTCCAGCAGCTCGTCGCAAATCAGCCGTTGTCGCGGAGGCTTTCGGAGGTGCAGCGCAAACGCCTGGCCGACGAGATCAAGACGCTTTTCGAGCAGTCCGTCAGGCCCGGGGAGAACCTGCGTCTGCCATTCCAGTTGCTGGCGTGGCGGGCCTGGGTGAATCACGACGAACTGACCGAGCCGGTGTCCATGCCGGAAAGTGGCATCGAGATCGACATGCAGGTCGCGACGCCCCTGCGGTAGCCGTAGGGTAGGGGTACCGGCTGCGCCGCAACCGGTCGGACGCGAAAGGAATACGATGGCCCGTCCCACACCATTCCAGTTGCTCCGCGACGGCTTGATGGATTTCGTCGCCCGCGAGACGGAGCTGGCCAAGGCCGAGCTCGTCCCTGCCGCGAAACATGCCGGCATCGGTTCGGCCTTCGTCGCGGCCGCCGTCACTTTCCTGCTGCATTCGATGTGGATGCTGGTGATCGTGCTGGCGCTGGCCCTGAGCTGGCTGATGAGTCTCACCGGCCTCAACACCGTCGGTTGCCTGACACTGGGGTTCCTGGTGGCGGCGCTGCTGTCGATCGGGATCGCGGTGCTGCTGATCTTCATGGCCCGCGGCCGTTTCCAGAAGGTCAAGGCCCCGACCGCCACCATCGAGGAGGCCAGGGCCACATTCGTCGCCCTCACCGACGCCGCCATCGGCCAGTCGACGGAGGTGGTGGTGAAGGAGGAACCGTCCCTCCCCGAAGCCAGCTGAGCCGGGTCGCAAACCCCTCCCCCAAAGCTGGCTGAGCCGGGGCGCGACGAAGGAGCGACCCGAGTCGAAACCACCCGACCCCAGCGCTCGACCACCCTCACCCCGCCCTTCCCGTGCACGAATCACGGAAGCGGCGGGGTTGGTGTTCACGACTGTGCTACCCGCACCCTTCCCGTACATGAATCGCGGAAACTCGACGGTTCAACGTCACCACACAACGTTGAACCGTTCCCCACCCGCGTTTCATGCACAAGAAAGGCAGAGAGGGGGCCCGGAGCTGGGAAGAAGCGCAGATCTTGCCGAAGTCGGCTGAGCCGGGTCGTGAGGAACGAACACCCCGAGTCGACACCACCATCAGCCGGACAACACACGGACATTCGCAGGCCGCTTCTCAAAAGCCCGCGGGATCTCCCGGAGGACGACCCTCCCCTGTTCAATAATGAGGCACATGCCCCAGACCTCTGACGACACCGTCGACGTCGACACGGGCGACACCCCCATCGCTGCGAACCGCCGGGGGCTGGTCCTGCGAGCGCTGAGGATCGGAGGGCTGATCGCCTTTCTCGTCGCGTTGCTGCTGGCCTGCCCGTGGTGGGATGGTTTCTCCGTTCCGCAGAGCCACGTCAATCAGTTCTTGCTGTTCGGCGCCCCGCTTCCGCTCCTCTGGCTCCTGGGATTCTGGAAATGGGCCTCCAAGGTGTGGTTCGCCTGCCTCGTCCTCATCGACGCGGTCCCATTGGCGGCTTTTCAGGTGTACCGGTGGTGGCTGTTCCACTCGCAGTCCTCCGTCAGCGTGCCCTTGTTCCTGGCGTTGGCGCTGCTGGCCCTCGGCCTGGGGGTGTTCATCGTCGCCGATCTGTTGCTGCGGGCACTCCGGGATCAGCTCGACATCTCTCGTCGCGACCCCACCAATCCCGCACGTTTCCGCCCCCTCCGTGACACGAATGCCACGTCTCGGTGGCGCGGGCGTCTGCTCCGCCTCGCCCTCGTCGCGGGAGCCGTCGTGGTGCTGGTGGCCCCGGTTTTCCTCACTCCCGCACTGACGGGTCCGGTCTCCACGACCGCCACGGCCCCGGAAGGCGACTTGCCCGCGCTTCCCACCACCATTGGCAGCGAGGTGACGTGGAGGCAGGATGTCCGTGGGTTGATCGAAGTCAAGGTGGGGGCGGCTGGGCCGATCCTGCTCACCAAAGACGGCGTGACCGCCCTCAAACCCGGCGACGGGACCGTTTTGTGGAGCTATCGCCGCCACGGGGCAAGGTATCTCAGGATTCCGGATAACACGAACAAAGTACGCGGCCTCGACCGCGACAAGTACAACGATCGTGTCACACCCCACATGGTGACCAGCCCCACCGGTCGCCACGTGGCGCTACGGATCATGGGCCCCAAGGAACTGCGGGAAAAATACCCAACGACACACGCCGACCATGATTCGTCCGTCAATGCCATGACCATCGTCATCGACACCCTCACCGGACAGGTGACCGGCGAGCATCCCTCCAACGAGGTCTGGCGTCTCCAGCTCAGTGACTCCGCTGTACTGGATGGCAAAACCGCCTATTCCCTCCAGGACGGCCAGAAGCTTTGGTCCTTCGCAGAGGAGAAGTATGGGTACAGGGGTTACTCGGGCCCGGCAGGACACAAATGCTTCGTCGCGACGAAGCACAAGCAGACTAACGGCCCACTCGTCAGCACACACGTAACACTGACCCCGGACAGCGCTATACGGACCGACTCCAAGAGAGTCAGCATCACTTTGGACGCTGACGCCGAAGGATTCCCCGTACTGGTGAATGGCTGGGCGATCCAACCCAAGAACCCGGACGATGTGTTGCGCACGGACACAGATTGGGAAGCTCAAGCGGTTTCGCTCGACTCCCTCATCGGATTTGGCGACGAGGAACCGGTCGATCTCGGCAGGATCACCGGCGTCCACCACGACACATCACACAGGTCGGGAGTCCTCCGCACCTCGGAATCCGTCTTCGACCCGACCACCCGAACGGTCACCCCCGCGTCCCAGTACCCAGGCCTGGCGGGAGCCAGAACCGGAATCGATACGACCATCCGGGAAGGAAAGCAATCAAGGGAGCTCGTCATACGCCCCGGCGACGGCTCAGCGGGGCTCACGATTCCCATCGAGCCGGGTTCCGTCTCCTTTCCAGTGGAAGAAAAAGAGCCTGCCTCATCCGAACCAGAGAAGAAGACGATTTTTCTCAACGCCCCAGGGGGCACCCTCGTGGCTCTCGATCCTGAGAACGGAATCGAGCATCACAACAGCAAGGATGGCGATTACATCCATACTCACACCCATCGCCTGTACGGCGTGACAGGGGGTTCGGCATGAGCGCAAATAGACAACTGAGGCATGTGATGGCTGGCTTGCTTCTTCTCGCCTTGGTGATTTCGGGATGTTCTCGCCCCGAAACTAGGAGCAGCGATACACGTCCACGACAGGTTCGCTCCATCAGCTTCCAGGAAATTGGCGCTCCTCCTTTTAAATCTCCTTTGCCAGAACCGATCCGAACCGAGGACGGATGGCGCATGAAGCTCACAGCTTCAAACTCAGATTTTCACATTCACCCCACGGCACATGGTCCTGTAGTGATCACAGAGGGAATCCTCCCCACGGTTGCCACGGGCAAAAAGATCATTTCCCTGGAGCCCAGCACGGGATCCGTGAAGTGGCTGCGCGTGAGCAACACCCTCGGCCCAGTCGAAAGAAGCACCGGCCTCAGATCAGAAGAACCGAGAACCGACATGATCGCAGCCACGCCGCAGAGCTGGGCTTTCACGCCACAGGTTGTCGTCAGCCCCAATGGGAAGTACCTGGCGATCCGGACTCATTCGTACCTGGACCCCGAGGATTCCGAGAACATTGGCGACCAGCGCGTGGGCATCACCGTCCTGAACGCCGAGACCGGGGAGACAGTTCGCACCGTCGAGGTCTCCGGTCTGGTTCTGGGGCAGGCCCTCACCAATGACTCGCTGGCAGTCGAGACCACCCAGAACTACTACCCCGCCGGCACCGGGGTCATCAATGCTTTCTCATTGAGCAAAGCGCAGGCCGAGCCCACCAGCTTCCGCTCCGGTCACTGGCTGATCGGAGCCAGCCCCGAATCCCTGCTCATGTCGCAGGAGCTTCCGTCTCACGACGGTTCCGGCGCCTCGTGGCCCTATGCCATCACCAGGACCAACACCGCGGGCAAGGAGCTGGGAACCGTGATCGGTGTTCGTGGCCTTCATCCCGGAGGATGGGTCGATCGTTTCAAGGATCCGGAGGCGGCCGCGGAGATCGCGAACTCGCAGGGCGACGCATCCGAGCGCACAAAGGCCTTGGAAGCGCTACAGCACGAGTTGTTCCATGTCGACACCGGAACAACATTGGATGCGGCCAATCTGCTGGTGGCCGACGTAGTCCTCCCCACTGGGTCCGGCATTCTCCTCTACACGCAACGCACGGAGAGCGAGGAGGAGAAAACAGTCATCTATCCCACCCCGGTGTCCTGGCTCGACACGACGAACGGTCGCAATTCACTGAGTCAGGAGAAGACGACCCAGATCCTGCACCACGCCTCCCAGCACGTGTGGAACGACGGTTTCTTTCCATCACTCACAACCCTCACCCCCGGGGTGGAGGCCCCACCGGGATCACTACCGCTGCCGAAGGAACAATGATCCATGTCCGATAGCTCGGTTCCAGAAAACGACATGGCAACCGACGGCGTCAATGCCCCCACCACGGACGACGGCGATACCCCCAAGCCGGCGAAAGACCAGCGACGATACGCCTTCTTGTCGCGGCACATCTCGATGCTCAGGGCTCTCCGACTCAGCGGAATCCTCACCATCATTTTCGCAATTGCATTGTACGTATTTCTGGGCGGCAGCAACAACGCTTTTTGGCCACCCAAAGGATTACTCCTCGGATTGTTTCTAGGGATTCTTCCGATTTTTATCACCTGGGCTTGGAGTAGACAGATTAACGCTTGGCAGCGCTTGATTGCCCTGTTCTTCGCCCTGTGCTCGGTCATGTCCGCCGGTTTTCTGGTGCACTGGTGGTGGAAGCTCTACGACCAGACCTCGTTCAACTCCGCTTTCCTACTGACCTTGGGCTTGGCATCGATCGGGCTGGGTTTACTGATCGCCACCGACCTGCTGCTCCGGGGAGTCAGGGACCACTTGGGAACCACCCCTGGCAGCGCCGACGATCCATCCATTCTCACTCCCTACCGCTCCAGCGTAGACGCCACCGCCACCGGCATAGGGAAAAGGATTCTGCATGGGATTCTTCGGTTCATTCGCGTCTTGGTGCCCACCGCGGTGCTGGTCACGGCGAGCGTTGCGGCTCACACGGTGGCGAACCCGGTCACACAGACAACCGCCCCACTTCCCGAAGACCCCCTGCCCGAGCGTTCCACGAGCATCGGCACCACCCTCGCCTGGACCAAAGACGTGCCGGGACTGCTGGCCACCGCTTCCGGGGTGGCCGGCCCGGTGATATTGACCACCGAAGGCGTGACCGGTCTCAATCCCGCTGACGGCAGCACCTTGTGGAGCTACACCCGGAAAAACACCCGCTTCTGCATGGGCCGCTGTGGACAAGCTCCCTTTCGCTCTCAGCTTCTATTCACCAGTCCCACCGGCCGGTATATTGCCGTGCAATTCGGCATACCGGAAGAGGTCGAGAGCTCCAACCCAGTTCATAATGCCATGACCGTGGTTCTGGACACCCTCACCGGGCAAGTCACCGGCGAGCATCCATCAAATGAAAAGAATAAGCTCCAGCTGACGGATTCTGCTCTTCTCGACGGCGACACCGCCTACAACCTCGACGACGGAAAGATTCGCTGGAAACTGGCCGGCAAGAAAGAGAGAACCTATGAAGTGAGAGCCTCCGAAAGGAATGCTCGCTCCGGCCCCGCAGGCCACAGATCATTCATACTGACCGGTCCCGACAACAAATACAATCTGATCTCTGACACCGATCCAACCTCCACCACCGGAGTGGCCAATCTCGCCGACGACCCCCTGACCGAAAGGCTGGTGGTAGTGAACGGCTGGACCATCCAGTACAGGAATTCCCCCGATTCCGAGAACGGGGAGCCACGCGAAAATCTCTGGGGCAGGGAAGCGCGAGCCGTCACGCTCGACTCCCTCGCTGGTCTGGGCGACGGCACCACACCTGTTGACCTCGGCAGAATCTCTGGCGTGAACTCCGCAGCCTCTCGGGCATCCGGAACCTTGGCCACATATCCCCCATACGACGGTCGCTCCAAATTTGACTCCAGTGAATACACCGATGACATCTGGGTAGGTGCTGTTTTTGATACATCCACCCAACGTGTCACACCCGCCACTCAGTACGCGGGACTGGCAACCGCCAAGGTAGGGCTCATGGCAACCTCCGAGAAGGGACAGCTGTCGGGCTCCCTCGTCGTACGGCCAGGTGACGGCTCCGACGGTGCCACCATCCCCATAGTCCCGGGCTCCACAGTGACGCCCCCCCCGAGCAGCTCGCACGAAACCATCGACTGAAACCCATGCAATTTTTCCCCATCGGCGAAACAAGATACGCCGACTTGCACATCTTGGAGAGGACTGTCGATGCCATGAAAGCTCCCGGGGTGACGCTCCTTCTGCTGGATGGCGGCGGGAAGACCATGCCTCTTTCCCAGCGTTATTACGATAATCACGTCTACCGGTTGTATGGGCTGACGGGAGCCACCTCATGAATTTTCGCAGAAAACTGGCCACGGCAATCACGGGAACTCTTTTCCTCTCCCTGCTGCTCGGTTCCTGCACCCACAACACTGATCCTCATACCGTGAAGATCAGCGACACCGGAGACGTCTCACACCTCATCGAGGCTCCCGTGCAAAACCCCACCGGGTGGAAGGCCACCGCGACACCATATGCCATCCACGACGACCAATCATCTGGTGTTTCCGCGCTTGGTGGCCCCATCGTCCTGTTCTACTCACCCCGCACAGATAAGACCAAATTTTCCCCGGGCAAAACCGCAACGGGAACCCTCGTGACACTGAACTCCAGAGATGGCTCGGTGCGCTGGGCACGTACTTTGGAGCCCGGTTTTCCCGAAAATCATCTCCACAGTAGCGACGATATGCCCCAAACCAGATTCGAACAAGACCGGGAAGGGTATCAGAAATTCATCGCAGCCAGCCCAAACGGTCGCTATCTGGCTGTCCGGCTCCTGCCATACATGACATCCAAGAACCCCCGCAGCTTCAATGACCAGCACACGCACATCATCGTCCTCGACACCGAAACCGGCAACGAGGTCCGCACCGTCGAAGTCACGGGAATCGTTCTGGGCCACGCCCTGACCAACAACTCACTAGCGGTTGAAACCGCGGAGAATTTCTACCCAGCAGACACCGGAAAACTCGACGTCTTCTCCCTCACAAACCCTCAGGAGAAACCAAGCAGCATACGCACAAACCGCTGGCTCGCCGAAGCAACCAGCGACTCACTACTCCTAACACAACAGGATCCCAAAGGCACTTACCAAGACTCAATCTACACTCTCACCACACTCAGCACCGCCGGCGAGGAAAAAGACACCATCGCGGGGGTGGCCGCCATTCACCCGGGCGGTTGGATAGAACGCTTCAAGGCCCCAGAAACCGCCGCAACCATATTCCAGAGGGACGCGTCAACAGCACCGGAAGAGAGGCAACGCATGAAAGACCTGAATGCGCTCCCCCGCGACCTGATCAACCTCGAAACCGGAATCACCTTCGACATCACCGGCCTGTCCACAACCGAGGTGACTCTCCCAACCAGCCCCGGGATTCTGCTGCGAACAGCAACAACAACCGAAAAGGACGGAAAGGAAAGCACCACCTACACCGCAACCTCCTGGCTTCCCGCCACACCAGAAGCCACGAAACTACGCACCGACGACATGCAACACATCGAGGGCAAAGTGGCCAGCAAACCCATCCACATGGGCGACGAGGTGAGATAGGAGTCATATCGAACAAACCCGGCTGCGACGTTCCTGCACCCGCAAGATGGTGTCAACACGACCCGTTTCCCCCACACAAGCCGGTTGAGCCGGGCAGCGAGGAACGAGCGACCCGAGTCGAAACCACCCGCAACCGAAAAACAGACCCGACCCCAAGCCACCATGGCTTCGACACGACCAGCTCGCTGACGCTCGTGAGGATGCTCAACCAGCTTCCCCGGCCCGCGACCGCGTCTCCTCCTTAGGTAGGAGGCCCTCCGAGAGTTCCGTCCTTCGGGGAATGGGAGGGCATCGCGCTGATTCCTAGCCTTTTTCACGTCAGGCCGGAGGACCTTCGGGACGCAAGAGAAAGGTTTGGGCGATGCCCTCTCAGGAACAGCTCCACCCATTCGGTGACCCGACCCGCCAGGCCCGGTCCGACATCGTCGTCGAGGCCCGGGGCCTGTGCAGGACGTACGGTTCCGGGCAGGCGCAGGTCGTCGCCCTCGACAACGTCAATTTCTCGGTCCGGCGGGGCGAGTTCGTCGCGATCATGGGCCCCTCCGGGTCGGGAAAATCGACGCTCCTGCACTGCCTGGCGGGCCTGAACGTCCCCGACGGTGGGCAGAGCCGCATAGCGGGCCGCGACATCACCGGCATGAATGACGATGACCTCACCCGGATGCGCCGAGACATGCTCGGGTTCATCTTCCAGTCGTTCAACCTGCTGCCGAGCCTCAGCGCTGAGGAGAACATCCTCCTGCCGCTTCGTCTGGCGCGCCGTTCCCCCGACAAGGGCTGGTACGACGCCATCATCGCGGCGCTGGGCATCAAGAACCGCTTGACGCACCGCCCGTCGGAGCTGTCCGGCGGCCAGCAGCAACGCGTCGCCGTCGCCCGGGCCCTCGTGGGACGTCCCGAGGTGGTCTTCGCCGACGAGCCAACGGGCGCCCTGGACTCGGAGTCCTCGGATTCGCTGCTGGAGGTCCTGGCCCGGATGTGCGACACGCTGGGACAGACCGTGGTCATGGTCACCCACGACGAGAACGCCGCTGCCGCCACCAACCGTGTCGTGCGGCTGCGTGACGGCCGCATCATCGACGACAGGTACATCCGTCGCGGCAGCGCCTTCCAGGCCCCGCCGCCCGGAGGCCATCCCGCGGCCGGGCAGCCGCGTCGCCAGGGGGAGGTTCGCTGATGCCTTCCTTCCTCGACTTCCGCCGCACCGTCGCCGCCCTCATCGCGGTGGCCATGAGCGCAGCCCTGATCGCTTTCGCGTTCATCACCTCCGATTCGTTCAAGACCCATTTCGAGGCCAGCGCCCGCCAGGACCTGGACGGCGCCAGCCTGGTCGTCACCTCAGGCCGGGAACACCTGCCGGCGCAGGTTCTCGACCAGGTCCGGGCCCTCGACGGGGTCGCCGCGGTGCGGGGCACCACCTGGGACGTCCTGGACCTTGACCTGCCCCCGCAGCTCATGAGCACCGCGAGTTCCAAGGCGATCCTGAGAAGCGTCCCCGTCCTCACCGACTTCACCACGCTGGCCTCCGGGAAACTTCCCACCGGGGCCGGTGAGGCCGCCGTCAACACCAACCTGGCGGAGGCCCACGGACTCGGGGTCGGTGATTCACTGCGCCTGAAGAACCACGAGGGCACCACGGTCAGCGTCCAGGTGGTGGGGATCGTCTCGGGCAACAAGGGTGAGGATGCCCTGTACGCGACGCGGGAACAGCTGGCGGCCATGGGCACCGACACCAACTACCAGAACCTCTACGTCACCGCGAAACCGGGCGCCGACGTGCGCGCGCTCCGCGGTCAGGTCGGGGATGTGATCCGCGCCACCGGTTCCACCGCAACGGTGAGCACCGCCGAGGACACGATCGCCCAGAACGCCGTAAAGGACACCGCGGGCGGCTCCACCACCAGCACCCTGGTCAACCTGCTGGCGCCCGTGTGCGCGGTGGTGGCGATCATCGTCATCACGACCACCTTCACCACTCTCGTTGCACGCCAGACCCGTGTCATCGGCTTGTTGCGCTGCGTCGGCGCCTCCCGCCGCCAGACCTTCCGGGCCGTACTGCGCACCGCCGCCCTGACCGGCGTGGCCGGTTCCGTCGCCGGCGCCGCCCTGGGAACGGGGATCGCCGCCGCCATCATCAACTCCGGGATCGTCGAAGGCCTTCAGGGTCGTGACCTCACCATCACCCCGGTCGCCCTGGGGTTGAGCGTTCTCCTCGGCACCCTCGTGACCCTCGTGGCGGTACTGCGACCCGCCCGTCGCGCCACCCGCGTCTCAGCGCTCGTCGCCCTGACCGGGCAGGTCGCGGACTCTTCCGATCCGCGTCGCAGGCGCCGCCGGATGATCCGGGTCGGCTTCCTCGCGTCCCTCGTCCTGGTGGCGGGGATCGCCGTCACCTTCCTCGGTGTCAGCGGGAAGAGCATCGTGATCGCGGCAGCCGGTGGCGTGCTCGTCCTGATCGGCCTGCTGGGAGCGCTGCCCCTGCTGGTGATCGCCACCGCGGCCCTCGTCGAGCGGCTGCCCGGGGCCGGGAAACGGCCGATCCTGCAGCTCGCTGCCCGGAACCTGGCGCGCAACTCCACGCGTTCCGCGTCTTCGGCCGCCTCCGTGCTGGTCAGTGTCGTGGCCGGATCGGTGCTCTTCGTCGGCATCCTGTCGTTCAACTCCGCCTGGGGCGCCTACATGAACAACCACGCTCCCATTGACGTCACCGTCGAGGGCGTCACCGCGGAGACCGACACCGCGGCGCTGACCTCGAACATTCAGCACGTCGACGGCGTAGAATCGGCCATCGCGATCCCTAACCTCCGCGTCACCCAGGAGTCCGCGGGCTCCGAGAGTTCGGAGTTCCACGTGCTGGCCGTCGACACCAAGGCGATCGCACCAGTGGTGCGCTCCACCGCGGGCCTGGAGGACCTGAACGACGACACCCTCGTCGTCGGTGGGATCTACGACATCCCCGACGGCACGAAGGTCACCCTCACCGGCCCCGGCGGTAGCGTCCAGGTCACCGCCCGGGTGCGGGAGGGCTGGGGTGCGGTCATCACCCCCGCGACCGCCGAACGTCTCGCCGGTGGCACGGCGAGCGACAGCGTGATGTGGGTCCGCACCCACGGAGACGGCTCGTCGGAGGCACCGGAAAAGGCCATCCGCCAACTCGTGCGCGGGCAGGGCATGATGGTCACCGGGCGCGCCGCCGCCGTGAACCTCTTCACCAAACAGCTCAACCAGGTGGCGGTCGTCGTCAGCGCCGTCCTGGGGTTGTCGCTGATCATCGCCCTGAGCGGCCTGGCCAACACCACCGACGTCGCCGTCCTGGAACGCACCCGCGAGATCGGGATGCTGCGCGCCACGGGCACCTGCCGCAGCGAGATCAGGCGCCTCATCACGGTGGAGGGTCTGCTGACAGCCCTGCTGGCTGGCGTCCTGGGCTGCCTGGCAGGAGCCGGTCTCGGACACGCCGGACTCCTGGCGGTCCTGGGACAGGACGCTTCGATCGCCCCCACGATCCCGGTCCTGCCGCTGGTCGGCATGCTGGTCCTCGCGGCCGCCGTCGGGATCCTCGCCTCCCTGCGACCCGCCGGTCGCGCCAGCCGCATCCCACCCGTCCAGGCCCTCGCCCAGGACTGATCCTCTCCCCGAAGCCGGTTGAGCCAGCACGTGAGCGCCAGCGAACGGCTGAGTCGAA
>ERZ772957.1862-NODE-1862-length-12848-cov-41.092472_pt1 | contig 12848 bp, 4 predicted proteins | sample MGYA00580682_ERZ772957 | MGnify/ENA primary metagenome ERZ772957 (study PRJEB29015, sample SAMEA2737921) | human oral metagenome | biome: human oral; feature: human-associated habitat; material: dental | place: China | collected 2025 ...
CCCCGGAATCGGAGCGGGAGATCATCGTCGAAGCCGCAACGAAGGCCAGAGAGTACCTCACGATCGACGAACTGGACGCCCTCGACCTCGTCGTCGCGCTCCTGCTCGGCGAGCCCGTGGGCAGCGAGGGCATGTCCGACTCCCCGCTGCGCTCCGAGGCGATCGTCCGCTTCCAGCAGGTCTGCGGGGCCGTCACCGCCAAGGGAGTCGAGGACACGGCCTTCTACCGCTGGATGCACCTGACCAGCCTCACCGAGGTCGGCGGGAACCCCTCCGGCTTCGCCCTCGACCCGGACGAGGCGCACGCCTGGGCCGAGCGCGTCCAGGCCACCTGGCCCGCCACCATGGTCACCTCCACCACCCATGACACCAAGCGCGGCGAGGACGTGCGCGCGCGACTCGACGTGCTTGCCTCTTACGCCGATGAGTGGACCGATCTCGTCCACCGCCTGCGCGGCCTCACCGCCCAGGCCCGTCCCATGGACCTCGATGGGCGCAGCGAGATCCTCCTGTGGCAGGCGCTGTGGGGCACCTGGGCCCCCGGCAGCGCGGACCCGATGACCCCCGAGCGCCTGACGGCCTACCTCATCAAGGCCTCCCGGGAGCAGAAGACCTGGACGAGTTGGACCGGCCCGGACGGGCCCCGCGAGGAGGCGCTGACCGCCTACGCCGCCCATCTGCTCACCGATGCCGCCGTCGCCGAGCAGATCGAGGCCTTCGCCGCGCTCACCGCCCGCGAGACCCACGCGATCATCCTGGCGAATAAGGCCCTGGCCCTCACCTGGCTCGGCGTGGCCGACGTCTACCAGGGCTCGGAGACCACCCGGACGAGTCTCGTCGACCCGGACAACCGCCGCCCGGTGGACTACCACGGCGAGGCCGGGCTGGAGCCGATGCTCGCCCACCTGGGCTCCGGCGCTCCCGCGCGCGGCATCGACGAGGAGAAACTCGCCCTGACCGCCGCGCTGCTGCGGCTGCGCAGGAGCCGCCCCGAGACCTTCGTCGGATCGCGCTCGGGCTACCGGGCGATCCCCGTGACCACCTCGCATGCCTTCGCCGCCCAGATCGCGACCATGGGCCCGGGGACCACCCTGCTGGTGGACACCTACGACATCCCCCGCGGCGTCGAACGGGCGGTGGCCGCCGCGCGGGCCGCCGGCGGGGAACTCGGGGCCGTCCGCCTGGACTCCGGCGATCTCATCGCCCAGGCCTTCACCGTCCGCCGGCAACTGGACGACCTGGGGGCCACATCCACCAAGATCACGGTGACGAGCGACCTCGACGAGTACGCGATCGCCGCCCTCGGCGCGGCCCCGGTCGACGCCTACGGCGTGGGCACCCAGCTCGTGACGGGTTCGGGCCACCCCACCGCGGAGATGGTCTACAAGCTCGTCCAGCGCGAAGGCGCCGACGGCCGGATGCACGAAGTGGCCAAGGCCTCCCAGAACAAGAAGAGCGCCGGCGGGCTGAAGGTCGCCGGGCGCGTGCGCGACGAGCGCGGGCACTCCGCGCAGGAGCTCGTCGTCTCCGCCGGAAGCTGGCAGGAGGGCCTCGACTACCTTGAACGGGCGGGCGCACGGCCCCTTCAGGTCAAGCTCATCGACGGCGGCCAGGTGGATGAGCCCTACATCGGCGAGCGGGCGATCGCCGCCGCCGCGGAATGCCATGCCCGCTCCCGCGCCGAGCTCCCCTACGACGGCTGGCGCCTCTCCCGCGGCGAGCCCGCGGTGCCCACGAAGACGGTCGACATCTTCGAGGGAGACGACTGACGCCTCCCGCTTCTTGAAAGCGCGCTCCGCTTACTGAGAAAGCGCCTTCCGGCGAAAGATAGTCCACGTTAGGTGAATGAAAGCCAGCCAGATTCCGTGTGTCCTTCAGGGACAAACACCGGCCCCTCTCACGCATCACAGGCTTCGGCCGCCGATGCGCGATGGGCCGGTTTTCTTCACCTCGATGCGCGATCGACGACAGCCCTAGCAATGCACCTGCTCGTAGACGTTCGCTTCAAGATCGCGCATCTGCTTCTCAACGCTGGCCGCCAGGGCGGGGTCGTCGAGGCGAAGTCCGAGCTCGACGTTGCGTTCCTCGGCGCTGTACGAGAAGTTCGCGCTGCCCACCAGCAGAAAACGATGGTCAACGCTGAGGAACTTGGCGTGGCTCGTCACGGCGCGCCCGTCGTCCTCGGGGGCGCGTGTGCGCATGACGACGGCGCCGCGCAGCCGCCGGGCGATCTCACCGGTGTCCAGACGGGATCTGCCATGCCGGTAACGGTCCTGCTCCCACCGGCGTCCTCGCTGGCCCTCAGGCCGGTGGAAGGGCCCGTCAGCAGCTTGGGAGTCCAGGTAGAGGCGTACAGCCACACCTGGCCGCTCCCGAACCAGCGCGACGAGAGCCTTCCACAGCGCCGACGTCGGTTGGAGGTTGTAGGTTGTAGGTGGCGCAGACGACCGATGTCATCGCGCTGCCAACCATGCCGAAGACGTCGCCCGTCAGGGCTCCCAAGCCGAGCAGGCCCGCGGGCGCCGTCCACACGGGCTCGGCATCCCTCATCCTGCTCGCTGCCCCGGCGACGGCTACCAGCACGGCGACGCTGTGCTCGCGCGTCCGGGGCCCCAACCCGGCCGCTTCCAACAGGTCCCTGGCCCGTATGCGGCGCGCGGCCGGAACGACGACGAGCGCCTGGCTGAGGGTTGCCCCGGCGGCGAGACGAGTGGCAATGCCTTCCGCCTCGGTGCCGGTGAGAAAGGCTCCGAGGGCCCGCAGCGGCTCGGCAGCATGTGATGGCACGGGATTTGCCCTGCCTCACACGAGCCGCACGTCACGGAAGAATGCGAGGTGGCCGGAGGCGAACGTCGTTCCGCCCACCGTATAGTCCCCCGCCAACGGCACCACGAAGCGGCGGTCGAGGAACCGATTGGCCCGCTCACAGGAGGTCTCCGAGACCATCGTGCAGCAGTGGCAGGCGGCGCCGTGGAGGAAGTCCTCGGGGTCCTGCGCTACGCGCCTGGCGCATACCGGATCCGATGAGCACCGCATCATTCCCGTCAGCGCGGCATCAACCACCTGGGCGAGGCGGTCGGGCTCGGACAGGGCCACGAGGCCACCGAGCGTCCCGTCGGAGTCCGAGGCCGTCGTCGTCAGCAGCATCCCGGCTGCTGCGGGTCGTGACCCAGTCGCCGTCCAGGCGTAGACGCGCTCGGAGATGGAAGCGGCCCCATAGCCCGACGACATGGCCATCTCGCGGATGAGCGCGTGAGCGAGGGTGTGGACGAGCCAGTAGCGCGGCGGCACGAAACGCTCGTCGGGCTTGATCTCCTTGGCGGTCTCGGAGAAGCGCCGCTCAACGTTGCGCCTGTGGGCCTCGCGATGAGCCGCCCACAGCGGGCTGGCGAGCACCCGGGCTTCCCAGGCGGCAACCTTCTCCTCGGCAAGCTGGAGGAAGATCCCTTCACCGCGGTCTTCCGTGGCGGGCACCCAGGTCGGCCGGCCCCCTCGCGCCAGGTGCACGAGCCGGGCGCCGGTGTCATCGATGCGATCGAAGTCGTCGATGCGGGTGAAGCCGAGGACGGCGTTGACCTTGCGCAGCCGGTCGACGGCGAGGACCCGGCCGAACCCGCCGGGCAGTGCGCTGTGCTTGCGGGGTGAGACGACGAGCCCGCTGGCGGGGTCCTCGTGACGCTCGCCCGAAGGCTCCTGCTGGAGATAGTTCCACTCGGGGACGAGAAGGTCCGCAGGGTTCCACTCCTCACGACGGCGCAGGCGCTCATCCTCGCTCTCGGCCGGAACCGCAAGCCGCCGCAGCAGATCGATGAGCTCGGCGTCGCTGAGATCGAGCAGGCGCACAGCCTCGGCGTCGCCGCGCCTGAGGAGCATGCGGGCCATCCCCGCGTTCTCCCCCACATCCGCACGGTCCTCGCCGAGCGCCCTGCCCAGTGCCGCCGCGCGGTCCCGTTCGACCTCGGCGGGATCGAGCCTCGGCATGTCGATGATGGACTGGGTGGTGGCGAACCAGAGATTGGAGGCACCCACGAGCATGACGCGGGGTTCGGCCTGGCAGCCCTGGGGATCGAAGACGCCGAGGTGGGGGTGGCGTCCACGGCAGCGCGGGAGCCGGCTGCGTCCTTCCTTGCCCTGAGCCTGTGACATGGAGCGGCTAGCCCCGCAGGCCCGGCAGGTGATGATAGCGGTGGCACCGCGCTGGGAAATGTCGCGCATCTCCAGCTCGGGGTTGGGCGCCTTGGTGCAGTGGGCGCCCTCGTGGACCCACCAGTCGTAGGGGAACTCGTCAAGGTGACCGACAGGGCAGGCCAGGAGATAGCGGGCGGGGACGCAGGGCGACCGGCGGCGCCTGCTCTTCCGTCCTGTTGAACCCGCGGAACCCGCGCCTGATCGCCGACGGCGCCCAGGGCAGTCGAGGTGCTCGAAAACGGCCTGGTCGGGGCGGAAGGGGTGGGTGTTGGAGTACCCGGCGACGAAGCGGCTGAGTGGGGCGAGCAGGTCGCAGCCTGTGCAGCGCAGCCACTGGGGGAAGACCCTCGCGGGCACACCCAGGTCGTCTCCCTCACGGCGGCGGCCCGGGCGGGTCGGCTGCCAGGGGAAGCGTCGCAGTTCATCGACCTGGTGGCCGAGCATGAGTTGGACGGTCTCCAGGAGGCGGGGCGCGTGGACGGTGACGGGCGCGGAGTCCCGGCGCCGCCAGATGCGCTCCCAGTCGTCCAGGCCGGCGGGCATGACGGTGAAGTGGGGAAGGTCGATGACGGCGCCGGGGCCGTAGGTGTAGAGCAGCGCCGTGGGCCTGGCGGAGCCGACCTTCGCGTAGTTCTTCTTGGCCTGGTCGGCGGCGAGCCGGTCGCCGTCGCCCAGGGGGTCGACGGCGGTGAGGTCGTCCTCGAGCACGGGGACGTCGGCCTCATTCTTCCGCGTGGCGTCTTGGCTCACTGTTTCCCCTCCTGCTCGGTGCCGTCGGTGTCTGCGGGCTCTTGGCGCTGCCAGGCCGGGCCGTCCTCCGGGGCCCGGTCCACGAGGCGGCTGGGATCGGGCGAGACGAGCAGGTTGATCTCCGGCTGGACCTCCCGCATGGAGCCGGCGACGACGAAGGGGGCTTCATCCCGCTGGGGCGCGTGACCGCCGGCGGACTCCGCTGAGCGCAGGAGTGCGAAGAAACGCGCGTCGTCCGCCCCGCGCTCGTAGACGAGCTCACCGCCCCGCCCGGCGGCATCCTTCTCCCTCCGCCTCCACTCACTGAGGCGGGCCTCGAGGCGACTGGCCGTGTACCGGGCGGCGTCCTCACCTCCCGCGGCGGTGACCCGATCGGTGAGTGCGCTCGCCAGCTTCGTCAGCGCCTCCCGCTGCGTGGAGGCGTTACCGGCATCGTGCTCCGGGTTGAGACCCTCACGAGTACCGGCCTGGGTCACGCGGGCGGCCGCGACGAGGGCCCCGTCGAGGCCGCGGTCCACGGCCGTCACCGAGAAGGGGGTGACGGACAGCGGCTCGACACGCGCGTAGAAGGTCTCGTGGAAGTGGCGGAACTGCTCGTAGTGCGCAAGGTCCCTCGGACGCGCCCAGTTGCCCAGCGTGACGACGAGCCCGGGGCGGTTCGCGTCGCGGCCGACCCGGGAGGTGGCCTGGATGTACTCGGCGGTGTTCTTGGGCTGGCCGACGACGAGCATGAGGCCGAGCCGAGGGACGTCGACCCCGACCTGGAGCATGGAGGTGGCCAGGACCACGTCGTAGGGTTTGGCCGCCGCCTCCCGGCGCTGGACGCTCTTCCCCGCACGGGTCGCCGCCATCGCCGTGTCCCTGGCGGCAGTGGAGTCGACGTCAGGATCGAAGGTGAGCCCCATGCGGTCAAGAGTGGCGGTGATGTCCGCCGAGGAGACGCGGGAGGTCAGCTCGCCCAGGTGCAGGGCGCCGAAGTCCGTGCCCCGGCGGCGCGGCAGGCGGGAGTCGCGTCCCGGCTTGGCCAGGCCTGTCTGGATGTCGTCCTGGACGTAGCGGGCCATGCCGGCCAGCTCCCGGGTGGCGGAGAAGTAGCCGACGAGCGTCATGTAGGGGTCGGCCGGCGCGCCGACGCGGTCCAGGAGGAGTTGGGCCCCGGCCATGAGGGTCTGGGTGGTTTGGATCTCGGCGGCGGTCAGGCGCACCCCGGTGGTGGACAGTCCCACGTAGAGACGTCCCGGGCGCGCTGCGTCGATGGGGACGGCTCGGGAGAAGAAGGTGTCGGAGGCGTCGAGGACCTGGGGTGGGAAGATGGTGACGTCGCGTCCGTAGAGGAGCCGGACCTGGTCGGCTGCTTTGCGGACCGTGGCTGAGGAGGCGACGAGCAGCGGGGCTGCGGGGCGTCCGTCGGGGGCGGTCCAGGCGCACATGGTCTCGACGGCGGCCTCGAACAGGCCGACGGTGGTGCCCAGCGCCCCGGTGATGAGGTGGAGCTCGTCTTGGATGATGAGGTCCGGTGGGCGGAGCCTTGTGGCTGGACGGACCGTGGCGGCCGGGAGGCTTCCCTTGGCGCGGTGGCGCCCGTTGTCCGCCAGTGTGCAACCCGCATAGTCCGAGCTGTTGCGGTGGTCGAGGCCGGGGACGTAGCCGTGGCGCCCGCAGTGGCGGGCGACGTGCCCGAAGAGCGTGGCGGCGTGGCCTTCGCGGGCGAGCCGGGCGAGTTTGTCGACGGTGGCGATGACGAAGGCGGGTGCAAGCCGGTAGATCTCCTCGTCGGTGGTCAGAACCGGCAGCCCGTCGGGGACGTTGCCGTCGCCGTCGGAGAAGGGGCACTCGCCGAGTTCGTCGGGGCAGCGCACCACGACGCGCTCCGCCATCCCGGCGACGTCCCTCACGGTGACGTCGGCAGGGGTCAGGGGCCGGCCGCACCAGGGGCAGTGGCCGAGCTGGAGGGCGGAGAAGCGGTGACCGGCCCCGCTGCCTCGCTTTCCTGCCCCGCCGCGCTCGCGCAGGCGCTTGAGCTCCTCGGCGGCCTCGCTCACGCGTTTGGGGGATACGGCGGTGCCGACCCACAGGCCGATGCGAAAGGGCTCCTCACCCCAGGTTGCTGGATCCTCCCGTCGCGCGAGCTCGGCGGCGCACACGAGGGTGGTGGCGCGCTGGAACTGCTGGGAGGTGAGCAGGCGCAGGGTGTAGCGCATGAGGACGGTGACGCCGGCGCGCCCGTCGATGGGCCCGTCCGGGGTGTCCAGGAGGCCCTGCCGGCGGCGGATGGCGAAGGCGTAGGCGGCGAGCCCCAGGTAGGCCTCGGTCTTGCCGCCACCGGTGGGAAAGAACAGGAGTTCGACGGTGGCGAGGGCTCCAGCGCGCCGCTCGGCCGCCGGGTCGGCGAGGGCGGGCAGCTGCATGAGGATGAAGGCGAGCTGGAAGACGCGCCAGTGGTGCGGGTAGTCGCGTACGAGGACGCGTGCCTCGGCTTCCTCAACGCGGACCTCCGCGTCGACGGCGCGGGCGGCGGCGATCTGGGAGTGGACGCGCTGGTCGGCCATGACCCGGTTCATGAAGGCGAAGCAGCGGCGGGCCTCCGCCCCGTCCGGGGCGTCGGCAGTGAGGTGTGCCAGGCCCTCGGCGAGCTGGGAGCGGACCTGGCGTGCCTCGGCGAGGGCTTCCTCGGCCGTCCCCCGCAGGTGGTCGGGCAAGTCTGCGGCGGCTGCAGCCTGTTCATCGAGCCAGGTGCTGTAGGCGCTGACGATGGGGTCCAAGGCGTCGCGGAGAGCATCGGAGCCGTTCGGAGCGGCGGCCGCGGCGGCGAGGGCGCGCATGTCGAGGAGGGCGCCGGGAACGTCCGCTGCGGTGGTTTGGGGCGTCTCGACGGTGGGGATCCAGGTGGTGCGGACCTGGACGGCGCGGCGGAGCACTTCGTTCCCTGGGAGGGTGGGCGGAAGGCTCCAGTCGGCGGAGCAGGTGCGTCCTACGGCGAACTCGAGCCGGTCGCGGTACTGGAGATCGAGGCGGGCCTCCTCGCTGCCGGGGTCTGGTCGCGCGGCGGTGCCCGGGGCGGGAGGGAGCGTGGGGTCGTGGACGGGGAGGAAGACGGCGCGGCCGCCGGCGTCGACGTCGATGCGGGTCTGGAACATCCAGGCCTCGGTGGGGATGCGCCTGGGGGTGGTTCGGTCGTTGCACAGGGCGAGTTCGATGAGGTATCGGCCAGCGGGTTCATCGAGGTGGGAATCGATGCGGAGGGTGACGTCCCCGTCGAGGATGCGGTCCTCGGTGTGGCCCGGGGCGAGGGAGGCGGGCTCGAGGCGGAGGCTGTGCTCGTGGGGGACGCGCCGGTAGCGGGTGCCTGTGTCGGCGGAGGCCTGGCCGGTTTCGGCCCCTGCCCCGGTGGGCTCGTAGGTGCCCCAGCTGACGTGGACGTTGAGGGCGTCGAGGCCGGCGGGAACCTGGAATCGCAGACCCATGGAGGCGGGGATCATGAGTCCCCGGCGGACGGGTTCATCATCGGTGTCCTCGCCCGGGTCTTCGTCCACGGTGGCGCTGAGCGTGTCCTCCTCGGAGCCGGTGACGGGGACGCCGGTGGAGGCTGCGGCGTCCAGTGGGTCAATACCGTCCCGGTCCTCCGGGGTCTCGGCGGCCGGAGTTTCCGCGGCGTTCTGCAGGCGGGTGGGGGCGATGCACCCGAGGAGGTAGCGCTGGTTGGGCTGGGTGGTGAGGACCTCCGTGTCGCCTTCGGCGGGGCCGAGGAGTTCGCGGCGCAGGATCTCCAGGAGCCCGGCGCGGGCGGAGACGGAGGTAGAGGAGGGCTCCTCGTCGAAGGCGTAGGCGGTGCCGTCGTGGGGCGCGGCGCCGGCGGCGCCCGGCGCGGTGGGCACGCGGGGCGTGCTCTCAGACATCGAGGGTTTCCTCCTGACTGGGCTGGGTGCGGCGCTTCCCACGGGCCTTCTTCGCCGGCAACGATGCTGCCTCAGAGGCGGCGCGGCGGTGGTTCTCTTCTAGGAGTCGGTCGAGGATCTCGACGCGGGTGGCCGGGGAAACCGTCCAGCGGGTCATCTTCCGGTAGCTGTGGAAGCCGTGGGTGAGGTCGAGGTCATCCCAGCCGTAGGCGGCCGCCACCGCCTCGTCCAGCTCCACGTGGATGGCGCGCATGCGGTCCACGTCCGGGTCGATGCCGGCCTCCAGGCCGGGGTCGTTGACGAGGTTGTAGAGTTTCGTGAGGCCGAGGTCGCGGCGCAGCATGATCTCCCGCCGCTCGGTATCAAGCGTGCGACCGATGACCTCCAGCTCCGACGTGGGTTTGGGCCGTGGGAAAGTCTCAAAGACATCCGACGGCGTGTATCGAGGATCGCCTCTCATGCCAGAGCCGTTCTTGATCGCCCAGGCCTGGTGGGGAGAGGAGGACAGCACCGCTTGCTCGCTGTAGGAGTCCGTAGCGAAGACGACGATCTGGTCGCTCATCACAGAACCTGTGTGCACGCGCATGGGCATGACCGTCTTGCTGACACGCGCTACAACCAGCACTTCGTCGAATCCAGCAATCGCCCGCCGCATAGAAGGCGCCCATGCAGCAAAACGCCACCAGTATTCGCGGCGGTAATCGATCTTGACGGTATCGCGCTGTGGCTTGACGTCCTGGACCACTCGTGCGAATGGTGCTGCATAGAGCTCAGCGTCATCTTGCCAACGCATTCCGAAATCAATGACCCAACGGGAGGCCGAGCAGTCTGGGCGCGAGTTGAGGTCGTCTCCATTGAGGTAGGGGAAGAGAACCTCGGCATTGCGAGGATCCTCTACGATCCACTTCTGTGCCTCTTCCGGCTCCAGGATGAAGCCTGTGCCGAGCACGTAGCATCCAATAAAGGCCATACCGGCGTTTTCCGCAAGTCGTTCTGGCTGGCCGGTTGTACGCCCTTCCGGTTCCAGGAGGGTGCTGATGCGGGCGACGGGCGCGTCGTCGCACATGGGCCTGACTGTGGCGGCGAGCTTGCCGCGGGTCCCCCACACGGCGGCGTACTCCAGGTTGGCGCTCTGAGAAGGCCAGGATCGCGACTGAATGGCTCGGGTGATGGTGAACCCGGAGTCCACCATGCGATCGAGCCCGACCTCGCGGGTGTCCCCTTGGGCGAGGGTGTTGGTCGCAATGAGTCCCAGCGCCCCGTGACCATTCAACAGGGAGAAGGCGCGCAGGAAGAAGTAGGCGACGAGATCGGCGCTGCCCCGTCGCCCCTCAGCAAGGACATTCACGAACCAGTCGCGAATGTCCTTGCCCATGGAGCCGGTGAGCTTTTGCCCGCCCAGGAAGGGCGGGTTGCCGACAATCGCGTCGAAACCTCCGCGTTCCATGACCTCGGGGACGGCTAACGGCCAGTGGAGGCAGTGCCAGCGCTCATAGTCGGTCTCCACCGTGGGGGTGAGACCGCGCTTCAGCAGCGCCTCCAGCATGGCCGTCTCTCCCTCCCCTTCGGGCGGGAAGGCACGGCCGAGGGCCACCGCCAGGTCCCCGTAGGCCTCGTTGAGCCTTGTGCCCGGCTTCGCGCCAACTGCCGGAGCCAGGCCGGCGGCGACTACGGCGTCGGCCACGCGTTCCAGGAGCCTCAGGTCCTCCTCGTTTTTCCGCTGGAGCCGTTGCTTCGTCGTCGTCGAGCGGGCCGGGTCCCCGTCATCCACCTCGGAGGCGAGGTCGTGGCGCCGGCCCCGCACCTGTTCCAGGACGGCATCCACATTCAGGGACTCCGTGTAATTCCCTGCGTGGTCGAACTCAAAAGGCCTGATTCCGCTGGCCGCAGTGGGGTAGATGTGCTGGGCCCGCAGCTGGCGCAGGTCCGTGATCCCCAGCAGCGAGTTGCCCACGAAGACCTTGTCATCGACGAAGCTGAAGGGCTTGTCCGGATCCAGGGAGACGAGCCACAGGGAGAGCTTGCACATCTCCACGGCCATCTCGTTGATGTCCACCCCGTACAGGCAACGGGCCACCACCTTCCGCAGGGCCTGACGCTCCAGGTCAGCGGATCGTGTGACCTGATGCAGCGCGCCCTCGCGAGTCCAGGCCTCGACGAGTTCGCGGGCCAGGAAGCGGGCAGCGGCCACGAGGAAGGCGCCCGAGCCGCAGGCGATGTCCGCTACGTGCAAGTCGAGGATGTGGTCGGACGACACTGGTTGCCACTGGCTGCGGTCGTCGGTCTCACGGGGGCCGGGCGAGTAGACGAGCGGTTCGAGGGCATATTTCACTACCTCCTCGGCGAGCGACCGGGGTGTGTAGTGGGCGCCGGCGTTGCGCCGCGACGGGGTCTCGGTCACCACCAGGCCTCCCCGCTGAATGACGACCGGTCGGCCGCGCAGATCCTTCCGAATGATCCCAATCCAGGGACGCAGTCTCCTGTGCAGACCCTCATCTCTGGTGACGGCGAGCAGGGCGCGCTCGGCGTCGGGCAGTGTGTCCCCAGTAGCGAGTGCCTTGGCCAGGACTTTGGGAGTGGGCGGTTTGGCCCCGGGCTGGTGCTCCTTGATCCAAGCGATGACGGCTCCCGCAATATCTCCGTTGTGTTTCTCGGCAAGCCCTTCCAAGACCGACAAAGGGACCTCGGGCTCTTCTTCGTCCTTGCCCCGCAATCCGAGAATCGTCTCCTCAGCTCGCTCGCAGGTGTAGCCGAGCAGACCCTCGTAGATATAGCCGATCTGCTCCACATCGATGTCCCGGAAGGACAGGCGCCGGGCCTCCTGGCCCTTGAGGCGGGCGGTCTGGAGGGAGCGCAACACGTGGAGCATAACCCGGTCGGAGACGGTAAGCAGCAGCCTGCCGCTCGCGTCGGTCGCCGTCAGAAAGGGGAAGCGTTCCGGATCGAACAGCGAACCGCCGTAGGCGGGGATCCGCATGTCTTCGGCGTTGACGCCGCCATGCAGGGCGCGGGAGGTGGCCAGCAGTCGATGCCAGGTCAGGCTCGTGCCGTCCATGGACTCCTCGCCCTCGTCGCGGGCGCGCTCCTCCAGGGCGTCCAAGACCGTGGCCAGGCCGTAACCGCCGGTATAGAGCGATTCGGCGGGCAGGAGCCCGCGTTCCTCGGCGAAAAGAAGGAAGACCGCGCGCATCATCACGGTGACGACCGCCTCGTAGACCTGCCGGGGATCGGCCGCCAGCGGGCCGCTGCCCAGCTCGACGCCCGGCTCAGTGCTCTCCGAACTCGCCGGGGCCCCACGCTCGGCGGCGTCAAGGAGGGCGTCGGACAGGGCGGAGACGATGAGCTCGACCGCGTTGCGCACCTGGGTGCCCAGGGCCTCGGTGATCTCCTCCGCGGCCAGGACCGAATCCTCGAAGAGCTTGGGGAGGCGCTTTTCCGCGGTGCCGCCCACCAAGCGGCGCACGCTCAGGAGCTCGCAAAAGGCGTCACAGGTAGCAGGTTCTTCCACCCACGTCTGGCAGTCCACAACGCCGGAAGCCGTAGCTCCATCCGCCGGGGCGCTCACCATGGCCCACCAGCGCCCGTCGGTTACCACGCCAATGGAGCAATCCGATCCAGGGGCGCGAAGCATGGCGGCCATCCGGTCGATGGGGCTCGTGGCCCATCCGTCGTTCGCCAAGTCCCGCAGGGAGTCGACTGGGTCAGTGACCAACACCAGGGCGCCGACCTGCTCCCCGCGCACGAGCGCCCCGGTCGGGGTGACCGTCACCGGCGGGTAGCCGTCGGAGGCGGCGCGGTAGGTCTCCGCAAGTGCCGGGCGGTCCTGCGCCGTCGTCCAAGAGCCACTCCAGCCCAGGACCTCGGTGAACACGGTGCCCACCCAGGCGTCCCGAGCCCGGCGGTAGGAGGCGAGGGCGGCAGCGGAGTCCCGGTCCGCGTCCCAGGCGTCCCAGGCGCGGTCCAGGGTGGGCTTAGCGGCACGCAGCACTTCGCGGCGCTCGCGGCTCATTCCCG
>ERZ772957.1864-NODE-1864-length-12843-cov-11.733500_pt1 | contig 12843 bp, 11 predicted proteins | sample MGYA00580682_ERZ772957 | MGnify/ENA primary metagenome ERZ772957 (study PRJEB29015, sample SAMEA2737921) | human oral metagenome | biome: human oral; feature: human-associated habitat; material: dental | place: China | collected 2025 ...
ACGAGATGGAAGATGTCCTCGACCTCATCCGCAACAACCAGCTCAAGGTGACGGAAGACATCATCGAGACGATCTTCAAGTGCCTTGACTCCCTGCAGGAGATGATCGAGAACGTCGGCAACGGCGACCCCGAGGATCTCGTTGACGTTTCCGACCTCGTGAAGAAGCTCTCGTCCATTTCCAAGGGCGAGCCGCAGCCAGAGGCGGAAGCAGCGCCAGCCGCAGCGGAGGCGCCGGCAGCTGAGGCAGCGCCCGCATCTTCGCTCGATTATACCGAGGATGACAAGGACGCGATGCGCGCGGCGAAGCAGGGCGGCATGGCCGTCTTTCACATACACATCCGTCTCGCCGACACATGCCTTTTGAAGGCAGCGCGCACCTACATGGTCATGAACGCCCTCGATGAGATCGGTGACGTCATCAAGTCGGTTCCGCCAGCGGAAGACCTGGAGGCGGAAAAGTTCGATCATGATTTCGATCTCGTTCTCGTAACGACGTCTGATACACAAGCGGTTTCCGATGCGCTTGCACCAGTTTCTGAATTGGAAGAGGTGAAGATCGAGGAAGTCGACCCCGACAATCTCGCAGCGCCTGCGCCTGCTCCGGCAGCAGCAGAGCCGCCGAAGGCTTCCGCTCCCGCCCCCGCAGCACCAGCTCCTGCGGCGAAGCCCGCGGCAAAGCCTGCGGCGAAACCGGCAGCAAAGCCCGCGGCAAAGCCCGCGGCAAAGCCCGCGGCCGCAGAGAAGAAGCATCATGCGAGCCAGTCCGTGCGCGTTGACATCGAGAAGCTCGACAACCTCATGAACCTCGTCGGCGAGCTCGTCATCAACAAGGTGCGCCTTGAGCAGATCGGCACGACGAACCGCATGCCGGAGCTCACGGAGACGTTGGAGCAGATGGATCGCGTGACGACGGACTTGCAGAACGTCGTCATGAAGGTGCGCATGGTTCCTGTCAGCCAGGTGTTCAACCGCTTCCCGCGCATGGTTCGCGACATCGCCAAGGAGCTCAACAAGGACATCAACCTCACGGTCGAGGGCGAGGAGACCGAGCTCGACCGCACGGTCATCGACGAGATCGGCGATCCTTTGATGCACCTTCTGAGGAACTCGCTCGACCACGGCGTCGAGCATCCCGACGACCGCGAGAAGAAGGGCAAGCCGCGCACGGGCGAGGTCGGGCTCATCGCGCGCCACGAGGGCAACAACGTCGTCATCATGGTCACGGACGACGGCGCGGGCATCGACGCCGAGAAGATTCGCGCGAAGGCGGTGGAGAAGGGGCTCTACACGCAGGAAGAGGCCGACGCGATGTCCGATGCGGACGCCGTGCGCATCATCTTCGCGCCGGGCTTCTCGACGGCGGAGCACATCACGGACATTTCCGGCCGCGGCGTCGGCATGGACGTCGTGCGCAGCAAGATCGAATCGCTGGGCGGTCACGTCGACGTCGAGACGAAGATTGATGAAGGCTCGGTATTCAAAATCAAATTGCCGCTGACGCTCGCCATCATCCAGGCGCTCCTCGTGCGCGTGCAGGAAGAGATGTACGCGATTCCCCTCGGCTCCATCGACAGCACGATCAACATCCAGCCGGACGACATCAAGACGGTTCAGAATCAGGCGGTCATCGTGCTGCGCGGACAGATCATCCCGATCATCAACCTCAGCACGGCGCTTCAGGTGCCGCGCGCCACGGAAGAAGAGAACGATGATATCTTCGTCGTCGTCGTCTACGTCGGTGAGCGCAAGGCGGGCATCGTCGTCGACAACCTCATCGGTCAGCAGGAAATCGTCATCAAGACGCTCGGAAAGCTCCTTTCCGGACTCAAGATCTTCTCCGGCGCTACTGTGCTCGGAGATGGCCGTGTCGCCTTGATTTTGGACGTCGGCACGGTCGTGCAGCAGTAAGGGGGAGGACTAGACATGGCTAAGGAAAAAAAGGCAATCATGGAAGACGTTCAGGTAGCGGCATTCAAGCTCCTGAAGGAGGAGTATGGCGTCAACATCCTGAATGTGCAGGAGATCAAAGTCCTGACGGACATCACGCGCGTGCCGTTCGCGCCCGACTATATCAAGGGCGTCATCAATCTGCGCGGCAGCGTGCTTCCCGTCATCGACCTCAAGCGCCGCATCGGTCTTGAGGACGCTCCCTACACGGATGCGACGCGCATCATCATCATGAAGATCGGCGAGTTCTCCATCGGCATGATCGTCGATGCCGTGACTGAGGTGCTGACCATCTCGGGGCGCGATATCAATGCAGCGAAGGACGTCAGCGACAACACGAGCAACCGCTTCGTCAGCAGCATCGGCAACATCGATGCGCGCCTGATCATCATGCTGAACCTCGACGAGATCGTTGATTTGCCGGAAGATATGAAATAAGACACCATGCCTTCTCCTGTCCGGCAGGGCAGGAGAAGGGTATTTCTATCGGATCATGCCAGTATTAGAGGTGCAGTTATGACGGAAGATATTATTGACCTCTCTCCTGTGCAGCTTGATGTGCTGCGGGAAATAGGAAATGTCGGCGCGGGGAACTCTGCGACAGCCTTGTCGCAGCTCATCAACCGCCGCATTGATATGAACGTGCCAAAGGTCTCGGTCGTGCCCCTCGACGAGGTTCCGGATCTCGTCGGCGGTCCGGAAACGATCGTCGTCGGTGTTTTTCTGCGTGTCTACGGCAAGGCGCCGAGCAACATTCTGTTCCTCATGCCGAAGGACAGCGCCTTCTACCTCGTTGACGCCCTCATGGGCAAGGAGTCGGGGGAAACGACGCACCTCGATATGATGGCGGAATCTGCCTTGATGGAAATCGGCAACATCCTGGCAGGCGCTTATCTCAACGCGCTCTACAGCTTCACGAACCTCTCCCTGATCCCGTCGATCCCGGCGCTCGCCATGGACATGGCAGGCGCGATTTTGAATGTCGTGCTCGTGCAGCTCGGACAGATGGGCGATCACGCCATGGTCATCGAGACGGAGTTCCTCGCGGAAGACGATGAATTGCGCGGGCACTTCTTCCTCGTGCCGGATCCAGGCTCCATGGAAATGATTCTTTCGGCAGTGGGGGTTGGATGATATGGCTGATATGTTACGCGTAGGAATCGCGGATTACAAAGTCGGCAAGGCTCCGCAGCAGATCATCAGCTACGGTCTCGGGTCCTGCATCGGCATATCCCTCTACGATCCCCAGACGAAGGTAGGCGGACTCCTCCACATCATGTTGCCCGACAGCACGCAGGCGAGAGCGCATGAGAACCATGCGAAATTTGCTGATACGGGTGTGCCTCTGATGCTCGGCGAGGTCTTGAAGCTCGGGGCGGTCAAGAGCCGGCTCGTCGCGAAGATCGCCGGCGGCGCCCAGATGTTCTCGTTTGCCAACGCCTCCGACGTCATGCGCGTGGGACTCAGGAATGCCGAAGCTGCTAAGAAGGCGCTCGCCAAGGAAGGCATACGCATCGTTGCCGAGGATACGGGCGGCACATACGGCCGCACGGTGCAAATCGATCTGGCAACGGGGGATTACAAGGTCAAGACGATCGATCGTGGGGAAAAGATCATTTAACGGGGGATGGATTTTGTTTAAGATCGGAACAGCACTTGTCACGGGTGCCCTTGCAGCCTTTTTCACCGTCGTGAGCGCCTTCTCCTCGGGTGCGCGGTTTTTCACCGCAGCGGGCAGGAGCGTCGCGGTGTTTCTCGTCGTCACCGCGATCGTGTTCCTCATCGCCTTCCTGTTGGAAAAGCAGTTCCCGGCGTTTTTTGCAGGAGCATCGGAGGCAGATCAGCCTCCGGAGAAAGAGGGAAAAGCGCCTCGGACGGCGAATGATAATGATGAGATAGAGGCTATAGCGGATGCTGAAGAAGATGGGGAAGCGGCACAAGCACGAGATCAGGAACCGGATACGGGGATGGAAGTCCTGGATGCGCCTGCCGCTGCTGCATCCCGAGGAGAATGACGAGACGAGGAGGTGGCTGATGGATGAAAAAAGCAGAATCCCCCTCCGCAGAAATTCAGGCTCTTTGGTCACTTTACCGAGAAACGCGCTCGCCGGAAATCCGTGACAAAATCGTCGAAAAGTATCTGCCGCTCGTCAACATCATCGCGGGTCGTGTCGTCGTCGGCCTTCCCGCGCATGTCGATCGCGACGATCTCGTTTCGAGCGGCTTTTTTGGTCTGCTCGACGCCATCGAGCGCTACGACATCGAGCGCGGCAACAAGTTTGAAACCTACGGCGGCGTGCGTATCCGCGGCGCCATGCTCGATTATCTGCGCACGATGGATTGGATACCCGTATCGAAAAGGCAGAAGATTCGGCGCTATGAGCAGGCTGTGACGGATCTTGAAGGACGTTTGGGGCGCTCGGCGACGGATGATGAGCTTGCCGACGAGCTCAAGATATCGAAAAAGGAACTGCACGATCTCGTTTCGCAGACGAACATCGCGACGGTCATTCCGCTTGAGGAGTACGTGCGCACGGAGTCGCCGTCCTCGCAGACGCTCGATCCCGAAGAAAACGCCGAGAAAAACGAGCTGCGCGACACGCTGGCGGAGGCGATCGATCAGCTTCCCGAGAAGGAGCGCACGGTCGTTTCGCTCTATTATTATGAAGAACTCACATTGAAGGAGATCAGCCTCATTCTGCATCTTTCGGAGGCGCGGATTTCCCAGCTCCATACGAAAGCGGTCTTTCGGCTCAGGGGCTTTTTGGCGAGATGGAAAACGAGCCTCATGGAATGAGGTAAAAAGGAGGCATAAAGGGCATGAGCGAACATGCAAAGGGGGCGGCTGACGGAGAACGGCCGGTCTACAGCAAGATCAACGTCCATATCAGCTCGGACAAGATGGTGGCGACGGTCGGCTTCGACCACACGGATTCCAACGCCCATCCTACGCCGGCGATGATCAAGAAAGCGCTCGCAGACAAGGGCGTCGTCTTCGGCTTCGACGAGAAAGCGATTGAGCAGGGCGCCAAGGACGGCTTGGACTTCGAGGCGGCTTTGGGGCAGGAGCCGCAGCATGGCGAGGACGCCTATCTGAAGAAGAATTACGACCTCGGTGTCAAGGGGCGCCCGAAGACCGATCAATATGACCGCGCGGACTACAAGAACATGAACCTCTTCGTGCTCGTCAAGCAGGGTGATCTCCTCGCCGAACGCGTCATGCAGACGGATGGGACGCCGGGCATGAACGTGCTTGGCAACAAGGTCAATCAGAAGAAGGGGCGCCCGCTCGTGTTCAAGGCGGGAAAGAACTCTTCGATTCGCGAGGAGAACTTCCTCTACGCCGATATCGACGGGCAGATTGTCGACACGGGCAAGATCATCGGCGTCGACCCGCGCCTCGTCATCAAGGACGACGTGGGCGTTGGCACGGGCAATATCGACTTCACGGGGGCGGTCTCCGTTCAGGGCAGCGTGCAGGCGGGCTTTGTCGTCAAGGCGACGGGCGATATCGAGGTCGGCGGCATCGTCTCGGGCGCCGAGGTCGAGGGCAACAACATCCTCATCAAGGGCGGCATCCAGGGTATGAACCGCGGCGTCGTCAAGGCGAAGGGAACGCTCACGGCGTTCTTTGCAGAAAATGCCGAAATAGAGGCGGGCAATAACGTCACGATCGCCGACGTCGTATTGAACTCGCAGGTGCGTGCGGGCAAGAAGGTCACGGTGCTCGGCAGGCGCGGTCAGCTCATGGGCGGCTCGACCTTTGCCGGAGAAGAAATTGAAGCGACGCAGATCGGCAACCCCGCGAACGTCGCGACGAAACTCGAGGTTGGCGTCAATCCCATGGTGCAGCGTCAATACAAGGCGGCTTGTCAAGAGTACGGCGATACGAAGAAGAAGCTCGACGAAATCAAGAAGACGCTTGCGACGCTCGGCAAGGTCGACATCAGCAAACTGCCGCCCGAGCGGCAGGTGATGGTCGCGAAGCTCGGCAAGGGACGTTTCCAGCTCGAAGGTCAGTTGGAGCGCCTGTTAGAAGAGATGGACGCGTTGGAGGAGAAGATCCAGGGCATGAAGCGCGGCCGCATCCGCGCCGCCGATACGATCTATCCGGGCGTGAAGCTCAAGATCAACAACGTCATCAAGAATGTCCATTCGGAGGAGAAGCGCTGTACCTTGAGCGTCGAAGGCGACCAGATCCGCACGGGCGCCTATTGAGATTTTGGCACGTGTTCGTACAGATCTTTGCCTCGAATGCCTTTGGAAAGGATGAGTGGGACGCATGGATGTAACCCCGATGAGTTTGCAGGCAATCGTGCCGCGCACCTCCGAAGCGACGCAGGTGCAGCACAACATGAACCAGCAGTCGGCTCTGCAGCAGGATTTTCAGGCGGTGCGTGACAAGCAGGAAACGGCGCTGAAGCAGACGCAGGTCAGGAAGAAGGATCAGGCCGAAGAAGAGCGCATCAAGGACGACCCCGAGCGCCGCAAGAAGCAGGGGCGCGGCAGGCGCGGCTTCGGCGGCAGAGATTATACGGAAGAGGACGACGACGAGGCGCCTGTGGAAAGGCTCGCCGTCGATACGTTCCGCGGACGCAATATCGACATATCGATGTAGAAATATGGAAGAAAACGGGGCTGCGCCTGCGTCGGATCGGATAGATGCAGGCGTAAGCTCCGTTTGTGAAAGAGGAGAGCTGCGAGAAGTGGTCACGGAAATTTTGGGTGCATTGATTGTCCTCGGGGCGGTGCTCGTTCTCATCATGCGGCGCCTCTTGGGCAAGGGCAAAGGCAAGGAGCAGGAATCGGTCGAGGTTTCTGCCAGCCGCCTGCGCTACGAGATCGAACGCTCGGGCGATGCCGTCATCGGCAGGATGCAGATCCATGTCGAGCGACTGGAGCGCCTGCTGGCAGAAGCCAACGCACAGAAGGCGGCGCTCGATGAACGCCTCGCCGCTCTGGCGCAGTGGGAGAAGGCGTACGGCGCGCAGCTCGGCGCCCTGCCGCAGCAGAGCCCCGCGCAAGCTGCGGTGCCTGCTGTGCATCGGCAGGCACCGCCGCCTGTTGCCTCTTCGCGGACGGCCGCAGGCTTCGCTGCGGCGACAGCTCCGGTTTCCTCCGGCAGAGAGGAAGCGCCGAGCTTCGAGGCGGCGCTCATGAAGCAGATGGCGGGCACCGCCGTCGGCGGCACCGTCGATCTGGCGCTCCCTCCCGAAGAAATGGCACCGCGTGCGCCTCGAACCTCTTCCTATGATGCCGAACCGACGCATGACAGAGTGGAGCCTCCTCGCTATGAAGTGCCGGAAGCCTCGCCTGCATCATCGTTGGAAGCGTCTGATGTATATGAAGACGAGGAAGAAGAATACGGCGGGTTCGAGGAAGAAGAGTATGAAGATGAAGCGTATGAAGAAGCGACTGACGAGGACGAACTGCTGTCCGATGAGGGCGCGGAAGAAGAGGCTCTGAATGAGGATGAAGATGAGCTTGCTTCTTCGGAAGAAGCAGATGAGACTGAGCCTGTGGAAACGGCAGCTCCCTCAGCCGTTCAGAATCGCCAGCAGGAGCAGATTCGCGCCTTCCTGCGCCAGGGCTTGAGTGTCGAGGAGATTTCCCAGCGCCTGGGTCTCGGGCTCGGCGCCATCGAGCTCATACGCCACATGGAACGGCGCACGCGCGAAGCGAAGGACGAAGCGATGCAGGAATTGCAGGAAGACTAAAAACGAGGCTTGGCAGAAATGCCAAGCCCCGTAATTATTTCTGGTGCGACAGGAGGGATTCGAACCCCCGACCCACGGCTTAGAAGGCCGTTGCTCTATCCGACTGAGCTACTGACGCGCTGGTCGGAGCAGCAGGATTTGAACCTGCGACCCCCTGGTCCCAAGCCAGGTGCTCTACCAAGCTGAGCCATGCCCCGAAAACGCCGATGTATCGCATCACGCGCAATAAGGAAATTATAAAGGACACAGTGCACTTTGTCAAGGATTTGTCGAAAACAGAAATTTGCCCGGAGAATGGAAGAAAGAGGGGTTGTATATGGAACATACGGGTTACAAGTTACATGCAGGCGTTAAGACGGCAGGATCGGCACTGAAACGGGCGGCTAGCCTCGGCGTGCTCGTAGCGGAAAACGATGCGCTTGCCGCTTGCGAGGAGCGCGATGCCATCCTCGTCATGAGTTTCGGCACGACATTCAGGGAAACGCGCGAAAAGACGATCGGTGCCGTGGTGCGCGAGGTGCAGCAGGCGTACCCGAGCGTCAAGGTTGTGCTCTCCTTCACATCACATATCGTCATCAAGCGCGTGAAGAAGAACGAGGGCATCTGCTACCCGACGCCCGAGGAGGCGCTGCAGCAGCTCAAGGACGAAGGCTATACGCGCATCGCACTCGTCTCGCTCGACATCATTCCGGGAGTTGAGTACGATTACAAGAGAGCCGTTTTCGACGAGTACAAAGCGTGCTTTCACAGGCTGACGCTCGGCACGCCGCTCATGTACTGGCAGGGGCAGGAGGAGAAGCGCGACGATGTCAGAGATGTCATGGCGGCTGTCGTGACGGAGCTGCCGCCTTGCGCGGCCGATGAGGCCGTGCTTCTCATGGCGCACGGCACGCCGCATCCGTCGAATGCCTACTACGCCGTCATGCAGGAGCGCCTGCAGCAGCTCGGGCAGGAGCGCGTCTATATCTACAGCGTCGAGGGGCGCCCGAGTCTGGAAGATGTCCTGTCGAAGCTCAAGAAGGCGGGTGTAAAGAAGGTCACGCTCGTACCGCTGATGCTCGTGGCAGGCGATCACGCCGTGAACGATATGGCAGGCGATGAGCCGGATTCGCATAAATCGATTCTGGAAGCGGTGGGCTTCAGCGTGCAGACGATCATTCGAGGCATCGGCGAGAATGCCGCCGTGCGCAGGATCTTTGCGGCGCGTGCGAAGGAGGCGTACGAGGCGCTCACGGCAGAGGGCGAGGCTTGATGGCAGGCGCTCTGCTCGTTCATATCCGCAGCAGTAGGAGGTGAAGCTGTGCTTGCAGCTGCTTTGCCGGCGCTTTCGCGCCGCAGCTTTTTGAAAATATCGTCGCGGGCGCTTCTCGCTCTGGGACTCGGCAGTCTTTTTCCCGCTCGCTGGCGAAGCGTCTTTGCCGCCGAGGGATTGGAGGCGTTCTTCGTGCGCCAGATCATCACGGAGGACAGCCGCTCTTCGCGCATGATCGCATGGGAATCCTCCGTGAGCGAGACGGAGGCTGTCGTCGACGTGCGGCGTGCAGGCGAGGAGACTTTTTCTTCCTTTGCCGCGCGAGAGAAGATCCTCGACGACGGCGGTGAGCGATTCTTTTCACACGCGGCGCTTCTGACAGGGCTTACGCCGGGCACTTCGTATGAGTACCGCCTGCGCACGGGTGATACGGCATCCGCGTGGTTTTCGCTGCGCACGGCAGCCGACGGCGCTTTTAAGGCATTGATCTTTCCCGATTCGCAGTGCTCGGACGGCTATCGCACATGGCGAAATGCTGCCGAGAGCGCGACGGCGCAGCAGGGGGACGCCGACTTCTTCATCATGATGGGCGATCTCGTCGACAACGGCGAGGCCGCTTATCAGTGGCGGCAGTGGTTCGAGGGGGCGGCGGGAATCATCGGCCGCCTGCCGTGCGCGCCCCTGATGGGCAATCATGAGGCATACGATTTGAATTGGCAGTGCCGCCTGCCCGTGGGCTGGCTCGGCTACTTTCCCGTGCCGGGCAACGGCAGCCTGCGCTTTTCGGGCTGGTACTACTCCTTCGACTACGGGCCGTGCCACTTCGTCGCACTCAACACGCAGTGGGAGGAGGTCGAGGCGCTGCGCGCAGGGCTTCTGGAAGAGCAAGTCGACTGGCTGCGCCGCGATTTTGCCGCGAGCCGCAAGAAGTGGAAGATCGTCCTCATGCACAAGGATGTCATCGAGTACGACTACCCCGATGTAAAGGATCCCGTCACGGGCGATATCAGCACGACGGGGCGCGCCCTCATGCCGCTCTTCGACGAGCTGCGCCCCGACGTCGTCCTGACGGCGCACCAGCATACGTATCGACGCCTCGGGCACATCCTGCACTTTGCGCCTGGTGAAGAGGGACCCTTCTACATTGATACGGGCAACTGCGGCAACTGCTACTACGACGTGCCGCACAACGCGCGTTTCGACAAGAAGATGCTCAAGCAGCCCGAGCGCGGCAATTACATGACATTGGAGGCAGCGGCAGAGCGTCTGCGCTTCGCGTGCTTCCTGCCCGACGGTAGCCTTGCCGATGAAGTCGTATTGCAGAAGTGAGGAGAGTTTTCTGCAGAAAGCAGAGGAGATATGACGACGGAGAATGTGACGACAGAACTTTTTGCACCGGAGGAAGTGCTCGTCGTCGAGGAGAAGATTTATTTTTTGCAGGAGGGCGGCAAGAAGGCGCGCGTGGGCAGACTCAAGGAGATGACGCATGACCGCCTCATTGTCGAGATGCAGATGACGGATGCGGAGTACGCGCACGGGCCGCAGCCGAACGCGCACTTTCGCTGCGCCATGCCGAGTGAGAAGTGCACCTACCGTTTTGCGTCTGTGTTCTGCGGCAGCAGCCCTCTGCCCGACCACATCTGGTACATGGAGCTGCCGACGGAGGTCGAGCGTCAGCAGAAGCGCGATTTCGTGCGCGTGCCGGCGCCGCTCCCCATGCAGGTGATTCTGCCGAATCTTTACGGCGGGCAGAACAAGGCGAAGGACACGACGCTCGTCGACATCAGCGGCAACGGCGTTTCTTTCGTGTGGAAGGAGCCGCTCGAAGACGGCATGGAGCTTGAGGTCGCGATTCCCGATTTGCCCGCCGTCGGCGAGCTCAAGACGAAGGCTGTCGTCATGCGCTCGATCGACCGCACGGTGCTCGCGACGCCCGTCTACCACATCGGCGCGCACTTTGCCGCGCACCTCGAAAAGAAGCAGCAGAACCAGCTCGTGCGATGTATCTTTTTGCTGCAGCGCAAGTATTTGGAGCGCGGGCTTGGCATATGAGTGCGAAAGCCCGGCAGCAAGCAAAACTCCCCCGAAGATCCGAGGATGGATTGCGGGGGAGTTTTGCTTTTGAATTTTGGGATGTGGCGAGGCTTTGTCGACGACGAGAGGGCAGCGCAGATGGGTGAAGTCGGGCGGCTGAATTTACCCGTGCTTTTCAGGCGAGAAAGACGTTCAGGAGCCGCTCAAGTGCGTGCCGGTCGGCGGCGCCCATCGTTTCGCGCGCCGAATGCATGGCGAGGATCGGCGCGCCGATGTCCATCGTGCGCACGGGGACGAAGGAGGAGGCGATGGCGCCGAGAGTGGAGCCGCCGCGGCTGTCGGCGCGGTTCACGAACTGCTGCCAGGGAATCGCGTGCTCTTCAGCGAGGGCGCGCACGATGGCGACGGCTTCGGCGTCGCCCGCGTAGCTCTGCGATGCCGCCTGCTTCAGGACGACGCCGGCACCGAGCGTCGGGCGCACGCGCGGGTCACTCTTGGCACTGTGCGCGGGATGCACGGCGTGCGCCACATCGACGGACAGCAGGAAGCCCTGTGCGAGTGCGCGGTCAAGTGCATCGCTTTCGCCGGCGAGGTCTTCGTAGATGCGCCGGAGCACGCCGTGGAGCACGGTCGAGCCTGCGCCCTGCTTCGTGCGGCTGCCGACCTCCTCGTTGTCGAAGAGCGCGATGAGGCGCAGACCCTCGGCGGGGCGGCTGCTTTCGATGGCCTTGAGGCAGGCGAGGACGGAGGTGAGGTTGTCGAGGCGGGGCGAGGAGATGAATTCGTCCGAAAGCCCGCAGGTGCAGCCGGCTTCATACGGATAGGCGCCGAGCTCGTAGGAGAGGAGGGATTCTTTTTCCGCTTCGCAGGCTTCAGCGAGCCATTGGAGGAAGAAGTCTTTTTTTGCCGCCTCGTTGCCGAGGAGGGCGGCGAGCGGCAGCATGTCTTTCTGCGCGTTCAGCGCACCTTCCTTGTTGACCTCGCGATCCATGTGGATGGCGAGGCTCGGGATGGTCAAGAGCGGTTTTTTGAAGTCGATGAGGCGCACGTCGGGATGGAAGGCATCCTTGCCGCGCAGCACGACCTTGCCGGCAAGAGAGAGCGGGCGGTCGAGCCAGGTGCGAAGGATGAGCCCGCCGTACGGTTCGACGTTGAGGCTGCCGTAGCCGTCCTGCACCATGCCCGCTTTGGGCTTGAGGCGAAAGCACGGAAAATCCGTGTGCGCCGCCGCCATGCGAAGCGGTGCATGGCAGTCTGCGAAAGATTTTTCGCCGACGGTGAAGGCGAGGAGCGTCGAGCCGAAGATTTTGATGTAGTAGCGTCCGCTGCTTGCGAGATGCCAGGATTTTTCCGGCTGTAATTCCTTGAAACCGGCGCGGTCAAGCCTTTTGGCGCTTTCCTCGACGACGTGAAAGGGTGAAGTGCTGCTGTGGATGAAGGCGAGCAGTTCTTCGGCGGCTGCATTTATGCTTTCCTTTGTCATGCGATCTTTCCTCCGTTTGATTCATTTCGTTTTTTGCGAAGCCCCGGCAAGATGAGCGCGGCGCTGACGAGGAGGCCGATGAAGAGCGGATGCACGGCGCTTTCCAGGGCGACCGCCGCCGTGGCGGCTGCCGTCGAGAGCAGCATGGAGGCGACGGCCCAGCGCGGCGAGAGATGATGCGGACAGAATACGGCTGCTGTCAGCGGCAGGAAGATGCCGCCGCCGCGCAGCGCCATCGACAGGTAGTTCCAGACGAGCACCTCGCTGTCGATGTAGGAAAGGGCGAAGAGGGCGGCGAGCAGCATGACGAGGAGCACCATGAGGCGGTGCAGCAGGAGCAGGCGCCCTTCGCGCTTCACGGCGAGGAGCGGTGCGAATACGTCGTGCGAGAGCATTGTGCCGATGCCG